>Ga0208454_1000873_pt1 | contig 14212 bp, 11 predicted proteins | sample EasRivMeERMZT100_FD_187530 | JGI IMG/M metagenome (GOLD analysis project Ga0208454, IMG submission 187530) | Soil microbial communities from meander-bound floodplain in the East River, Colorado, USA - East River MetaG ERMZT100 (SPAdes) (version 2) | ecosystem: Environmental > Terrestrial > Soil...
CCAGCGCCTTTCCAATGTTGATGACCATATCGATCTCGGCCGCTCCATCGCGGCAGGCCAGTTCAGTCTCGTAACGCTTTGCCTCGGTCAGACTGCTGCCGTGCGGGAAGCCAATGACCGCTCCGACGCGCACGCCTGTCCCTTCGAGCAGTTCGACGGCGCGTTTCACAGCGTAGGGTTTGATGCAAACCGACGCGACCTCGTAGCGGGCAGCGAGACGGCAGCCTTCCTCCAACTCCTGGTCCGTCATCGTCGGATGCAGGAGCGAGTGGTCGATCATTTTAGCGAGTTGTTCGTAGGTATATTTCATGGTCCGGTTGGTTCACGAACCTTTCCGTTTCTGAACGCATCCGCATGCGGTTCAGGCAAAGAATGGCCTCAACACATTCCGCGCCGCGCGTAATGCCTCTTTGCGCCCTTCGAGCGTTTTGCCAAAGGTGTCATCCTCGACCTCGATGCAGACGGCGCCATCGTAGCCAACTTCGCGCACCGCGCCCATGAACTTCGCCCAGTCGATTTCACCGCAACCAGGAATGCGCGGCTGGTGCCATTGAAGCGGCTCGGCGAACACGCCCACTTCGTTCAGTCGCTCACGATGAATCTTCACGTCCTTCGCATGCAAGTGGAACAGCTTGTGGCGAAATTCCCGGAGCGCGCTCGCCGGTTCCATGAACTGCAACGCAAAGTGCGACGGATCGAAGTTCAATCCAAAGTTCCGGGATGGAATGTCGTTGAACATCCGGCGCCAGATGGCCGGCGCGGTGGCGAGATTCTTGCCGCCGGGCCACTCATCGCGCGTGAAGAGCATGGGGCAATTCTCAATGCCAATTTTGATGGCGTGGTCTTCGGCCAATGCGATCAGCGGCCGCCACGTCTTCAGGAAACGCGGCCAGTTGTCATCCACGCTCCGGGTCCAGTCGCGGCCCACGAACGTATTCACGTTTTTCAATCCCAGCGTGGCCGCCGCCTTGATCACCTTCTTCAAATGCCCGACAACCTTCCGGGCGGCCGCCCGGTCTGGATCCAGCGGATTCGGATAATATCCAAGTCCACTGAGACTGACGCCATATTTGGCACAGAGAGCATTCACGCCATCGGCCTGCGCGCGCGTCAAGCGGGTTACATCCACGTGCGTGACACCGGCGTATTTGCGCTCCGCTTTGCCGACCGGCCAGCACATTGCCTCCACGCAGGCAAAGCCCTCCTCGCGCGCGAACGCCAGCACTTGTTCAAGCGAGAGTTCCGGAAGGATGGCGGAGACGAATCCAAGTTTCATGAGCGATTATTCTTTGGGCGCGGAGCCGGCCTCATTCGCGCACAAAAATTCCAGCAGATCCGCCGCTTCCTGCGGGGTCAGAGATGCGAGCAGCCCTTCGGGCATCAGGTCGGCGAGCTTAAGCCGGTGTTCGGCCAGGTTCTCGTCGCGCAAGACCAATTCTGTGGCATCGCGCTTCACAACAAAGCCGCTGATTTCCGTCTCGTCGCGCAACGTGACGGTCACGGTTCGGTGCTCCGGCGCGACACTCCTGGAAGGATAGAGGATCTGTTCGAGCACCTGGGCGCGGCTGTACTTCTTAACGCTGCTCGTGAGGTCCGGACCAAAGGCGCGTCCATTGCCTTTGCACGTGTGGCAACGGGCACATTGCGAGATGCCGCCGAACACTTCCTGACCGCGCGCGGTGTCGCCGCGGAGGGCCAGCACGGTTTGCGCGCTGAAATCAAAGCCCAGCGTGCGCCGTCGTTGTTCGGGTGGCAGCAACTGTTGGAACAAATCACGCACGAGCGCGTTGGTATGCGAGGCGGCGAGTGTTGCTGCCTGGGCGCGCAAGGCGCCTTTTTCTGCGTCGGAACGAACGCAGTCCAGCAACGCCAGAGCGCTGGTGGTGGTTCGCAAGAGTTTTGAAATGGTTTCGTTGCTGTTGGCGCCTTCGCATCGCGCCAGGAGAGCCTTGTTTTCTTCAGCGAGCTTTCGCGCCGCGGCCAGTTCGGGCGGATCGTTGGTGGGCCATGGCAGCGACCGAATCCAATCGCGCACCACCCGCGTGCCTGCGTCGTCCACGACCCGCGAACCGATGTGCGGCATGCGTGCCGATGCCTCCGTGCTGACACGATAAAAGAGTGTCGATCGATAGGGGTCGCCAGGCGCGATGACGCGGGCGGCGGCGAGGCCGAAGTCGCCACGCGCCGGTTTGGCGTCATAGGCGCGCGACTTCTCGATGGGCTGATCGTAATTGAACCAGGACGGCACATCGCCGCCCGCTCCGTTGCGGTGGCAGGGAGCGCAATTCACGTGCAGCCATGAACGCGCCCGATCCGCGAGCGCCGGTGAGGTGTCGTAGGGATCGGCCAACGGAGGCGAGCGTTTGGGCGGGTTCTTCAGCTTCAGCACGCCGAGTTCTTCGAGTCGCTTGAGCTCGGCGATCTCGCCGCGACCGGTTAATTGAAGCCAATTGAAGGAAAGTGTGTCGCCAGCCCAAACGTTGTGGCAGCGCAGACACTCGGCGCGACTGTGAAAACGCCATGGGATTTCCCTTCGACCGCCGGGAGCGGCATCGTCCTTGACCGAGAACGTGTCGTTCGCTCCCTCCGCAGGCACAAGCTCGGCGTCGGTTTGAGCAGTGTTCCAGCGATAGGTGTAGGCATTCCAGGTCTGGCCCTCGTAATGGAGCAACTGCGTTTCAATACGGCGGCCGGTTGATGACCGGCCACGTTCCGTCTCGAGGGTCAGAGTCCGGGCGAAAACGGTATTGGAAGGATAGTACCACATGCGGCCCACGATGGTCTCACGGCCCTCCGCCGTCACGATGGCGCCCTCGCCGGGAATGCCGAGCACACGGTCCACCGTGGCGAAGTCGTTCCACATTCCGGCATTGATGCGATAGGGCACGACACCCGGTGCAGGCACGAACGTTGCAAGGTCGGCATAAAGGCCCGTCTCGCTGAGCCTGCGTGGAAAGGCGAGGTTGGGCGGCGGCGCGGTGTTGGGCGCAGGGGAATGGATGCCGCCGTTGTAATCGAGGACGAGCAACTCGCCTTGCGGGTCTTCAGCAAACGAAACCGGCTTCAACGTCGTATCGCAAAGTTCCTCGTTGGAGAGGAGCTTGTCCCCATCGTGTCGCAACGCCCAAAATTTGCCTGTTTCCCAATCGCCATAAACGTAAGCGCCGCGCAACTTCGGTAGTTTCTTCCCGTGGTAAACCAGACCGCCCGTGATGCTGGCAGCGTCGCTGTGCGGCAAGGCAATCAGCGGCGGCAAAATCGGACCGGGCCCGGCTTTGATTTCGGCGCGCACACGAGTGTTCGGCCCTTCGGTGATGGACCAGCCGTAGTTGCCGCCGGGCTTCACGCGATAGATCATCTCCCATTGCTCCCAGCCGACGTCCCCCAGCCAGAGATCGCCTGTGGCCCGGTCGAAACTCATTCGCCATGGATTTCGCAGCCCAAACGCATAAACCTCCGGCCGCGCGGCGGAAGTTTTCACGAAGGGATTCTCCGGAGGAATTGCGTAGGCGTTGGTCCCCTCGGTGCGGTCCACGTCGATACGGAGGACGCACGCCAGCAGGTCGCTGATGTCCTGGCCAGTGTTGTAAGGAACGTCGGGGGGATCGGGGCTGGCAGCGTCACCTGTGGAGATGTAGAGAAAGCCGTCATTGCCAAAGGCCAGCGTGCATCCGTTGTGACCGCCGCTTAACCAACGAATGATGACCCGCTCGCTTGCGCCATCAAGGGTCGGCGGGTCCGAGCGCGAGACCGCGAAGCGCGAGACGAACGAACCGTTGGTGCGGCCAGCCGGCTCCGCATAACAGACAAACAGGAATCGGTTCTCGGCAAACCGCGGATGAAACGCAATGGCGTAGGCGCTGTCGAACGGCTCATGATGCTTGCGGAAATCGAAGACAAGGTCAGCGCTCCTGGCATTGGTTCGACTGCCAAAAGAATGAAGCTTGCCGCCTTGTTCGAGAAGGAACAAACGCTCCGAACCCGGCATCAGCGCAAGATCCACCGGATGGTGAAACGTGAGGGCCGGAAAGCGGCGCTCCATTGTGTAGGGCGCAGGCGGGTTTGGCGAACCTGTGACACGCGAAGTGGTCCAGAGTGGACGGCCCATAGCTGCCATGGCAACCGATGGCAGACTTCCGATGCCAAATGCAGCCAGTCCGCCCATGGCAAGCAGTTGGATGCAGCGGTCAAAACGGAGCGTGCTGGGCGCCATCGCCGTTAGCGCCGACACTGCGACTCCGAATTTCATCCGGTTCATTCCGGGCAAGTGTGCACGTTGTTGGTGCGTTTTGCCCGAAAAATTTGCGCCTGCTCAAGGCGGGGGGCGTGATTAAAAGTGGGTGAACGGGCGACTAGAAAGTCGCCCAACCTGCCGGCTGAAAGCCGGCGCTACGCGTAGCGCCGGCTTTCAGCCGGCAGGTTGGGGGACATTCCTGTCCCCAGTTTCAGAGGTACTATCTCACCCACTTTTAATCACACCCCAAGGCGGGGCAGGGCCGCGGGGGCCAAGAAACCTGCTCCACCTGGATCGCGGTTCGATCTCGGTGCGCCCTTGCAAATTCTGTTCGATTCGTCACTCTTCGCGTCATGAAATTGACCCTTTCTCTGCTTGCTGTTCTCTCCGTCGCGATTGCTTCCAGCTCCGAGCCTGTCCGGGCGCATTCCGCCAATGAAGCCGTTCCACGCACGGACAGCGGCTGGCAGGATCGCCAAAAGACACTCAACAAACGGGCCGCTGAAGCCGGTGACAAGGCGCAAGTCATTTTCATCGGTGACTCCATTACCCAGGGTTGGGAAGGTGAGGGGAAGGAGACATGGTCGAAGTACTATGCGCATCGCAACGCCGTGAACCTGGGCATCGGCGGCGACCGCACCCAACATGTGCTCTGGCGCCTGGACCACGGGAATCTCGATGGCCTCAAACCCAAAGCCGCCGTGCTCATGATCGGCACCAACAACTCCAATGGCGACGACAACACCCCCGGCCAAATCGCAGAGGGCGTCGCTGCCATCGTGAAGAGACTGCGCGAGAAGTTGCCTGATACCCGGATTCTCCTCCTGGCCATCTTTCCGCGCAGCGAGAACTTCAGCGCTCAGCGCGGCAAGTTGGCCATGATTAATCAGGTCATCCGCAAGCTGGCCGACGACAAGAATATTTTCTGGGCGGATTTCGGCCACCAGTTCCTGAACGAGGACGGCACCCTGCCGCGCGAGTTGATGCCGGACTACCTCCACCTCTCCAAGCGCGGCTACGAGATTTGGGCTGAAGCCATTGAGGATAAGCTGTCGAGTATTCTCGGCGATAATCGTGTTAAGCCCTGACCGCTGCTTTGGCCCCTTAACTCTAGCCAAACGGGATTTGAAATTCGCAGCGGTTGCCTTAAACGCAGAGGGCGCAGAGGTTCTCGCAGAGGACGCAAAGGCAATCATTTTTCTCTGCGACCTCTGCGATATCCTCCGCGTCCTCTGCGTTGAGACTCCATCGCGTCATCGTTTCAACACCAGGTTGGCTCGCCGCACCGAAAACGAGTCATTCCCGGCGAAGACAAGATACAATGTTTCTCCGTCAGCACTCATCCACTTGGCCGGGAAGCTGGCCGTATCTCCGGGACCCACGTCCCACCTTTCCGAGTAGTAGGCGCTCGTCCATGGTCCCCATGGCTCGGGCGCATCGAAGACTGCCAGCCCGCCGGCAAAACGCGTGTCCACCTTTGCGGCGCGGTCGCGTGAGGAGGCGTTGGGCAAAACTTGCACGCAAAGGAAGCGCCGCAGCAGCCGACGTGAGGAGGCTCCGTTCACTTTCACCTGGAACTTTACGGTTCACGGCGGTGAAAGAATGAGCCTCCTCACGTCGGCCGCTACGATTTGGAATCACTGCCCCGGCGATTGGTTCAAAGAACGGTCGCAGCACATCGTAATGCGGGGCGCCCGGCTGGCGCTTCCACGACTGCCCCGCTCTCGCGACCGCAATGTCGAGAGATGGAATGACGAGGATCAGACTGTCGTAAAGTCCCCATGACCAGAAGGCGTCGCGGGGCACGTTGGCCAGCGTGCCGTCTGCATTGTTCCACCACAGCAAGCCATAATGCCGCGAGGCTGCGGCGCCAGCTTCCTTCATTGAATTTGTATGCACGAACAGGCTCGCTGCGCCTGGCGCCGGAGAACGGGCGGCCGCCACGAACTCACGCGGAATGATCTGCCTCTCCATCCAGCGCCCTTCACGCAACATCAGCAGTCCGATGCGGGCCAGCGCATCCACATTGGCGCTGATGCCGGCTCCAAACTCCCGCCTGGGAAGACCGTCAATGAGCGCGGGTCGATATTGATTTTTGCGCCAAACAAGGTCGGAGCGCTGAATGCCTAAGGGCGTGAAGACACGCTCAAACATCAGTTCATCCAGGTCGCATCGGCAGGCCAGTGTCAGACACTCCGCCAGCCAATTGGGACCGCTATCGCTGTAATCCCACTGCGTGCCGGGCCTGAAGAGCAGGTGCGTGTAGCCGCCAGGCTTTTCGAAACCGGCCGTCTGCGTGGCGAGATGAAGCAGCGTGATTTCCTCGACCCAGCCGCTTTCTGCATTGCTCTCGGGCGGAACCCCCAGCGTCGGATGATATTGGTTGGCTTTGTCTGCCAGACGCACCTTGCCATCCTTGATAGCCAGGCCCAGCGCGATGCAGCCAAACGACTTGGTGGTGGACTTCAAATCGTAACGCTGGCGCGGATCACCCCAGGAGAGAACAAGGTTCCCATGCCGCGTGATGTACCCAGAGCCTCCGCCGGTGAGCGCATACTCACGAGCCTCTGCGAGTTTGGTGGCGTCAAGACCCACTTCAGCGGGTGTAGCCGCCGGCCACTCTGCCTTGGGCCAAGCCTCGGCGGCGGGCGCGTGCCACGCGGCAATAAGGGCAATCCACACGACCGAAAAAACTGTCCTCCACCGCTGCATCACTCTTTCGTGTGGAGCACCCAGCGACGGGCGCGGGGAACGAAGTGGGCTTCCGCGCGCCGAGGCTCGTGATGCTGCATGAAAGCAAGCGCAGCGAACCACGCTGGTTCGGCGACGAATAGCAACGCGTCCAGGTGCGGCACGACTCGAATTTCATGGCGTTGCACCTGGTCCAGGCGGCGACGCTGATGCTCGGCGCGCGCGGCAGCCAGGCGTTGCTCCGTTTTCATCCGTGTGCCTTCGCTGTGGGAGCGCAAGTGGCGTTGCTGCAACTCGCGCTCGTAACCGGCGAAGTATCCATCGATACGTTCCAGTTCGCGGCGCAAGTACTGTTCCTGACGCGCGCGGATGGCGGCCAACTCCTCGGCCAACTCTTCTTCGAGCGCGGCGCGGAGTTGCGGCTGCCATGCCCCAAGATCGAATGCAGGCCATGGCGGCGGCTCGGCCAGGTTCGCATCCACCTGCGCAAAATCGAAACTGGCCGCGAGCGATTCGTCGCTTTGGCCGTCGGGAAAACTCAGCGCCAGCCGATGCGACGACCAGTGTTGATCGATGGCCTGGATTTCGCAGCGCACCAGGGCGAGCAACGAAAAATGCCACGCCACCTTGAATTCGGTGTCCAGCCGCCAGCGCGCGCAGCCGCTGAATTGCTGGTGCCACACTTTCTCCGTAACCTCCGGCGAAGGCGCGCGCCCCTGGTCGAAGGGCTGGAGGACGACGCGTTCCAGAAGCAACGGGGCGGGCCGGAGCGCTTCGGCCAATCGAAACGTCAGCGGACAACCAGGGAAGCCTTCTTTGTCGGCCTGGCGCGGACCGCTCGCATTGGCAGGAGAAAATTGCAGTTCGACTTCGACCAGCGCGCCCTCGGCATTCCAAAACTGCGCGGCCCGTCCTTCGGCGACAAGCTGGAGCCGGTCATGCCACGAACGCTCGCTCACGGCCCCCAGGGCGTTGAGGCCCTCCTCGAAGAAGTCAATCAGCGCCGCAGGATCATAGGGGAGACGGGAGAGTTTCATGGGCTTAATCCCTTCATTGATCACAAGGATTCATAATCTTTGGCAAACAGCGTCTCGTCGAGCTGCTTGACATCCTGATAAGCCGTGCGGGCGGCGGCGAGTTCGTCGCCGAGCTTGTGCATCGCTTTGGCCACCTCACCCTCGCTCTGACGCCAGCGGCGCAGCACTTCCTCGGCAAACTCATCGCTGCTGAAGCGGTCGCCGAGGATCAACCCGGTTTCGCCCACCACCAGCTCGAAGAGGTTCAGTTTCTCCTGGAGAATCTCCAACAAGTGCTCCTGGAGCGTGCCGGCCTGGACCAGATTGTAAATGCGCACCGGGCACTGCTGGCCGATGCGGTGAAGACGCCCGATGCGCTGTTCGATCTCCATCGGGTTCCACGGCAGATCGAAATTCACCAGGCGATGGGAGAATTGCAAATTGCGTCCTTCGGTGCCGCTGTGCGTGAGCAGCAACGCGCCGCCCTCCTTGCGAAAGGACTCGGTAAGGGGCTGGCGCTCGACAGGCGGCGTCTGGCCGTTGATAACAAAGGTGGGCACCCGGCTCGAACGCAATCGCGCCGCGACGGCGGCCTGCGTTTCGAGGAACTGGCTGAAGATGACCACGCCACCCTCGCCTTCGGTGAGCGGCAGGAGCAACTCGCATTTCTGGCTCCAGCTTGACTCCAGTGGCGCTCGCGCGCGCCACCGCTCGGCAGCGGCGCGGTCAGGAAATTTCTCCAGCGCATCACGCCACGCTTCCGGACTGCTCCCGGCAGCTTGCAACAACAGGCGTCCCCACAAGCTCGCATGACTCGCATTCAGACCCTGGAGCGCCTCGCGGAACTGCTGCTCCCATTCCTGCCAAAACTCCCGCTCCGCAGCGTCCGGCTCGAACATGACCGTTTCGGCCCGGCGCGGCGGCAGGTTAATGCCGGCATTGGCGCGCGTATTGCGAATCATCACTTGGCCCAGCAACCGGCGCAATTCCTCCGGTTCCTTTGGCTGGCGCGGCTTGCTTTTGTCGATGAACCGGGCACGGAACTCCTTCGGCGACGGCAATTGGCCGGGCTGCAGCAGCGTGACCAGATTGTAAAGTTCTTCGAGCGAGTTTTGCACGGGCGTGGCGGTGAGCAGCAGGAGGAATTGGCGCGGGAGCGCATTGACTGCTTGCCAGGACTGCGACTCGCGATTGCGCAGATAATGCGCTTCGTCCACGACGAGCATGTCCCAATTAACGGTCTGAGCGATGGCGACGTGCGCGGGCTGTTTGAGCGTGTGCAGCGACGCGACGATGAGGCCGTTCTCACGCCAGAACGTGGACGAGTCCGCGTGGAAGGCGGAATGATTCGTGGTGGCGGCGCTCAGATCGAACTTGTCCTCCAGTTCCTCCTCCCATTGGTCCACGAGCGACGGGACGGTGAGGATGAGCGCGCGTTTCACCATGCCGCGCGTGAGATATTCCTTGAGCACCAGGCCGGCCTCGATGGTTTTGCCCAGACCCACTTCGTCGGAAAGCAGCGCGCGTCCGCGCAACGGCCCAAGGACGCGCAGGGCGGAACGGATTTGATACTCGAATCGTTCAACGTGACAATAAGGCAGACAAAGGAGATCGTCGGATTGATTTGAAACCCACCAGCACGCCGCCCGCTCACGCAGGAAATAGCCGCGCAAATCGGCCAGCGGCAGCAGGGTCTCTTGAAATTCGATGGGCGGCAGGTCAAACGAAAGCGGCACTGCGGGCAAAGGCAAAGATTGCGGCACGCGATCAGGAACGGCTTCGGTGGCTTTGGCACGCTCGGCTTTCTCGCGCTCCCGGCGCGCGGCCTCGCGGGCAGCCTGACGCTTGCGCTGTTCTTCATGCATCCGCTCCATCGCCGCTCGGCGACGCGCCAGTTCTGTTTCCTGCTTTTTGCGTCGTTTCTGTTCGCGGCGAGCGGCCTCCTCCAGCGCCAGCAGCGCTTCAGAGTTCTGTTCTTCCGCCTGGCGCATTTTCCGGCCGAGCGGACTAAACTCGATGCGTACGTCGCGCGCCATGTAAACGATTTCGCTCTCCAACCACGGCCATTTCTCCGTGCCTTCGGGAAACGTGATAGGCTGAACCAAGACGCGGTTCTGGGCATCGTATTGGCGGGAACGAGCTGTGAACGCCTCGTAGGGAACCGGGTATCGTTTGCTAAGTCGGACCAACCGGGCGCGAATAGCCGAGCGGTGCAGCGTGGAATAATCGCGTTCGTTTTCCAGGCCGCACGCCCGTTCCCAGGTAAGCTGTTCCAAACCGGTGCAACGAATCCGGAGTGTGGCCGCAGGCTCCTTTGCATTTGGATCGGTCCATCCAAGTTCAATGCAGCCGCCGACGTAATCCAGCGTGACCACAAGCTCGAAGGTCTTCCGCCCATCGCTAATCAGATCGAGTTGGCTGCGCTGAGCACTCACAAGCAATCTTCAGGGAGGACAGTGCCTGCTCGGAAAAAAAGATGCAACACCGGGTTTCGCGCTGCGAGCCAGGGCAAATCAAGCGGATCCTTTCAGGGCGCGCCCCACGACATCCCATTTTGCTCCTTGCCTGCTCAAGAGGTTTGCGGCTCACTATCGGCATTATGAGAGGAGCGAATCATGCCACGCCTGCGATCGCTGATAACGAACTTTATTTGAAAACGGCGGGACATCTCCGTGCCTTCGGTGAGGCCAACTTTTGAATGATCGAGCCGCGCCGCAACGGGCTTGCGGCTCACGGGCTCAACACGACCTTGAATTCCAGGGCAGAATTGCCTGGCTTCCATGGCTCGCGGCCATACGTCCGCTCGCGACTTCAGCTCGAGCTGGACTGAATGGCACCACGGTCCATCCGTCGAAAGGCAAGCACATGATGAAACTTGAGCAGCAGGATTGGGGCAAACTGCCTGAGGGCGCCACGGTGAAACTGTTCACGTTGACCAACGGCAAAGGCATGATGGCCAGAGTCACGACCTGCGGCGCCGCGCTGACCCAATTGCGCGTGCCCGACCGCAACGGAAAGGTCGGCACTCTTGTGTTGGGTTTCGATAACCTCAGTGCTTACCTCAAAGGTCATCCTTTTTTCGGCGTCACCGCCGGCCGCGTGGCCAACCGAATCGCCAAAGCCAGGTTCACACTCGAGGGCAGGGAATACACGCTGGCCGCAAACAACGGTCGAAACCATCTTCACGGTGGCATCAACGGTTTTGATAAAGTGTTGTGGCAGGGCAAAGCTCTTCCTGCGACGGCCCGCGAGGCGGCTGTCGAGCTCAGTTACTTAAGCCGGGATGGAGAGGAAGGTTACCCCGGCAACCTTTCCGTGACGGTCACCTACACGCTCACCGAAGATAATGAATTGAAGATCGACTATGGGGCCACCACCGACAAGGCGACCCCCGTCAACCTGACCAATCACACCTATTTCAATCTGGCCGGTTCGGGTGACATTCTCGCTCATGAGCTGACCATCCACGCCGATCGTTACACGCCCATCGATGCCGAATTGATTCCGACCGGAGAGATCGCCAGCGTCAAAGGCACTCCGCTGGACTTCACCAGGCCAATGCCCATCGGGGCTCGCATTGACCAGCTAAAACCCACCCCAGGCGGTTACGATCATAACTATGCATTGAACAGCGGGGGAGGATCGTATGTGCTGGCGGCGCATGTTTACGAGCCAACCACCGGCCGTGTGATGGACGTCTTCACCACACAGCCGGGCCTTCAGCTTTACACCGGCAATTTTCTGGATGGCAAACACAGCGGCCATGGCAGCGCGGTTTACAACAAACACGCGGGCTTCTGTCTTGAGACGCAGCGCTTCCCTGACGCGGTGAATCATCCAAACTTTCCTTCGACCATCCTTCGGCCGGGTGAAACCGGCAAAAGCACGACGGGCTATAAATTTTCGGAGAAGTAGCAGTCATTCGACCGGGCTTGCAACCATAACGCAAACTCTCGATCATCTACCCGTGAACCGCCGTTCCTTTTTGAAGTCGAGCATGGGATTCGCCGCTCTCGGCACGGTCGCGGGAGGTTTCGGCACGCTCGCCGCCCAGACGCCGCCCCCCAAACCCAGGATCAAAATCGGCTTTCTGGGCGTCAGCCATTCCCACGCGATGGGCAAACTGAAAGTGGTCCAGGAATCTCCGGAGTTCGAGCTGATTGGAATTTCAGAAGAGTCGGAAACGGCTCGCCAGCCTTACCGAAGCACGGATTTACAATTCTTGTCGAAGGACCAACTCGTCAACACGTGTTCGGTTATTGCCGTGGAATCGGCCGTAAGAGACCACGCGCGGCACGCCAAATTCGCCTTGCAGGCGGGCAAACACGTCCACCTGGAAAAACCGCCGGCTGACAACTTCAAGGAGTTTCAGGACCTGATCTCGCTGGCTCGAGCGAAAAACCTGCTGCTCCAAACCGGTTACATGTGGCGTTACCATCCCGGATTTATCGCGGCCCTCCAGGCCGCAAAACAAGGATGGCTCGGCGCCGTTTATTTGGTTCGGGCGACGATGAATTCGCATGTGGCTGCCGACCGCCGTCCGGAATGGGCGGAGTTCAAGGGCGGCGCCATGTTCGAATTGGGATCGCACTTGATTGATGCGGTCGTTCGATTGCTGGGACGGCCAAAGACGGTGACGCCGTTCCTCAAGAACCATGGGAGTTTCAACGACAACCTGGCGGACAACACGATGGCGGTTCTGGAATTCGCCAACGCGACAGCCATTATCACCAACTCCACGCTCCAACCCAATGCAGGAGAGCATCGGTTCCTGGAGATTCTCGGCACGAACGGCACCGTCCTGCTCAAACCGATCGAGCCGCCGGTCCTGCACATTGATTTGGCAAAGCCCGCCGGGACGTACGCCGCCGGAAACCAGGCTGTTCCTCTGCCTGCGTACCGCCGCTATGTAGGCGACTTTGCTGAACTGGCTCGAGCCGTGCGCGGCGAACAGCCGCTCACCGCAACGCTCGAAGAAGAGCTTCTGGTGCACGAAACATTAATGCGCGCCGCCGCGATGTGACCATTGCTCATACGACAGGGGGAAACATAGAACCTCGTTCAAATTGCCTGGCAGAAGGTTGTGTGAAATGCTTGGCGGAAGGTTTTTCGAAGGGCTTGGTGCAAGCTTGCTCGAAGGGCTCGGCGGAAAGTTGTTCCGCAGGAACATATGAAAATAGCCTGGCATTTCAATGCCAGGTTTCATGTCAAGACGGTGTTAAGTCCCTATAAGGGACGGCTGAAAATGCAATCGGGCCTGAACTCAGTCAGCCGTCCCTCCGGGACTTGTCCACGCCACATCTTCTTCCCGGCGTTCAAACGCCGGGCTATTATCAAAGGTCCCTTTGGAGGGTGTTACGAAACTCGACGCAAGTGACTCTGTTCGCATGAGAAAGCCCAAAAAAATCCGGAACGCAGATACCTTTAAGGTAGGTTAGCGCCAAAAGGGTAGAGGCAAACCCCGCGGCGAGGTGCGGCCTCATTGATTCTTTTCTGCGTTTGGAGATCTATGTGACAGCGCTTCAGAAGTGAACCAGAAAATTGACCGACACCTGTTTGGATCAATGAAATCAAGGGTCGGCCATTTTCATTTCGTAACACCCTCCTTTGGGACTGCGTTCCGTTTGACTTTTCACATTGACTAACCCTACCTCAAGGCATGATCAACCATGCCGCAGGCGAAAAAATCGTTGTTAGGGCCGAGCAACGGACGGGCAGTTATCGGTCTGCCGAAATATTGTATCAGGGCAAATCGCTTGCGGACTTTGCCCTGTTTTCGCGCATGTCAGTGTGGAATGCATAAGCCTGACATCGTTGCCAACTGTCATGCTGCGAGTAGCAGGAGGGGATTTTCACCAACAAACGATCGTTTATGAACTCCATGATACAGATGAATCGAAGGATGGCCCTGCTTTCAGCATGGGCCCTGGTAGCAAGCGCGTGGCCGGTATCCGGCCAGGATTGGCCGCAGTGGCGCGGGCGTAATCGCGATGCGGCTGCGGATCTGAAGGCGCCAAAAACCTGGCCGAAGGAACTTGCCCAGAAATGGAAAGTCACCGTGGGCGAGGGCGTTGCCACACCGTCATTGGTCGGGGACAAGCTTTATGTCTTTTCACGGCAGGAGGGCAACGAAGTCACACGCTGCCTCCAGGCCGCCGACGGAAAGGAGCTGTGGCAAGAGAAATATGAATCGCTGGGCGCAAGCGGGCCGGCGTCGGGCTTCTCCGGGCCACGCAGCTCGCCGGCGGTCGCCGATGGAAAAGTGGTCACG
>Ga0208454_1000879_pt1 | contig 14142 bp, 22 predicted proteins | sample EasRivMeERMZT100_FD_187530 | JGI IMG/M metagenome (GOLD analysis project Ga0208454, IMG submission 187530) | Soil microbial communities from meander-bound floodplain in the East River, Colorado, USA - East River MetaG ERMZT100 (SPAdes) (version 2) | ecosystem: Environmental > Terrestrial > Soil...
TGGACGATACTGGCTTTGACACTGCCGACATCTGTAACCAGGGCCCCAGGTTTAAGAGCCGTCCGCATCTTGCCGGCCAGGTCGCGCATCTGCGCGATCGGCGTGCACAGGATGATCAGGTCGGCGTTGTCCACGGCTCGGAAAAGATCGATCTGGGCCTTATCAACCACTCCAAGCCTTTCGCACTCGGTAATGCTGGCTTCTCGTCGCACAAAACCTTCGACACGACCGGCCAGATGACGCCGCTTGATCGCCAATCCCAGCGAGCCACCCAGCAAGCCAACGCCCACAAGCGCGATCTTTTGCCAGTGCATGGGGCAAGTCTCCGGTTTCAGGTTTCAGGTTTCAAGCGACAACTTCGCGTCTGGAGGCTCCCGCTACAGGTCGCCATTTCATCTTTAAAATTCTCAACCTTCAATTTGCCGCCTGCAACTCTCCTTGACTCGCTCCAGGATCACCTCCGCAATACGCGGTTCGCTCCCGATGCTGGTGGAGTACCACACGTGTTTGCCTTTCTTCTCAGTCGGATTGCGCCAGGTGGGCTGGCCGCTTTTGAGACGCTCCCGCACCACGCCCTCGAGCTCGCCCAGCATCGCGGGAATATCTTCGTAGGAGTGCAATCCATCGCTGATGAAGAACGGGACCATGACGATGTTTTTGGATTGCGCCATCTGATAGCATTCGCCAACGCGAGGTTCCTCTTCCATGAAGACTGGATACACCTCGGCATATTGATTCGTGGCGCGAATGAGTTCGACCTGTCGCTCGATCGCCTTGCGGGAATTCTCGTTGTTGCTGGTGCCGTGTCCGGCGATGAAGAGAGAAATCTCAGCGGGCTTCGGCGCGCGCGGAAAGGGATGCTTGTCCACGACCTCCTTGGCGCGGCTCAGCAGCACCTGAGTCATGCTGTCGTGCGTGCCGACAGGACCGCAGTAATGGAGAGTCTGATGGCCGCGTTTCTGCACTCGGGCAAATTCCGGTTGCTCTTTAAGACAGAAGCCCAGTTCGCGAGGGATAACCTCCTCGGTAAAGTAGCCTTCGCTGATGAACAGCGGCACGATGAAAACCCGAGGCGCAAAGACCCCACGCAGCACTCCGGCAATGCTCGGCTCCAATTTCCAGAAGCATTCCAGCACTTGCCCGAAAACGCCGCGCCGCCGCATTTCATCCGCGTGTTGATAGGTCGGCGCGCTGGATTCCGCATTGAGTGTCGAGCCGTGTCCGACGAGCACCAGGGCTGCATCGGAAAAATCATCGTTTACCACAGTTGAATGCTTACAGCACTGGGTGGTGCGTCGCAAGTATTACGGGGCTGCTTCCTCGCCTGGGCGCAGCTTTGGAAAAACACTGAGACTGATTACTGCTTCGTGGACCGGCGCCGCGCGAGGCCAACCCCCAACAAAGCCAAAGCGATCAATGTGAGCGTGCCTGGTTCCGGCACAGGCTGCGGTTCACCAAAGAACCAGTCATCCATGACGACCAGGTCAAAGGGAGAGCCATCGACAATGCCAGCTCCCAGCGGGGATTGGCCACTCCTGATTGTGACGCGATGAACCTGCTCCCCAGCGTTGAAGGAAACGCCCAGAAAGGAGAGACCTCCATTGGTACTCGTGGAAACAGAGCCGGCGAACAGTGACTCGTTGTTTTGATCGAAGAGTTCAATCGAAGTGCTGCCCAAAAGATCCACATCGGTGAAGACGGCGCCAAAACCGCGCACGTAAGCCGGCAGCGTGGGCATGCCCGGCACGAAGAAACTGATGTCGAGGATTGGGCTGTTGAGTGCGGTAAAGAGTCGTTCGGCGCTGAAGGTCTGGAACGTGGAGGCGTAACTCGGATCGATGTTGCCAAAGTTCACAGGCGTCCCGCTTACGCCCCGCGCGCTTGCCTGAAAACCGCTGCCTGGCGTGGTGAACACGATTCCGCGCGGAGAAGTCGAGTTGAAAAATGTTCCGGGCAGATTGTTGGGCGCCGAAGAACCATCCGGCACGCCATCCCAGTTTATGGCCCGGAAGCCGGAGGCAAAGGGGCCGCCTCCCACTCCGTTGTTAACTCCGCCGAGATCGCTTTGAAACTGATTGACGATGCTCTGGATGCTTCCCGGCGTTGCACCGGCTCCGGTGCGCAATACCGCGTCGGCGTAATGCGTGGCCGGGAACCCAACAAACAAAATGGCACAAACGGGAATCAACCTGCGGCGATTTGTTTTCATAGGAGCGTTCTGCTGCATCTCAAGTCAATCTCTGGCAATTGTCGGGACGCAAAACCAACCGTGCATGTCCGTCAGTAGAAATGACGCGCCGGAAATAGACCAAATCGCAACTGGGCCGTCAAAACAAAAACCGCACAGCACCCGCACGGGCGCATCTTGCGGGTGTGTTGCCCAAATCATCTCAGGGGAGGGCGAGCGTCCTCGCGAGCCATGGTGGAGCAAAAATGACCAGCAAAACAGGGCTCGTCAGGAGCCTCGCCCTCCCGGGACGTTGCAGTCGAGATTTGGGCAACACCCCCTCAAAATGCCCCCTACACACGGTCACTTCGTTGTGGTCTGAAAGGCGCGCTTGTGGCCATTGGCCGGAATGCTCACCGTGTAGGATTTGCCGGATGGATCGACTGAGAGCTTGATGTAATGACCTTCACATTTTTCAGGAAGGTTCGCGATGAACTCATCGGCAGTGTTATTCTCCTTATCCTCGCGCACGTTTTTGTGCACCTGATACATCGCCTGAATGGATGGCGTGGCTTTCAAAGCATCCATGGCCACCTTGCTCGTCCCCTTCCGGGCGCCATTGTTCATCACCGAAACGGTCGGTGTCAGGCTGCGCACCAGAATCGGGTTGCTGCTGACATCCAAGCCATGGTGGTTCACCTGGTAAACATCCACCGCCCCCACGCGATTGATTGGACAAACCAGTTCGCCTTCTGTGTTCCATGTCAAATCGCCGCCGTCGAAGAAGCGGAATGGCCCATACTCGAGGACCAGCACGATGCTGTTGGCATTGTCGGAAGTGTCCTTATCCTTGATTGTTCGCGCCGCGCAAAGCGGGTTGTTTGTTGCTGAAGCCGGTGCGGCGATGAATCTTTGCTTCGCTGCGAAACAGCGGAGGCCAAGCTTCGGAGCGTTCTCTGGTTGCTTGAGTTTGATCTCCTCGCCGGCCTGGAGCACGTTCCGCTGGTCCGCCTTGAACTCGCGGTAAGGTTTGCTCAGCAGCGGCCAGCGCGTGTCCCGCGGATTGTTATCAGGATTCTGTTCGGGAATGCCATGGTCGTAAACGTTGCCGATGGGGATCAGGACGGACAACTCCGCCGCGCCTCCAAAATGATCCGTGTGAAAGTGCGTGGTCACCAGGTGATCGATTTTCTTCAATCCGGCGACCTGAGCGACTTTGTGGATGCGACCGGAGTCGCGCGCACCTGGATTGCCTGAATCGATCAAGACCGATTCGTCCAGGGGCGACACAATGAGCGTCGAGCCACCGCCCTCCGAGTCAATCCAGTAAATGTCGAGCGTCTTGTCGGCGAGCCCTGCAGTCAGTGTTGTGGCACAAGACCAGGTGGAAAGACAAAGAGTTACTTTGAATAGAAATGCTTTCATAGGGGCAACGGATGCTGACGCTGCGTCATCGGAATGGTGACGCGTTCGCGTGTAACGCCCGCTTGAAACACCGCCATGATCATTTCGAGCGATTTCATCGCTACGCGACCGCTGCATGCCGGTTCGCGATGGGCGCGAATGCTCTCCAGCCAATCATCCACCAGGCGCTTGTTGGCATACGTAAAATGGCGCTCGGACGCTGAGAGCGCCAGGGTGGGGTCGCCTTCCAGGCGCCGCCATTCGTCCGCTTTGCCGGCAGTGTCCCAGTCACCGGGCTTTAACGCGAACACATTGGGGTAAACATCCGCCAGGATTCTTACCGTGCCTTTGGTTCCGATCAGTTGCATGCCCCAATGGCCGGCGGTTTGACGGTAACTTCCCCGGCTGGTGAAGCTGCCATTGACGCCATTGGAAAACGCAAAGTGAGCTTCGATCTCGTCGCCGATCACGGGTCCGATATTTTCCGTCGGTCTTCTGGCATCCTTCGGCGTGACTTCCCTGCCCGCCTGCAAAATGCGCGCCGTGCACCAGAGCGCATCTCCGGCAAAGAGCCGCATCAAATCAAACAGATGCGTGCCCAGCACCAGCATGTCTTCACCGCCGGCACGACTGTCCTGTTTGCCATGGGCGCGGATTTCCAGAAGCTGGCCGAGGGCGCCATCGTTGATCGACTTTTTGAGAAACTGAATGCTGGGAGCGAGGCGCATCTGATGGGCTACGGCAATTTTGAGGCCTGACTTGTCCGCCACGGCCAGGAGATCATCCGCCTCGGCCAGTGTCTGAGTGAAGGGTTTTTCCAGGCAGACGTGCGCCCCGCCCTGCAAAGCGGCGAGCGCCATGGCGTGATGCTGGTCGGTCCATCGTGGCGCCACACAAACCAAGTGCGGCTTTTCCTTTTCCAACATCTGGCGGTAATCCGCGTATTCACGAAGGGCTTTGCAGCGCTCCATCGCTTTGGCCCTTCCCGCCGCATCCGGATCGGCTACCGCCACAACTTCGATCGGAGAGCGCCCGTTGAAGATCACGTCCAGCTCATGGCCATAATTTCCCTTCCCGGTGTGGCCGATGACCGCGGCTTTGAACTTCCCTGGGGAAGGCGATTCGCCCGCCGGCAGTGAGCCGCTTTCGACAGCAGCAGCGCCAGCCAGACAAACGGATGTTTTCAGGAATTTGCGGCGCGACCACGGGGAAAATGCTTCGTGTTTCATAGGAGCGAATCCATTACCGGCGAAAATCTGACAAATCCTCTCTCAGGCAAGGCAAAGAAGCACGCGCAAAATTTTATGGAAATCCCTTGCTAAAACGGTGGAAGAGAACTTCAATGTCCCGCTGTTTCCGCAGTGGCTGGATAGCTCAGTCGGTAGAGCAGAGGACTGAAAATCCTTGTGTCGCTGGTTCGATTCCGGCTCCAGCCACCAGTTCAAATCCACCCAATAGAATCAATGGTTTCTTCACTTATGCACCGATGGAATAGGCAAAGTGCTACCTGCAAGTGCTACCAAATCCTTAAATCGTTTCCTCTTGTTTAAGCACGTTCACCGTTATCTCCATCTCCCCTTTTGATCGGCAGAGCAGTTGAACAAATTCGCCGTGGAAGTACGCCGCGGAGTACTCCGACGTGAATTGGCAAAGCAAATCCGTCGTGATTGAAATGGGCATGTTGTACCAGTCAATCGGGATTGAGGTTTTACCACTGGCGGGGGGGGAGCGGGGTTGCCGGGGGTCGCATCTGGACGCGTCATAAGGTATGCGTGCGCGACTCAACGGCAATTTCTTGGAAAATCGCTCCCCAATAGGGTAAAGATTGAAACATGATGCGGTCAGCATGAATTGGTCTCGCGCAATGATGGCCGCCGTCCTGGGCGTTTCGTCGGACACACTGCGGCAAAGCTGGTTTGGCTCATGCACGCGCTTTTTTTGGCGCCGACTGAATTGGGCAATATCTCAAATATTATTTCTTGGGGCCATGGGATCAAAGCGCTGCTGGTGTTGGGCGAAACTCAGTGAAGATCCCTAGCGGATAAGCTCATGACTTCACGGACCCGATCAGAGCCTTGGGGATGCGATGCATTTGCCATTTGCAATACGGATTGACCTTCGTTGCCTAAATGGTCTGGACACAAAAGAAAGCAAAAAATACTGTCCTGGTATGATTCTCAATACGGCATCGGTTCTGAAGCTGACTTAGAATGTTAGGCGTCATGACACGCGTCGCACCATTTATCTTCGCCGTCGCTCTCCTCTCGGGCTGTTCTGCACACCGAACTACCTACCGCACCGTGGGCGAGCTTCGTGTCGGCATGCGGGCGGAGGACGCGATTGCCCAGATGCGTCCCCGCTCTTTTGATTGGGGCCGAGTGTATTATGGAGGCACTGGAGCGAGCCGGATTTATTTTCAGACCAGCAGCACGCAGCAGGTTTGGCTGGAGGTTAGCGGAGCGCCAGCCTTTGCCGTCACAGCCATCGGCACACCGGAGCCGAAGACTCAGTGGACACGCCACGGAGGAGACAGTATTACAGTCCAATGATGACGCCTAACGAAAAATCGCTGCAGCCAACGCCGGGGAGCGTTGGTAGTTCCGCTACGCGGTTCACGTCTCTTGGCCCGGCGTGGCTGAGCTCTGGTCTAGGCGTCATGCGTACGTTTGCGACCATCGCTTTCTTCTGTTGTTTGCTTTGTGCGTGCAGCAAGCCAAAGGCGACTGATATTCCGGGCGTATATTCAGCACGGCGTTCGTATGGCACTGAGATGTTGCATCTTCGCACCGACGGCAGCTATGAGCAGGTGTTCACCGCGGGCAGCACGGCTCGCACGAATACAGGAAAGTGGACCTTTCATCCGGAGCAGAGTTTCGTCGCTCTTGATGGAGCACTTCTTTTTGATGACGGTTGGGGCAGACAGGCGAGCCTGGTGCAGACGAGCACATGGGCGCTGAATGTGCAGACCGGGCCGCGTGCCGTTTCATTAGCTTACGGAGAGGCAGAGCCCTTTTATCGGAGCATTACCAAATGACGCCTAACGAAAAAAGGATAGCATTGACCGGAGCAGGCGCGCCGAGGGTGTTGGGTTCCGCAGCGCAGTTCACGTCTTTTGGCCCGGCGACTACCGTGCACCGTGCACTCATTGCTGTTTCGATGCTTCTGACCGTTGCAAGCTGTGCCCACGACAACCATCGCGCCGCCGTTACTCCTTTGCCGCCGCGCGGAGACGGCCCGCCGTTTGTTAGCGGTCAGCGACTCACTGACGAGCAGTTGGACTGGTACGTCCAGCGAGCAATTCTTGGGATGCGAACACGCTTTCTGAAACAGCGCGATGGTAGGGCAGAGTTGTTATTGCAGACGGATACGATAGTAGCATCGCACCGACGAAGACACAGTCTGACGATGGTCGCACGGTGACTGTGACTTTCACCCGGCGCCTCGATCCGATCGGCAGTGGCCGTTGGGTTGTTTTCGAGTTCGATTCAGCGACGGGAGACCTTAACGAGCTTTACGAACGCAGCCGGTGGGTGGATACTTTTTGATATGAACCGTCGGCCTCTCCGTACCATCACGCTCTGGTTGCAATCCACGCGTCTCGCGGGCCGAGTCGCTGAGCTTGGATCGTAAAGCCGCTCATGCGACGCCGATTTACATTCCTGCGGTTGCTTGCTTGGGTGTTCGGCGCTCAGTTCGTGCTCTACGTCGTGTACTTCGCCCTCGCTGCAGCTTCACATGGCGCTACGGATTGGTTTCAGACTGCTGTGTGGACGATTTACGGCAGAGTTGGCGGCTTGGTGCTTTTGCCATTTGTTCCGGAGACGTGGGCAGCATCGGGATTTTGCAGTTGTTTGGCCCGCTCGTCGGCATTGTGCTTTACTCTGTCGTGCTTGTTACACTCATCATGATTTTGAGGAGGCGACATGTGGCCTAAATCGCTGCAGCCAACGCCGGGGAGCGCCTTCGGTTTATCGAGAACCCTCACCACGTCCCACGTTCACCGGCCCGGCGTGCTGAGCTTGGGTCTAGGCCGCCCAATGCGCACTAAATACGATATCCGGATAATGCTCGCGCTGGCCCTGGCAATGTCATCCTGTTCTCGGCCAACCACGCCATCAACGGGAGACTTTGATCTTGAGGCTGCTTCCTTGGCGTACAAGCCCAATCCGGTTCGAGTCGGAGACAAAGTGGTGTTCAACTATACTGTCAGAAACAATGGCACGAACACGGTTCTTGGCCGCACGTACCAGGTTGACCTTTATTTGAATGCTCGGCTCATCAGCTTCGACCATGGCACGTCTGATCTGCTCCCAGGTCGCACTACATCCTACGGAAGCTCAGGGGGACATTTCCATTGGCAACCGACCAATGCTGCACGATACCACTATCGTTTTGTAGTGGATGAGCAGAACACCGTTCGTGAGCGCATCGAGACGAATAATGTGTTGGAAGGAGATATTGATGTGGTCCAAAATCAGGCCAATGAAGAGCGGCCTAACAATCCCGCTGCAGAGCAACGCCGTTCGAGCGTCTTGGTGCGATTCGATTGCCATTGGCCTGGCGTGGCTGAGCTCTGATCGTTAATCGGCGTCACACATCATGCACTACCGGACACCATCGATGCGGCAGCGAGTGTGGAGCGGTGCGTTTTGGATTCTCGGTCTCTGCGCAGCGGTTGCGACTCTGATCTGGCCGCCCGTTTTGGAGCACATCGCGCACTCTCGTTGGGTGCTCTGTCTGTTCAGTGCGTGGTGCTTCGCATTCTCAGGTTACCTCAGCGGCATGTGGGCAGCGGTTGCCGACGTCATCCGCGAGGACTGGTTCAGGAACGACGACGATGATGACTTTCACGCCGCCTAACCATGCTGTTTGTAGTTCCGCTGCGCCATTCACGTCTCTTGGCCCGGCGTGGCTGAGACTCTGGTCGTTAGTTGCGACATGAAGTTGCATTCGATACTGCTTGGCTGGATGCAAATCTTGATCAAGCCCTGCGTGTCGCCGCAGGTATTCTACGGAAGCATGCGTCTGACGGGCGGTGGTCTCGGTCACTACTGTCAGAGGTGTGAAGCCTTCCCAACAATGTAGCAAACCTGGAAGCCTCACTCCGGGGGCGAACTAGAATCGGAGGACATGGTTAAACTATTGAACGCTCACAAGCATCGTCACAGAGAACAAGCCACACGAGGCTGTTTAAGGCTTGAGCCAACAGGCACGCAGTCCGGTTCGGGCGCTCTAACGTCGCCCGACGCGAACAGCAAGACTGCCGGTGTACAGAGCGAACCTAAATCCATCCCGTGTCGAATGCAGAACATGGAAACGCTGCCAGCCTGGGCCACGCCGTCGATGGCCATTCCAACCGCAAGGCAGGAACAGCAGGCGCAGCATGGAGAGGACCGAAGAAGCCAACGCCAGCGTGTAATGCGCCGGATATGCCCACGTCGGTCTGGTCTTGAATGGCAAAAGAGTATGTGGAACCGCCTCAAACCGGGAAAAGCAAATGACGAGCGACGCCCGTCGCCTGGTGCGTCCCGGAGCTGTCGCCCAAAGGAGCACAGCGCAGACGGCCGCATACCAGTATTGCCAAGTTACCCGAGAGGATTACGATGCGCCGTAAGATGCATCGAACTTATCGAGTAATGGAACACCCGACAACCGGGATGTTCTTAGCAAGGCTCGAGCCGTGTGAAGGGAAACTTTCACGCACGGTTCTTAGGGGGGCGTGGGCGGGTTAACTGCCTGCGCCTACCCGGTGCCGCTTCGCACGGCACTGCGCTATGAGCAAAATCAAAAGATTGGTTGTTCAAGACTCCGAGAACTTTTGGCAGCTGGACGGTGAGTCCGTGTTAAACGCTGTTGTCATTCCAGACCCACCGAAAGCTACACGAAGGAGCAGTGGCAGGACTTTGTTGGCAACGGTCGAGCGGGCCTATGAGCAAGCCAGGGCGAGACGAAGAAAGAATGAGAACGCGACCTAACCCAGTCTTCGTCGTCACGCTCCTGCTCGGTTGGCTGTTCTTCGGCTGGTTCGGCGACTTCAACTTGTATGTGGTTTATCGGGACGGCAGCAGGATGATCAAAGAGCACGCGACATTGGCAGACCGGATTATCTACGGATTCATCATCGCGCTTGTCTTCGCCGCTGTGCAGGCAGCACTGCTGTGGCTTTGGCGGAGATTGCAGTCGAGAGCACATTCGAGCGCGCTTTCATCACATGCGAACGCGACCTAACCACGCGCGAGGCTGTGTGAAAACTCGGATTTGGTTCACGTCTCTTGGCCCGGCGTGGCGGAGACCCGGGTCGTTAGGCCGCATTGGGATACCATGAAGCTGCGCTACGCAATTTACGGAATTCTTCTCACGAGTTTGTTTGTGTTCGCGATTTGGAAACAGATGACCCCGTCGGACGGCCAAAAGGATTTTCTGCGAACAATGCAGGAGATTAAATCTTTGAAGAAAATCATCATCCAGCCGTATCCCTCTTCGCGAGAAAAGTGGGAGATAGTGGTGACAAATGTGCCTGATTTGGTTGAGGTGCAAAGCGCAATACATCAGGCCGATCTTAAGCCGGTGAGCGGCCATAGCGGAGAAATCCTTGAGAGCTACATGACTTTCCTGGCGAGTGATGGCCAAGTAATCAAGACCCGCGCAACCGTCCACAAATACGAACCGCAGGATTTGTATCTTTCGCCAGATTTATTCCAGCAAAGTACGAGCGGAGTGTTCGTTGCGGCTGGTGCTCCTGACCGAGTCCGGGTGCCAACACTCGGAAATTGGATCATCAGGAAAGTAAAATCTGATAAGTGAGATATGCCGCCTAACGAGAAAAGGATAGCATTGACCGGAGCACACATGAGAATATCGTTGCTGGTTCTTTTCGCTGCTGTGCTTGTCGGCTGTCGAGAGCGCGGACCAAAAGTTCCGTCTCACATCAGGTTTTCCGGCGGCGATGGTTCCTCTTCAGAGCGTGAGGTTGTTATCATGGGTGCTACGAACCTCGATGCTGTGCGGAGAGCCCAGAGAGCGTGGGTTGCATGGAGATACCCCGGCCTCCTTACACAGTACTCTGTGATCGCCATTAGCCCGGGTCTTGAAATCCACGAGACTATCGACAGCATCGCAGCCGATGGGCTTACCAACCGAGTGTATTTTGTGTATCCGGGAGGTGTACTGCGATGAAATCAGTGCGGCCTAACGAAAAAAGGATAGCAACGACCGGAGCACGCGCTTTCCAAGCCACTCGCTGGCAGCCCATGAAGAACTTCGGATCACCTATATTGGGTCGTTAGCCTTTCCGAGCCACCATGTCGCTTACGTCTCGCGCAAATTCGCAAAGTTTGGCATGCAGTGTGTTCCTTGCGTTGCTCGTTGGGTTTGGCTGCCAGCACTCACGCACCAATCGAACAGAAGAGCAGTTTCATTTCATCCAGCCCTCACTCAGCATTCAAACTGTTACGAACCGACTTGGCCCACCGGACCGACTAACGGGCCGAGGCGTGATTTTCATGGAGTATGACTTGGCAGATGGCTCACACATGATGATACTTCCATGCACCGAGCCGCAGCGCCTTGACCCTTTCGGCATTGTTTGCGGGATGGCGCATCGGCGAGGCAAAACTTGGACTTGGTTGGTCCAGAAAGCTTACCCATGAAAATCGTGACACCTAACAAAATCGCAGCCAACGCCGGGGAGCGCTCTTTGTTCCGCTAGGCGAAATCGGCCATCATCATGCTAAACGCTTTGCTACCACTTCTCGCCTTCATGTTCATCCTTTGCTCATGTACCCAGAAGACTGTGTCGCCTGCCGACATCAAAGCTTCGGAAGAGGAGTTGAGGCGAGGTTATTGCTCCAACGATCCCAAGGTCGCTGAGAAGGCGCTTTTGGCATACCGTGGCCTCCATGAACAGTGGAAATCAAACGGGATAACCGGTTTCGAGTATGAGTATGTTTTTGGTTGGACTGATGCACGACTCATGAAACTTTACTCGCACGTTGGGGATGCGGAGAGGGCGGAGCATTACTTCCGGTCGGCTATTACCAATTTGGCTGTGGTGAGTGCCAGACGCAGGGGGCAGCCAGAGCGCATGACCCGTGAACAGTTGGTGCAGAAGCTCAAGAAGGCAGACAACTTCCTCTATCCTGAGATGCAGTGGAGCCACACAGAATAAGCATATCAATTGACTCAACGCCTAACGAACAAAGGATAGCATTGACCGGAGCACGCGTCGGGGCGCAATCCAGGTTCCCGGAAAGCAGACACCTTTCTTGCTTTCATCGCCAGCCATACTGTCTAGGCCACATGAGAGCGCTTATCCTTTTTATCGCTCTTGTCTCAGTTGGCTGTCATACGCAGCCGGTAGCTCGTGCTCCATTTGGGCAGCCAGGCTCAGGCAAGATTGTGATCGCTATCGCGGGAGACGTTGAGCAGCCCGGACAGTATTACGTTGATGGAGGAGCGGCGGTAGAGAGTCTTCCGGCTTTGGCCGGCGGACTCCGCGTCTGCTCCACCTGCCACATGAGTCCCTCAGTTGTATATCTGACTCCCCGGGGACATCCTGAGCAGAAGCAGCGGTATTCACTTTCTCGCACAGAGCAGTTGCGCGATATTCATCTCAAAGATGGAGACATGTTGAGTTATGCGACGAGACATTTCTGACATGTGGCCTAACGAAAAAAGGCTGAGCTTTTTAGGTTAGGCGGCAATGCGCACGCTCATTTCCATGTCCGTTCTCTTCATTGTCTTTGGATGCACTGCGCACCACGAGGATTGCGAAACCCTTGTCGCACAAATTCGCAACGATCATATCCAGTGGGATGCTGCAGGTACCGGCGGTATCGGGGCCATGAACATGGGTGAGCCCGAGCGTCGCCTCGTAGCCCTTGGCTCGCGCTGTCGCCGATCTCTCATTGCTGCATTGGATGACAGTTCGCGCTTTGTTGCGGCACATGTGATTCTCACGACCATCGCCGGTCGCCACTTTCCCGGCAGTCCATCCGCAAGCACTCATTGGAATCACTTGCAGGTTACATTGTACGCCGATCACGTGGACATTCCCGTTGCACAGAAGGATAAAATCAAAAGACTATGGACAGAGAGATAATCATGCCCCCTAACAAGGGCGCTCCAGACACCGCCGCCAGCCTCCTGGTTCGTAGGCCGCCTGCGCACGCCGCATGAACTCCGGTCACTACAAGGACTACTTTTGGGTGCAGTGGGAGAGCGCGTTCATCGACACGCTGCTTGAGCGCGTCCCGGAGATCGTGCACGGTCGGCATCTCGTCAATACGAGCTTCGACAGTGGCAGACTTTGCCCGTCAGAGGACGAGCAGCAACAGGGTTGGCGTTCGGTCGGCGCTTTCACATACAGCCCGCGAGTTACGGACGTTGGCTCGATTCCCCACTACTGCTTTGAGGAGTGGCTGGTTTTCGATTCGCCCACCGAGTTGTCGAGTTGGGAGCCGGTCATCAACTATTACGGATTCACTCTCACCGAGCCGCCGGACGATTTTCTGCCAGCTAAGCTTTGGTCACAGTTGGAGGTAGTGCGGCCTGATTCTTACTTGGGTCTCGGCGACCGATGGCTTATCTTCGTCACACGCAGCAGGAGTTTGTATGAGCAGGCACTTGCACAGACAGATTTGGAAACGACGGCGGCCTAACGAAAAAAGGATAACATTGAGCGGAGCAGACGCTTCCCGATGAAAACGTTGGTCACTTTGGCTTTGTCCTTCGTGGTTATGGGCGCACTGCTCTACATGTGGCAGCCTGCACTGAGGCGAGCTGATTATGCCGCTAACATCGCATTCGCGCAAAAGGCTCGGCAACTAGACATCGAGGGTAAGTCCGAGACGTTCATCTTCGACATTCCAATGGAGATGGTCGAGCATCTCATCGGAAGCCGAATGGTTGGTTCCATCGACACCGAGGCGATGCTCCGCTGCTTGGCGGACCAACTTGCCATAGGGGTTTCTTATGAGTGTGCATGTAAGACGCTTGCCGATCCAATTGCTCCCGGATGCAAGTCGGGTCATCACTCGTTACTTTGGCCCGGGAGAGGAGAATCGGATCCGGGATGTTGTTGGCCGCTTGCTCGCGGTTCCCGAGACAGAAGTCGCGGCTCTCGTTGCCAACCTCGAGCGCGATTTCCGGCCGATCCACCCAGACATTGACGCCGTCTTTCTCGAGCACTACGAGGCCGTTAAACATCACATTTCGATCGACCGGCCGATTAGCGACGGGCGGCGCAGGTTTATCGGCGCCTGTTTTACAATGGAATATGCGATCGAGTCCGCAGCCTTGTTCAACCCGTCAATGGTTCCAGCCATTGACCAGGCGAACGTTCCGCCGGGCTCGGTCAGGTTCGTCATGAGTCTGCGTGCGACCGGTGAGGGGCACATCTCGTCGATCGTCTTCAGGCGGGGCCTGATTGACGCCAATGGCAACGTCAGCGTTGATCCGCCCGGCCGGTACAGCCGGCCGCTCCGGGCGACGGGCGCGCTCGTAGCGCCGCCGAGCGGGCGTTAAATCCCCCCGAGCCATCTTTGGTGTAGCCCTGCGAAACCATGAAGACA
>Ga0208454_1000883_pt1 | contig 14089 bp, 21 predicted proteins | sample EasRivMeERMZT100_FD_187530 | JGI IMG/M metagenome (GOLD analysis project Ga0208454, IMG submission 187530) | Soil microbial communities from meander-bound floodplain in the East River, Colorado, USA - East River MetaG ERMZT100 (SPAdes) (version 2) | ecosystem: Environmental > Terrestrial > Soil...
CCAGACCGGCGGTGCGTGTGTGGCGCGGTTAGAATGCGGTAATGCCCGCAACCGCCGATGAATCCGGCAGCACCGCGCCGCCGCCTACGCTCGCGAGCGTAATCGTCCTGAAGCTCCGGGAGTTCGGGCGCCAGCCGGTAACCGAGCAGGTCAGGTTGAAGGCGTCGCTGGAGACGCTGGTGCGGGGCGCCATCGAACCGCTGCCGGCCGTCGAGCGCGCCGTCCTCGATGTCCCCGACGGACTTGCTCTCGTCGTGCTGGGCGGCCCCGGGCAGGCGCTGGACCTCGTGCTGCGCGCGCAGGCGGCCGCGGCCGACCTGCCCCTTTGCATCGGGGTCAACCATGGGCCGGTCAAGGCTGCGTCCGACACCCTGCGTGGCCCTGGGCTGGTCGGCGACGGGCTTACCTCCGGCGTGACACTGGCGAACGCCGCGACACCCGGCCGCCTGGTCACGTCGCGCTCGTTCCGCGAAGCGCTGGAGGCGGCCTCTCCCGCCCGCGCCGCGGACCTGCGCCGGGCGGGCATATACACTGACGCGAACGTGCGCACGCACGAGTTGTTCACGCTCGATCTCCGGTCGGTCCTCGCCCGCCGCTGGCCGCTGATCGCCCTCGGCACGCTTATGGTTGCCGTCATCATCGGCGCCGGTTTTGCGGCGCGGCACGCCCGGCTGCGCGTCCCGCCCGTCCCGGTACCGCCCCCGGTGCTGCCCGCCGTCATCCATTTGGCGATCACGCCGCGCGGCGATGTTTACGTTAACGGCGTGATGCAAGGCACAAGCCCGCCGCTCACGGAAATCGAGGTCTACCCCGGCCCCCACACGATCGAGGTCCGCAACGCCGCGAACCCACCGCTGCGCCTCGAGCTGAGCCTGGGCTCGGGCGAAGAAATGACGATCACTCACTCGTTCGTGGCTCCCAAGCCGAAGGCCGCGAGTCCGCCCAAAAAGAGCGCGCCCAAGAGCGCCCCAAAAAAGGAGAAACCGCCTGAACGAAGAAAGTCCCCCGGCGACTACTGGCGGCAGTTCCGCCGCGACATTGGCCTCTAGAAGCGGTGAATTGTGAGTAGTGAGTGGACTAGTTTCACGCCGGGCAGGACTGCGATTCTGGGAGTGGTTTGGACCATTCACAATTCACCATTCACCACTCACGCATTTGAAATATGAGCGAAGCGGAACTCAAGCAGCTGGGCCGCTACCGACTCCTTGCGGAACTCGGGCGCGGCGCCATGGGGGTGGTCTACAAGGCGGAGGACCCGCTCATCAACCGCTCGGTCGCGATCAAGACCATCATCATGACCGACGACCCTGCCGGGCGTGCCGATTACGAAGCGCGCTTCTTCCAGGAAGCCAAGGCCGCGGGCGGGCTGAATCATCCCAACCTCATCACCATCCATGACGTCGGCCGCGAGGGCGATGTCGCGTACATGGCGATGGAGTTGCTCGAAGGCACCGAACTGCGCGAGCTGACCGCGCGCGGGCGCCTGCCACTGCCGTTCGCACTCGACATCGTGGCGCAGGTGGCGGACGGGCTCGCCCACGCCCACGAGCACGGCGTGGTCCACCGCGACATCAAGCCCGGCAACATCATGATCGTGCGCGGGCGGCAGGCGAAGATCATGGATTTCGGGATCGCGCGCGTGCACGCATCCGATGTGAGGACCCAGACCGGCGCGATTCTGGGCTCGCCCCGGTACATGTCGCCCGAGCAGATGACCGGGCAGCCGGTCGACCGCCGCTGCGATATCTTCTCGCTCGGCGTCGTGCTCCACGAGCTGGCAGCAGGCGAGCCGCCGTTCTCGGCGGCCACCGTGACGCAGCTCATGCAACAAATCGCGACCGCGACGCCGCCACCGCCGAGCGCGGCGAACCCCGCCGTGCCGGCGATGCTCGACTTGATCGTGGCGAGGGCGCTGGAGAAACAGCCCAACGCCCGCTACCAGGGCGCGGCGGAGCTGGCCGCGGACTTGCGCGCGTGCCTGGCGGAGCTGGGCGGACCGGCGGCAAGTACTGCCGCGAGCGGCGAAGTGACGGCGCTAACCGCTGCCGCCGCCGCGACATCGATGCAAGTTGACGTGCCGCTGGATGCGGCCATCGCTTCCGTCGCCCCCGCCGCGGCATCGGTCGCGGCATTTACCACGACTGCCACCGACCCCGGGACGCACCTTCCCCTGTCGCGAAAATTCGATTCCGCGGAAGCCCTGCGGCAGCTTGCCCGTCCCACGGCAGCAGATGGCAGCGAGGCGCAGGCTGCATCGGCGCCCGGCCGGAGCGGCGCACTGGCGCGTTTGTGGAATCCGGCGCGGCTGGTGTTTCTGCTGGCCATCCTCGCAGCCAGCGTTGCCGCCTATTACATCGCTTACCACTATTGAGCGGCGCGCAACGAGCAAAAGCACGGGCTGAGGGTCGCGGATCGAGCGTAAGTCGCCGCCCGTCGCGCGGTGCGACCGTTCAAGCCGGCGGTGGCACAGTCCTTTTCATCGACTCCCGCGCTTCCATGCTGTTCCAGAGCCGGGTGAGGTTCGGATAGCGGTCCTGCGGAAAATACTCCGGCCGGCGCAGCGTGATGAAGCCGATGTGGCAGGCGATCGCGATGTCGGCGAGGCTCATCGCCACCCCGACGCTCCAGCGGCGGTCGCCGAGCATGCCCTCGAGCGCAGCGAAGCCGGCGTCCAGCTTGCCGCGCTGGCGCTCGAGCCAGACCGTGCTGCGCTTCTGCTCGTCGTGGAAGCGCATCTCGTAGAGGCTCGCGACAGCCGCGTCCATGGTGCCGTCGGCAAGCGCCTCCCAGCGCCTCACTTCGAGGCGCAGCTCCGGGTCCACTGGGATGAAACGCGGCTCCGGAAAGCGGCTGTCCACGTAGTCCGCGATCAGCGGCGAGCTGGTCAGCGCCCGTCCATCGTCGAGCCTGAGCGCCGGCACTTTGCCGACCGGATTGGTCTTCTTGAGATCGTTGGGCGCCCACAGGTCCACCATCTCGACCTCGTGCGGCGCGCTCTTCTCCAGCAGCATCACGCGGATCTTGCGGGCATAGGGGCTGCCGGAGGAGGCGTAGAGTTTTATTGTCATCTTGAAGGCGTGAATCGTGAATGGTGAATGGAATACTTCATCCTAACCCGCTTCCCAGGCACAGGAAAGTCGGAATGTGGCCTGGAAGCCTTCATCGTGTTTCACGGCTCAGGCCAAGTCCATTCACTATTCACCATTCACGACTCACGCTCTTGTAAAATAAAGCCATGAGCGTCAACTCCTCCGACACGTTGATTGATATCCAGGATCTCAAGGGCGTCAACCTCAAGGTACCGCGCGGCAAGATCGTCGCGATCCTCGGCACCAGCGGCTGCGGCAAGAGCACGCTGCTGCGGCTGATCGGCGGGCAGTCGCGGCCCGCCGCGGGCAGCGTGAGGGTGAACGGTCAGACGGTGCACGAGATGGACGACGACGCCCTCTACCTGATGCGGCAGAAGATGGGGATGATGTTCCAGAAGAGCGGATTGTTCACCGACCTGTCCACGTTCGATAACATCGCCTTCCCCATGCGCGAGCGCACCAGCCTGCCGGAACCGGTGATCCGCGACCTGGTCTTGATGAAGCTGCACGCGGTCGGCCTGCGCAGCGCGCATTCGCTGATGCCGAACGAGCTCTCGGGCGGAATGCAGCGGCGGGTCGCGCTGGCACGCGCGATCGCGCTCGATCCGATGCTGGTGATGTACGACGAGCCGTTCGCGGGGCTCGATCCGATCTCGCTCAACGTGATCTCGAACCTGATACGACGGCTGAACGATGCGCTCGGCGTAACTTCCATCGTCGTGAGCTACGACGTGGTGGAATCACTCAAGATCGCGGACTACGTCTATTTCATCTCCGATGGGGTCGTCGCCGCGCACGGGACCGTTGCAGAGGTGAATGCCTCCAGCGACCCCTTCGTGCGCCAGTTCGTGGATTCCCTGCACGACGGCCCGGTCGCCTTTCACTATCCTGCCAGGCCGTACCTGGCGGACATGCGCCTCGGCAGTTAGAGCGCCTAACATAATGAAACGCGCGTGCGTTGCGAGTCAGAATTGTCGCTAGCGCGAAGCGAGGTGCAGCCAATACTCGCTGTATTGGCAAGCCGAGCGACAAAGCTAGCGGCGATTCTGGCCGCAACCCCTCGTGGGCTGGCACGGTTTTGGCCCGCGGCTTCCGGCTCGGTACATTCCCGTTGCGGAGCCTGAGGGTGTCGTTGGTCCCGCGTCGCCAAAACCGTGACAGCGCAGCGTGTGTTTCATTGTGTTAGGCGCTCTTAGTGTTCGAACTTGACCTCGGCCACCTTCAACTGGCCGCCTGGGGCGTCGCGTCTGAATATCACCAGGGTCCTGGCATCCTTCTTGTTGTGGTCCTGGAGATCGTACGTGATTGACTGGTAGGTCCAGATCACCCGCTCCGGGGTGCTGTCGTCTACCGTTGCCGGCTTGCCGACCTTGGCCGTGACTTCCGCCGCCGTCTTGTTCATGACGTAGCCGGTAAAGTCATCGCGGCCAAAGAACTGGCCGCAGCCGAACATGAACTGCACTGCGATCACGAGCACGATCGCGCCGAGCGCGCGCGCCATGCCGCCGCTGTTTCCGCCCGCACCCATGATTATTTCTCCTTTAGCGAGACAGCGGAGTCATTCCCCGCGCCGCCCGGACGGATAACATAGCCGCCACAGTGAGGTTACGCGGCGAGACTTACTCCATGCTTACGCGCGGGCGGGGGTCAAAGCAACGGCAACTGGCGGCCTCCGTCATAGACGAGGGCCTCGCCTTCGATGCGCGCCAGGGGATTAAATACGTGCGGCGCCGGCGGCCCGCTGTCAATCAGGTGCAGCACTTCGGCGCCCCGCGCGCGCAGGCTGTCTGAAATCAGCGAGCGATGGCATTCCTGCGGCAGCCGCTCGGCGCACATGATGGCCGCGCGTGAGACAGCGCCAAGCTCCACCAGACGGTCGAGCGCCGCGCTGAATTCACCGGACATCATGTGATCGGCGTAGGCGCGAAACCCGGGCTCTTTCAGCGCAATGTGCGGGCTGTCGCCGGCCGGCTGGCGGCGCCCGCCCAAGTCCTTGCCCTCCCACGCGTATCGGATGCCCGCTTCCGCCAGCAAGCGCTGCAGGGCCGCGCGCGCGAACTGCGGATGGCGGCGCGATGCCGGAAAAGCTCGCACGTCCACCAGGCACTCGACGCGTGCCTGCCGCAGCAGCGCGATGAACTCCCCGATGGGGCGGCTGCCGTGACCAATGGTATAAAGTGTCATTCTGGACTCGTCCGGCCGCACCGGCGGCGGGCCAGGCATTATTCAAGTGCCACTGGGAGTTGCGTCATGAGCGTCGAGATCCGCGGAATAGCCGGCCTGCTCATCCTTGTCGCTGACGTGTGGGCCATCATCAATATCTCTCAAAGCAGCGCTTCGACGGGACGCAAGGTCGCGTGGATCGTGCTGGTGCTGGTGCTGCCGGTGGTCGGTCTCGTCATCTGGTTTCTGCTCGGTCCGCGCACCGGCAAGTCCTAGCGCCGGCATCCCGGCGGACGGCATGCGCCCGGTGACGGTGCTGGGAAGGTCAGCCCAGCTGGTTGCCCGGTATGAACCCGAGTTTCTGCTGCGCGCTCGCGGAATTGGCCGCGATCTCCACCAATCCCAGGCTGTTCCCGTACCAGAACACTTCGCCGACCACGACCTGCGAGAACACCCTCGCGTAGGGAATCTGCAGCCCATTGACCACGAAGACACGCTCGCGCGATACCGCACTGGCGCGCAGCCCGGTTACCAGGTTGCCATAGTGGTCAACGTATATGACTTCGGCAAGATCCTCCACCCCGAACTTAACGGCGAGCTGCGTTTTCTTCTTCAGTTTCGCGGCCTTGCGCCGGCCGCTCGCGATCTTCCCTGCCACCGGCGCGAACAGGTCCCGCGCGTGAAACGAAGCGGAAAGATCGTCCGGTCTCCAGCCGATCGAGAAGACTTTGACCTTCTCCGCGCGCGCGGCCGCTATCGAGATCAGGCCGTTATCCGGGCCCACGTACCAGCGCCCGTCGGCAACCACCGCCACCGCGTCGCGCGGCCCGCCGACGCCCGGGTCCACCACCGCCAGCGTGACGCTTCCTGGAGGAATCCGCGCCGCGAACGCGGCGAGAAGGTGCGCGCCCGCCTTCACGTTGAACGGCGGCGCGTCGTGCAGCAAATCCACCACCGGAACTTTCGGCGCGCGCTCCTGCAGCACCGCCTTCACTTGCCCGACGTAGATGTCGGCTATACCAAAGTCCGTAAAAAGAAAGACCATGAACTAGCCGCCAAGGCGCCAAGCACGCCAAGAATTTCAAGAATGAATAGAATTAACGAGACGTAGACACCCTAATTGTCGCAATAAAAAGCGACAAATATGGGGTGTAAGACAGCTGCGGCTCCGTAACTCGTTGATTCACCATGGCGTCAACCTTCTTATGCGTCACAATCCTGCGGAATATTAGACACCTCCAGGAAGGTCGCTGTCCAACCGAGCGCGTGTTGAACCGCGGTGATTTTGCGCGTTCGAACACGAGCGGCCTCTGTATCGCTGACGGCAAGTATCAGTCGGCATCGCGTCGGCCCCATTCGCGCCTGCACGGTCGCATCCCCAATGAGTGAGGCCCCCTGCTCCGCGCTCCGGCGCGCGCCAAACCGGCGCCCGAGCGTCCGGATTTAACAGCACTTGGCGGTTCAATTGTTGCTCTTGATTTCCTTCGTGTCCTTTGTGTCCTTCGTGTCTCCGCTACACAAAACAAAAAAGCCGGCTTGCGCCGGCTTTAAAAAACTGACGTGGTGCGTTTTATGCAGCCTTGGCAGCCGCCTCCTTCTTCGCCCCTTTTTGGGTCCCCTCCCTGTTGTCCTTGCCCGCTTCCGCGCCGCCCTCCGGCCGGTCCATCAGTTCGACGAACGCCATTGGCGCATTGTCGCCCTTGCGGAAACCCGACTTGAGAATGCGGAGATAGCCGCCGTTACGCTTCGCATAGCGCGGGCCCAGTTCGTCGAACACCTTCACCACCACCGCGCGGTCGCGCAGGCGGTCGAAGGCGAGGCGGCGGTTGGCAAGCGAAGGCTTCTTGCCGAGCGTAATGATGGGCTCGACCACGCGCCGTAGTTCCTTCGCCTTGGGCAGCGTGGTCTGGATCGCCTCGTGCAAAAGCAGCGAGTTCGCCATGTTGCGGAACATCGCCAGGCGATGGCTACTGGTGCGGTTGAGCTTTCTCAGTCCGTGACGGTGACGCATGGTTTCCTCAATGCAGAATTATGAATGATGAATGATGAATGCAGGCTTCCTGGTCATCATTCCGCATTCCGCATTCATCATTCTTCCGTGATACCGGTTCCAATCCTGCTGCCCACGGCTATACCGTCAACTTTTCCAGCCCTGCCGGGGGCCAGTTTTCAAGTTTCATGCCGAGCGTGAGGCCGCGCGAAGCGAGCACTTCCTTGATCTCGTTGAGGGACTTGCGGCCGAGATTCGGCGTCTTCAGGAGCTCGGTCTCGCTGCGCTGGATGAGGTCCCCGATGTAGTAGATGTTTTCCGCCTTGAGGCAATTCGCCGAGCGCACGGTGAGCTCGAGGTCGTCCACCGGGCGCATCAGGATCGGGTCGATCTGCGTAGCCTTCTTCTCCTCGATCTGCGTCGGCAGGCCCTTGAGGTCGGCAAACACCGACAGTTGCTCGACCAGGATGCGCGCTGCGTAGCGCACGGCTTCCTCCGGGTCGATCGCGCCGTTGGTCTCGACGTCGACGACCAGCTTGTCGAGGTCGGTGCGTTGCTCGACGCGCGCGGCCTCGACCGCGTAGCTCACGCGGCGCACCGGGCTGAACGAGGCGTCGAGCAGAATGCTGCCGACGCTGCGCCCCTCCTCGGAGGAGGTGCGGCGGGTGGTCGCCGCGGTGTAGCCGCGGCCCTGCTCGACCTTGATCTGCATGTCGAGCTTGCCCCCGGCAGCGAGATGCGCGATGACGTGGTCGGGATTGACGATCTCGACGTCGTGCAGCGCTTCGATGTCGCCGGCGGTGACCACGCCTTCGCCCGACTTCTTGAGCGAGAGCAGGGCTTCATCCCGGTTGTGCATCTTCAGCACGATGCCCTTGAGGTTGAGCAGGAGGTCGACCACGTCTTCCTGCACGCCGTCGATGGTGGAGTACTCGTGCAGCACGCCGCCGATCTTGACCTCGGTCGCCGCGTAGCCCGGCATGGAGGACAGCAGAGTCCGGCGCAGCGCGTTGCCCAGCGTATGGCCGTAGCCGCGCTCGAACGGCTCCATGGTGAGCTTCGCGTGGTACGGCGAAATGTTTTGAACATCGATGATGCGGGGCTTGAGAAAAGCGCTGCTGGCCATGGCTCGGGTACCTTTACGATGTACTGCGGCGAAATTACTTCGAGTAGAGCTCGACCACGAGCGACTCGTTGATGGTGGACGGCAGCTCGGAACGCTGCGGCCTGTTCTTGAACTTGCCCTTGAGCGCCTTGGGGTCCACTTCCAGCCATTCCGGAAACCCGCGGCCCTCGGCGGCCTCAGCCGCCCCCTTGATGCGCAGCTGTTCCTTGGCTTTCTGCGCGACCTCGATCACGTCGCCCGGCCGGCACTGGAACGAGGGGATGCTGACGCGCTTGCCGTTCACCAGGATGCCGTTGTGGCGCACGACCTGGCGCGCTTCGGTGCGCGAAGACCCGAAGCCCATGCGATAGGCCACCGTATCGAGACGGCTCTCCAGCAGCTGGAGCAGGCTCTCGCCGGTAATGCCCTTCGCCTGTTCGGCGGCGTGGTACACCTTGCGGAACTGCCGCTCGAGCAGCCCGTAGATGCGGCGCACCTTCTGCTTCTCGCGCAACTGGACGCCATAACCCGAGAGGCGGCCGCTCTTCTGGCCGTGCTGGCCCGGCGGGTAGTTGCGGCGCTCGATGGCGCACTTGTCGGTAAAGCATTTCTCGCCCTTGAGGAAGAGCTTCTCGCCTTCCCGGCGGCACTGCCGGCATTTTGCGTCGAGATTTCTGGCCACTGTTCTACCTCATGATCATATGTAGGGGTGCACGAGGGGAGTATCCCCTCGTATCTCTTTGCTCCTAAACCCGGCGGCGCTTCGGCGGGCGGCAACCGTTGTGCGGCACCGGCGTTACGTCCGATATCTGGGTGATCTTGAAACCCGCGGCATTCAGCGCGCGCACCGCGGATTCGCGGCCCGGCCCCGGCCCCTTGATGAACACTTCCAGGTTCTTCACCCCGGATTCCTGGGCAACGCGGCCGGCGCGATCGGCCGCGACCTGTGCCGCGAACGGCGTCGACTTGCGCGAGCCCTTGAAGCCGTTGGAGCCGCAGGTCGCCCACGCGAGCGTGTTGCCCTGGCGGTCGGTAATGGTGACGATGGTGTTGTTGAAGGATGCGTGGATGTGGGCGATGCCCTCCGCCACGTTCTTCTTTACCTTCTTGCGCACCCGGGTGCTGGCTTTTGCCATATCAGTATTCCCTATTTAGCTTGTGGCCACAGGCTTGATTGTCTTCACCGCTGCCTTGCGCGGGCCCTTGCGGGTGCGAGCGTTGGTGCGGGTGCGCTGGCCGCGCACCGGCAGTCCCAGACGGTGGCGCTTGCCGCGCCAGGTGCCGAGATCGATCAGGCGCTTGATGTTCATCGAGACTTCGCGGCGCAGGTCGCCCTCGACCGAGAACTTGGCCATCTGCTCGCGCAGCTTGTCCATCTGCGTGTCCGACAGGTCCTTGATCTTGGTCGCGGCGTTGACGCCAGCCGCGATGCAGATGGTGCGCGCGCGCGAACGTCCGACGCCCAGGACCGCCGTCAATGCGATGCCGGCGTGCTGGTGGTTTGGAATGTTGACTCCGCCGATTCGGGCCATGCCTGTCCTCGCAGCAAAAAGTTTGCGATTTTAACGTCTATTGAAATCCAAGTAAACGGTAAACGGTTAACAGTAAACGGGAAAATCCGCTTTGCGGGGTTTCCGGTTGTTCGATTCACCGTTCACTATTCACCTTTCACTGTTCACTGTTCACTGCTCGTCAACCCTGACGCTGCTTGTGGCGTGGATTCTTGCAGATCACGCGCACCACGCGCTTGCGGCGCACGATCTTGCAGTTGCGGCAAATCCGCTTCACCGATGCCATCACTTTCATGTCCGTTACCTTTCAATATCTCACCGCAGAGACGCTGAGGCGCAGAGAAAAATTCATCAGTTCTGCTGTCCTTGCCTCGTTAGTTCAAGCTGTTCTCCGCGTCCCTGCGCCTCCGCGGTTATTCGTCATTTCGCCCTGAAAACAATGCGTCCGCGCGAGAGGTCGTAGGGCGTCAGTTCCACCGTCACCTTGTCGCCCGGCAGGATGCGGATGTAATGCATGCGCATCTTGCCCGAGATGTGTCCCAGTACTACGTGGCCGTTCTCCAGTTTCACCCGAAAGGTGGCGTTAGGCAGGGTTTCCACGATCTCACCCGGCATCTGTATGGTTTCTTCCTTGGCCATCAGCGCGACGGGAACATACCCCCCTTGAAATTCGCCTTCTTCAGCAAGCTCTCGTACTGGTGCGACATGATGTATGCCTGCACCTGCGCCATGAAGTCCATGGTCACCACCACGATGATGAGGAGCGAGGTGCCGCCGAAATAGAACGGCACGTTCTTCCACACGATCAGGAACTCGGGCAGCAGGCATACCAACGTGACGTAGATCGCGCCGGTCAATGTCAGCCGCATCATGATCTTTTCGATGTAGCGCGCGGTCTGGTCACCCGGCCGGATGCCCGGCACGAACGCCCCGCTTTTCTTCAGGTTTTCGGCGGTTTCCTTGGGATTGAACACCAGGGCCGTGTAGAAGAAGCAGAAAAATACGATCGCCGAGGCGTAGAGCAGCACGTAGATCGGCTGCCCCGGGGACAGCGTCGCCGCGATGTCCTTCAACCATGTCATGCCCTCGTTCTGGCCGAACCAGCCCACCAGGGTCGCCGGGAACAAGATGATGCTCGAGGCAAATATCGGCGGTATCACGCCCGACATGTTGAGCTTGAGCGGCAGGTGCGAGCTCTGGCCGCCGTAGATCTTGTTGCCAACCTGGCGCTTGGCGTAGTTCACCAGGATTCGCCGTTGGCCGCGCTCGACGAAGCAGACGAAGGCGGTCACCCCGATCACCAGCGCCCCGATAAAGAGCACCATCAGGATCGACAGCGCACCGGTACGCTGCAGCTCGAGCGTGCCGACGACCGCCTGCGGCAACCCCGCGGCGATACCGGCGAAGATGATGAGGGAAATGCCGTTGCCGACGCCGCGTTCGGTGATTTGCTCGCCGAGCCACATCAGGAACATGGTGCCGGTGGTAAGCGTCAGCATGGTGACGAGCCGGAACGCGATGCCGGGATCGACCACGAGGCCGCGCTGCCCTTCGATTGCGATCGCGATGCCCATGCCCTGGAACAGCGCCAGCGCGAAGGTGCCGTAGCGTGTGTACTGGGTGATCTTGCGCCGTCCCGACTCGCCCTCTTTCTTGAGCGCTTCCAGCGTTGGCGACACCACGCTCATCAGCTGCATGATGATCGAGGCCGAGATGTAGGGCATGATGCCGAGCGCGAAGATGGTGAAGCGCGACAGCGCGCCGCCCGAGAACATGTTGAACATGTCGAGGATGCCGCCGCGCTGCGAGCGAAACAGCTCGGCCAGCTGGTCCGGATCGATTCCCGGCACCGGTATGAAGGAGCCGATGCGGTAGACGATCAAGGCGCCCAGCAGGAACAGCAGGCGACGCTTGAGGTCGCCCATCCGGCCCAGGCTCAGCATGGATTCGTTGGCAGCCAAAACTCGTTCAGTCCTTGAAAGCTTACTTGCCGGCAGGCTGGGCCGGCTTGCCCTTGGCCTTGAGTTTTCCGGCCGGCTCCGTCGCCACCACTGGCGCTTCGACGTTGCCGCCGGCGGCCTCGATTGCGGCGCGGGCACCCTTGGACACCAGCAGGCCCTTGAGCGCGACCTTGCGCTTGATTTCGCCGGCGAGGATCACCTTCGCGCGCAGTGCGGGGTGCGGTACCACGCCCGCGCTCTTCAGCACCGCGAGGTCGATCACGTCTGCTGCGATCTTCTGGATATCGCTCAGCCGCACTTCGGCGGTGTCCTTGCGCAGGTGCGAGACGAAGCCGCGCTTCGGCAACCGGCGCTGCAGCGGCATCTGGCCGCCTTCGAAGCCGATCTTGTGGAAACCGCCGGCGCGCGATTTCTGCCCCTTGTGTCCGCGACCCGCGGTCTTGCCCAGCCCGGAACCGATGCCGCGGCCCGGGCGCTTCTTATAGTGCGTGGAGCCGGCAGCCGGTTTGATGTCGTTGAGTCTCACTTATGCTGTTCCAGTTATGCTGTTCCAATTTAGGAATCTCCGCGCGCTCGCGCGGAGATTCCTACTCGCACTTCACCAGGTAGGCCACGGCGTTTATCATCCCACGCACGGACGGCGTATCCGGAAGTTCCACCGTCTGGCGGATCTTCCGCAGGCCCAGCCCGCGCACGCTGGCGCGGTGTTCCTGCTTGGTGCCGATCGGGCTCCTCACCAGCGTCACTTTGAGCGTCTTGCCGCCCGGCTTTGCCTTAGCCATGTTCATGCCGTGATTTCCTCGATCGTCTTGCCGCGTTTGGCGGCAATCTCGGCAGGCGTGTTCATTGCCGTGAGCCCGTTGATGGTCGCGCGCACCACATTATAAGGATTGGTGGAACCCAGGCACTTGGCGAGCACGTTATGCACCCCCATCACCTCGAACACCGCGCGCATCGGGCCGCCGGCGATGATGCCGGTGCCGTCCGACGCGGGCTGCATGTAGACGCTGGAGGCGCCATGATGTCCGATCACCGCGTGTTGCAGCGTGCCGTTCTTGAGATTCACCTTGACCATCTTGCGGCGCGCTTCTTCCATCGCCTTCTGCACCGCCACCGGCACTTCGCGCGCCTTGCCCTTGCCCATCCCGATTCTGCCGTCGCCGTCGCCGACCACGGTCAGCGCCGCAAAGCCGAGCACGCGGCCGCCCTTCACCACCTTGGTGACGCGGTTGATCGCGATCATCTTCTCGCGTAACCCGTCGCCGCGCTCTTCGCCCGTCTGCATCCTGGATGCGTGTAGTTTCGCCATGGTTCCGTCCTGTTAGAACTTGAGGCCCGCTTCGCGCGCGGCTTCCGCCAGCGCCTTGACGCGCCCGTGAAACTTGTAGCCCGAGCGGTCGAAAGCGACCGCCTCGATGCCCGCCTGTTTCGCCCGCTCGGCGATGCGCCGGCCGACTTCGGCCGCCGCCTTGACGTTGGCGCCGTTCTTCAGGCTGCCCCGCGTCTCCTTCTCGACCGAGGAAGCGGAAGCAAGCACCTTCGAGCCGCCGGCGTCGATCACCTGCGCGTAGATGTGGCAATTCGAGCGGTGCACGGTGAGTCGCACCCTCGCCAGTTCCGAGATCTTTGCGCGGGTCTGGCGGGCGCGCCGCAAACGCTGCTGGTTCTTGTCAAACATGTGCTTCCCCGTTACTTCTTCTTGGTTTCCTTGATCACTACCTGCTCGTTGGCATAACGCACGCCCTTGCCCTTGTACGGCTCGGGGCTGCGGTACGCGCGCACCTCGGCAGCCACCTGACCCACCTGCTGCCGGTCCATGCCCTTCAGCACGACTTCGGTCTGCGTCGGTGTCTCCACCTTGACGCCCTTGGGCATGGAGTGCGACACGGGGTGGGAAAATCCAAGTGTGAGGTTGAGCTTTTCGCCCTGGGCCTGCGCGCGGTAGCCGACGCCCACCAGCGTCAGCCTCTTTTCGAAGCCCTTGGTGACGCCTGTTACCATGTTGGCCACCAGCGCCCGCAGCGTGCCCGACATCGCGTTGGCCTGCCGCGAGTTACCTGCGGCCTTGAACTGAATGCGATTTTCCACCTTCTCGACCGCGACCTCCGGCGAAAGCTTCTGGGTGAGGCTGCCGAGCGGCCCTTTTACCGAGATCTGTTCCGGGGTGATGGCCACCTCCACCTTCTCAGGCAGCACGATGGGCGCTTTTCCGATTCTAGACATGACGCACTCCCGTTAGGCGACGATGCACAGCACTTCGCCGCCGACGC
>Ga0208454_1000886_pt1 | contig 14074 bp, 13 predicted proteins | sample EasRivMeERMZT100_FD_187530 | JGI IMG/M metagenome (GOLD analysis project Ga0208454, IMG submission 187530) | Soil microbial communities from meander-bound floodplain in the East River, Colorado, USA - East River MetaG ERMZT100 (SPAdes) (version 2) | ecosystem: Environmental > Terrestrial > Soil...
GGATGCGCCGCGATTCGCTCGACGACGGCGTGCGGGTGCCGATGTGGCCGATTCACACGTGGGACTGATTGTCGGTTTACACGCCCGTTTCGGAGGTTGAGCTCGACGGCTGGCTCAGGAACTATTCGGTCGGCCGGCTGACGGCTTGCGAGCCGATCAAGGCCGGCATCGAGAATACCAACTACTTCGTCACCACCACGCAGGGCCGCTATGTCCTGACGCTGTTCGAGCGGCTGCCGGCGGAGGAGCTGCCGTTCTACCTGCACCTCATGGCGCACCTCGCGCGCCACGGGATTCCGTGCCCGGCGCCGATCGCCGATCTCTCCGACCAGTACCTCGGCAGCCTCAACGGCAAGCCCGCGGCCCTCGTGACGCGGCTGTCCGGAGGCTCGCTCGAGAAGCCGGAGGCGGCGCACTGCGAGGAGCTCGGCGCGCTCCTCGGCCGCATGCACCTCGCCGGCCGCTCTTATAGCGCCTACCTGGAGAATCCGCGCGGTCCGAAGTGGTGGCGCTTCGCGGCGCGGGAAGTCATGGGTTTTCTCGAGAAATCCCATCAACGAGTCCTGGAAAAAGAGCTGGAATTCCAGTCCGAGCAGCGCTTTCCGGATCTGCCGCGCGGGCCGGTGCACGCGGACCTCTTTCGCGACAACGCGCTGTGGGAGGGTGCGCGCATTTCCGGCGTGGTCGACTTCTATTTCGCCGGCGTCGACTGCCTGCTCTACGACGTCGCGGTGTGCGCCAACGATTGGTGCCTCAAGGATCTGAAGGCAGATCAGGGCCTCGATCCGGCTCGAATGAAAGCCCTGCTCGGTGCCTATCATGCGCTGCGGCCGTTCACCGCGCTCGAGCGCGAGGCCTGGCCGGCGATGCTGCGCGCCGCGGCGCTGCGCTTCTGGTTGTCGCGCCTGTACGACTTCCACCTGCCGCGCCCGGGCATGTTGGTGCACGCGCACGACCCGGAGCACTTCCGCCGGGTCCTTGAGTCGCGCGTCGCGGTCCCGACTCCCTGGATCGCCTGATGCAGGCGCGGATCGTGGAGACGCGAAAGGGCGTGCGCTGGCTTGTCGACGGCTGGCGCCTGTTCCGTGCCGCACCCTTGGGATGGATCGCGATGGTGTTCGCCTACTGGCTGATCATGACGCTCGTTTCGGTGGTGCCGCTCGTCGGCGTCGCCGCGGCGTCGATCCTGGTGCCGGCCTTTTCGGTGGGCTTCATGGCCGCGGCGCGGGCGGCGGCAAGCCGCGGACCGGTGGAGCTCGCGCAGCTTTTCGACGGCTTTCGCCACCATCTCAGGAGCCAGATGGTGCTCGGGGTGGTCTACCTCGCCTGTCTCGCGCTGCTGCTAGCCGCGACCGCGCTGGCCGACGAGGGTGCGCTTGCGACGTGGATGCTCGCCGGGCGCAAGCCGGAGGACGAAGTCCTGCAGTCCGAGGAGTTCCTCACTGCGCTCGTCGCGGCCGCGGCGCTTTATGCGCCGGTGCTGATGATGTTCTGGTTCGCGCCGCTGCTTGCCGCCTGGCACGGGGCCGGTCCCGCGAAGGCGGTTTTCTTCAGCTTCTTCGCCTGTCTCATGAACTGGCGTGCCTTCCTCGCCTACGGCGCCGTCACCGCGCTTCTCGCCCTGGCGCTGCCGCTGGCGGTGCTCGGCGTGGTGACGCTCGCTTCGCTGAAAGTCGCTCCGATGGCGCTCGTCTTCCCGCTCCTGATCGTGCTGTTGCCGACCCTGTTCGCGAGCTTCTATGCCAGCTATCGAGATGTGTTCGGAACGGAATGAACCGCGTTCGCGAGATTCCGTACAACTACACCTCGTTCTCTGACCGCGAGATCGCGCTGCGTCTTCTCGGCCCGGACGGCTGGGCGCTGATCGCCGAGTTGCGCGACGAGCGCCGCACCGGCCGCTCGTCGCGCATGCTCTACGAAGTGCTGGGAGAGATCTGGGCGATCCAGCGCAATCCCTACCTCGAGGACGAGCTCGTCAACCGGCCGCAGCGCCGCGCCGAGGCGCTCGGCGGCATGCGCCGGCGGCTGGCCGAGATCGAAGCGCGCCGCGCCGGAAGTCTCAAGGTGGCGCGGCTGCTCGAGCTCACGCGCGCGGCGGTCGACGGCTTCGAGGAAGAATTCGCCGCCACGCGCGCTCTGCGCGCGAAGGCGATGCGGCGCCTGGCGCGCGTCACACGCCGCGACAACATCCTGTTCGACGGCTTCGCGCGCGTCTCGCACGTCACCGACGCCACCGACTGGCGCGTCGAGGTGCCGTTCGTGGTGCTCACCCCGGACAGCGAAGAGGAAATCCAACCGCTGGTCCGGGAGCTGATCGCCCTCGGCCTCACCATCATCCCGCGCGGCGGCGGCACGGGCTACACCGGCGGCGTCATCCCGCTCACGCGCCGCTCGGCGGTGATCAACACCGAGAAGCTCGAGACCCTCGGACCGATCGAGCACGCCGAGCTTCCCGGCGTGGCGCGCCCGCAGCCCACGATTCGCGCATCGGCGGGGGTGGTGACCCGGCGCGTGATGGATGTCGCCGAGGAGGGCGGCTTCGTGTTCGCCGTCGATCCGACCTCCGCGGATGCCTCGTGCATCGGCGGCAACGTGGCGATGAACGCCGGGGGCAAGAAGGCCGTGCTCTGGGGCACCGCGATCGACAACCTGGTCTGGTGGCGCATGGTGACGCCGCAGGGCGAGTGGCTCGAGGTGGATCGGCTCGAGCACAACCAGGGCAAGATCCACGACGCGCCGAGCGCTCGGTTCAGACTGCGGTTCTTTTCCGGGAAAAAACTCCTCCGGGAAAAAGTGCTGGAAATTCCCGGCTCCCACTTCCGCAAGGCGGGCCTCGGCAAGGACGTGAGCGACAAGTTCCTCGCCGGGCTGCCGGGCGTCCAGAAGGAGGGCACCGACGGCATCATCGTCGCGGCGCGCTTTCTCCTGCACCGCATGCCGGCGCACACGCGCACCGTGTGCCTGGAGTTCTTCGGGCTGGCCCGCGATGCCGTTCCGGCCATTGTGGAAATAAAAAATTACATTGAAAAATCAAAATCGGTCTTGTTGGCCGGCCTCGAGCACCTCGACGAGCGCTACGTCAAGGCGGTCGGCTACGCCACCAAGTCGCGGCGCAGCCAGCGTCCGCGAATGGTGCTGATCGGGGACCTCGTCGGCGACGACGTCGACGCGGTCGCCGCGGCGGCGTCCGGGGTGGTGCGCATCGCGAACGCCCGCGGCGGCGAAGGCTTCATCGCGGTCTCGCCCGAGGCGCGCAAGCGCTTCTGGCTCGACCGCGCACGCACCGCGGCGATCGCCAAGCACACCAACGCCTTCAAGATCAACGAGGACGTGGTGATCCCGCTGGAGAAGCTCGGCGAGTACACCGACGGCGTCGAGCGCATCAACATCGAGTTCTCGGTGCGCAACAAGCTCGAGCTGCTGGACGCGCTGGAAGAGTATTTTTCCGGCGAATTGGCGGTCGAGGATAAGGAACTGCTCGGCGAGCGGCCCGGTCGCGCGCTCGAGCTGCTGCGGCGCGTGCGCGGCCGCTGGCAGGCGATCGCCTCGGACATGGACCACTACTTCGACGAGCTGCAGTGCTACCGGCAGCGCCTGTCATGGAAGACCGAGGTGCGCGACGAGCTGCGCCACATCTTCGACGGCGCCGCCTTCCGGCGGATTCTCGAAGGGGCCGAGGAGGTTCACAAGAAGATCCTCCGGGGACGCGTCTTCGTCGCGCTGCATATGCACGCCGGCGACGGCAACGTGCACACCAACATCCCGGTCAACTCCGACGACTACCAGATGCTGCAGCGCGCATCGGACGCGGTGGCGCGGATCATGCGCCTCGCGCGCTCGCTCGGCGGCGTGATCTCCGGCGAGCACGGCATCGGCATCACCAAGCTCGAATTCCTCGAGCCCGCCGAGATCGAGGCGTTTCGCGCCTACAAGCAGGAGGTCGATCCCGAGGGCCGCTTCAACGCCGGCAAGCTGCTCGCCGGCGGCGACCTGGCCGACGCCTATACACCGAGCTTCTCGCTGATCGGCGCCGAGTCGCTGATCCTCGACGAGACCGACCTCGGGCGCGTCGCCGGCGCCATCAAGGACTGCCTGCGCTGCGGCAAGTGCAAGCCGCCCTGCGCGACGCATGTCCCGCGCGCCAACCTGCTTTATTCGCCACGCAACAAGATCCTCGCCACCTCGCTCCTGATCGAGGCGATCCTGTACGAGGAGCAGACACGGCGCGGCGTCGCGCTCGCGCACTACGACGAGTTCGGCGATGTCGCTGATCACTGCACCGTGTGCCACAAGTGCGAGCCCGCGTGCCCGGTGGACATCGACTTCGGCGACGTCTCGATCACCATGCGTAACTACCTGCGCCGCGCCGGCAAGCGCCGCTTCAACCCGGGCACGAAGGCATCGATGCTGTTCCTCGGCCTTACCGACCCGCGCGCGGTGAAGATGGCGCGTACCGTAATGATCGACTGGGGATACCGGGCCCAAAGGGCCGCCTTTTCGCTTTTCAAGACTTTTGGAGTTGTGAAAAGGCAGACGGCGGCGCCCCCGCTCACCACGGGCCAGAAGCCGCTGCGCGCGCAGGTCGTCCACTTCATCAACAAGCCGATGCCGGGGAGGCTGCCGAAGAAGACCGCGCGCGCGCTGCTCGACATCGAGGACGCGAAAGTGGTGCCGATCATCCGCGATCCGGCGAAGGTGAACGAAGACTCGGATGCGGTGTTCTACTTTCCGGGCTGCGGCTCGGAGCGCCTGTTCTCGCAGGTAGGGCTCGCGACTCAGGCCATGCTCTACGAGGTGGGGGCGCAATGCGTGCTGCCGCCAGGGTATCTCTGCTGCGGTTATCCGCAGACCGCGGCCGGCGAGTCTGAGAAAGGTGAGCGCATCATCGTGCAGAACCGCGTGCTCTTCCACCGGCTCGCCACCACGCTCAACTATCTCGACATCCGCACCGTGATCGTCTCGTGCGGCACCTGCCTCGACCAGCTCGAGAAGTACGAGTTCGGCGCGATCTTTCCCGGCGCCCGGCTCCTCGACATCCACGAATACCTGCTCGAGAAAGGCGTGAAGGCGAGCGATGTCCCCGGGGTCAAATACCTGTACCACGACCCCTGCCACACGCCGATCAAGACCGCCAAGCCGCTCAGCGTGGTGAACGGCCTGATCGGAGAGGCTCGCCTCTCCGAGCGCTGCTGCGGCGAGTCGGGCACGCTCGCCATGACGCGACCCGACATCTCGACCCAGGTTCGCTTCAGCAAGGAAGAGTCGCTCAGGAAAGGCATTGCCAATCTCGGCGGCGATTCCTCCCCGGTCAAGATTCTGACCTCCTGCCCCTCCTGCCTGCAGGGCCTCGCGCGCTTCGAGGATGACACCGGCGCGCAGGCGGACTACATTGTGGTCGAGCTGGCGCGGCGGTTGCTCGGCGAGAACTGGCTGCCCGAGTTCGTCGCCAAGGCAAACGCCGGCGGCATCGAAAGGGTCCTGCTGTGATCGAGCGCGTACCCACCGGCATCACGCTGCACCAGAAGTCGCGCGTGCTGGAGATCGCGTTCGCCGACGGGCGCACGTTCCGGCTGCCGTACGAGTTCCTGCGGGTGTATTCGCCCTCGGCCGAGGTGCGCGGCCACGGCCCCGGCCAGGAGGTGCTGCAGATCGGCAAGCGCAACGTCGAGATCCGCTCGCTCGAACCGGTGGGCTCGTACGCGGTGCAGCCGCAGTTTTCCGACGGACACAGCACCGGCATCTATTCGTGGGACTACCTGTACGAGCTCGGCGAGAGCCAGGAGAGCCTCTGGTCCCAATACCTCGAGAGGCTCAAGGCGGCCAATGCAAGCCGGGAATAAGGCGAAGACCGTAAAGCGCGTCTTCGACTCGGTGGCCGAGCGCTACGACGTCATGAACGACCTGATGTCGCTCGGCCTGCACCGGGCGTGGAAGGCGTTCGCGATCTCGATCGCGCGGCCGAAGCCGGGCGAGCGCATGCTCGACATCGCCACCGGCAGCGGCGACCTGGCGCTCGCGCTCTCGCGCAGGGTGCTGCCCGGCGGCGAGGTGTGGATCACCGACATCAACCGGCGCATGCTCGAGCGCGGCCGCGATCGCCTGCTCGATCGCGGTCTTGCGCTGCCCGCGGTGCAGTGCGACGCCGAGCGGCTGCCGTTTCCGTCGGCGCATTTCGATTGCGTCACCGTCGGCTTCGGGCTGCGCAACATGACGCGGAAAGAGGCCGCGCTCGCCGAGATGGCGCGCGTGCTGAAGCCCGGCGGACGCCTGGTGGTGCTCGAGTTCTCGAAAGTCTGGAAGCCGCTCGAGCGCGCCTACGATTGGTACTCTTTCAAGGTGTTACCGTGGCTCGGGGACAGGGTCGCGGGCGACGCCGACGCCTACCGCTACCTCGCCGAGTCGATCCGCCTGCACCCCGACCAGGCGGCGCTCGCCGAGATGCTGCGCGCCGCGGGCCTCGCGGACGTCGAAGTGTTTAACCTTGCTGGCGGCGTGGTTGCGGTCCATCGAGGGGTGCGTTTTTGATAGCATTGAAGGTTCGGAGGTGTGCATCATGAGCAAGTGGCTACTGACAGCAGCAATACTCGGATTAGGTGGAGTTCTTGTGGCAACCGACGTCGACGCGCGGCGTCTCGGCGGCGGCCGCAACATCGGCGCGCAGCGCAACGTCACCGCGCCGCCCGCGCAGACGCCGGCCAAGCCCGCGCAGCAACAGGCTGCGCAAGGACAGCAGCAGGGTGCCCAGCAGGCCGCACCGGCCTCGGCCGGCAGCCGCTGGCTGCCGCTCCTCGGCGGGCTCGCGCTCGGCGGAATGCTCGGCTACCTCTTCGGCGGCAGCGGCCTGATGGGCTTCCTGCTCCTCGCGCTGCTCGCGATCGCCGCGGTAGTCGTGGTGCGCGCGTTGATGCAGCGGCGCCAGGAAGCCGCGCGACCGGTGCAATTCGCCGGCATGCGTGAAACAGTGAATGTCACGCCCGACTCCGGTGGGAAGCAAATGCCAATTGCCAAGAGCAATGTTCCCGCGGGCTTCGATGCCGCCAGCTTCCTGCGCGCAGCGAAGCTCAATTACCTCAGGCTGCAGGCGGCGAACGACGCCGGACGGCTGGAGGATATCCGCGAGTTCACCACCGATGAGCTCTTCGAGGCGCTCAAGGGCGAGCTGGGCGAGCGCAGCCAGACCGAGGTAGCGGCGCTCGAGGCAGAGCTGCTCGAGCTTGCGACCGAGGGCAAAGAGCATTGGGCGAGCGTGCGCTTCTCGGGCCAGGTGCGCGAGGCGCCGGGCGCCGCGCCCGAGGCGTTCGCGGAAGTCTGGAACCTCGTGAAGCCCGCCGACGGGTCGAGCGGCTGGCTGCTCGCCGGCATCCAGCAGATGCATTGAGCGAGTCGCTGTCCTTCCAAAAGGCCACCCCCGCGGTGGCCTTTTGCTTTCTGCTGAACCGCCTGCTCGACGCCGCGCCCTGGGCGCGGCTGCGCCTCGCACCGTTCGCGGGCGAGACCGTCGAGCTGCGCGCGCCGCTCCTTCCCACGCTACGCTTGCGCATTCTCGCGGGGGGAACGGTGGAACCGGGCGGCGCTGAACCTGGGTTGACCATGACGTTGAAGCCCGGGCTGCTCGCCGCGCTTGCCCGCGGCGAGGAGCACGCGATGCGCTCGGTCGACGTGGAAGGCGACGCCAAGCTCGCGGCCGAGGTCCTGGTCCTCGCGCGGCATCTGCGCTGGGATGCCGAGGAAGACCTGTCGCGCCTGGTGGGGGACGTCGCGGCGCACCGTCTCGCGGACGCCGGACGCGCGTTCGCGGCCTGGCACCTGGATGCGGCGCAGCGCCTGACCGCGGCAGTGGCCGACTACGTCACCGAGGAAAAGCAGCTTCTGGCGCGCCGCGCCGACCTCGCTGCCCTCGGCGATTCGGTCGCGCGCCTGCGCGACGCGGTTGCAAGGCTCGACAAGCGGGTCGAGCGGCTTGGCTAGGGTTACCCGGCTCGCGCGCATCGTCGCGATCGGCCTGCGCTTCGGGCTGCACGAGTTCGTCCCGCGCTTTTCGCGCAACCTCCTTGTAAGGGCTTTCGCCGGGCACAAAGGAGAGCCGCGCGGTCAACGCCTCAGGGAAGCGCTCGAGACGCTCGGGCCGATCTACGTGAAGTTCGGCCAGGTGCTCTCCACGAGGCGCGATCTCGTGCCGCTCGACATCGCCGACGAGCTCGCCAGGCTGCAGGACCGCGTGCCGCCTTTCGGCTCCGATCTCGCCGTGGCGGAGGTGGAGAGATCGCTGGGCAAGCCGCTCGACGTTTTGTTCTCCAGCTTTGAAAAAACCCCGGTGGCGAGCGCCTCCATCGCCCAAGTCCATCTCGCCACCCTGCACGACGGCACCGAGGTCGCGGTGAAGGTGTTGCGGCCCGGAGTCGAGGCGGCGATCGCGCGCGACCTCGAGCTGCTCGAGACCGGCGCGGGCCTTGCCGAGCGGCTCCTGGTCGACGGCCGGCGCCTGAAGCCGCGCGAAGTGGTCGCCGAGTTCGCGCGCCACCTGGACGACGAGCTCGACCTCATGCGCGAGGCCGCGAACGCCAGCCAGCTTGGGCGCAACTTCGCCGGCTCGCCGCTGCTCCTCGTGCCCGCGGTGTACTGGGATCTCTGCGCGCAGCGCGTGATGGTGATGGAGCGCATGCACGGCACGCCGATCTCGCAGGTGCAGGTTTTGCGGGAGAAAGGAATCGACATCCCGGCGCTCGCCCGCGCGGGGGTCGAGATCTTCTTCACGCAAGTGTTCCGCCACGGGTTCTTCCACGCCGACATGCACCCGGGAAATATCCTGGTCGCCGATGATGGACGCTATATCGCGCTCGACTTCGGCATCATGGGCACGCTCACCGAGGTCGACAAGAACTACCTCGCGCAGAACTTTCTCGCGTTCTTCAACCGCGACTACCGGCGCGTGGCGCAGGCGCATCTCGACGCCGGCTGGGTGCCGGCGGGCACGCGCGTCGACGAGTTCGAGGCGGCGATCCGCGCGGTGTGCGAGCCGATCTTCGCGCGGCCGCTCCGGGAGATTTATTTCGGAAAGCTGCTCCTGCGCCTGTTCCAGACCTCGCGGCGCTTCAACGTCGAGGTGCAGCCCCAGCTTGTCATGCTGCAGAAGACGCTGCTCAACATCGAGGGCCTCGGGCGCGAGCTCGACCCGGACCTCGACCTGTGGCAGACCGCGAAGCCCTTCCTCGAGCGCTGGATGCGCGAGCAGGTCGGCTGGCGCGGCCTCGTCCGCACCATCCGCCACGAGGCGCCGTTCTGGGCCGCCACCCTGCCGCAGCTTCCGCGCCTGGTGCATCGCGCGCTCGCCGAAGACCGCCTCGGCGCGCTGCACACCGCGATCGAGCGATTGACCGACGAGCACGCGCGACGCAACCGGTTGCTTACCGTGGTACTCGTCGCGCTTGTGGTTTGGCTCGCGGCGACGCTCGCCACGCTGTTCCTTTAGTCATTCAACGGATGGCGCAGGACAGTTCTCGGCCGGAATTCTGGGACACGCGCTTCCGCGATGGCGTCACCCCGTGGGACGCGGGGGGCGTGCCGCCTGCCTTGAAGAATTGGATCGGGAGACGCAGAGGCCGCTTGCGTGTGCTCATCCCCGGCGCTGGGACCGGCTACGAGGTGCGGCTCTTCGCCGAGCATGGGCACGACGTGCTGGCCATCGACTTCTCCGACGCGGCCATCGAGGCCGCGAAGCGCGAGCTGGGTTCGCTCTCCGGGCGGGTGAGGAAGGCCGACTTCTTCGGTCTGCAGGATGGCCCATTCGATGTCGTCTATGAACGCGCGTTCCTGTGTGCCCTGCCGCGCACGTTGTGGTCCGGGTGGGCGCGGCGGATGGCCGAGCTCGTGAGTCCGAGCGGCGTGCTCGCCGGCTTCTTCTACCTCGACGACAACCCGCGCGGGCCGCCGTTCGGGGTTTCGCAAGAGGGATTGAACGACCTTCTGGGGAAGGCGTTTGACTTGACGGAAAGCCAGGTGCTCCCGCCCGAGCAGTCCCTGCCGGTATTCCAGGGGAAGGAAATTTGGCAGGTTTGGACGCGGCAGCTATGATTGCCCGCGCGTGCTGATCGGCTCGGTCGCCCTGTATCTCGCCCTCACCATCGCCATCGGGCTGTGGGCGGCCAAGCGCGTGCACAACTCCAAGGACTACGTGGTCGCGGGCCGCAGCCTGCCGCTCTACATGAGCGCGGCCACGGTGTTCGCCACCTGGTTCGGCGCCGAGACGGTGCTCTCGGTCTCGGCGACCTTCGCCAAGGACGGCCTGGGCGGCATCGTCGCCGACCCGTTCGGCGCCTCGTTCTGCCTGCTGTTCGTGGCGCTGTTCTTCGCGCGCGCGTTCTACCGCATGGATCTGCTGACCATCGGGGATTTCTACCGCAAGCGCTACGGCAAGACGGTCGAGGTGATCACCAGCGTCGCGATCACCGCTTCGTATCTCGGCTGGACCTCGGCGCAGCTCACCGCGCTCGGCCTGGTGTTCTCGGTGCTTTCCGGCGGCGCCATCAGCCTCAGCACCGGCATCCTGATTGGCGCCGGGATCGTGGTCGTCTACACGATCTTCGGCGGCATGTGGTCGGTCGCGCTCACCGATCTTTTCCAGTCGGTGGTGATCCTGGTCGGCCTGGTGGCCGTGGCGTGGCTGGTGGGCGACATGGCGGGCGGCGCGGGCAAGGTCATCGCCGCAGCGGCGGAAGCCGGCAAGTTCGAATTCTGGCCGAAGGGCGGCACCAAGGAGTGGCTCTGGTTCCTCGCCGCCTGGATGACCCTCGCCATCGGCTCGATCCCCCAGCAGGACGTGTTCCAGCGCGTCACTGCGGCCAAGGACGAGAAGACCGCGGTGCGCGGGACGCTGATCGGCGGCTTGGTGTACTTCTGCTTCGCTTTCGTGCCGATCTTCATCGCCTATTCCGCGCTGGTGATCGACCCGGGCTACGAAAAGCTCTTCGCCGGCGAGGACGCGCGCGAGATCCAGCGCATCCTGCCCGACCTGATCCTCAACCGGACGCCGGTCTGGGCGCAGGTGCTGTTCTTCGGCGCGCTGCTCTCGGCGATCCTGTCGACGGCGAGCGGTGCGCTGATCGCCCCGACCTCGCTCTTCACGGAGAACGTGATCCGGCCGTTCTTCCGCGGCATGAGCGACCGCCAGTTCATGCTCCTGCTGCGCGTGATCCTGGTGACGTTCACGCTCGCGGCGCTGCTTTTCGCGCTCAACTCCAAGAGCACGATGTACGAGATGGTGCAGAACGCCTACAAGGTGACCCTGGTGTCATGCATCGTGCCGCTCGCGGCGGGCATCTTCTGGAAGCGTGCCAACGTCCCGGGAGCGATCCTCTCGGTGGTCTTTGGCCTCGCCTCCTGGACGATTGCGGAATGGGTCGCGGCGGACGCGACGGTGCCGCCGCAGCTCGTGGGCCTGGGCTTCTCGCTCGTCGGGATGGTGCTCGGCTCGCTCGTGCCGAGCGCAGCGGCCCAGCCGGCGGCCCACCACCACGGCAAGCACTGAGCTCCCCGCAGCGTCAGGCCCGGTGAGCGGCTCGGCGCTCGCGCGCATCCTGCTCCTGGTCTATGCCCTGCTCGTCGTTTACGCCACGCTCTACCCGCTCGCCGGGTGGCGCGACGTCGGCCTCTCGCCGCTTGCCTACCTGACCGGGCCCTGGCCGCGCCATTTCACCGCATTCGACCTCGCGGTGAACGTGGCCGGCTACGTGCCCCTGGGCCTGCTCGCCGTCGTGGCGCTCTACCCGAGGGTGCGCCGACTCGCGGCGTTTGCTATTGCGGTCGCGGGGGCTGGCGCGCTGTCGCTCGTTCTCGAAGCCGGGCAGAGCTACCTCCCGGCGCGGTTCCCGACCAACCTGGACGTGCTGTGCAACGTTGGCGGCGCGGCGCTCGGCGCCGCGCTCGGGCAGCACTTCACGCCGCTCATTGCCGGAGGGCCGTTGTCGCGCTGGCGAGAAGCCGCGTTCAGCCGCGACACCGGGACCGAATTCGGCCTGGTGCTGATGGCGCTATGGCTTTTCATTCAGCTCAACCCGGCGGCACTGCTTTTCGGCGCCGGCGATCTCCGGGATTACCTCGCCCCGCTGGAGGGGCGCGCGCGCCGGCCGGAGTTCTTCGTCTCGACCGAAGCGTTCACCGCCGCGGCGAACCTGGTCGCCGTCGCGCTCATCCTCTCGGTGCTGGCGGCGCCGGGACGCCCGGTGCGCGCCATGGTCCTCGGCGCGGTGTTCGCCGCGCTGGTCGTGAAGACGGCCGCGTTCGCGATCCTGATGCGAGCCGAGAACGTGCTCGCCTGGCTCACGCACGGCGCGCAACTCGGTCTCGCGCTCGGCATCGCGGCTGCGCTCGCCGCCGTCGCGTTGCCGCGCACTGCGCGCCTTATTACTGCCGCGGTGCTGCTGATGGCGACAACGGTGCTGGTCAACCTCTCGCCGCCGAATCCCTACCTTGCCGATTCGCTGAAGGTCTGGCAGCAGGGGCACTTCCTCAACTTCAATGGGATGACGCGCCTCGTGAGCGCGTTATGGCCCTTTATCGCGCTGGGCTATTTGATGTACCTCGCCTCAAGGCGGCGAGATGCGGTCAGCTAGAATGCAGGGTTCATGTCCTATTACTCCAAGCACGTATTTTTCTGCTGCAATCAGCGCGACGGTGGCGATCGCCCCTGCTGCAACGCCAAAGGCGCTTCCAAAATGCGCGACTACGCGAAGGGTCGCATCAAGGCGCTCGGCCTCGCCGGCGAAGGAAAGATCCGCATCAACCAGTCGGGTTGCCTCGACCGCTGCGAGGAGGGCCCCTGCGTCGTGGTGTACCCCGACGCGGTCTGGTACACCTACGTCGACCAGTCCGACATCGACGAAATCATCGAGGAGCATCTGCAGAACGGACGCATCGTAGAACGCCTCAGGATGTAATGCGGGCGAGCACCCGTCGCGAATTCATCGCCGGCCCGGCCGGCCGCATCGAGTGCGCCGTCGACAAGCCGGAGGGAATCGCACGGGGCGTCGCGCTCATCGCCCATCCGCACCCGCTCTTCGGCGGGACGCTCGACAACAAGGTGGTGCAGACGCTTGCCCGCGCGCTCGTCGAGCTCGGCTACGAGACCTGGCGACCGAACTTTCGCGGCGTCGGTGAAACCGAGGGTGTGCACGACGAAGGCCGCGGCGAGCTAGACGATCTTGCAACCATCGTGAAGAAACTCGCGCCCCCCACGCTTGTTCTTGCCGGGTTTTCCTTCGGCGCATCGCTGGTGGCGCGGCTCGCCCAGAAGGTGACCCCCGAGTGGCTGGTGCTGGTCGGCCTGGGAATCACGCGGCTCGCGGCGCCGCCGGTCCCTGAAGGCACGCTCGTGATCCACGGCGAGAACGACGACACGGTGCCGCTCGCCGAAGTGCTGGAGTGGGCGCGGCCGCAGGAGCTTCCGGTGGTGCTGGTGCCCGGTGCCGATCATTTCTTTCACCGCAAGCTGCACGTCCTCAAACGAATCGTTCAAGCCCGCTGGAAATGACAGCGCTGTCGGCGCGCGCGCTGCGCAAGTCTTATGGCGACCTCGAGGTGGTCTCGGGCGTCGATCTCGCGGTCGCGCCCGGCGAGTGCTTCGGCCTGCTCGGGCCGAACGGCGCGGGCAAGACCACGACCCTCAAGTTGTGCTTGGGCCTGATCGAGCCCGACAGCGGCGAGATCGAGCTTCTCGGCGAGCCTGTGCCAAGAAAGGCAAGAGAGGCACGCGCGCGCGTTGGCGTCGTACCGCAGTTCGACAACCTCGACCCCGATTTCACTGTCGAAGAGAACCTGGTGGTCTATGCCCGGTACTTCGGCATTGCCAAGGAAGAAATCCGGGAGCGCATTTCCGCGCTCCTGGAGTTCGCCGGGCTTGCCGGCCGCGGAGACTCCAAGATCACTACGCTCTCCGGGGGCATGAAGCGCCGCCTCACGCTCGCCCGCGCGCTCGTCAACGACCCGCAGCTCGTGTTCATGGACGAGCCCACCACCGGCCTCGATCCGCAGGCGCGCCACCTCATCTGGGAGCGCCTGCGGCGCCTGACGCAGGAAGGCA
>Ga0208454_1000887_pt1 | contig 14072 bp, 9 predicted proteins | sample EasRivMeERMZT100_FD_187530 | JGI IMG/M metagenome (GOLD analysis project Ga0208454, IMG submission 187530) | Soil microbial communities from meander-bound floodplain in the East River, Colorado, USA - East River MetaG ERMZT100 (SPAdes) (version 2) | ecosystem: Environmental > Terrestrial > Soil >...
CGAGCTGGTTCGCCACTTACTTGCAGGAAACGCGTGGCGTGAGCATCGCTCACTCGGGTTTTCTCAACATGTTGCCGCTGATCGTCATCGTGGCTGCGGGAATGATGGGTGGCGCGTTGTCTGACTGGCTGCTCAAACGAACCGGCAGCCGCGATGTCGCACGTAGATGGATGAGCATGGGGAGCTTGTTGGCCTGCGCCGGTTTGATCTTCTGGGCGCTGGTGATCGAGGACGCACTGACCGCGGTGCTGGTCATCAGCGCGGGATCGTTTTTCGCTGCGCTTGCGTCGCCCTGCGCCTATGCCATGACGATTGACATGGGTGGTTCGCACGTGGCGACCGTCAACGCCACCATGAACATGATGGGCAACTTCGGCGCGTGGACATTTCCGATCGCGGTGCCGTGGTTGCTGGCGCGCTTCGGGAAGTGGGACGCGGTGCTCGTCGTCTTTGGCGCGCTCTACGTGGTGGGCGCTCTGTTTTGGTTGCTTCTCAAACCGGAGGGAACAATCGTTGAACAATCCTTGTGCCGGGAGAACCTGAATCGCCGCCATGCCCCAGCCGTCCATCACTGAAGTAAACACGCCACAGAGCCGCTGCCGCTTCGCGCTCGCCTGGGCTGACATCACGCCGCCCGTTGGCATCTACCACCGCATGTGGGGCGCGGCGAAACACGAGCGCGCGACAGGCGTGCATCGACCGCTGCGTGCCACGGTGGCGGTGTTCGCGCCGATGGAACGTGGCGAGCCTGGTTCCCTCGCCCCCTCCGAGGGGGAGAGGGTTAGCGTGAGGGGGCCGGAACAGTTACAAATTCTTCTCGCGCTCGATCATTGCGTGCTCGGCGCCGTGGAACACGAGCAACTCGTCACGCACGTCGCGCTAGCCAGCAGCCAGCCGAAGGAAACCATCCTCGTCGTCTTCTCGCACACGCACGGCGCGGGTTTGATGGGACTCGAACGCGCGTCGTTGCCGGGCGGTGACTTGATTCCGGGCTATCTGCGCTCCGTCGCCGAGCGCGCGGCGGAACTGGTGAGCGAATGTATCAGCCAGCTCACCCTGGCCGGCATCGTGTATGGCCAAGGAAGCTGCAGCCTCGCGGCGCACCGCGATTTCTTCGATGAAGGAGCAAAGCAATTTGTTTGCGGCTTCAACCCCGGCGCGCCTGCGGACGGCACCGTGCTCGTCGCGCGCGTCACGGATGAAAGTGGCCGACTGATGGCCACGGTCGTAAACTACGCGTGCCATCCGACAACTCTCGCGTGGGAGAACACGCTCATCAGCCCGGACTACGTGGGCGCGCTGCGCGAAGTTGTCGAGCAGGCCACGGGTGCGCCGTGCCTCTTCCTGCAAGGCGCGAGCGGCGAACTCGGGCCGCGCGAGGGCTATGTCGGTGACGCCGCGGTGGCTGACCGCAACGGACGCCAACTCGGCTTTGCCGCACTTTCCACGCTCACCGCTCTGCCGGCGGCGGGCGCACGTTTTCGCTACACCGGGCCAGTGGTGAGCGGCGCGACGCTCGGCGCGTGGGCGCACGAGCCACTGCCAGCGAAGGGGGCGGAGCACAAGAAACTCTGGCAACTCTGGCGCTGGCGCGAACTGCTTTCCTATCGCCCCGGCCAGCCAACGGCCGAACAAGTCGAAACCGAATTGAAGCAGTTCCAGGCGGACGAGGCCACCGCGCGATCCGCCGGCGATGCTCCGCGCGCTGCCGATTGCCGCGCGATGGCCGAGCGCAAACGACGCCTGCTGCATCGGCTCTCGCAATTGCCGCGCGGCGAGGCCTTCCCATTGCAGGTCGTTCTGTGGCGCATGGGCGATGGTTTCTGGCTCGGCGTGCAGGGAGAGAGCTACAGTTTGCTGCAAACCGAACTGCGGCGCCGTTTCCCCGGCTCACCCATCATCGTGGCCTCGGTGGCGGCGGATTGGGGCGCGTCATATCTGCCGGTGGCGAAGATTTACGGCACAGGAATTTATCAGGAATCCATCGCGGTCGTGGCAGCAGGCAGCCTGGAGCAGTTGATCGAGTCGATCGCGACCCGAATCGCGGGAGCGGGATGAACCACAAAGACACGAAGAGCACAAAGTTGGAGAAATGCTGGCGAGCCCGGTTTCCCGCGTCTTTGTGTCCTTTGTGTCTTCGACACAGGAATTTATCAGGAATCCATCGCCGTCGTGGCCGCAGGCAGCCTGGAGCACTTAATCGATTCGATCGCGACCCGAATCGCGGGAGCGGGATGAACCACAAAGACACGAAGAGCACAAAGCTGGAGAAATGCTGTCGAGCCCGTTTCCCGCGTCTTTGTGTCCTTTGTGTCTTCGTGGTTAAAACTTGATTCGAGGCTGGATCACAGGCTCACGTTGGGAGCAGCCAGAATTCGTTGATAGATCCGGCTGCCGGAGAATTGCGCGCGCGCCCCCAGCTCGCGCTGAATGCGCAGGAGTTCGTTCCACTTGGCCATTCGTTCACTGCGGCAGAACGAGCCGACCTTGAGTTGTCCGGCATTGGTCGCCACGGCCAGATGAGCGATGAATGCGTCTTCCGTCTCCCCGGATCGAGCGGAGATCACCGGCAGCCATCCGGCGCGTTGCGTGGCCTGAATCGCTTCAAGCGTCTCAGTCACCGTACCGATCTGGTTCAATTTGATCAGCACCGCGTTCGCGACACCTTGCTCAACCCCTTTCCGAATGCGCTCGAGGTTGGTCGTGAAGAGATCGTCCCCGATGAGTTGAATGCGATGACCGAGAAGCTTTCGCGCCAGCGCCCAGCCCTCCCAATCTTCCTCTGACATCGGATCCTCAAGCGAAATGATCGGATACTTATCCACCCAGGACGCCAGCAACTCAGCGAACGCTGCTGAGGAAAAAGACCGTCCTTCAAGACCGAAGGTGTACTGGCCGTCGCGATACAGATCAGACGCCGCGATGTCGAGCGAGATGGCGACTTGCCGCCCTGGTTCATAACCTGCGCGCACGATCGCCTCGATCATCGCCTCAAAGACACTTTCGTTGCGGTCGAAGGCCGGCCAGTAACCTCCTTCGTCCGCAACACCCGCGAGCAGGCCTCGCTCCCTGAGCAGGTCCCCAGCGGCTTGAAACACGTTGAATGTCATCTCCAAGGTCTGCTCATAGGTCGTCGCTCCCGTGGCGACGATCATGAAATCCTGCACATCCACGCGACCGTTCGCGTGTTTGCCGCCGCCGAACAACTGAATCTCCGGAAGCGGGAGAAGAGCCCCGTTTCCGAGGTAATCGAACAAGGATCTTCCCTGCGCCAACGCCGCCGCTCGTGCCGCCGCCATCGACACAGCAAGAATGGCATTCGCGCCAAGGCGTGATTTGTTTGGCGTGCCGTCGAGTTCAATCAGCCGCCGGTCCAGCGCGACTTGATCGGTCACATCCCAGCCCGCGAGTGCGGCCGCGATCTCCCGCCGGATGTTTTCGATGGCGCGGAACACCGAGCGTCCACGAAATCGAGCGGAGTCACCGTCGCGCAGTTCCAGCGCTTCGCTGCGACCGGTCGAGGCGCCCGAAGGCACCAGACCTTGCCCCCGCACGCCGGAATCAAGCGTGACCACGGCTTCAACCGTTGGGTTGCCTCGAGAGTCGAAGATTTGAAAGGCGTCGATGTTGCGAATCTTCATTGCGCCGCCAGCAATCTTCGCCAGTTGTCAGTAATTTCTTCCATCGCAAATACGCCTGCCGGCAGCAGTCTCCCGACGAAACCGCGCACCAGCTCTTTCTTCCGCTCCTCGGCGATATACTCGACCGGCGATTTGCCGTCCATTCGCGCCAGCATCAACATCAGAAGCAAGCGTCCGATGCGGAAGGAGAGATTCCCATCGAATCGCTGCGCAAGGCCGGCGTGGTACTCGGACCAGCAAACGACGGCCAGTCGAAGGTAATCCTCGCGCCACGCTGGCAGGTGGAGCGCTTTCAGAAAAAGGTGATTCAGCAGGAAAGCTGCGTCGAATGCTGGATCCCCAAACCAGGCCGCTTCGCAATCGAGCAGCACGAGTCGCTCGCGGCTGATGAGAATATTTTTCGGGCTGAAATCACCATGCACCAACGCCAGGGCTGTCCGGCGCAGGCGCTCCGCTTCCTCCTCGAACAAGCTCCTCAACTTCGGATGACGCGAGCCGGTAGTCAGAAGGTACGGTTCGACCCGCAGGGCAAAGAAGTTCGGCCAGGTCTGAAATTTCGCCTGTGCTTCTGAATCAGCCCACGACTGAGCATGAATCGTCCCCATAAGCTTTGCGGCGCGGGCTGCATCCTCCTCGAGGGCTGCGCCTCGCAACAACGCGCTCTTCCAATTCACAAATCTCTCGTCGAGGAATTCCATCGCGAACAAGCCGGCCTCAGCGTCGTGAAATAAATTCGTGGCACGCTTCCGGGATCGATCTGATCCAGGTACGCGAGGCAGTCGTGTTCGATGCTGTTCCGCGCGGGATCGGCGAACCAGTCATCCCGTACGTTCAACTTTGGCAGAGCCCGCTTTACGACGAAACGCTCAGGGCTGTCGGTCACCAACCAGATTTCACTCGAAACGCCACCCGCAAGCGGGACCGCCGTTGCCCCCGGAGATCGGGCTCGACCGATTTTCTGGAGACGACAAAGCAATGCGCGTGAATCCATCTGAACTTCAGTTGAAATACTCGCAGGCTGTCCCTGACGCGTAAACAACTTCCACATCGTTCCGAATGGGCGCATCTTGAAAGTACCACCAACGGCTCGGCGGGGACGCCTCGCCCTACCTTGCGAAAACGAAGCGAATATACGGTAGGGCGAGGCGTCCCCGCCGAGCCGTAGCTTTGACTACTGCCATCTGGCATGGTGGTAGTGTCAAGATGCGCCTGTTCCGAATCGTGCAAACGCGTGGAAAGAAGTTTGAGCCTCTTAATATTGGCTGCTACACGAGACGCATGAAGATCAAACGAATCCAAACCCTCATCTGCCACGCACGAATGCGGAACTGGGTGTTCGTGAAAGTCGTCACCGATCAACCCGGACTCATCGGGTGGGGCGAAGCCACGCTCGAATGGCACACGCGCGGCGTGGTTGGCGCGATCGAGGATCTCGCGCGGTTGCTCATCGGCGAAGATCCGACGCGGCCAGAGCATCTCTGGCAGATGATGTATCGCCAGCACTTCTGGCACGGGCACGGCATCGTGCGCGCCACAGCCATCTCGGGCATCGACCTTGCCCTGTGGGACATTGTGGGCAAGGTCGCCGGGCTGCCGCTCGCGAAGGTTTTCGGCGGACCCGTGCGCGATTACATCCGCACTTACTGCCACCTTGGGGGTGGCCGGATGGAAGACTTTTACGAAACTCCCGTGGACAACGCCAAGCGCTTCGCGGATCTTGCGGGAGCCGCCGTCGCAGAAGGCTTTACCGCGTTCAAATGCATGGCCGTGCCGAGCACGATGCCCATCGAAGGGTTGAAGCCGGTGAAAGCCGCGGAGGCATGCGTCGCCGCGATGCGCGAGGCCGTGGGCAACGTCATTGACATCATGGTGGATTGCCACGCGCGTCCCTCACCGGCGATGGGATTGAAGTTCGGCAAAGCGCTCGATCCTTACGGGCTCTATTTCTTTGAGGAACCGTGCTGGCCCGAATGCGTTGCAGGTCTCGCAAAGATCAACGCGGCGCTTACCACGCCAGTCGCCACCGGCGAACGGGTGACGAACCTCGAAGCCTTTCGCGAGCTGTTCAACGCGCGTGCCTGCGAAATCTGCCAGCTCGACCTTACACATTGCGGCGGATTCAGCGGAGCGCGGCGCATCGCCGCACTGGCGGACGCGCACCGCATCGCGCTTGCGCCGCACAATCCGCAAGGGCCGGTGAGCACGGCGGCATCGCTGGAATTCGGCTTCTCGCAGCCGGGCTATGTCATTTGCGAGACCGTCCACAACGACGTGCCGTGGCGGCAGGACGTGGTGGAGGAAGGTTTCACTGTCGAGCCAAGTGGCCGTTTGGTGCGGCCAAACACACGCCCCGGCCTCGGCATCAGCATCAACGAGAAAGCGGTAAAGAAGCATCCGTTCCAACAGGAGAAGTCGCAGCGCGTCTTCCAGAAGGATGGCAGCGTAGGCGACTGGTGAGAGGAGTGTCGCAGCTCCATAAGGCTTACGCTTTTGAACAGGAGCAAACAGAGGAAACGGAGTTTCAGATTTGGTCTCTGTTAGCTCCGTTTCCTCCTGTTAAATCTCACTTCGCCGGGTTGTACCAGATGGGAGAGGTGTAGGCGCGTTCGGTCGTGGTCATGCGCGTGCCGGGGAGCGGCTTGGTGCCAAACTTTTTCGCGTCGTAGGCAGTCCAGCGCGGGGTGGGGATTTCGATGACGCGCACGTAATAAAAGGCGCGCTGCTTGGCGTCGAAATTCGGGTCTTTCCAGACGGTGATCAACTCGGGGGCGCCGATGGAATTGCTCCACGTCGCGTTCTCGACATCCACGGTGTTGCCGACGCTCGGGAGCTTGCCTTTAGCGTCCGGCTTGCGGTCGCCGCTCCACGCCACGTCATAGACTTTCTCATGCATGTCGCCCTTCGCATCGAGCCAGCCTTTGATGATCTGGATGCGATCCAGGTTGCCGCTGAGCGGGTCTTTCATCGCCGCGGCAAGGAAGGTGGGCGACTTGCCGGGTCCGGCATCGTGCAGGTCGCCGCCCATGGGGACGCCTTTGCGATAGCCAGTGACGGCGGGTTCCCGCGAGTCGGCGTCGGCCTTTTCAAAATCCCAACCGCCGAAGAAGCGCACGATGAGGCGCGAACCGGTGGTGGCATAGGTTTCCTTGCGGTGCATGGCGTCGAAGATCGAGGCGCGCGTGTTTTCCTCGGCCCACACGACCGCGTAACCGGAGGACACGACTTCCCAGTCCATGATCTTCACACCGGTCTTCGCGTTGTTCATGAAGGTGGCGGTCATGCGGTGCGCGTTGGGCTCCTGCGGCGTGGTCTTGCCGAAGAAATTGTCCTCTTCGAAGGACGCGAGGCCGGTGTGCGCGTCGCTGCTGCCGACGAGGCCGAACTTGTAGGGGTTCACGCCGAGCTTGCCCTCGAGCTTGAGGCCGTTCTTCAGCGCCGAGCGGGTGTATTCGAATTCGAGCATCTCCTTCTTCTTCGCCTGGCTGCCGTCGAGGTTGCCCTTGTCCCAGATTTCGTAGTCGGCGAACTCGTCATTCGGCGAAAGGAATGGATGCGTTTCGCCGTCACCCTTCATCTGCGTGGCCTCGTAGAGCCGTTCCCACTTCGCGCGCGTTTCGGCATACTCGCGGTCAATCGCTTTGCCGAAGGCCTCGACGATGGGGAACATCTCACCGTTGCTCAGGTTGCCATTGTGCGCGAGGGCCAGCACGCTGCCGCCGGTTTTCTTTTCATAGGCGTCCATCCATTTCCACAGATCGACGGGATTGATGCTGCCCAGCGGCGGGACGCAGGTGAACGGCTCGACCTGGCTGGCGCGGTCGCCGTTATCGCGGAAGATGACGTTGCGATGGAGGTTGTTGCCCTTGCTGAGCGAGGTCCACTCGTAGCCGATGAAGGCGGTGAAGCGGCCCGGCTCGTTGTAATGCTCGGCAGCGGCGATGGTCTCCTGCCACGCGCCGCGATAGGCGCGCGTGCCGGGGAAATACATGATCTCCTTGGGAAAGGTGCCCTGCGAAAAGTTGCCGATGATGTCGAGCGCGGCATCCGCGCCTTTGCCCGCCTGGATCATGTCATACCACTTGCGGCCCATCGGATGGGCGAGAACTTCGGCCTTGCCCGCGAAGAGATCGGGGAAAAAGCCCATGTTGTCCGAGTGATCGGCAACGACGAGGAAATCGAGCGGGCGCGAGAGCTTCGCGGGCTGGCCGCTCGAGGCCATGATCTGCTCGCCGCGCGCGAAGCGATAGGCGTCGCGCGGATTGAGCCGGCAACCGAACGCGCCGGCATCCATCGAGAAACCGGTGTGCAGATGCGTGTCGCCGAAGAGCGGGCGCATTGGGAACTTGCGGTCGGCGTAAGGCGAGTAGGGACGTTGCTTGAACGCCGCTCCGACTTTGTCCTTGTCGAGTGTGCCGATGTCGGTGGTGGCGGGTTCATCCGCCGCGAAGGTGGACAGCGAGAGGTTCAGAGCCAGGCCCGCGCAAAGTACCGCGGAGGTCATGAGGTGGTTTTTTCGTATGGGGTTCATCGTGGTGTTCTTGGGCGATTTCATAAGGATTTGAGTATCGGTCAAAACCGAAAGCTGAATGCCAAAACAAGAGAGTGGTTTACGAGGTGGTTGAATTTGACATCGTTCCCGGCACCGAGGTCCCAGGTTGGGCCGTCATTACGGAGGTAGTGATAACGAAAGCCCAACGCCATGTCGGGCCGGAAAGAATACATCAGCCCGGCGTAGCCCTGATAGGCGAAGGACCAGGTCTCCTCGGTGCTGGAAAAGCGACTGGCGCCCAGAGCGATATCCTTTCCATCGAGAATACTGAAAACGGCGCCCACGCCGCCGCCAATGACCGGGACAAGGCGAGTGCGGTTAGGGAAATGCAGGACGAGGTTTCCGAGGATCGGGAACTGATACAGTTCGCCGTTGTCGGAAGCAGCGCCGTTGATGGAACGGATGCTGTTGTAATGAAAGCCACCTTCGGCTTCAAGGGACACGTAACGTGTGAGCTCTGCGCCCAGAGCAATCGCGCTGCGGAAGCCTGGGTCGAACTTCACCTTGTTGCCGGAAACCGGTTCGTCGAAAAAGGATTCCAGCTTGGCAGCATCTATGGCGGTGGCGCCAAGCTCGTACCAGCCGCGAGCACCGACGGGGGCGGATACCCCAGTGGCGCTTCCCAGGCACAGCAGCAACAGCAAGTGGTTAATTATTCTATTCATAAAGGATGTTCACCAAAACGCCACCACGCGGGCGATAAGCCAATAAGAGGCGACGGCGCCGATGCCGTAGGCCGGCGCAGGCCGTAACCACGCGGGTGGCGCGGTCGCAATGGGGCGGAATGCCGCGACGAGGCCTAGAACCGCCGCGACAAAAAGGAGCTGCCCGGCCTCGACGCCGACATTGAAAAAGAGCAGCGCCAGCGGGATGTCGTTTGCCGGCAAGCCGACCTGGCTCAACGCGCCGGCGAAGCCAAATCCGTGCAATAAGCCGAACGTGAACGCCACCACCCACGGCCAGCGAGCGGTAATGGAGCAACCTTCCTGGCTTGAATCTTCAAACTGCGCTTGCGTCGTGGACTGCGGCAGTCCTCTGCCGCTTTCAGATGAGAGGCGACGGAAAAGCGGCAGAGGACTGCCGCACTCCAAAACCTGGCGGCAGGCGACACGTTTTCTTGAAAAGGCATCGCTCGCGTTCCGCCTCCGCAGAACCTCGGCCGCGACGAAAACGATGCTCAGCGCGATGACGGCCTCGACCGGCGCTGACGGCACCTTCACCACCCCGAGCGTGGCAAACGCGAGCGTGATGCTGTGCGCGAGCGTGAAGGCCGTGATCGTTTTCAGGATTGGCCCCAAGCCTCGCACCAGCAGCAGGAGGCAGAGCACAAAGAGCAGATGATCCACGCCGAGCAGGATGTGCTCGACGCCCAGCACGAAGTAGCCGCCCGCGGTCGGCCCCGCCGTTTCCTTTTCGAAAACGAACGACGGCGCATCCGGTCGCAGCAGTCGCGACACGACGCGCCCATCCTTGAACGCGACGCGCACGAGCACGTCCACCATCGTCGCGGAAAGCCCATGCACGCTGACTTCCCAACCCTCGAGTCCGCGCGGCACGCGGATGGTCCAGCGCTTGACCTCCGCGCCAAACAATCGCTCCGAGCGCGGGAAGGAGATGGTTTGCGCGTCCCTGGGCATGGACGGATGAATCGGCAGCACCCCGCGTGAAAGCTGCGCTGCGGTCGGCGCCGGACAGCCGCACGGCATCGTGCGCGGTGCGTTCGCATCGGCGGCTACCGGTTGTTCGTGTGGAATCTCCTCCCCCGCCAGTGGCACGCCACCAGCCGCGGGCACCTTCCAAAGCACATCAAACTCGCCGGGCGCGCGCTCCGTCAGTTCGAGAAAAGCCGGCCGCACTTCGTGCGCGCATGCGCTGGAAAGCGTGACAATCAGTGCCGTAGCAGCCGACGTAAGGAGGCTCACGCATCGGGCGGCGTGACGGGCGAGAGCGAGCCTCCTTACGTCGGCTGCTACGGAAGAAATGGAGAGCCCGCGTTTCATGGTTGGGGCAATTTGCTTGCGGCTGCCGCGGCTTTCACCAGCACGGCTTCGTCCACCGCGACTTGATACCGCTCGCGCAGCTTTTCGAAGATTTCGCGGTTCGCCGTGCGCCGATGCTCCTCGTTGAAATCCCGCACGACCGTCGCGCGCACCGCGTCGAAGCTGGCCGGTTGCATGGCGCCGCGCGCATCGACGCGGACGAGATGCAGTCCGTAGCTCGACGTAAGCGGCCCGGTCCATTCGCCCTCGCGCAGCGCCGCGACCTGTGCTGCAAATTCTCCGCCAAACAGTGCCGTGATTTCCTGGGCGTCGCGAGCCGCAAATTCGAACCCATGCAAAAACGGATCGCCGAACGCTTCGTCACTTGCGCCTTTCGCCAATGCCGTAAGCGCCCCGGTCGCCGCCGTCGCCGCCCCCGCGCCGCGCTTTTCCTTGCTGAAATAAACGTGCCGAAAACTCACCTGCGCCGGCTTCGCATAGTGCGCGGCATTCTTGTCAAAAAACTGGCGCACCGCCGCGTCATCGGGTTCCGCCGCTCCCGCGAGATCGTCCGTCAGAAACTCCATCTTCTGCGCCAACCGCCGCCGCACGATGGTGTCATCGCGGTCCAGCGCCAGCGCCAGCGCCTCGCGGCAAAATACCTCCTCGCGAATGTGCGCCGTCACCAGCCCGCGTAGGTCCTCCGCATCCGGCGCCTTGCCAAACTGACGTTCAAACCCCGCGCGCAACCGCTCAATCACCGCCGCCGTGACCTCGATCCGCGGCGCCGAAACGTCTGTCGGCCGCGTCTTCTCCCGCCACGCATTCAGCGCGAAGATCACCGCACCGAGCGCGAAAAAATGTAACAATGGTTCCTTGAGCAGACTTTTCATTGGTTTCACGGCTTACGTTTCCCGATGGTTGCGGTTGATCAAAGTGAATCAAAACTTGATGGCGAAGTTCAGGCCGATGGACTGGCCCTGGAAACGGTCCTTGGCGGCGAACTCGTAGAAATAATGGAAGTTGAGCGCCGCGTTCCACGGCACATAGGTCAAACCAACCTGGCCGCCCACGGAGTGGACCTGATCCTTTACTGGTGAACTGGCGGCGGCGCTGCCGGAATCATCGGTGATCTGCCAACTGCTGTAGCCGGCCGGGCCGACTTCGAGCAGGAGCTTTTGGTCTTTAGTCAACGGCAGGTACTGGCTGATGCCCCAGTTCAACGTGAGATTCTGGCCGGGCGTGAGATCGAAGTCCTCCTTTTCACCGTGAATTTCGTAGGTCAACGCAGAGGCCACGGCCATCCGTCGGTCGGCCCACGGATACCAGGAAACTGCACCCTGGATCTGGTGCGTCCAGAAACCGTAGCCAATGTTGTCCGCCGCTTCGACGGTGAGCGGGCCGACGACCGGCAACGTGACCGTCTCAGTGTCGTATTTGCCAATGGGCGCGTAAAAGCCGTAACCCAACGCGAAGTCAAAATGCTTTTGGGCCCAGCCCAGCCAGAGCGGTTGCACGAACAGGTCGCCCACGCCAAATTGGGAGGTTTCCGCGTCACGACCCGATCGGGTTTGACTCGCGAGCGAAGCACCAACACTGGTGTTGCCAAAACTTGGGGAGATGTAAGCGCCGTATTTTGCCCCCAAAATCTTATAGGGCGAAACCCAGATAAACGTCGGCGCAATCGCATAGACATCCACGTCCACGTCCAGCCCCAAAGTGACGCCGGGTCCCGGGCCGGGCCTGATCGTGACGGAATCGACTTTGTTTCCGCCGGAGTCGTTCAGCCGGTCGGTCGTGTAACCGTAGTTGTAGAGCACGCCGTAAAAGCCCGGCTCCGGCATGGCGAAGTCGCGGATGTTCAGCACGCCGGGAGCGAAGTGGCCGATCTCGCCCGCTTGCGCGGCGGCAAGCCCGAATGTCAATGAACCGAGAACAAACTGTTTGAGTTGTTTCACGTGCGTTTACTGTTTACTGTGTTTCGGAATCACTTCACTTCGATGGTCACGCTCTTCATTGTGCCGGTGAACTTGGCCGGCATCTCGTAAGTGTGCGCCACGGGCGTGCCCCAGTCCTCACCCACGTCGAACGTGTCGTCCGTCGAGAACATGGTGGGCACCGTTTTCGCCAGTCGGCCTTCGCCCACTTTCTTGCCGTTGATTGACAGCGTGCCATTGCCGCCCTTGCCTTTGCCCCCGCCATCGTAGGCGAAGTCGAAGCGAACCAAGCACTTGCCCTTGGGTAGCGTTTCTGTGGCGGTAATCGTGTAATGCTCCACACCGACGTAGCTGTAGAGGAAGGTCGGCTTGCCCTCCTTTACCATGAATGCATAGCCGCCGGTTTCGCCGCCGAGGGTGGCGAGCATGCCTTCGGCTTTGCCGTCGGGATTTTCGATCTCGGCGGTGATCGAGAACGAGCGGTTCTTGATGTCGATGACGGCGTCCTCAACGAGCCGGACGGTGCCCGCGCCATAGGCGGCCTTGTTGCCCGAGACGAGGCTTGGCCGCTCGGTGGCCAACAGTTCAAAGATACTGTTCACCATCGGATAGACGTTGTATTTGCGGGCCTCCTTGTCGAAGAGCGCTTGCAGTTCCTTGAGCTTCTTCGGGTTCGTGGCCGCGAGGTCGGTGGCATGGCCGAAGTCGTTCTTCATGTCGTAGAGTTCCCAAATGTCCTTGTCGAAGGACGGGGGATTCTTGGCGGGGGGACTCACACCGTCCATGCCGTGGCGCGTGCCGGCCCACCAGCCGTCGTGATAAATGGCGCGGCTGCCGGTCAGCTCGAAATGCTGCGTGATGTGCCGGTCCTTCGCCTTCGCGTCGTCGAAGGTGTAAACCATGCTCACCCCTTCGATCGGCTTCTGGTCTATGCCATTGACCCGCTTGGGCTGCGGCACGCCCGCGCACTCGAGGATGGTCGGAGCCACGTCAATGAGATGATGGAACTGCGGACGAAGGCCGCCGCCGTCCTTGATGCGCGTCGGCCAGGAAATCGCCATGGCCGTGCTGTTGCCTCCGCCCGAGACGACCAGTTTGCCGTAGGTGAAGGGCGTGGACGTCGCGTAGCTCCAGGCGGCGGGATTGCAGCCGTGCGACTTCGGGCCGCCGAATTGATCCATGTGCTTCGCCACGTCTTCGAGCGATTCCGGGACGCCGTTGATGGGGGTCAATTTGTTGTTGATGCCGTGCAGGCCGCCCTCGGGCGTCGGGCCATTGTCACCGGCGATGTAGATGATGAGCGTGTTGTCGAACTCACCGGTCTGCTCGATGGCCTCGACGACGCGACCGATCTGGTAATCCGTGTGCTCGACCGCAGCGGTGAAGACTTCCATCCAGCGGGCGCCGACTTTTTTGTCCGTGTCGCTGAGCGTGTCCCACGCCGGCAACACGGCGGGCCGTGGCGCACGTTTGGTGTTAGGCGGAACGATCCCCAGTTCTTTCTGCTTTGCGAGGATGCGTTCGCTGAGCTTGTCGTAGCCGTCGTCGAACTTGCCTTTGTATTTCTTGATGAACTCCGCGGGAACGCCGATCGGTGGCTTGTGCCCGTTCGGGGCATAGTAAGCGATCCACGGTTTCTCGGGATGCATGGACTTTTGCCGCTGAATAAAAGCGATGGTCTGGTCGGCCATGTCCGCTTCCAGATGATAGCCCTCTTCCGGCGATTTCGGCGCCTTGATGGGCATGGTGTTTTCCCAGAGCGGCGGATACCACTGGCTCACGCCGGGACCGAAGAAGCCGTAGAAGTATTCCGCGCCCATGCCGCTCGGCCAGCGGTCGAACGGTCCCGCAGCCGTGATCTCGTGCATCGGAGTGAGGTGGGTCTTGCCGATCCAGGCGGTGCCGTAGCCATTCAGCCGCAGGGTTTCGAGGACAGTCGCGGCGTTGCGCTGAATATGGGCGTGGT
>Ga0208454_1000888_pt1 | contig 14055 bp, 2 predicted proteins | sample EasRivMeERMZT100_FD_187530 | JGI IMG/M metagenome (GOLD analysis project Ga0208454, IMG submission 187530) | Soil microbial communities from meander-bound floodplain in the East River, Colorado, USA - East River MetaG ERMZT100 (SPAdes) (version 2) | ecosystem: Environmental > Terrestrial > Soil >...
ATCAAAAGCTCACACACCCTCGCCATCAGCAAAAAGACCGACCCTCTCGCAGCGACCGCAGGAGCATTGCACAAAAACGTCATGCTAATTAAGCGCCATTCCCCCTAACGGGGCTTGGGCTCTTCTTTGGGTCCATTATCTATAAAGATATCGCTCCTGGCGGAGCTGGGCCCGAGTAGCCGGCTGAGGCTTGGTCCTGATCAGGTTTGCAAAAGCACGGACAGGGCTGATTATCCTAAGCAGTTGGCCCCCAACCGAAAATTTTTTATAAAAAGTATTGTCAGTGCCGTTCTGAATCTCCATGTTTTTTAGTTGCTCGATTAACAATTCCAGGCTTTCGCGGTCATTCCACGTGGTCGCGGGCGAAAACTATTCAGACTATTGCTGTTTAAAAGGTATGTGGAAGGCAATCATAATGCTCGTATTGGGAGTGCTGAGCGCTGACGCCGGGCTGTCCAGGCTGGAAGCCATCAGCATGATTGAATCCGGAGACAATGACCGTGCCGTGGGTGGAGCCGGGGAAGTCAGCCGTTACCAGATTATGCCACGGGTGTGGAAGCGTTACAGCGCTTCCACCGAGTATGCGAATTCGGGTTTATCGACCCGCGTGGCGGACCAACACCTGGCTTCTCTGGAGTCCACTTTTCAAAAGCGGACGGGCCGTCAGCCGACGGACTTCGACCGGTATGTCCTCTGGAACGCGGGTCCGGTCTATTATGCGCGCATCGGTTTCTCGGCCGAGCGGGTGCATCCGATCATTCGGGAAAGGGCCAGGCGCTTCGTTAACCTGCGGCAGATGCAGGAACACCAGGTCGCCCAATTGAACGCCAAAAGATCCATTCTGGCCGTAGGCGGAGTGAGTCGCTGAACAAATGTGAGCCTTCACCGCGCACCGGTGTGGTCAAGGCATCACGCGGATTCGATAGAACCGGGATGCCACCCCTGCCCCCCCGCTATCGATTAATTCGACGTTCGGCACGGCGCCCACTTTGAACTCCATCAGATCGGTCCAAACAGGCGATTGACCCAACTGCCCGCTTTCGAGCCGTTGCAGCCGGTATCGCTTGCCGGAAACGCCGCGGAAAGCAATCCGGACATCATTACCCGACATGGTCAGGCGGGTGACGCGCAGGACGCTGTTCGGATCGCGCGGGTCTGTGCCCGCCCAGAATTCCTGCCAGTTCTGGTGGCCATCGGAGTCCAGATCGACCAGCGCGTCGTTCGGATCATTGGTGTTGAGCCCGTGCTGATCCTCCCAATCGTCCCATAGACCGTCGCCATCTGTATCCAAATAAATCCTGACGGCGGCGAGGGCGCTGTTATTGGCGGAATTGGGGTCCGTTTGAATGGAGGTTGCCTGCACGTAATTGGTGTTGGTGCCGGCACGGTCCGAGCGAACAGTCAAAGCGAGCACGGCACTGACACGGTTGCCGAGGGTGCCAAGATGCCCAATCACCAACCCCGGCTGATTGGTCCACGTGCCCTGGCTGGCGAAAGCAGAAACGAGCGTAACGTCGGCAGGCAATCGGTTGGATATGGTTACGCCCAAAGCGGCCGCAGGCCCCCAATTCATCACCGCAACCGTGTAAACATAGTTGCTGCCCACGGAAACGGGATTGGGCGCCGCAGAGACGGCCACGGTCAGATCCGATTGGCTGCTGACCAGCACATCGAAGGGAACGCTCTGGCCGCGATGCTGCATAGCGTCCTCGGCCACCAAAAACAAGTTGGTGGCATTTTCCAGCACCTGCACGTTGCCGGTCCAGACGCCGTTCGAAAAGCTCCCGGATACCGTCGGCGTGATAGCAACCGGCATCGAGAGAGTTTGGATCGTATAACGCAAGTCCACTGCCCAGCCGGTAATTGTGTCGTTGATCGGAAACGCATCGCCGACCGCGTACACACCCATGTCGAGCACCAGGTGTTCAAAGTTGGTCCCCTGCTCGAAATCCCAGAAATAACTGGAGTTGGTGCCCCCCGAATAGAAAGCCAGGCGGTAGCGCTCGCCCGCCGCCAATTGGACAGGCACAGGCAGACGCGTCTCCCTCCAGATCCCATTGAAACTGGCGACATTTTGGCTGAAGAGAAGTTCCCCGTCGTAAGTCCAGAGGGAAACTTTGGTGCCGCAATAATGGCGCACGTGTGTGACGGTCAGATTGGTCTTGGTGGTAAACGCGTAGCCGATGGTGTAATCGCCGATGGCCGTATTGGTAAACGGAGCGCCGCCGAAAATGTTCGTCTCGAAGCCCATGCCGATCGCACCGCGCAAAGAAACAGAGTCATTGAAGTTGCTGATGGTGGCGCCAAAAAAGTCCTTGGCCGTAATGCGCGCAGCGAACGGCACGTTCGTCTGTTGCGGGGAAGCAATGGTGGCCCATTCAAAATGATCGAGAACCCCCACGCCATCCTCGTTGACAATGGTCCCGATGCCCTGGGCCTTGCTGATGATGGCGTTGCTGGCGGCGGTGAGATTTAAGAAGAATGTTTCGTCATGCTCGGCCGCGACATCGCCGAGGATTTGAATCGTGACCGTCTGAGTCAACAACAGGGTGCCGGGAGGAAAGTTCAGGGCGCCAGACCGTGGATTGTAATCCAGCCCGGCAGTAGCGGTGCCATTGGAGGTCGCGTAGTTGATCACCATGGCCAGCCCGTTCTGTCCGGACACACTCACGCGGAAGACGGCACTGTTGGTCCCTGAGTTGCCCTCGTTGATGGTCACGTCCGTGACGGAAACCGACGGAATCGAGTCATCGTTGAGAATAGTGCAGACGCCTTGCGCATCGCCAAGCACGGCAAAGGCCGGCGCACTCAGGGTCACCACGAAGGTTTCGTCCAACTCATACATGGTGTCTCCCCTCACGCGAACGACCAGCGGTAGATTGGTCGTACCTGCCGGGAAGCTCAACGAGCCGGATCGGAAGACGTAGTCGCCGCTGCCGCTGGTCGCAGTTCCGTTGGCCGTGGCAAAATTCACCGTCACCGTGTTGGTCGATGGAGCCGAAAGCACGACCGTGAACGTGACATCATTGGTGCCAGTGTTGCCTTCGATGACACTGATATCCTGAATCGACAACGACGGATAGCTGACGACCGTCGATGCCGTGGCCGAATTATTGGACGGGCTTGGATCCAGTTCGTTTCGACCAATGGTCGCCTGACTCACAACGGTGCCCACCATCGAGGCGGTAACGATGACCGTTACTTCGGCCGCGGAGCCGCCGGGGATGGTGCCCAGGTCACAACGGATGATTCCCGCGCTATTCGTACAAGAGCCCTGACTGGCGCTGACCGACACAAAGATAAGGCTGCTCGGCAGAGTATTCGTTAACAACACACCCGTTGAGGTGGTAGGGCCGTTATTTGTCACCACGATGGAATACGTGATATCGCCGCCGACCAAAACGGGATCAGGCGAATCGTTGATCCACACGATGAGATCGTTGGGTGGGCTGACGGAAAACTGACCGCTGTTGACCGCAGGGGCATTGCCGTCGTTCGCGCGCAAATACATGCCAGGAGAAGGCTGCAGCACCGTGATCGGGCCGCTCCAAACGCCGTTGACAAAATTGGAGATGACGGTGGGCGAAATAGACACGGAGAGGCCGCCGACAACGTTCGATCCACTGAGGCTCACAATCCCATTGAAGTTGGTGACGATGTCGTTCGCGTCGGTCCTGGCGGTCAGTGTGACGTTGAACGGGACGTTGACGTTTTGGAAGGGAGCAATCGGCCCCCACTCGAAGCGATCGGCAAGACCCACCTTAAAGGTGGCATTGGCATAACCAAGCGTTTCGAAGGAGCCGCCAAATTGGCCGCTCCCTTCGTAATGGAAATACCAGCGCCTCCTCGGAATTGATACGGTGAAGGAGGCCATGTCCGAGAGATTGCTAAACGTCGCGAGGTTGGTGCTGAGTTGATCGGGCACGCGCGTCCGCACAATGGTCTGAAAGTCCTGCACGTAATCCAGGTAGATACGCCCGTCGAAGTTTTCCGCCACGCCCCAATAGGCCCAACTCTCCGTGCCCTGGTGGAAGAGCGGGCCCATTGCCCCCAAATCGATCACGAGGCCGGAAGGAATCGAGATGTTGTAAACCCTGTCGCTATTGGCAATCACCACCCGCCCATAACCTGAAAAGAGGCCCACCTGATCGAACTGACCGACTGCGGGAACCGGGGCTGAAAGATTGATGCGGCGGCCCGTCTGGACGCCAAGATTGTTCAATTCAATCAGGGTCGTGACGATGCCGCCAAACACCAGAACGTTCGTTCCGTTGCCCAGCAGATACACCGTCTCGGTCCGCAGATCGGTCACCATTCCATCTAAGGGCGTCGTGCTGGCCACCGCGCCGCCAGACAGATCCGTCAGTAAGAAGCGGGCGGTATTGTCATCTCCCGTGACGAACACGTGCGTCGAAGAGGCTGCCACGCCCCCTCGATCATCTCCTGTGAGTTCGTTATGATCCACAACGCGAGAGCCGGTTGTGAGCAACGCCGTGATCTCGAACCGGGTGCCATCGTCAATTGAGTTCAGCACGGTCAGAAGAGCGTTCGAGCTGGTCACCGCTCCGTAGCTGTTGGTGATGCGCACACTATAAGTCCCGGCGTGAGCAGGCTGGAGGTTGTTGATTATCAGTGTGCTGCTGTTCTCGTTGCTGATGATGCTGCCGTTAAAGAACCATTGGTATTCCAGTGGCGGCGCACCTGTGGCTATCACGTCGAAGACTGCCTCGAGACCGGCCAACGTCGTCAGATTGAACGGGTGCTGGACGATCGTGGGGATGCTTAGAACGGTTAAGACGGCATTGGCGCTGTTCGTTGAGCCGAAAACATTCATCACCTGGACGCTGTAGGTGCCGGCGTTGGCAGGCTGAACATTCGTGAGCAGCAACATACGGTTCGTCGCGCCAGCGATGTTAGCTCCATTCAATCGCCACTGGTAAGCGAGCGGCGGAGCACCGTCAGCCGTCACACTGAAAAGGACGTTCGAACCGCCGAAGGCGGTCTGGCTTTGCGGCTGTGCCAGAATCACCGGCCTCGTACGGATGACTAATTGTGCAACCGCGCTCGTGACCGCCCCAAAACTGTTGGCGATGCGGACGCTGTAGCCCCCAGCCAGATTTGGTTGGATGTTGGTGAGCAGAAGCGTGGCATTGGTCGCGTTGAAAATGTTCGCCCCGCCGAAGCGCCATTGATAGCTCAGCGGCGGAGCACCGTCAGCCGTGACGCTGAAAGTGACATTGCTTCCCGGATAACTTATCTGGCTGCTCGGAGGCACAAGAACAATGGGCGTCGTGACGAGAACCAGAGCGGCGTCGATGCTGACGATGGTGCCGCTGGGGTTGCTCACTTCCACACTGTAGTTGCCGACGTTCCCCACCTGGACGTTGGGGAGGACAAGGGTGTCGCCGGTGGCACCTTCGATCCAAACCCCGTTGAAACGCCATTGATAGCTGAGCGGTTGCCTGCCTCCAGCCACGACGGTGAACGTGGCCGTTCCGCCGAGGTGATTGGTTTGGCGTTGGGGTTGTAAAACAATGAATGGGAAGCCGGGATCGGTAGTGAACAATGCCTTGGCCGAACCGATTGTTTCGTCGCCCGAACGAAACTGCGAAGTACCTTCATGGTGAAAATACCACCGGCTCATGGAAGTCGAAAAGGTGATGGCGGCCATGTCCGAAAGATTGTTGAAGCGAGCCGCCACGCTGGTGTCACCGTCGGGCACCCGGGTCCGCACGATGTCTTGCGAGCTCCGCACGTAAACCAGAGAGATGGAGCTGCCGGAGTATTCGGCGACGCCCCAATACGCCCAGCTTTCGGTAAAGGTGTGCGAGAAGGAACTCATGGCGCCCAGGTAAGTCACCCTTCCTGAAGGCAACGCGATGTCGTAAACCTCGGCCCCGGTGTGCAATACGATGCGGCCATAGCCGGCGAAGATGCCCGTATCAAAACTGATAGGCACAGTAGACGAGAGGTTAATGCGGTTACCCGTCAACGCTCCGGTCTGTCCATCGATTTCGATCAGCGAAGTAATCGCCGTGAAGTTGAGGCCGTTGGTATTGCTGATTAGATCATTTCCGTTGGCCAGGGAATAGACCCGCTCGCTTCGCAAATCCGTGACCAGCGCATCGAACTGCCGGTTGAGACTCGTCCCGCCGCTTAACGTCTCCAGTCCCCAGCGCGCGGTCGAATTATCTCCCGTGTAGAACACGCCGCTGGAAGAGACGGCAATGCCACCGCGATCGTCTCCCGTCAGAGTGTTGTGTTCCAGGGCCAAAAAGCCGTTTGTGCGCAACTCGACTATTCGGAAAACGAGGCTTTCGTCGAGAGTAAGGGTCGCCACCCGGCTGGTCACTGTGCCGAAGCTATTACTGACAACCACGCGGTATCCGCCGGCGTTGAGGAGATTGACGTTTGTCAGCAGCAGCACAGGCGTGGTGGCGCCGGCAATGTCGAGACCATTTAATTGCCACTGATAGCTTAGCGGCGGAGCGCCGTCAGCAAGGACGCTGAAGGTCGCGTTCCCTCCGGAAGCAACCGACTGATCGGCAGGCTCCGAAACGATTAGGGGCGGTGCGCTGGTGCCTCTGCTCAGCCGCACGTTATCCAGTTGGAAGAAGGCAGGCCCGGTAAAGTTCTCTGGAATGTTTGCATCGAAACCGACTCGAACGGAGCCACCGGCGAAATTGCCCAGATCCACAGCGCCCTCCAGCGGACCAGTGTCCAGGTTGTTCATCGTCAACGGGGCGATCAGAGTATTCGTCGTCAGCAGAGGCGCCCCGCCCCCGACAGGTTCGACGCTCAACAGGAAGATCCGCGGCAGCGTGCCGCTATAACTCCAGCCTGCACGATAATCAAAAAGCAAAAACGGTGTGGCTGCCGGAATGAAAATATCCTGAGCAATTCGAATTCGGCCCGGTCCATTGCCATCGAAACCATGGACGGCAGCGTAGCGCCCGTCGGTCGGCGTCGTCAGAAAAAAGCCGAAGCCAGCGGGAGTGACGCCATTGGTCGCGACTGCCAGCGCGAAAAATGGTTGGGACAGGTCATTGGTGATCCAGCCGCTGAAATTGCCGGTTTCAAAACTCCCATTGGTGATTGTCGAAAGCACCCTCGTCACCGTCACCGCCGTGTTGTCCGCTACATCGGGATCCGACTCATTTCGCGCCACAGTCACGGTATTGGTTATGTTGCCCAAGGCACTGGGAACAACGCGAATGGTCACTGTCGCTGTGGCACCCCCGGCCAATGTCCCCACGTTGCAAGTCACGACGCCACCGCTTTGGGAGATTGTTCCCTGACTGCTCTCCGCGGAAACAAAATTGACGGCAGGCGGCAACGGATCCGTTACGCGAACGCCCGTGGCTGCAGCCGGACCACTGTTTTTAACGAGAATCGAATATGTCAGCGCCTGCAGAATCCCTGCCGGGTCCGGGGAGTCCATCATCGATATCGAGACATCATTCGGGAAACTCACGTCAATGGCCTGGCTCAATCCGCTATGGGCATTCGTATCGTCGGCCCGCAAAAGAAGTGATTTCGCCGGTTGCGCGACGGTGAGATTGCCCGTCCAGATCCCATTGACAAAACTTCCGGAAACCGTCGGAGCCACCGCGATGGGCGCCGGGGTGCCCAGGACGTAGCGCAGATCGACAAAGGGTAATCGCCAGGCATTGGGCCCGACCGGGAAAACGTCGCCGACCTCCGAGTATGCCTGTTCGATCCGTCCATGGCCGAAGGTGAGGGGCAGATCCAATCTGCCGAACGCCAGGTCCGGCCCGGTATAAACGCCGATGCGATAGCGGTTGGTGGCCAGGAGCTGCACGGGCCGGCTCAGTGCTGTTTCGACCCAGGTGCGCGGGGTGCTCACCACCTCCACCGCAGTCAACAACACACCAGCATCGGTCCAAATCGATACTTTAGTGCCCGAATAGTGCCGCACGTGCGTCACCAAAAGATTCGTGGCCGGCACGAACGTATAGCCAATCGTTGTATTGCCAGCATTGTTCGAAGTGCCGGCGACCGGTGAACCAAGCATGTTGTAATTGGAGCTGCCGAAAGCCAATCCGCTCAGCGCCGCCACACCACTGAAGTTCGTCGCGAGATTATCAAAGGCGTCTCGCGCTCTAATGGTCACGGCGAACGGTTGAGTGATAAACTGCGGACTCGGAATCGAGCTCCAGGCAAAAGAACTCACGTCACCGACTGCTTCATCGTTGAGGATCGTCCCGACGCCCTGGAAGTCAGCCAGGACCGCATTGCTGGCCGTGAGCAGATTCAGATAGAACACTTCGTCCGGCTCGCCGATGATGTCGCCAGTCACCTGGATAGTCACCGTCTGAGTAAGCAACGTCGTGCCAGCAATGAAGGTCAAAGTGCCGGTGCGCCCCATGTAATCGCTGCCGGCGACCGCCGTCCCGTTAGACGTCGCGTAGGTGATGAGCACTGGAAACGCGCTGCTGGAGGACAACTGCACGCGAAAGACCGCGCCGGTAGTGCCCGTATTCCTCTCGCCCACGCTCACATCCGAGATGGAAACCGACGGTACCGAGTCATCGTTGAGGATGGTGCATACAGCCTGATTGTCAGCCAACATCGCATTCGCCGGCGCGCTGAGATTAACGAAGAACGTTTCATTGCTCTCGTACATCGTGTCTCCGCGAATGCCGATGGCAATTGCCTGGTTCGTGCTCCCTGGCGGAAACGTCAACGTCCCGGACCGACCGAGATAATCACTGGAAGAACTCGCACTGCCATTGACGGTCGCGAAATTGACTGTGACCGCATCGGACACAGGCGGCCACAGCAGGACGGTCACGCTCAGATCGTTGGTCCCGGCATCGCCTTCGTTGACGCTCAGGTCGCCGATGCTGATGGCGGGTTGAGCTGTCGTGGTCACGGTTAGGGCAGAATTGTTCGTCGAATTTGGATCCGGCTCATTGGCAGCTACGCTCGCCTGGTTCGTAATGCTCCCGAGCGCCGTCGCGCGCGAAAGAATCGTAACCGTCGCCCGTCCTCCATTCGTCAGACTGCCCAGACTGCACATCACTGCGTTGCCGGAATTGGTGCAACTGCCCTGGCTCGGAGTGGCGGAAACAAGCGTCCCATTGCCTGAAACAATGTTGCTCAGGATAATGCCCGTCCCAGCAATCGGACCCAGGTCGGCCACCGTGATGGTCGTGGTGAGAATGTTGCTCACGGCGACAGCCGCAGGCGAGTTGGACAAGCTCAAAGCCAGGTCCGCTTCCAATGCGAAGCCGGCATCAAACGGATCGCTTTGTCCCAGATGCGTGCCGTCGTCCGCTTCCAGGTGCACGTTGACCGCGGGTTCCAGCACGGCAATGGTGCCGGTCCAGACGCCATCTACGAAGGCGCTGGAGACTGACGGCTCGATCGCTACCGGAACCTGCGGGACCCCAATCGCGTAACGTAGATCCACGAGAAACAGCGCGCCGGGCCCCGTAAGACCGTCCGGGAACGCATCAGCCGTCGCAAAGAAACTGTCGCCAATGCTGCCGTGATCGAAGGCGATGGGATAATTCGTGGTCCAAGCATATCCATCGTTACCGCTGAAAAAGGAGACCCGGTAAGTCGTCCCTGCCATCAATTCGAGCGGCGCTGAGAGCGGCGTTTCACTCCAGGAGCCCGAACTCGTCACGAGCTGGCTGGCCAGTAGCATCCCGCTGTCGGTCCAGATCGACACTTTGGTTCCCAAATAATGGCGTACATGAGTGACTCGCAAATTGCTGGAAGGCGTGAACGCATAACCGATAGTGAAGGCACCACTGGCGTCGGAAGCATCTGGCGCCAGATTCCCGATGATGTTGGTATCGATCTGCGGCTGACCGATAGCGCCTCTCAGGCTCACCGTGCCGTTGAAATTGGTCATGGTGGCGCCAAAAAAGTCCTTTGCCGTGATGGTCACCTCCCACGGTTGATTCGTTTGCAGTGCCGATGGAATCGCGCTCCATTCAAAATGATCCAGCAGCCCGGCCCCTTCATCATTTACAATGGTGCCGATACCTTGTGCTTTGCCGGGCACGGCATTGCTCACGCTCGTCAAGTGCAGATAAAACAACTCATTGGATTCCGTCACCGTATCGCCGAGGATTTGAATCGTGAGGCTTTGAGTCAGGCCGGCGGTCCCTGGCGCAAAATTGAGTATGCCCGTTCTGTTAACAAAATCACTGCCTGCTCGCGCCGTGCCGTTGGAAGTTGCGTAATTGATCGAAGTGGCCAGGCCATTCTGAGCCGATAGATACACACGAAAGACAGCGCTGTTCGTCCCGGAATTGCCCTCCGTGATGGTCACATCCGTGATCGAAACCGACGGCGGCGCATCGTCATTGAGGATTGTGCATACGGCCTGATTGTCAGCGATGATCGCGTTCACCGGAACGTTCAGGTTTACAAAGAAGCTCTCGCTGGCTTCGTGGGCAACGTCACCACGAACACCGATGCTGATCGTTTGGTTCGTCGATCCGGGCGGGAAAGTAATGGTGCCCGATTTGGCCACGTAATCACTGGTGGAAGCCGCGCTGCCATTGCCGGTCACATAATTGACGCTCGCCGTATTCGTGCTCGCCGGAGTCAAAGTCACCATGAGGTCCGCAAAGTTGGTGCCTGCATTCCCTTCCGTCACCGTGACATCACTGATAGTGACAGCCGGATGCGTGACAGCGGTAACGGCGGTGGCCTGGTTGTTCGATAGATCGGCATCGGGTTCCCCGCGTGTCACGCCCGCTCGGCTGGTGACCGTGCCGACCGCATGAGGAGCAATGACGACCGTAACATCGAGGGGCACGCCGGGTGTCACCGTGCCGAGGTTGCATCGAATCAAGCCCGCTTCGTTGGTGCAGCTTCCCTGGGACGTCGCAACGGAAACTAAAGTCGCATTGGTCGCGAGGGCATTGGTCAAGGCGACATCGGTCGCATTGTTCGGTCCCGTATTGGTGACCGTGATGGTGTAGGTCAGGCTCCGCCCCAACACCACCGGATCGGGCATGTCGTTGATGGTCACGACGAGGTCATTCGTCGGGCTCACGGAAAACACACTGCTGTTTCCGAGGTGGCCATTGCGGTCGTCGGCGCGCAAATACATTCCGGACGACGACTGCGACACGGTTACCTGCCCCGTCCAGACTCCCCCCACAAAACCCGAAATCGAAACCGGCGAGATAGTGATCGGCGCTCCGTTGGCGGCATTCACTCCACTCAAGGTCACCGTGCCATTGAAATTGCTGGCGATATTGTTGGCGGTGTTGCGCGCCGTCAATGTGACGGTCATGGGGGCGTTGACGGTCTGGACGAAGACCATCGGTTCCCACTGGAAGTGATCGATGTTCGGTCCCGTGTTGATGCTCAAGCTGGCTGGCGCAGAGCCGAGCGTGGCATTGTTGGCCCCGCTGAACTGGGAGCCGATCAGATGATGGAAATACCAGCGGTTGCGCCGAATGGAAACCGTGATGGACGCCATGTAGCTGGACAGGTTCAGAAAATTCGGGAAGGGCGTCAGCTCTACTCCGTCCGACACGCGGGTGCGCACAATCGTCTGGGTGTTCCTGGCATAGACCAAATAGATCACTCCACCAAAGTGCTCCGCCACGCCCCAAAAACTGCCGCCGAGTGAGATGGCATGTTGCGGCGTAATCATGGGGCCAAAGTCCGTCACCACCCCCGATGGGAGCGCAATGTTGTAGGCGCGCGCTCCGTTAAGGACGACCGCCCTGTCGAAGCCCGAGAAAAACCCTACCTGAGTGCTCTGCCTGACATTGGGAATGGAACTGGAAAGGGTGATGCGATTGCCAGTGGGCACGCCGCTGGTGCTGTTGAGTTCCCAGAGCGTCGTGGCCGTGCCGCTCGTGGATCCGAACGGAGCAGTAGCGTCCCCGAGCGCATAGGCTGTTTCCGTGCGCAGATTGCTCAAGAGCGCAAAATAGTATCTGCCGATCAACCCCAGACCTCCGAGCGGATCGATATTGGCGCGGGCGCTGGCGTTGAACCCGGAGAAGAACAGGCTGTTGGAGGATGCGGCCAGCGGACCGTACTCGTAATCCTCAAAGACATTATAGGTTTCGATCGTTTGGATGGAATTGGTCTGCAGGGCGGTGATCTGAAAGGCGCTTCCGTCGTCCACCGGCACGATCACGAAAAGTTCCGCGTTGGTGCTGAAGAGAAATCCAAATCGATTCGTGACCAGAACGCTATAAAAGCCGCTTTGGTCGGTCTGGACGTTGGTCAAAAGCAGCGCGCTGTTGGTCGCATTCGGCAAATTCATGCCGTTGAAGCGCCATTGGTACTGCAATCGGGGCGCGCCGTCTGCCACAACCGAGAAAGCCACATTCGAGCCGCGAAAGATCGAGCGGTTCTGCGGTTGCGCCACAATGAACGGTGTCGTGATGACCGTCAGGGTCGCAGCCGTGCTGGCGGCCTCGCCGACCGGATTGCTGACCCGCACTCGGTAGGTCCCGGCGTAGGCTGGCTGCACGTTAGTCAGCAACAGGACCGAGTTCGTGGCGCCGGGTATTTCCGCTCCATTGAAAAGCCATTGATACGAAAGCGGCGCGGCACCCGTGGCAGTAACGCGGAAGACAGCGTTGGAATCGATGTAAACGGATTGGCTGGCCGGATTGGTTGTGATGAGCGGGTGACCCGCATCCAAGGTGTACGATGCCTTGGCACTGCCGAGCGTTTCGCTGGGCGTGGTGGGACTGCCGCCGAATTGCGAATTGCGCTGGTGATGAAAATACCAGCGGCCCTGGGAGAGTGAAATGGTGAGGGAAGCCATATCCGAGAGGTTGATAAAGCTGCCCAGCGTGACCGTCGTAGCACCAGGCACCCGTCGCCGGGCGATGGTTGTCGAGTTTTGGACATAGACCAAATGGATGGCGTTGTTGAAATACTCCGCAATACCCCAATAGCACCAACCCTCGCTGAAAGTATGCGGAGGTGATGCCATCGCACCCATGTCCGTGACCACACCAGAAGGCAACGCGATATCAAAAACCCGCGAGGCATTGTAAATGACAAGACGATCGTAGCCGGCAAAGATGCCACAATTGCCATTGACGATGATCGGAATGGAGGCGGAAAGATTGATGCGTCCGCCCGTCAACACGCCCGTATCGCCATCTATCTCCAGCAAACTGTTGACCGTCGTAAAATTCAGAATGAAGTTCGCATAGCTAATCGGCGTGCTTCCATTACCCAATGTGTAAATCTGCTCCGTCCGCAGGTTGCTGAACATCGCATCGTAGCCAGCGCCAACGAATGCGCCCCCTGACAATGTGCCCAGGGAATATCGCGCTGTGCGAGGTGTGCCTCCGGTGCCGTCACCCGTGACGAAAACATTGCTGGCGGAGACGGCAATCCCGCCACGATCGTTGCCCGTCAGCGCATTATGATCGACGGTCATGACGGCGTTGGTCCGCAATTCCAAAATACGAAACGTCAGGTCTTCGTCCACCGCCAATGTCGCCACCTGGCTGGTTACAGAGCCAAAGGAATTGTTGATCACGACTTGATACGTGCCGGCGTTAAGAATCCGCACGGGCGCAATGAGCAGCAGAGCATTCGTGGCGCCGACGTAATTGGTGTTGTTGACCCGCCATTGGTAGCGCAAGGAGCCGGTCCCGACTGCTTCGACGCTAAAGCTGGCGCTAGCGCCCGAGTTCACCGACGCGCTCATCGGTTGGGTCACAATGGAGGGGGCATTGGTGTTTGTTTGGGCGCGTGCGGAAAAAGGCAGGCCAAGCACCATCAGAAAAACCGTTGAAGCCGCGAGCCGGAGAAACAGTTTTCTCATTAAAAGTCCCTGATTAATATGGCAAGCATCTCGCGAGCAGCTTTGTTGTTCAAACGGGGTACAATGCGCCACTAGCATCTACGGATGCGAAGGTTTTTCAAGACCTTTTGAGTAAAATGTTTGGCAACGAATTGCGCCAAAAGTTTTGTTACCCGAGAGGGGGGTAAAAAAAAGCTAAAACGATACGTTGCGCCAAAAGTGACTGTTACCGTGGCGGGAATGGATAAAACAATGAGTCAGACCACACGGACAGA
>Ga0208454_1000889_pt1 | contig 14048 bp, 20 predicted proteins | sample EasRivMeERMZT100_FD_187530 | JGI IMG/M metagenome (GOLD analysis project Ga0208454, IMG submission 187530) | Soil microbial communities from meander-bound floodplain in the East River, Colorado, USA - East River MetaG ERMZT100 (SPAdes) (version 2) | ecosystem: Environmental > Terrestrial > Soil...
GGAGCGAAGGCGACAAACAACTCAGCCTGCACTGGCAGGGCAAGTTCCGGGGGCCCGAGTTCGAGCCGGTCTCGTTCGAGCTACGGGTGGCGGAAAGCAGCCGGGTGATCGACGCCGACGGTCGGCTGATGCCGTCGGTCGTAGCCCTGCCGATCTCCGAAATCACGGTCGAGGCCGGGGAGCAGTTCCGCGAGGCCGACGAGAACCGGCTGATGCGGTTCATGCACGCCAACGAGCGCGCCTCGTTCTCGGAACTGGCCAGCAAGATGGGCTTCACCGAAAACGGCGCGCCGCAGAAGTACCGGGTGCAGCGCATCATCGCCCGGCTGAAGGACGACAAGATGGTCGAGAAATACCGGGGCGGCCGATACCGCCTGACGCGCAAAGGCGAGGAAGAAATCGGCGTCGCCGGGGGTCAAAATGATGACTGAAAATCGGCGTCTCAGGGTTGCACACAACCGTAGCACTCAACTGCTACGGAACAGAACCCGAACAAGCCGTAGCGTAGCAAAATGCTACGGTTGCTACGACTATCAACTAAACCATTCTAAAACCACAACTTTAGCCGTAGCAAAACTAGCTACGACGCCCCTCCCGAAGGGGGGCGGACGTAGCGTAGCGTAGCGTAGCCAAGCGTAGCGAAGCGTCTTTTTTGAAACCGAGGAAAAACCGACCATGAGACGGCAACCGAAAACCGACCCGGCCCCCATCGTAAATCCCAACGGCTGGGACATCAGCCACGGCACCTACCTCTCCGGCCGGGCTCATCTCGATGGCGTCGATGCGCTGGCGGCGGAGATGGAAGCCAAGTGGGGCTGCGACCGGCTCCGGCTGCTGGTCACCCCGGAGCTACGCGAGAAGTTCGACCGCCAGCGGTACAGGCTCGCCGCGGCGACCCGGAACGGCGACCTCGAGACGCTCCGGCAGGAATGCCTGCGGATGACGACGGCGTGGCGTACCCTCGACGCGGCGGCACAGGTTGCCGGTGCCGGTACACTAGCCCCGGAGGTATTGGAGGTGACGCTGTCCGACGGCGTTGTGGCGGCCATCGTGCGGGACAATGTCGAGGCCCACAAGATCGTGGCCGAGGGCCGGAACGTGGTGGTCTACACCCTTGAGGAGATCGGCAGGCTGATCGATCTTGCCCCCGGCGTCCTGAAGGCCAAGCTGGTGTTCCCCGGAGCCACCGTCACGGCGGTCCGCAAGTCGGTGCCGGACCCGCTCGATGCCATCCGGCATGCCACCGACTTTGACGATCCGCTGGACGACCTGTTCCAGCCGTCTACGAACTAGTCCAAGTTCATACACAACGGGAGACGACCAATGGCAGACATCACCAACGTCAGGAATGGCAAGGGCAACGTGGCCCTGCCGGAGAGCCGGGAGATGGCCGTGCGGCAGGCGGCGACCTATTACCAAGAGGCCGCGCAGGAGATCGATAACCTGAAGCGGGATCTGGCCGCCAGCCGCAGCGAAATAGCGGCGCACAAGGTCTGCGTCGAGGCGCAGGCCAGCCAGATCACCGAACTGGAAAGCCGGGCTGCCACATACCGGGCGGAGCGGGATCAGGCCGTCACCGATATGGCGACCTATCGGGCGATCCTGATCAGCATTCAAGCCCAACTCCGGGCCTTCAATATCGACCATGAGCCGCTGGTGCGGGGAGCCGGGGACGAGCCGTGAGGCTCGCAGCCGCCGCCGCTGGTGCGCTGGTTCTGGCAGGGGGCATCGTCATGGCCGACGGCGAGAACGATGCAGCCGGTGCGGCTCCCTGCCTGTCCTACCGGGAGGCCAAGGCCAAGTGGCCGGGGGCCTACCTGACGTGGCGGTATCACGACAAAAAGTGGCAGTGCTGGGCCCCAAAGGGGGTTGCATTTAGAGCCTCCAAAAACAGGCCCCAAATGCAACCCGCGAAATACGCGGACAAGCCGCGTATTTTGCCGGTTGCGGACGACATTGCGCCCGAGTTCCCGCAGCCGGGTGACCTGAAAATAAATCCGCCGCCAGTGTCCGAAATCCTCAATCCCGCGGGCATGGATTGGGTCTGGCGTTCGCGTGAGCCGTTCGAGCCGCGGCGCATGGGGGACGAAATCCCGGTCTATTCGACCTTCCCACCCGGCGAGGAGCCGCCCGATATTTGGCCCGAAATACGCCCGAAATTAAAAACCGCCGGAAACCAAGGGCTTCCGGCGGTCTGGCTGATGCTGGCATTTCTCGCTGGCGGGATGTTCCTGACTATCGCCGCCGTCGTTGGGGAGGCGTTCAGACCTCCTGACAGTCATCGAGGATGACGCGGGTGGTCTTGCGGGACTTGTCCAGCAGGACCATGGCGATCTCGCGCAGGACCATCAGGTCTGGTCTGCCGCGGGTGTGGTCGTGGACCGCGCTCTTGCGAACGCGGAGAACCTCGCCGTAGCGATCTCCCCGCATCCAGTGGTCGGTGTAGGCCGGGATCTGTACGCGCACATGCGCCTCCAAGTGGTTGATGGACAGTGGCCGGGTTATACTGACGGCCTGACACCCCTGTCAAGCCGTCAGTTAGATGTTTCTACTTTTCGACTTCGACGGTGATGCTGTCCCCCTCCGCCATCGAATAGCGGAGCGCGAGATCCGCCACGGCGGCGGAGATGCGGTCGGTGGTGGCATCCTCGTAGGGGATGCGGATGCGGTCCAGCGTGCCAAACGGGCTGCGGAACACGACGGCGGTGTAGGTGGGGTGGCGGTTGGGCCGGATTGGGACGACGCGGTTGGTCTTGCCGAGCTTGAGGGTGGTCATTGGAGGTACTCCGGTGGGTTATGATCAGTTTTGACAGGTTATGATCGGTTATGATCAGGCGGTGGATCTGGCGCTACTGCGCCAGATCCTTGCCGGTGGGCGCACCGATCTTGTGGGTGCGGACCGGAGTGTGGGTGGTGTGGGCGCAGAGGTACTGCCGGGACAGCGTGGCCTTGTACGCCTCGACGGCCTGCTTGATCTCGGCCGCCAGTTCCTTGTCGGCACCGTCGCGGACGCTGTCGATGATCGACAGCCGGTTGGTGGCGCTTTCGTAGTTGCCAGCCGGAACATCGGCGAGCGCGGCCTTGAGGTTTTTCTCCTCGATCTCCAGTGCGGCCTGCCGGGCCTTGAGGTCGGCGAAGCTGTCGATCAGGGCAGTCAGGTTAGAGGTCGTCATAGCAAAACTCCGTTGTTTAATGGACAGTGACGCCTTGTACTGTCATCCCGACAGCCCTGTCAAGCGGTCTTTTTTCTGTTGACAGGGGTGTCAGGATGTCGGATAAGGAGGCATCAACAACGGAGAAGGCAAATGCAGAAGATATACGACAGTGGCTTGGGTTGCGTGAAGGACGTGGTTCGTGGCGATCTCGACAAGGGCGTCACTGACTTTGGCTTGCGCGACCAGAAGGGCCGTGCCTGCGGTTATGAGTGGGTGATCCGTACCGTCGCCGCTGAGATGGTTTCGGTCGAGGAATATGCGGCGTGGCAGGCCGACCCCTCGCATCCGGGTGGTTTTTACTCCGCTCCCGCAGGGTGCACCCGGTTCTTTGAGGTCTGGGGCTCGCCGATCCGCAATGGTCAGCCCTACGGCCCGTCGTTCAATCGTGCGTGGCACGCCACGCTTGAGGCAGCGCAGAAGGCCGTCGCCGACCGCATCAAAAATTCCCGCAAGCGTGACACCAAAAAATTCGCCGAGTTCAACAAGGAGGTGGCGGCTTAGGCCGCCATCTCCACTACCCACCGCAACGGAGAAACAATCCCATGATCAGGCTGAAGCCCGCACGCAAGTGGCAGGCACAACGAACCATGACGCCAAAGCAGTACGTCGAGACAATCGAACAGCTACGGCTGACCAAGGCCGCATCCGCGCGCTTCGTCGGCTACAGCGAGCGCACCATGCATCGCTGGTGCGAGGGGCTGGTCGAGATCCCGCCGGAGGTCGTGCTGCTGCTCAATGCAATGGTCGAGCTTCGCGAGACGCCGCTGGTGCCAGAGTGGTCACGCGACCAGAACTAACACTCAGGTCCAACTTGCACGTCAGCCCCTGCCGGGCGTAATGGTCCGGCAGGGGTTTCCATATGGTCAAACGCAAGACGCTCGCACGACGTGAACCAAACGGCAGAGTGCAGCGAACCGTCCTGCCCGACGCATACTCGCCAGCAGAGATTTCACGACTGCGCGTTGCCGCCATGCAGGGCATGCGAGATCCGGTGTGGGGACAGCCTCTCGGCTGGCTCTACATGAGCCACAAAATATCCTCCGCGCAATTCGGTGCCGGGATGTGGTGGGGCGCGCTCGCCACCGCATACTCATCGGCGCAGCAGTCGCCAAGGCAACCGCGCAGCGCCGCGCTCGAACGCAAGCATGCATCGTCAATCGATCCCGACAGCGCAGCCGGACGACGCGAAGCGGAGCGGCACGAAGAAGCAATCGACGCCTATACCGACGCGCTCGACAGGCTGAAAACCACAGGCACGCTGTCGATGCGCGTCGTCATCGAGGTGTGCGAAAAACAGCAAATGCCCGGTGGTGCCCGCGAGATCGAGGCGTTGCAGAACGGGCTCAAGTTATTGGCAGCATTGCGTTTTTCCAAGCGACCCACAGGTATAACTTGACGAACGGCTGTAAGTGGTTGTCAGATCGGCACAATTACAATTGTGTGCGGCTTCAACGGGTTAGCGATTTTATAAAATGGCTGGCGTCAAAGGTCGATCAGGGGTTGGCCCGCACCGCTCCGACAAGCCGTGGTGCGACGTGCTTCGCATCATCGGCAATCGCGTCGATGCGAAGGGCATCCGCAGGCTGATGAAGCTGGGCGAGAAGACCTTTCGCATGGCCGAGAAGGGCAACATCGGCGCGATCATGGAGATCGGCAACCGGCTCGATGGTCGCCCGGCGCAGGAGAGCGTTGTAAGTTTCGAGAAACGCGATGCAGCAGACTGGAGCCGAGACGAGTTGGTCGCGCTCATCAATGACACCATTGCGCGCGATGCAGGAGATGCTCCGCCGCAAGGACGCCGAGACGAACCTAATCCCCTTCACTGAGTACACGATGCCGCGCTACCGCACGGCGGCGCATCATCGTGTTATTGCCGGGCATCTCGAACGCATCGAGCGCGGCGAGATCGACCGGCTCATGCTGCTGGTGCCGCCACGTCATGGAAAATCCGAACTTGCATCGCACCGTTTCCCGGCATGGTATCTCGGCCGTCAGCCGCACTCGCAGTTTCTCTCGGTCAGCGCAACCGAAAGCCTCGCCACTGATTTCGGTCGAGCAGTCCGAAACACTATCGGCTCGCTTGAGTACCGCGCGATATTCGACACGACACTCGCCGAGGACAGCCAAGCTAAAGGCAAGTGGCACACGTCGCAGGACGGTATTTATTACGCTCTGGGTATTGGCGGTTCTATTCTCGGGCGCGGTGGCGATTGCATACTGATCGATGATCCCTACGCATCGATGCAGGAGGCAATGTCGGACCTTGTGCGTAAAAACGTATGGGATTGGTATTCGGGCACGGCATACAATCGTCTCATGCCGGGAGGGAAAATAGTGCTGATCAACCACCGCATGCATGAGGACGACCTGTCCGGCATGCTGCTGGCCCAGCAGGCCGCGGGTGGCGATCAGTGGACCGTGGTCGAGCTTCCCGCCATTACCGAGAGCGGCGAGGCGTTGTGGGACGACGCTTATCCCATCGAGGCGCTGGAGCGCATCAGGCGAAACACGCAAGCGCGGTTCTGGTCTGCGCTCTATCAGCAGAAGCCAACGCCGGACGAGGGCACGTATTGGCGCAGCGATTGGTTGCGGCCCTACACCGTGCCGCCGGACCCGGCGACGATGCGCGTCTATGGCGGCAGCGACTACGCGGTCAGCGAAGAAGACGGTGCCGACTACACGGTTCACGCCGTGATCGGCATCGATCCAGAGAACCGCATGTACCTTCTCGACATCTGGCGCAGGCAGGCGTCGAGCGAAGAATGGGTCGAGGCGTTCTGTGATCTGGTGCGGCAGCACAAGCCTCTCGGCTGGGCCGAGGAGCAAGGCCAGATCAAGAGCGGCATCGGCCCGTGGCTGACCAACCGCCAACGCGCCCGGCAGGCGTACGTTCACCGCGAGCCTTTCCCGACACGCTTCAGCAAAGAGGTGCGCGCGCAATCGATGCGCGGTCGCATCGCGCTCGACGGCCTCTATGTGCCGACGCACGCGCCGTGGTATCCCGCATTCCGCTCCGAGCTATTGTCGTTCCCGGCAGGCAAGCACGACGATCAGGTCGATGCCATCGGCCTGATCGGCCAGTTGCTCGACAAGATGTCGGCTGGCGTCGCGCCGAAACCGAAAGCGCCGGAGCCGATCAAGTTCAAGGGCTACAGGTCGTCTGCGCCAACCGGTGAAAGCTTCAAGGCATACTGATGCCAGCACCACAGACCAGCACAGTGCCGCCGTCGCGTCGCGACTACGGCTGGTTCAACGGCAAGCCAAGCGGGCGCAGGGGGAAGTGATGGCTCTCGACAAGACGACGTTCGAGTATCTCAAGCCGACCGACGATCAGGTGACGTGCATGAACGAGGCGCGCGCTGCATCGGCGATCTACGCGAACACGATCAACGGTCTGATCCCCGACGGGGCCGACAAGACCTACATCATGCGCCGCATCCGTGAGACTGCGATGTGGATCAACGTCGCCATCACCCGCGAAGCCGACGGCGCACCGCGAGAGTAAATGCCAGAAGCACGGTTGTACGACTTCCCGACGCGACAGCAGCGGCGGAAGGCGGAGCGCGACCGCGAGCCTGACGAGGACGGCGACGAGTATCACTTCGACATCCCGAAGCTGAAGCAGCAATATCAGGACTACGCCGGGGCCAAAGGGCCTGAAGGCGACGAGATGTTGACGGCGAGGCATTACTATCATGGCGACCAGTGGACGAAAGAGGAAATCGCGACGCTCCGCGCGCGCAAGCAGCCGGTCGTCACCAGCAACCGGATTGTCCGTAAGATCGATGCGGTGGTTGGCCTTGTGGAGAGACTTAGACAAGATCCTAAAGCCTATGCCCGAACCCCCCAGCACGACAAAGGCGCAGAGATAGCCACGGCGACACTGCGCTACGTTCTCGACAGCAACGATTGGGCGAGCAAGTCGTCACGCATCGCGCGACACGCCGCCATCGATGGCATCAGCGGCATCGAATACGATCTGGTCGAGAGTTCGACCGGCGACCCGACGCTGGAATGCCATATCGTCTACGGCGACGGGTTTTTCTACGACCCGCGCAGCTACGACGAGGGCTTCACCGACTGCCGTTTTCTCGGTGTCGCGAAATGGTGCGACAAGGAACAGATCAAGGAGATCGTCCCCGACAAGGCGCAGGAGATCGAGGATATGTCGGAGACCGGCTCCGACATGATCAACAATCAGGAATTCGACCGCGAGAAGAACTGGACGAATTCCAACGCAGGCAAGCTGCGGATGGTCGATCACTGGTACATCCACAAGGGCAAGTGGCGATGGTGTTTGTACGCTGGCAGCGTGATGCTGATGCGCGGCACGTCGCCGTTCTTCGATGAGAAGGGCAAGACGTTTCCGCGCTATCGCGTGTTCAGCGCATCGGTCGATCACGATGGCGACCGCTACGGCTTCCCGCGAAATCTCCGCAGTCCGCAGGACGAGATCAATCATCGCCGCAGCAAGTCGCTGCATCTGTTGAATTCCAGAAAGATTATTTCGGAAAAAGGCGCGGTCGATGATGTCGAGGTGTCGCGTCGCGAGTGGGCGCGTGCCGACGGCTGGATCGAAACCAATCCCGGTCTGAAGCTTGAGGCCGACCAATCGACGTTGAACGATTTCAAGGGCCAACTCGAGTTGCTGCAAGAGGCCAAAAACGAGATCGAGAATTTTGGCCCGAACCCAGCCCTGATCGGCCAAGGTCTTGAGGACAGCAGCGGCCGGGCAATCCAGCTTTTGCAGCAAGCTGGCATTGCCGAGCTTGGTCCGTATTTGACCGCGTATAAAAATTGGAAGATCCGCGTTTACCGTGATGTTTGGAATATCGTGCAGCGCCACTGGCGCAGCGAGCGGTGGATACGGGTGACCGACGACCAGAACGTCGCGCAGTTTTTCCAAGTCAACAAGATGGAGATCGGCGAGGACGGCTCGCCGATCATCGTCAACGCTCTCGGTGCGTTGGACGTGGACATCATCATCGATGAGGGCCCGGACACCATCAACATGCAGGGCGACGCGATGATGGTCCTGCAATCTCTCGGCCCGCAGTTCCTGCAAGAGTTCCCGGAGATCGCGCTCGAACTGTCGCCGATCCCGGCATCGGTGAAGAAGCCAATGCTCGACCGGATCGAGCAGAAGAAGAACGCTCCGCCGCCGCCAGATCCGAAAGTCATGGCGATGCAGGCCAAGGCGCAGATCGATCAGGCGACCGCGCAGCATGACGCGCAGATCAAGGCGGCCGACGCGGAGCGTGCGGCGATGCAGGCGCAGCAGGACGCCATGCTGAAGCAGCGGCAGGCCGAGCAGGATCTGGCGATGCAGATGCGCCAGCAGCAGATGGACGAGATGGCGCGTCAGGCTGAGGCCCGGCAGGCCGCGATGCTGGCGCAGATGAAGGCCGACACCGACGCGCAGATTGCGCGCATGCAGGCCGCGGCGCAGGTCGAGATCGAGCGGTTCAAGGCGAGCAACGCCGCCGCCATTGCCGAGGACAAGCACGAACAGACCATGCGGATGGAGAAGGAGCGGGCCAAGAACAAGCCCGCGCCCGCGCAATGAATTCGCGGCCACAGCGAAAAGTGGCAACGCACGCCTGAGCGACAGATGGCAGCGTAGCCCGCGACGACACGCGGGGAATGAGGACGACAATGGCAATCGAAGGCAACGAAGGATCAGGACCATCTGAGGACGCACTGTTCGACAACGCGATCTCTCCGGCGGCAGAGCCAGCGGCTCCGGCACCGGCAGAGAAAGCGCCAGCCGAACGTGCTGCGCCGGAGCCTAGCGACGCATCCCTGACGCCGGAGGCCAAGGAGCGGCCAGCGGCGGATGACGATGCGCCAATGGTGCCGTCGTGGCGAGTGCGGGAGATCAACGAGGAGAAGCGCGCGGCGCAGGCCGAGCGCGATGCCTTCAAGGCGGAGCGGGACAGGTTCGCTTACGAGCAACAGGAATTCCGGCGGCGATTGCAGCAACTGGAAAAGCCTGAAGCAGAGCCGACCAAGCCAGATCCGTTACTTGATCCGCAGGGATATCAGGAATTCCTTGAGCGTCGCTTTGACGAGCGGCTGCTCAATGAGCGTCGCGAGTATTCCCTTCAGATGGCGCGGAAGCACTACAAGGCGGATTTCGATCAGGCTTATTCGCTTGCACAGAAGTATGTCGATCCCGCGCTGCGGGCTCGCATGCAGCAGTCGAGTGATCCCGGCGAGACGTTGATGGAGTGGTTTCGCGAGGTCAAGGAGCGCGCCGAGGTGGGCGGCGACATCGTCGCCTACAAGAAGCGCATCCGCGACGAGGCGTTAAAAGATCCTGAGTTTCGCAAGGCCGCAATGGAAGCGTGGCAGGGCGAAGCGCCAACGACAGATGCCAGTGGCCGTCCACACGTCCGGCTTGCGCCGTCATTGAACGGCATCAGCCGGTCCAACGCTGCGCTACGGGCCGAACTTCAGTCTGACCAGACTGACGAGGCCCTGTTCGACAACGTCACAGGACCGCGCCGCAGATAGTCTCGCAATCCAGCGGGATGTCGGGCCGGTCTGATTTCATGAGGACTGGCCAATGGCCCTTACTTCCAATCACCCCAACAATGAACTGATCAAATTCCGCAGCGATGTGGCGTTTGATTTCCTGCGCGCTTCGCGCCTCGATCCGTACATGGGAAGCGACAGCACGTTCCCCATCGTGCGGATGAAGGATCTCTCGGCCGACGGCAAAGAGATCCGCATTCCTCTTGTCACTCAGTTGGCCGGGCCGGGCGTTGGTGCCGGGACGCTGCGTGGTGCCGAGGAGCAGATCGACTCCTACGGCTTCCCTGTGTGGGCGGATTGGGCCCGCAACGCGGTGGCCAACAACCGCGCTGCCGACAAGGAAAGTTCGTTCTCGGTCCGCTCGACGGCGCGTTCGCTGTTGCGTGGCTGGGCGCGGCGCATCGTGCGCGACGATCTTGTCGATGCGCTGCTGTCGATCCCGACATCGAGCATTCAGGCCAACCGGCTCATCGCGCCGGGCAATCGCGTCAACGGCATCCGCTGGTCGCAAGCGTCTGTCGGAAACAAGGATAGCTGGATGCTCGCCAACAGCGACCGCGTGCTGTTTGGCGCGACGATGGCCAACCAGCTTTCGACGTTTCTCGCGTCGATGGGCAACATCGATGTTACCGCCGACAAGATGACGGCGGCTGTCGGCAATCTGATGAAGCAGATGGCTCAGATGACCGGCGTCACGATGTCGAACCCCGGCGTCTACAACGGTCGGCCGAAAATCAATCCCTACCAACTCAAGGATACCGATCAGGAATGGTATCTCTGCCTTCTCGGATCTCGCGCGATGAGAGATTTGAAGGCCGATCCTGTGATGTATCAGGCCAACCGCGACGCGCGCGAGCGCGAGAGCAATCCGACCAGCAACAACCCGATTTTTACCGGTGGTGGGCTGGTCTATGACGGCATCTACTATCTGGAGATCCCCGAGATCACGCAGCGCCTGCTGCTGGTCGGCGCTGGCACCGTTGCCGCCGTCGATGCGGAGCCGGTGTTCATGCTTGGTCAGGGTGCGATGGCCTACGCTCTCGGCCAGATGCCGCGGCCCACTCAGCTTGAGGATGGCGATTATGATTTCGTGACCGGAATGGGCATCGAGGCCCAATTCGGAGTTGCGAAAATCGCCAAGGCACCGCTCTCTGTCGCCAATGCCACGGTCGGCTCGCTTGTCGATTGGGGAATGGTGACGGCGTTCGTTGCCGCGCCGCCGACCGCATAACTCAACGTCCCGACTTGGAGGCGGTCCTGAAGCCGCCTCCACATTTTTCAGGAGGACGACATGGGTTATCGGAAGGACTGGAGCCAGCCGCAGGTCGGCAATCAGGGCTTTGTCGGTACGCGCAAGATGCTGGGTCGGCGAGTGACGCTTGGTCTCACCGATCTGGTCACCGCAAACACCATTGGCTGCTTCATGGTGCCCGCGGGCTTTACCGTGGATGGTTGCGCGGTGAAGTGGAGCGATATGGATAGCGGCACGTCAGCGTCGTTCAGTCTCGGCGATGCGACGCTGGCGACACGCTTTCTCAACGGTGACATCGGACCACAAAGCGGTGCGCTGACAGTCGCACTGGCGGCGACCGGGCTGCTTTATAAATTCCCGGCCGACACTGAGATCCTCATCACCATCGGAGTTGCGCCGGGCACCCCCGTCGCAGGCACGGCGGACGTGTATCTGTCCGGTTTTGTTACGCCTTAAGCTTCACCCCTAACCATCGTCAGGAGAAATCGCGATGGCTTATCGTAAGGACTGGGGAAACTCCCCGAACATCGGCGGGCAAGGCTTTGCGCGCACGATGAAAACTCTCGGCCGTGTCGTCAACGTCGCGGCGGCGGACTACACCGGCATGCCGAACACCATCGGCGCGTTCACGCTGCCGCCGGGTTTTGTCGTCACCAGCATCATCTGCGTGTCGAGCGCGATGGCGGCGATTGCCTTCACGGTCGGCGACGCTGCGGTGGCCAACCGCTACATCGCAACCGGCGTAACCGGCGCGACCAACGTCACGCTGAACACGCCCGGCCTGCTGTTCAAGAACACGACCGAAACCGAGGTCTTGATCGCGGTGACGGCGGGCTCTGTTGCCGGTACGATTGGCTTGTGGATCACCGGCTTCATCGACAACTGAGGAACCGTTACGCTATTCCACCCGTTGCCCAACCGGGTGGATAACGCGGCGAGCCGCCTGCCGCACTCCCCCGCAACACACCCGACAGGCGGCTCGTTTAACTGAAGGAGAAGCCCAGATGGGCAATGTGTCGGTTACCTACAAAGCGCCGGAAGGCGAGAACAAGGTCTTGGAGGCTTTCGGTCACACGTTCTTCGACGGCAAGCCGACCGATATCGAGGACACGCCAGCCAACAAGGCAATCCTCGACAAGATCGAGAAGAACCCTCTTTTTGAGGCGTCCGGCCGGGCTGCGCCGACCGACACCGGACAAGGTTATGACAATAGCGGCGAAGCGGAAGGTGGCGACGAAAACGGCAAAGCCAAAAAGAAAGGCCGTTAAGTCGCGACGCAAGGCTGCATAAGGGGATTAGAGATGGCCAAGACGAGAACGCAGATCCAGTTCAAAGTCTTGGCCATTCTCACGGGCGGCGATGTTGGAGTTAATCCTTCCGACGAGGACGCCGAGAACATCGACGGCTACATCGACAGCGTCATCGCCGAACTGGCGAGCGATCTGATCTACATTCCAGACGCTGACTCACTGGACGAGGATCTATTCATCACGTTTTGTAAGTTGGTCGCCGACGCTGCCGCCGAGGAGTACGGCGGCAAGAGCAATCCGCAGGTGGCGCAGCTACTGCGAAATCGTATCCGCGTGATCAAGCGACCGACGCCCGGCTACGGGCCGCAGGAAACGGCAGACTACTAACATGGCACTGTGGGACGAGCTAAACGGCGAGCAGCCATTGCCCGCCGAGCCGAACCTGTGGCCAGACGACCGCGCGCCGGTACAGATCACGGTGCGGCCTCCGCGTGCGGCTCCGCCCGACGAGGGTGTGCCGGGATGGGCGACGCCTGCGCGGCCACCCATGTCGTATGAGCCTGCGTCGGATGAGTTGTGGCAGTCGCTGATGGCGCAAGGGCAGACGCCGCAAGGTCCGAACCTGTGGCCGCAGCCAGCGCCTCCGGCAGATCCGTACGAGCGCAGTGCGTTCGAGGCGGCGGCACTGCGAAACCGCGCGCCGTATCGCAACCTGCCAGCGCCGGGCTCCAGCAACATGGAGGCCGTCGCCGACGCGCTGGTGCCAAAGGAGCCGTGGGAATATGGGCTGATGGCGGCGTCGCCGGGCTTGGGATTGATCGGCCGCGGGATAGCGACATTGCCTCGAGCGGTGCGTGCCGGGGCAACGATGGCAGGCTTTGCGCTGACGCCGGAGCAGGCCGAGGCGGCGAGCAAGCGTGCGCTGCTGGAAAAAATGCTGGGCCGGTCGGAGGCCGCAAAGGGCTTTGACACGTCGAGCCCGGAGGCGCAGCGGCTGCTTTTTGGCGGCGTGCATGGCCCGGATACGCCCGAGGCCAACTGGATGATCCGCTACGCCAAGGACGGCACGCCGCAGCTTGTCGATATCAGCCGCGCCAAAGGCACGGGGCCGAGCCACCATGCATTCTCTGATGTCCGCACTGGCAAGCCGATTGACGAGATGTCGTTCAAGACATCGGGCACGCCGCCGCCCGAGGGCAACGTGTTCGACATCGCGGATCTGCAAAAGCAGAACGCCTACATCATGCCGGGCGTCACCGATCCGACGTGGGGTGTCAAAGGCGGAACGCTGGACGAGGTCGGCGGCCGGGTTTTCGAGAAGCGCAGCGGCTGTTCGCCAACCAGAAGGGCCCGGTGACGGGAATTCTGAAGGATGCGCGCCGGGTGCAGGATCTCGGCGGCGTGCCGTACTTTTCGACGGTGCGAATGGCGACGCAATCGATGAGCAGTTCGCCGCAGGTCGCGCAATCTGTCTATCAGTCGATCAAGGCGATGAACCCGAGCGAGGAGCTTGCCGGGATTTTTGACGCCGCCGTGATGAAGGAGCTAGGCGGCAAGGTCAACAAGAAGGCCGGGCCCTATCCCGGCGTGAACAGCCCGGATCTCGAGGCGTGGCTGAACAAGGTCAGCGGGCCGTATCGCGACAAGTTCGTCAGCGCATTCGACGCCAAGTCGGTGCTGAAGGCTGGCGGGCCGGACATTGGCGAGATCCGCTATGCGAACACCGATCCGCGATATCGCAGCACGCCGACCGGCGGCAGCGGGCTGTTCATGGGCCGCATCAGGCCGGAGCTT
>Ga0208454_1000894_pt1 | contig 13994 bp, 10 predicted proteins | sample EasRivMeERMZT100_FD_187530 | JGI IMG/M metagenome (GOLD analysis project Ga0208454, IMG submission 187530) | Soil microbial communities from meander-bound floodplain in the East River, Colorado, USA - East River MetaG ERMZT100 (SPAdes) (version 2) | ecosystem: Environmental > Terrestrial > Soil...
TTTACCACCAATGCTCAGGACGACTCTTCTTGCGTCAATCGCACTGTTATCCAGAGGGTCTTCCAGTTCTGAGAGTTATAGCTGGACACCAGTGCGCAGCAGCGCGGCCCTACCCTTTCGCATCGGCCACAGAATCGCTGAAAACGCTGGGCGGGCATCGCGCTGCCTCGCGCCTGCTCGGTGAACGGAGACTTGATTGTAGTCCGGAGAACGACAGCGTAATTGGATCTGCAGTGATTTTCGTCCTGGCAACGATCGCTCAAACTTGCCGCCATGAGCCATCGAACACATGGATGGACGATCTGTTGGTGCGCCTTCTTTGCGGCACAATTAGCGTCAGCCGATTCCACCTGGGTCTATTCCGTCCCAATGAGCGCCAACGTCGAAAGTTCGCCGCCATCGATCGCTCTGAAGTGGCCCGTCGATCCTTTCGGGCCAAGCGGCTACACGGTGTATCGGAAGTCAAAAAACGCCGGTTCGTGGAACATGCTGGCCAACTTGCCGGGTAACGCAACCGGCTATGTGGATAATAGCGTGGCGGCAGGCGCGACATACGAGTATCAAGTCGTGAAGGCGGGCTCTGGCTACACAGGTTACGGATACATCTACGCAGGGATTAAAGCGCCGTTGGTGGACGGGCGCGGCAAAGTGATTCTGATCGTGGACAGTGCCGTGGCAGACAATCTCTCCGCGGAGTTGGCGCGACTGAAGAGAGACCTGATCGGCGACGGCTGGATGGTCCTGCGTCACGATGTCAACCGGGCCGATAATCCCGCGAACGTGAAGGCGTTGATCCGGGCCGACTACAATGCGGACCCGGGAAACGTCGAGGCCGTATTCCTGTTCGGGCACGTGCCGATTTTTCGTTGCGGCAATCTAAACGTCGATGGCCATCAGTCCCGCCCCATGCCAGCCGACACCTATTACGGCGACATGGATGGGGCCTGGGGCAATCCGGATTATTTGCCTTCGGACGTGGAATTGATGGTGGGCCGGGTCGATTTGTGGAACATGCCTGGAAATGGCGCGCCGTCGCCCTGGGGCAGCGAAGTCCAAATGCTCCGCAACTATCTGGACAAAGATCACAAGTGGCGGCACAAACAGATTCCTGTTCCCCCTCGGGCACTTTTGGGGAATCGGTTCGGCGATTTTAACGGCGAAGCTTTTGCGGCGAGCGGTTTCCGAAATTTCGACGCACTGGCAGGGCCGGGAAGAATTTCGATTGCGAACGAGCAGGATAACGCTCCGGCGGACCAACGATGGAGTTCCCTTCTTGGGGCCGGCATTTATTTGTGGGCCTATGGCTGCGGCGGTGGCAGCTACACCAGCATGAGCGGCATGGGCACGCACGGCCAGTACGACGATGTGTGGAGCACGGACATCGTGGGCGAGAACGCCAGGGCAGTCTTTTTTATGATGTTTGGAAGCTGGCTCGGGGAGTGGGATAGCGCCGATAATCTGATGCGCTCGGTGCTGGCGACGCCTTCGATGGGCCTGACCTGCTCGTGGGCAGGGCGGCCACATTGGTTCTACCATCACATGGGCCTTGGCGAGCCGATCGGTCACAGCGCGCGCGTCACGATGAACAACGGCGGATTGTATCGAAATCAGGTCAACCATTTCGCGCGCGGCGTTCACATTGCCTTAATGGGCGATCCCACTTTGCGGATGCATCCCGTGGCGCCGCCGGCAAACTTGAATGCATCGATGGGTTCCGAAGGGGCGGTTCTGAGTTGGACTGCTTCGGCGGATTCCGTATCGGGCTATCACGTTTATCGAGCCGCTACAGCCGCGGGTCCCTTTGCGCGGCTGACCAGCTCGCTGCTGGGCGCCACCCGTTATACCGATGCGAACGTCACCTCGGGCACACATACCTACATGGTGCGGGCGATAAAGCTGGAAAGCGGGCCCAGCGGGACGTATTTCAATCCCAGCCAGGGTGTCTTCGTCACCGTCAACGGCAGCAGCGGAGGAGGAAGCGGCAACCCGCCGCCGGTTTTTGTGTCGAAGGTGTGGTTCGAAGACAGGTTACCCGCGAGCGCGATTGGCTACAGCGAAGGTGGAGACGGTTGGAGATGGGTGAGCAGCCCTCGCTACTCGGGTGCGTTTGCTCATCGATCCAACCTGACGAATGGTCTTCACCAGCATTATTTCAATTGGGCGACGGCGACGTTGAACGTCAAGGCCGGCGACCGCCTCTTTGCTTATGTTTATCTGGATCCGGCCCACCCGCCAAAACAGGTGATGCTGCAATGGAACGATGGAACGTGGGAGCATCGCGCCTATTGGGGCCGTAGTCTGATCACGTACGGCGTGGAAGGAACAGCAAGTCGCCGGCGTATGGGTTCCCTGCCGGTGACCGGAAAGTGGGCAAAGCTTCAAGTGCCCGCCGGATTGCTGGGATTGGAGGGGAGAACAGTCACCGGGATGGCGTTCACACTTTTCGGAGGCCGCGCCACCTGGGACCGCGCCGGCAAACTGGTCCGGCAGAATTAAATCCTGACTTCCAAAACCTCGTAAAAACATGCCGCAGCTTGGGCTGGAAAAACTCCAAGCTCCAAATCCCAAGCTCCAGAGAAACACCAAACTGCCGAAGCAGCCATCGTGGCGGGTGAGGCGGCAAGCTCATTCCCCTGCCCTGGGAATTAGTGCGGTTCGGTGGGGAAACTCGCCGCGAAGGGACCACTCCTGGTGAGATTCTTACTTTTATTGCGGGCGCTGATCGAACGGCCGTGCTGCAAGCGCCTGGATTCGTGCGCACGGAGTGGCCCGTGGTGACGAAGGAAGGCTGGCTGCAAGACAGCTATACGCATTTTCAGGTGCAGCCTGGCGCGGCCCTGGGAGCCGCTGCGCCCCCCACGACAGTGATTAGCGGAGGTGTGTCGAGCACGAACAGGTTGACTCTCACTAACAGAGTGATCCAATCGCCAACTGGAAGGACGAATGTAGTTCCCCCCATCAGGACGAATCTCGTTGTCCCTCCGCTAGGAACGCCGCCTTCAGCAGTTCCGCCACCAGCCGTGCCGCCACCGACACCGGACAGGCTTTAGCCGGAGCGATTGAGTTTCTGTCGGGGAGCACACGCCCCCTCGCCTGTGCCTACCGGCGCCCTCGCCGGTAGGCCGAGGGCACGAAGCCATTCTTGGCCGCATCCATGCAGTCGAGGAGCGCGGACGTCTCGTCCGCCCCGAATAAGAACGGGCCTGCCAACTCACTGTTGAGTGAAGAGTGTGGCTTGAGGCAATATCGCCGAAGAATAGGATCAGGCTGGGTCACTGGCAGGTTCGTGCGGACGAGACGTCCGCGCTCCAATTGCACCGGTCGGCTTTAGAGTTCGGGCACCGATCTTTTTAAGAGCAATCATCGGGCTCCTGTCGTAGAATGCGGCAGAAGGCAGACGCGACTTATGCCAGTCCAGTACAAAGATTATTACGAAGTTCTCGGCGTGCAGCGCACGGCCAGCGAGGAGGAAATCAAGAAGGCTTTTCGCAAGCTCGCCCGCCAGTACCATCCGGACGTGGCCAAAGACAAGAAAGGGGCTGAAAGCAAATTCAAGGAAATCAATGAGGCCTACGAGGTATTGGGGGATCCGACCAAACGCAAGAAGTACGATGAATTGGGCCCGGGCTGGAAGAGCGGCCAGGAGTTTCGCCCCCCGCCGGGATGGGAAGCCTTTCAGGGACCCTTGGGCGGAGGCGGCGGCCGTGGCGGCGCCTTTGAATTTCATTTTGGCGGCACGGGTTTCAGTGACTTCTTTGAACAACTGTTCGGCTCGATGGGCCGGAGCGGAGCAGGCACCGGCTTTAAGGGCCGCGGTCCCTTCACGCAAGAGGATTTTGCCGAACGGGGTCAGGACATCGAGGGCGATATCATGGTCACGTTGGAAGAGGCCGTCAAAGGTTCGGTGCGGACAATTTCCGTAGAGCGTGAGGCTGTCTGCGAAACATGCGGCGGCAAAGGTCAAAGAAACCAGCGCGTGTGCACGACGTGCGGAGGTACGGGCCGGGTCCCGAAGACCGAACAATTCCAGGTGAAGATTCCACCGGGCGTCACCGATGGTCAGCGTCTGCGGGTCTCCGGCCGCGGCGGAGCAGGAGCTCCCGGCGCCACCGCTGGCGATTTGTTTCTGCGCATTCGTTTAGCCAGGCATCCGGACTTCCAGGTCGAGGGACATGATCTGATTTACGAGGCGGAATTGGCGCCGTGGGAGGCGGTGTTGGGCTCGCAGGTTTCGGTGCCGTCACTCAATGGGGGCGTCAGTATCAAAATCCCGCCGGGCACGCAAGGCGGCCAACGCCTTCGAGTGCGTGGGCATGGCCTTCCAGTGCGCGGCGGCGGACAAGGGGATTTGTTTGTGGTCGTGCGCGTCCAGGTGCCTCAGAAGGTCAGCGAGAAAGAGCGCGCCTTATGGGAGCAATTGGCGCGCGAATCGACCTTCAAGCCACGAGAGTGAGGCTGCCTTAGCAAGGGGATCCAAGCTAAGTCCAGGCCTCGCAAGGGAACTGATTCCGCGGGGCGCGCACCACTGGGAACATTTCCCAATCGGGTGGTTTTGAACGACACCGAGGTAAACTCCAGGCTCAAACGCTGATTCGCGCCCTTCGATCGCGCCTCTGACAATTGCTTTGCCGTGGTCTGTCGGGCCTGTATCCTCAACGCCCAAGCCCGAATGCACACGTGACCACAGCGAGCACCAACCAACCCGGCAGCGCGGCTCTGGACAGCGCCCGGCGAAAAGCCTTTTGGCGACTGCTGCCGTTGCTGTTCCTTTGCTACGTCATCGCGTATGTCGATCGCACCAATGTTGCCATCGCGAAGTTGACCATGAGCCGCGATCTGCCTGGGTTCGACAATGCAGTGATTGGTCTGGGAGCGGGCCTGTTTTTTATCGGCTATTTCCTCCTGGAAATTCCGGGTACTCTCATCGTGGAACGATGGAGCGCTCGCAAATGGATTTGCCGCATCATGCTCACCTGGGGTGTCATGGCGGCGCTTACGGCCTTCGTCACCAAGCCGTCCCATTTTTATGTCGTGCGCTTTCTGCTTGGGCTGGCGGAAGCGGGATTCTTTCCGGGCGTAGTCGTGTATCTGACGCACTGGTTTCCGACTCGCGATCGCGCCCGGGCACTGGCCGCGTTCATGATTGCAACGCCTGCTGCCCAGATAATCAGCCCAAAGATCTCGAATGCGCTTCTGAAGATTGGCACGACCGAAGTGATCCAGGGCGTTCCCGTTCACCATCCCGAACTCTGGGGGCTCGAAGGGTGGCAATGGATCTACATCTTTTGGGGCATTCCGGCCGTTGTGCTCGGCTTCGCGGTGCTTTTCGGGCTTACCGATCGGCCGCGCCAGGCCCGATGGCTTTCTGAAGAGGAGCGGCAAGCTCTGGAGCAGGAACTGGAAAAGGAAAAGGATCTCGTCCATGCGGGGGGCCACCGTATGGGAGTGCTGACGGCATTGCGTCATCCCAAAGTTCTGCTCTTGGCTTTGGTGTATTTCTGTGTCGTCACCGGCAGTTACGGAGTCGAGTTTTTCATGCCCAGCATCCTGCACGACTGGTACGCGCTGAACTTCAACACACTCACCTGGCTGGTTATTCTCCCGCCGATGCTGGCGTTGCTGGGGCAATTAGTGAACGGCTGGAGTTCGGATCGACTGAAAGAGCGGCGATTGCATGCGGTCATCCCGATTGCTCTCGGCGCATTATCCCTGGCTTTGCTGCCACAGACGCGTGGGGTTTTGCCGCTGACAGTGCTCCTGTTCATGCTGGCGTTTGTTGGCTTCAAGGCCTACCTCCCGGTTTTCTGGACGTTGCCCAGCCTCTTCCTGACCGGGACGGGAGCGGCCGGCAGCATCGGCTTGATTAACTCCATTGGCAATCTGGGCGGATTCATGGGTCCGTTCATCCTTGGGAGAATCCAAACAGCAACAGGATCGTTCGTCGGGGGAATTTACTTCCTCTGCGCCTCCATGGCATTGTCAGCTACCATTCTCTTTCTGCTTGGCCTTGGAGCGAAATCTCGCCGCACCTGAAACCTGTCGCTGGAAAAGTCGGGCTTCTTCTCGGATGAAGCTCAGTTGGCTAAATCCGTTGGCGTTGCTCACGCCGAGCGGCGGCGAAGCAACCAGCCCAGGCCGATGGCACCGAGGCCAAGCAGCGCCCAGGTGGCAGGCTCGGGTACGGGCGAAATGGTCTGGCCCGCGAAGTTTTGAGGGCTGCTCAGGCCAGTGGTGCCGCCGGGAAAGAATCGCGCTGACGTGCCATCGGTTGGCAACGCGGAGTAGGTCACCGAGGCGGGGGTGCCAAAGAAATCGATGGTACCCCCGGCTGTGAAAAGGAAATTAGCAGGCATCACGTAATTAGGCGCAAAACCCGCCGTAGCCTGAAAATTCGCCGTCGCGATCAAGAAAGCATGATTGGCCGAATCTCCGGGTAGATTCGAAGGGATGGTAAACGTGTTCTGCATCGTATTACCGACATTGCGGCTGATGATTTGCTGGAAGCCCACGAATTCCTGGCTGGAGTCCGCGGTGAAAAACTCGATGTATTGGAGCGTGCCACTGCTGTTTGAGTAGATTTCCCGGATGCTCCAGAGGTGAAAGGCCGCCTGAGCAGGGCTGCCGACCATGGTCGCGGCGACGCCGAGGGCGATAGCACGAACGACGGCGCGCGAGACGGGACGGCGCGCGTCAAAGAACTTATAGGAAGAATGCCTCGTATTCATTGGTGTTCCTTCTGAGTTGTTATCCAACGACGAAAACCGGTTGAACAAATAGCCGGTTACGCCTGGTTTGGCAAGCAGAATTTCTGTCAGCAGAATTTCTGTCCATATGGCTACGGCCTTTTAGGCTGGTGGTACTTTCAGATGCGCCTGCTGAATCGCGATGTTGTAAATGCGACAAGAATTCTGTCCACCACCACAACGATGCGAAGCTGGCGGGTTCTCAATGTTTCGTGTAACTATTTGCTGAAATGAGCCACCCTGCCAGTCTGGCTGGTGCTGCGCCAGTCTCGGAAGTTGCAAATGCTCGCCGAGCGGCTCTTGCCAGAACCTTCGCCTGCCTGCTGTTGTTTGCAGCCGCAGGCATTCCGCTAAGTCTGCTCTGGGATTTTTCCTGGGAATCGACCATCGGCATCGACCTTGTTTGGGCGCCGCCACACACGGCTACTTACGTGGCCATGGCGTTGGCCGGATTCGTCGCCCTGGGTCTAGTGCTCACGACAAGGCCCGCCACTGGCGTGCGACTGGGGCCATTTCATGCTCCGCTGGGCGGATGGGTGGCAGGCTGGGGTGCGCTGATGTTTCTGGGGACTGTTCTCTTCGATCGCTGGTGGCAGTCGGCTTATGGTCTGGCCGCGGGCATCTGGCATCCACCACAAATTCTGAAGGCGGTGGCATTCTTCGCCGTCGTCGCGGGCGCTTGGCTGCTATGCTTGAAATGGCAGAACCAACCTGAAGACGATCCGGGCGGGGCGATGGCATTCGCGGCTTGCGGTGGATTGGTGTTGGCGTTGACCACTGTCATGATGCTGACGTGGATCTATCCCAATCGCCAGCATTCGCCCTTCTTCTATAGAATTGCCGGTGTCACCTATCCGATGGTCCTCGTGGCGCTCGCCACAGCCGGGAAACTCCGATGGCCGAGCACCGTCGCGTCCGTTGTTTACACCGCGATTATTTGTTCGATGGTTTGGGTGCTGCCCCTGTTTCCGGCCAAACCGCAAGCCGCTCCCATTTACAATCCGCTCAATCACCTGATGCCGCCGCCGTTTCCGCTTTTGCTGGTCGTGCCGGCGGTGGCGCTGGACGCGTTGCTTCGAAAGGTTAAGTGGCCCACACATCGCGCTCGAACCTGGCTTCAAGCCGGCGCGACGGGATTGGTCTTCCTGATCGTCTTTATGGGCACGCAGTGGCTCTTCGCCGAGTTTCTGCTGACGGATTTGGCCGACAACTGGTTCTTCGCCGGCGGCGGACGGCACTGGCCTTTTTTCCTGAAAATCGATCCATTGGCGCGAGTGGCATTTTGGGAAACCCATGAAATGAACCTTGCGAACGCACTCGGTGCTCTTGGCCTCGCTATGCTCGCCGCGCGGCTTGGCTTGTGGATGGGCGCCTGGATGACGCGGGTGCGACGATGAAACCGCTGCTCATCCTGGCGTGTTGCTGCGTCCTGCTGCCGCTGGCGGCGCGCGGGCATGTGGGAAGTCCAAATGTCTTTTTCGAAGGGAAGGCCGGGCCGTACCCGCTGCGCGTCATCATCCGACCTCCGGCGGCGTTGCCCGGGATCGCGCACGTGGATGTGCGCGTGACAGGCGAGGCAGTGACGAACGTCTCGGTGCAGGCCGCACTTTGGGAAGCCGGCGTCGAGGCCGCGCCTGTTCCTGTGTTGGCCATGGCTGTGGCGGGAGAAACCAATCTGTTCAACACGCCGCTTTGGCTGCTACGCGGCGGTTCCTATCATGTGCGCGTAGCTGTGGAAGGATGGCGCGGGCACGGCACCGCAGTTGTGCCGTTGAACGCCGCCGCTTCGCAACGACCAGCGATGTCCCGATCACTCGTCACGACACTCGTGGCCTTGGGGATCTTTTTGGTCGCCGCGATCGTTTGGCTGGCTGGAGCGACGGCCCGTGATAGCACGCTGGAGCCAGGGGCGACGCCAACGGTCCGCGAACACCTTCGCGCACGCTCCGTCATGCTCGGCGTCATCGTGCTTCTGACCGGAGGAACTTATGCCTGCGGTGTCCGCTGGCAAACGATGGACCGGGAGTTTCGCAACCGGGTCCTTTACAAGCCGCTGCCTGTGGTCGCAACCGTCCGCACGAATGGCACATTGCGCCTCTTGCACCTGACACCCACTCCAGACAATTCCGGCGCGGCCCGCTGGGACACACTGGTCGCCGATCACGGCAAACTAATGCACGTGTTCTTGCTCCGCGATCCGGACTTCAATGCCTTCGCTCATCTCCACCCGGTGCGGCGCGATGCGCGGACTTTTGAAAATGTTCTCCCGCCGTTGCCCGCCGGCTCCTATCGGCTTTATGTTGAGATCACACACGAAAGCGGATTGAGCCAAACGCTGACGGCCAACGTTTCCCTGCCGGCCACGGTCGGCAGCGCAGCGCAAAGCATGCGCAGCTCAAACATGCTCAACGAAGTCTTCTGCCTGCCGGTCGCCGCGCCTGCCGGCAATGCGCCGCAGCCCTTCACGCTTGACGCCGACGATTCATGGCACGCCAGCCCTGCGCCCAACGCGCGGCCCTCCTCGGGCATCCCCATCAGCAAGATGATGGACGGCCACAACATGGTTTTCCGAAACACGAGCGACCTCATCGAAAACCGCGAGACCTCGCTGCGCTTTGCCCTGTTCACTCCTGAAGGGCAACCCGCGAAACTGCAGCCGTACATGGGCATGCTCGGTCATGCCATTGTGCGCCGATCCGACGGCGAAGTTTTCACCCATCTCCATCCGATCGGAAACATTTCCATGGCTGCGCAGGAACTTCTTCTCCAGCGCGAAGTCGGCGAGAATCGACTCGCAGGCGATTTGTCCCAGATAAACTCTGCGATGCGTCTCCCTGCAACTCCGATTGATAGCGCGGCCAATGAAGTCGCATTCCCCTATGCGTTCCCGCGCGGCGGCGATTATCGGTTGTGGGTGCAAGTGCGCACCAGTGGCCGGGTGTTGACCGGCGTATTCGACCTGCCGGTGAAGCCGGCTCCCTGAGGAAGCGAAACAATCTGGATGCTCGCAGACGCGATCATCCTTTGAAGGTCCGCCCCGTTACTCAAATGTAACAAAAATGCGCTTCAGTTTAGAGTCTGACCTGTTTCAATGGGCTATCGCATGATCACCTTCGATGACCAAACCAGAATTCTGAGAGAAAAGCTCGTCACCATGGCCGCTTTGGCGGACGCCTCCGTGCAGGGAGCGATTAAAGCGCTGGTCAATCGCGATGATGGGCTGGCCAGCACCGCCCGGGAGGAGGATAAGGCCATCGATGAACTGGAGATCGAGATCGATGATCTCGCTGTCGGCTTGCTGACCCAGGGACGTTCGGCCAACGACGTGCGCCTGATCACTGTGGTGATGAAGATTGCCCGCAACCTCGAGCGGGTGGGCGACGAAGCGACCACTATCTCACGCCGGGCCTTCGATCTGAATCAGGATCCGCAGTTGAACCCTGAGGTGGACATTCCTGAAAGAGCCAATATCGCTTTGAAAATGTTGCGGGAAGCGCTGCAGGCATTCATCAGCGGGGATCAGGCGCGAGCGCGCGCTGTTATCCCTCGCGATAAAGAGATGGATGCCCTCAACAAGCAGCTTCAGCGCGAATTGACGCAGCAGATTATGGAGGCGCCCAGCACGACTCCACGCTGTCTGAATCTGATGGTCATTTCCAAAAGCCTGGAGCGAATTGCCGATCATGCCACCAACATTGCCGAGGACGTCGTCTATCTCTACGAAGGACGTGATATTCGCCACACCGGCAGAGGCAAAGCCAGGCCGGTCGAGGTTTATCCTGCGCGCTAGCCGCTCACTGGCGCACTGCCATTGAATTAAGAGAAAGCGGCAGAGGACTGCCCCACTCTGGTTCCATTCTTAGCCGTATCCATGCAAGTGAACAGGAGGAAACGGAGCAAACAGAGGCTGAGGAGCCCAAGCAAAGCGCCCGTTTCTGGGGACGCCATGCGGTCACTGAATGGTGACCACGCAAGGTTGGGCCTGATCCTCCGAATTCTCGCATCAGTCCTCTGTTATCTCCTGTTCCCAACTGAATCGTTCCGGCTTAGCCGAAGTTCAGTTTAAAGGAAGGTTTCTCGGCGTGTTCCAGAAAAAATTCGCCGGTCAGTTTGAAGAGTTTTTGCAGTTGCTCCACCTCGACGGGTTTAACCATGTAGGCGCTGGCTCCGAGGTGATACGCTTTATCGATATCCGGTTGTAAGTTTGAACCGCTAACCATCACAACGGGAATCTGTTTTAAGCTCGCGTCATTCTTCAGCCAATCCAACACCTCGAAGCCACTCTTCCTGGGCAGTTTGATATCCAGAAAAATCACGCTTGGCAGGGGAAAAGACTGGCGGTCGTTATACTTGCCTTGACCTTGCAGACAGGCGATGGCTTCATCGCCATCGCCCGCGGTGATGACGATCACCGGGGAGGCCAGCTTTTTCAAGGCTCTCTGAACCAGGATCTGATCGTTCAGATCGTCTTCCACATACAAAATGGTCTCAGGCATGGCAGTTTCGAAAAGTCATACAATAGAAACGCACCTTGTGATTCTGTCAATTCGGCACGCGGGCAGCAAAATCACGGCTGAAGACCAAGACAGGGAATCCAGCGCCGCGATTGATTGCTCAACGGAAGTGGGTCAGACATGAGGGATGAATCGTTCCGGCCCAAACAGCGAGGTTTCGCCGCCTCTTCCGTATTAATACGTATGGACGGGAGCGCCCATTTCCCGTACTGCTTTCCAGGGCATGGCACTTGGGGATGGACACGTTTGATCATCCAAAAACCTCCGCGCTAAAATGAAACGTCATTCAGCCCCATGTATCCACGGCCACTGGTGGAGGAAAGGAATGTATCGTGGAACCGAGTTGGCCGTCGTCGTTTTGCTCGCCTGCACGGATGGCACGCTGGCCGAACCAGCCGCCGCCGAAGCTGCCAGTGAACTGAAGAAACTGGGTTTGGAGGAACTCATGAACATGGAGGTGACGACGGCTTCCAAGCGGGCGGAAAAGCTAGCCGAAGTGCCGGCTGTCATCCAGGTGATTACGGGTGACGACATTCGTCGCTCCGGCGCCTCCAGCATCCCCGAGGCCTTGCGCCTCGCAGCGAATCTGCAAGTGGCCCAGGTCGCTTCCAGTCAGTGGGCCATCAGCGCGCGGGGCTTTAATGGCACCGCGGCGAATAAACTTCTGGTCCTGATCGATGGGCGCAGTGCTTATACGCCGCTTTTTTCCGGTGTTTTCTGGGACGTGCAGGACACGTTGTTGCAGGACGTGGATCGCATTGAAGTCATCAGCGGGCCAGGCGGAACGATATGGGGCGCTAACGCGGTCAACGGCATCGTCAACATCATCACCAAGAGCGCCAGGGATACACAGGGGCTCTACCTTGAAGGTGGCGCCGGCAGCGAACTGCGCGGCTTCGGCGGACTGCGCTACGGTGGTGAGCTAAGGCCGGATCTCCATTTCCGGCTTTACGGAAAGTATTTTGATCGCGATGACACTGTTTTCCCCAATGGCGACGATGCCACCAATGCATGGCACATGGGCCAGGGTGGCTTTCGCGTCGATTGGGACGCTACCAACAACAATGTCCTCACGTTGCAAGGGGACCTTTACGACGGCCGGGTTGACCAGGCCGACGGCAATGAAACCGTCGTGACCGGTGGCAATTTGTTGGGCCGCTGGACCCACCCGTTTGCGGAAGATTCCGACCTTCAATTTCAGGCGTATTACGACCGGACACGCCGCCGCATTCCCGACCTTTTTTCGGAAGATCTCGATACATATGATGTGGATCTGAACCACCGCTTTCCCTTGGGGCGGCGGCAGAACATCGCGTGGGGGCTGGGTTATCGCCTGATCGAAGATGAGGTGGGAAACAGCGCGGCGCTGGCCTTTTTGCCGGCGCAGAAGAGCTTCCAGATCTTCAGCGCCTTTTTGCAGGATGAGATTACGATCGTGGAAGATCGCTTGCGTGTGACGCTCGGATCGAAGTTTGAGCATAACGATTACACCGACTTTGAATTTCAGCCCACCGCACGGTTGATCTGGACCCCCACGGAACGGCAAACCCTTTGGGCCGCCGTCTCGCGCGCGGTCAGGACGCCCTCGCGCATCGATGAACATCTCTTTGTGCCAGGCACGCCCCCATTCAGCGTTTTCGCGGGAGGCAGCAATTTTGTCTCGGAGGAATTGTTGGCTTATGAAGCAGGCTACCGCGTTCAACCCTACGCAAAACTTTCCCTCTCGGTGTCGGGTTTCTATCACGATTACGATGATTTGCGGAGTATCGAGCCAGTCCTTCCGAACACGGATTTCCCGGCCGTGTTTGCCAACGGACTCGAGGGGGAAACCTATGGGGTTGAACTGGCGGCCACGTATCAAATGACCCCATGGTGGCGATTGCGCGGCGGTTACACCTTTTTGGAAAAGGACATCGATCTGAAGCCCGGCAGTCGGGACCTCAATCAAGGCCGCGGCGAAGGCAATGACGCCGAGCAACACTTCCTGCTGCGCTCGTCGGTGGACTTGCCCCGGCATGTGGAATTTGACGCGGCCATCCGCTATGTCGATACTTTGACCGCTCCCAATGTTCCCAGTTATATTGGAATCGATTTGCGTCTCGGCTGGAGGCCGATTCGGGACCTGGAGTTGGCCATCGTCGGTCAGAATCTGCTGGATAATCAGCATCCGGAGTTCGGCGCGGCGGCTACTCGCCAGGAAATCGAACGTAGTGTCTATGGAAAGATCACATGGCGCTTTTAACGTGTCTGGAGAAGCCGGCTAAGCGATCTGCAGCGCAGCCATCCTGGCCGTCGCGGCAGCATCGAAGCATTGCGGGTACTCCGACAGGTTCGACAGCGCGTGGGGCCTTGCTGTTGCCAGGATGGCCACGCTCCGCCACGTGGCTCCTGCGGCTCACTCTCGTCGTGCTCAGCTTCTGGACACCCAAAGTTCAAGGCCAGGGTTTCAAGGAATATGAATTAAAGGCGGCCTTTCTCTACAACTTCGCTCAATTTGTTGACTGGCCGCCGGAAGCCTTTCCGGCAGCCGACACGCCGCTGGTCATCGGGATACTGGGCGCCGATCCATTTGGAGCAACTCTCGACCAACTGATCCACAATGAAGTGGTGAAGAACCGAAAGCTGGTCGCGCGGCGCTACCGACGCGTCGAGGACGTTGGCACGTGTCACATTCTTTTCATCAGCGCGTCGGAGGCAGCGCACTTTGAACAGATTCTGGCCGTTCTCAAAGGCAAGC
>Ga0208454_1000898_pt1 | contig 13933 bp, 14 predicted proteins | sample EasRivMeERMZT100_FD_187530 | JGI IMG/M metagenome (GOLD analysis project Ga0208454, IMG submission 187530) | Soil microbial communities from meander-bound floodplain in the East River, Colorado, USA - East River MetaG ERMZT100 (SPAdes) (version 2) | ecosystem: Environmental > Terrestrial > Soil...
GACCGCCGCCGCCAGTAGCCATGCACGCATTGCTTGCTCCTCTGTCCCCTGAGGCGGGTACTGCGACCAGCCGCAGCGCCCTGCGGGCCTACCCTAACCCCGCGATCCTGAACACCCGCTGAAAGGCGCGCTTGACCGCTCTCCGAGCCGCGAGGAACAATACCGCGCTCCTCGCCGGGCGCACCTGCCGGCTCCCTGCCACAACGTTCGCAGCAAAAACCCATGAGTCAGCCTTCGGTCGAGCCCGCGGCGCCTCCGCGCAACGCGTTACGCGGCGCGTGCCTATGCGGCAGCGTCAGCTTTGAGATCGCCCCACCGTACCGGTGGTTCGCGCATTGCCACTGTTCAATGTGCCGCAAGCACCACGGCGCATTGTTCGGTACCGGGCTCGGCGTGGAACGCGAGCACTTCCGTTGGCTGTCGGGCGCGGACGACATCGTTCACTATCAGGCCTCCGCGGCATTCGAGCGACCCTTCTGCCGCCGCTGCGGCTCCACGGTGCCAGGCGAATCGGGGCTTAAAGACGTGCTGCAGGTTCCGGCCGGATTGATCGAGGGTGACATCGGCGAGTCGCCCCGCGCACACATCTTCGTGGCGTCGAAAGCGGCCTGCCTCACGCTCAGCGACAACTTGCCGCAGTTTCCCGCCTACCCACCGGGCGTCAATCTACCCGCCGTGACCGAGCCCCCTCCGCCGCCGCCCAGTAACCGCATCGCGGGCAGCTGCCTCTGCGGGGCCGTCGGCTTCGAGATCGACGACACGCCGAAACGCATCGTCAACTGTCACTGCTCGCTGTGTCGCCGCAGCCGCGGCACACCGTTCGGCAGTACCTTGCTCATCGCGCAAAATCGCTTCCGCTGGCTGCGCGGGCGCGGCCGCTCGGGGACCTACCAGCTGCCGCCGCCACGTAAGTACCAAGTCGATTTCTGCACGCAGTGCGGCTGCCTCGTGCCGAGCGTGGCGCCGGACCTGGGCTTGGCGCTATTGCCGGCGGGTGCCTTCGACACGCCTTTGCCGCCACTGCCGATGGTTCACATCTACGTGGCGTCGAAGGCGCCGTGGTTCGAGATCAGCGATTCGTGGCCACAGTTCGCGGAACTGCCGCCGCCCGAGCGCTTCGCCGAGTTCTTCCACTAACCTCGGTTGCCGTGGCGCGGTACTCAGCGAGCGGCATGCCGTATGAAGTCGGCGCCCTGCTCCGCAATCATCACGGTGGGGGCATTGGTGTTGCCCGAGGTTATGCGCGGCATGACCGACGCATCGATCACGCGCAATCCAGCCACGCCACGCAAGCGTAAGCGCTCATCGACCACCGCGAGCGCATCGTGGCCCATACGGCAAGTGCCGACGGGATGAAAGATCGTGGTGCCCAAGTCGCCCGCGGCGCGGCGTAGCTCCGCGTCGGTCGTGAGCTCAGGGCCCGGCTTCCACTCTTCGGGGGCGAACCGCTCGAGCGCCTTCGCCGCCATGATGCGCCGCGTGAACCTAAGACCCGCGACCGCCACTTGCCGATCCTCCTCCGTGGCAAGGTAATTCAGCGTGATGGCCGGGTGCGCCGCCGGATCCGCACTCTTGATGCGGACGTGGCCGCGGCTCGTAGGCTGCAGGTTGCAGACCGATGGCGTGATCGCATCGAACGGATGCAGCGGCGCGCCGAACTTATCGAGCGACAACGGCTGCACGTGCCACTCGATGTTGGCGTGAGGCTGCGCGGCATCGCTCATGGCGAAGGCGCCGAGCTGCGATGGCGGCATCGTCAGGGGCCCGGTGCGAAAGGCCGCGTACTCGAGCGCCATGGCCGCCTTGCCGAGCCACGTGCGCGCACGCCGATTGAGAGTGACGGTGTGCCGGACTTTATAGATGGACCGCACCTGCAAGTGGTCGTGCAAGTTCGCGCCCACACCCGGCAGATCATGCGCGACTGCGATACCGTGCTGGCGCAGCACCGACACGGGCCCGACGCCCGAGAGCTGCAGAATCTGCGGCGAACCGATGGCGCCGGCCGCGAGCAGCACCTCGCGCCGGGCCTTGAGCAGTTGCGCGCCGGCGCCGGCAAAACGCGCGACGACCCCAGTCGCACGCGGACCGCCGTCGCGCGCCTCGATCGACACGCGCTCCACCAATGCGCCGGTGCGCACCGTGAGATTCGGTCGGCCGAGCACTGGCCGCAGAAACGCCTTGGTCGCACTCCAACGCACGCCGCGCCGCTGATTCATCTGGAAGTAGGCGTTGCCGAAGTTGTCGCCGCGATTGAACTCGGCGATTTTCGGAATGCCGCACTCGGCTGCCGCGTCGCGCCAGGCATCGAGGATCTCCCAGCTCACGCGCCGTTCCTCGACGCGCAACTCACCGCCCGCGCCGTGCAGCTCGTCGGCGCCGTGCTCATAATCCTCGGAGCGCTTGAACACCGGCAAGACGTCGTTCCACCCCCACCCGCGCAGGCCGAGCGCCGCCCAATGGTCGTAGTCGCTCTTCTGGCCGCGCATGTAGATCATGGCGTTGATCGAGGAGCAGCCGCCGAGGACTTTGCCGCGCGCATAACCGATGCTGCGGCCGTTGAGACCGGGATCGGGCTCCGTCACGTAGCACCAATCGGTGCGCGGGTTGCCGATGGTGTAGAGATAGCCGACCGGCACGTCGATCCAGAAGTAGTTGTCCCTGCCACCGGCTTCGAGCAATAACACCGAGGTATTGGGCTCTGCCGACAACCGATTCGCCAGAACGCAGCCGGCGGTGCCCGCACCGACGATGATGTAGTCGAATTCCTGCATAGCGGCCGCATTCTAGCGGCAAAAACGCGGTTGAGGCTGCGCGTGGGTCGCGTAAGATTACGCACCAATGAGCGGAGAACGCCTATGTCGGCACTCTACGAGACCAGCCACCGCGCCTTGCAACGCCAGTTCGACACGGAGCGCTTGGCCGACCGCATCGAGCAGCGCCTGTTTCGCACGGCGCTCACGGACGACGACCGCGCGTTCATCGAACGACTCGACCTGTTCTTCCTTGCCACAGTGAACGCGCGAGGCGAGCCGAGCTGCTCGTACAAGGGTGGAGATCCCGGCTTCGTCCGCGTGCTCGACGCAACGACGTTGGCATTCCCGAACTACGACGGCAACGGCATGTATCTGTCGATGGGCAATGTGGCGGCCAACGGCCACGTCGGCCTGTTGTTCATCGATCTATCCTCGCCGAAGCGGCTGCGAGTGAATGGCACCGCGCGCCTCGAGCCCGCGAGTTTCGTCACCCCCGCCTATGCCGAGGCACAATTCGTGGTGGTCGTGAGCATTCGCGAGGTATTTCCGAACTGCCCGCGTTACATTCACAAGTTCGCGCCCGTCGAGCGCTCGAAGTTCGTGCCGCACGCCGGCTGCGCCACACCGATCCCCGGTTGGAAGCAAATGGATTGGGCTGTCGACGTGCTACCGAAAGGCGACCCTGCGAGGAGTAACTCATGAAGCAACTGAACAAGGATTCGTTTTGGCTCTGGGCCGTGGGGGCCGGCGTGCTGCTGGCCGCAGGCGGCCTGGGCGTATATTTCTTGCAGCGCGATGGCGAGCCGCCCGCCGCCGCGGCCTCAGCGGTCGTACCGCGGCCGGCGCCGAGCACCGACGCGCCGCGCACCGCGCCCGTGGTCACGGCCACACCCCCGGCGCGGACCGTGCCGCTGCCACCGCTCGATGAGAGCGACGCTGACGCGCGAGGCGGACTCACCGAGCTATTCGGTCAAGCAGCCATCGCGCAGTTCCTAGTTCCCGAGCGCATCGTGCGCAACATCGTCGTCACGATCGACAACGCGCCGCGGCAACAGATGGCCTTGAATCAACGGCCGATCAAGCCGACACCTGGCGCCTTCCTAACCTCGGGACCCGAGGAAGCCATCGTGCTCGCGCCCGAGAACTTCGCCCGCTATGCGCCGTTCATCGCAATCGTGCGGGCAATGGATGCGAAGACACTCGTGTCCCTGTATCGGGGCTTGCAGCCGCTGTTCCAGCAAGCATACGAGGAGCTCGGCCATCCAAACGGCGTGTTCAACACGCGGCTGATCGAGGTCATCGACCACCTGCTGGCCACGCCGGCAGCGCCGGCCGAGATTCGACTCGTGCAGCCGAGCGTGCTCTACCGCTACGCGGACGAGCGGCTCGAGAAGCTGTCGGCCGGACAGAAACTGCTGCTGCGAATGGGACCCGAGAACACCGCTATCATCAAAGGCAAGCTCGGCGATATCCGCGCGGAGCTCAGGTAGCGACCGGCGTTACTCGATCGCGAGCAGCTCCACTTCGAAGAGGAGCGTGGCACCGCCAGGGATCGGCCCCGAGCCTTGGTCGCCATAGGCCGTGTCGGACGGGCACACGAGCTTGGCCTTGCCGCCAACCTTCATGAGCTGCACGCCTTCCGTCCAGCAAGGGATCACGCCGTTGAGCGGGAAGGAAATCGGCTCGCCACGTTCCACCGAGCTGTCGAAGACCGTGCCATCGCGCAACGTGCCGTGGTAATGGACGCGCACAGTGCTCGCCGCAGTCGGGTTGGCACCGGCGCCGGCGGTGATCGGGATGTAGATCATGCCCGACGCACTACGCTGTGCCCCGGTTTCTTTGGCCATTTGAGCCAAGAACGCGCCGGCCGCCGCCTTCTCCGCGGTGGCCGTGGCTGCGGCGCGCTCCTGCGCGAGAGATTGAATCTTCGGACCATAGGTCTGAATGTCGACTTTCGGCTCTTTGCCGAGCACCGAATCGCTCACGCCGGCAGAAACGAGCGTGAGCTCGGCAGCCGTGAGCTTGAAGTCTTTGAGGTTTTCGCCAATCGCGAGACCGAGCGCGTACAGCGTTTTGTCCTGATCGGTTTGCAAGGTTTGAGCACCGGTGGTCGCGGCGTAGAGGCCGCACGTTAGCACGAGCGCGAGCGTTGTATTGCGCATGAGCGATTCTCCTTGTCCCTTCCGTAGGCACGAAAAGACGGCACGCTAGCTGAAATGCCGTGACATTGCCATCGCGCCGTCACTCAAAGCTCATGTAACCGATCTTGTTGCCGTTGCCGTCCGCGTACCACAGACGGTTGACGAGCCGCGCGGGCGGCTGCCGATCGCTGCCGGCGGTAAGGCCCACTGCGCGGGCGTTCGCGCCGAGCGGAAACTCCGCGATCACACCTGTGGCCGTGACGCGACCGAGGCTCGCGCCTTTCGTGTACCAGACGTTGCGATCAGGCCCGACGGCGACGTTGGTCGGCGAGCCACCGACACTCGGAATCGGGAACTCCGTGATCTGTCCCTGCATCGTGATGCGACCGACACGATTGCCGTCGACCACACGACCGTCGATCGTGCCGTTCAACTCGACGAACCACATGTTGCCGTCCGCGCCAGCCGTGATGTCACCGGGACCCGAGTTGGCGCGCGGCAACGGGAACTCGGTGACGACGCCGTCGGGCGTAATCCGCCCGATCTTGCTGGCATGAAACTCGGAGAACCAGACATTGCCGTCGGGACCGGCGGCGAGCGCCCGCGGACCGCTGGCGGGAGTGGGAATCGCGAACTCCGTGATTGTGCCATCGGGTGTGATGCGGCCGATCTTGCCGGCGGCAAACATGCCGATCCAAATATTGCCGTCGGCGCCGAGCGCGATGGCGCGCGGCTGGCTGTCCTGGCTCGACAGCGGAAACTCCGCGATCGCGCCATTCGGCGTAATGCGCCCCATCTGGCTCGCGAGATGCTCGGAGAACCACATGTTGCCGTCGGCGCCGAGCGCGATGATGCGCGGCGAGCTCTCGGCCGTCGGCACATCGAACTCCGTGAGACCGATGCCGTCGGGACTCATGCGGCCGATGCGATTGCCGTTGCTCTGCGTGAACCACACGGTGCCGTCGGTCGCAAGCGCAATGGTCGTGGGGCTACTCGCCGCGTGCGGCAGCGTGAACTCCGTGACCTCGCCGGTCGCCGTCAGGCGCTCGTCTGCACCTAGCCAGCGCTGCTCGGCGGCTGCACAACCCGCGACGACCATGGCGACCAACACCCCGACGAACGCTCGACGCATGCTAACAGCCTCTCCCTATGCGATGCCTGATGGTATCGGGCCCGAGCGGCGGCGGCAAAGGCGCCGAAACGAGGACCGCTGAGTTCCATAAAATAGATCGTACGTATACTTTTAATCCATTGGAACGATTGTTTAAGCCTCCGTAGGATGCTCTCCAACCGGACGCATTCAACCCGCAAACCTGGAGGATCGAACAATGTTGACCGTAGGCGACAAGCTCCCGCAGTTCTCGGTGAAGGCCACGGTGTCGGAGGAGCTCGACACCGCGTTCACCACGATCGATAACCAAACGCATGCCGGCAAATGGCTCGTGTTGTTCTTCTGGCCGAAGGACTTCACCTTCGTTTGCCCCACGGAGATCGCCGAGTTCGGCAAGAAGAACGGCGATTTCGCGGACCGCGACGCACAAGTGCTCGGCGCGTCGGTCGACAGCGAGTTCGTGCACTTGGCTTGGCGCAAGGATCACAAGGATCTGCGCGGCCTACCCTTCCCGATGCTCGCGGACATCCGCAAGGACTTGAGCGCGGCACTCGGCGTGCTCGATGAGGAAGGTGTTGCCAAGCGCGCCACGTTCATCGTCGACCCGCAAGGCGTGATTCGCTTCGCCTCGGTGACGGACATGAACGTCGGCCGCAACGTCAACGAAGTGTTGCGTGTGCTCGATGCGCTGCAAACCGACGAGCTGTGCCCGTGCAACTGGCAGCGCGGCGAGGAAACGCTGAAAGCCGCGTAACGACCGCTGCTGCAAATCAAGGAGAACGCCATGGACATCACGAACCTGAAGAATTCGCTGCCCGAGCACGCCAAGGATCTGAAGCTGAATCTCGCGACCGTGTTGTCGCCCGAGGGCGCGCCGGGCTTAAGCCCGCAGCAGATCGCCGGAATCACGCTCGCCTCGGCTATCGCGGCACGCAACCCCGCGCTGCTCGCCGCGATCGAGGCGCAAGCGGCCGGCACGCTCGATGCCGCGCACGTTGGCGCTGCGCGCGCCGCGGCGTCGATCATGGGTATGAACAACATTTACTACCGCTTCACGCACCTCGTCGGCAACGACGAGTACAGCAAGCTGCCGGCCAAACTGCGCATGAACGTGATCGGCAGCCCCGGTATCGACAAGACGGACTTCGAGCTCTACTCGCTCGCCGTGTCGGCGATCAACGGCTGCGGCGCCTGCGTCGCGGCGCACGAAAGAGTCGTGCGCCAAGCCGCCGTCTCGGCCGAGGCCGTGCAGAGCGCCGTGCGGATCGCCGCCGTGATCCATGGCGTCGCCGTGGCGCTCGAATCCGTGGCCGCCGCGCCCGCCACGCGGCAAGCCGCTTAGCCCCCCCGCCGCGCCCGCCCCTGGGGCGCGGTTTTCTTCCCTCCGGAGTTACGGCAGCCCCATGCAGCCCGCGTACAGGCTTACGGGCGCGGCCCAGTCGGAGAAGATCCCGCGTACACCGACGTCGCGCGCCAGCACGTCGATCACCTCCATGAGGTCGCCCTCGCGCGTCACAGCGGCATCGATGGTTTGGTAATAGAAGCCGCTGTTGCCGGCGGCGAGGTTGCCCGAGCGCTCGAGCGTCCAAGCGACGATGTCGAGCCCGGCAGCGCGCGCGTTGCGCGCGGCCCGCGACGCCACGATCTGGCCATCGGCGTCGAGCGTGAGCAACGCAAACAGCGGTGGCCCCCAATAGTTGATGCCGGCCGCCTTATAGCGCGTAAGTCGCCGCGCGCGTGGCAGGCCGCGCGGTCCCACCGAAGCGTCGAGCAGCACGGCCTGCGCGCCGAACTCGGGCTCGTGCTCGAGCCAATACTCCACGTCGCGGAGCTCGAACGACTGCGGCCACACGTTGCTCGGCGCGACACCCGCGGCACGGTACTCGTCGATGAGGCGCTGCGCGAGCGCCGCGTGCGTGAGCCCGTTGAATGGCATCGCTACGCTCGGCGCCTTGAGCTCGGGGATCATGCGCACACCGAGCCGCTGAAACAGCGCGATGCTCTCGGCGTGCGTCAACAATGTGCCGCGCACTACACCCGGGTCCCCGAGGCTCGCCCGCGGCGGCGGCGCCGCACCCACGAACTCCGCCGCGGTCTGCGCCGCCGGATCGAAGGCATCCACTTTGCCGCGCAGCGTCTTGAACTCTGCGAGTGTGAGCTCGCTCGTCCGGCACTCGGCCCGCGCGCGTCGCACGACGCGGCCGTTGGCATCGAGCACCGCCGACTGAAACGGCCCGATGCAAGTCGCCGCGAGCGGCGACAGCAGGATGTCGGTGGTCGTGGCGAGATCGTTCTGCGAGTGCCGGCAGACGAGTGCTAAGTCTTTGGTGAAGGTCACGTCGCACTCGAGCATGCCCGCGCCCTGACGATAACCCGCCTCGTAGGCTTCGAGCGTATGCTCGGGATAGTGGAGTCCTGCGCCACGATGACCGATCGAGAAGGCTGTGCGCCGCGGCGGCTTCTTAAGGCACGCCGTGAGCTGCGACTTCAGCTCCCCGTCACGCATATCGTTGACCAGGAATGCCGGCCGCGGCCCAAGCTCGATACCCGCATCCGGCGGCTGGGCGTGGGCACCCGCCGCGAACCCGGCGCAGGCGAGCCCGGCGCCCAGCGCCCGAAACGCGCCTCGCCACAGCCTCACCCCGTCTTCCGCAAACTTGGTCACGCTCATTAGAGTAACGCCTCCGTGTTGCGACCGGGTGACGCTGGGCGGTTGCCTAGCCCCAACACGACTGCGAAGATGCGCCATGCGGAGCCCGCTGCTGTACACGCCGATCGCCAATGACAAGCGACGCGCGTTCATCGCGGCCGCGGCGGCGCTCGCGGCCGCCGCCTTCGCGGCTCATTCGGCCGAAAAGCCCGACGCGGGCGCGCAGTGGTGGCCACCCGGCGCCGGACGCACGCTGCCTGCGAGCACCTCGTACGACAACGAGCATGGGCAACTCGGCATCCTCAACACGGCCGGCGCGATCGACACGCGCGGTCATCCCTTCTTCGAGCCCATCGGCACGAACGGCCGCGCTTGCGTAACCTGCCACCAACCGGCCGACGCGATGAGCCTGGCGGTCGACAGCATCCGCGCGCGCTGGGAGGAAACGGGCGGCCGCGATCCACTGTTCGCGGCCGTCGACGGCCAGAACTGCCCGCACCTGCCGAGCGACGCGCGCGCCTCGCACTCGTTGTTGCTCGACCGCGGACTCATTCGCGTGTTCCTGCCGTGGCCTCCGCAGAGACGTGACGGCAGCGCCATCGAGCCTGAGTTCACGCTCGAGGTCGTGCGCGACCCGACGGGCTGCAACACGCACGCCGAGCACGGACTCACTAGCCCGAGGCCGATGGTGTCGGTGTACCGCCGGCCGCGTCCCGTCGCGAACTTGAAATACGTCACGGCCGCCGAGTTCGGCGTCGGCCCGTTCAGCCTGAAGGACGCGCAACCCGCGGCGCGCGATCCCGCCACACGCAAGCTCGTCAACATGAACATGATGGCCGACGCGCGCGAGCCGACGCTCACCACGCAAGCCGTCTCGGCGGCGCTCACGCATTTGGCCATGCCCGCGGCACCCGCCGCAGCGGTGCTCGAGCGCATCGTGAGCTTCGAGAGCCAGGTCTACGCAGCGCAGAGTTGGCACGCGCAAGCGGGCGATCTCACGGCACCCGGCGGACCGCCCGCGCTCGGCCCCGCGGCGCTCGCCGCCGGCCGCACGTCGGTGCTCGGCAACAACACCACGGCCTATGTCTTCCCCATCGGCGACGTCTGGCGTTCGCTGCCGCGCACGGGCGATGCCCCACACGATGCCGAAAGCGCGTTTCGCGAATCGGTGGCGCGCGGTCACGACGTGTTTTTCCTCCGCACCTTCTGGATCAAGGATGCGATGCACTTGAACAGCGTCGGACTCGGCAATCCCGTGAAGCGCACCTGCTCCACCTGCCACGGCATGCACATGACGGGCATGGACACGGCCAACGGCTGGATGGACATCGGCACGACGAATCTGCCGTGGGCTACCGAAACACCCGTGAGCCCGTGGGCGGAGAAGCAGCCCGAGATGCCGCTGTTCAAGATCACGTGCGACAAGGCCGATGCGCCGCATCCGTTCCTCGGGCGTGTCATCTACACGCAGGACCCGGGGCGAGCGCTGATCACGGGCCGCTGTAACGACGTGGGTACGATCGTCATGCAGCAGTTCCGCGGCCTCGCGGCGCGCGCACCCTACTTCTCCAACGGCTCGGCGCGCACGCTGCGCGAGCTCATCGATTTCTACGATCGGCGTTTCAACATTCAATACAGCGACGACGAAAAACAGGATCTTGGCAACTTCTTGAGCACGCTGTGAGCATGCATACGCTAGGTTCGCTGTTCGCGGTCGCGCTCACCTGCGCGGCAGCCGCCGGTGCGGCCGAAAAGCCCGCGGCCACGCAGCGCAACTTCGTGAGCTGCCCGATCGTGCGCGACACGGCCACCGTGCCGTGCTGGCTCGCCGAGCACGACGGCGAGCTCTACTACCTCGGCATCCAAACCGACGTGAGCGCCGATTTCCATCCGCCGTTCCTGGGCCACCGCGTGCTCGTCGAAGGCGCGCTCAAGGACGCACCGCGCATCTGCGGCGGCCTCGTGCTCGAGCCCGTGAAGGTGTCGCCGCTGGCCGAGCTCGACGGCACCTGCAACACGATCCTGCCGGCCGAGGACCGCTACACGGTGCCGTTCGCACCGCGACCGCCGGGCCCGAGCGGCGGCCGGCTCGCGTTCGATCCCGCACCGGGCGCGGGACCGCGCACGGCGCCGCCACCGCTGGAAGGGCCGCAGGAGTTCGTTCTCTATTACGACTTCGACATGCTCGTCGGCGGTCGGCACTCGGCCGTCTTGAGCCGCATCTACGATTACGCGAGCAAACAAGGCGCGCCGCACATCGTCGTCACGGCCTACCGCGGCGCCACGTTGCTCTCCGACGGCACGCTGCTCGTCGAGCGCGACGACCTGCCGCAGCTGCGTGCGCGCGAGGTGGCGAAGCTGCTGCAAGGCGCGGGGCTTGCGCCGAGCGCCATGCTCATCGATTTCGTGAACGAGCTGCCGACCGCCGACGGCGACGGCGACTGGCAGGCGCGGCGCGCCGTCGTGCGCGTCGAGCCCTGAGCGTCAAACTCAAACAAGGAGATCCGATGCGCTTCCCGAAACTAGCGTTGCTCGCACTGTGGGCATTGCCGCTGGCGGCATTGGCCAAGGAAGACGGTTGGGTCGGCACATGGGGCGCTTCGCCGCTGCCGCCGACCGCCGCCGGTGGGTTCTTCCCTGCCACGCCGTCGTTCGAGAACCAAACCATCCGGCAGTCGCTGCGCTTGAGCGTCGGCGGAACAGCGCTGCGACTGCGCCTCACCAACGAGTACGGCAAAGAGCCGCTCGCCGTCGGCGCGGCCCGCATCGCCCTCACCGACGCCGCCGGCGCGCTCATGCCGGGCACCGAGCGCGTCGTGAAGTTCGCGGGCAAAACGAACGCCACGATCGCAGCCGGCGCGCCGCTCTTGAGCGACGCGATCGATCTCGCCGTCGGCGATTTCGCCACGTTGTCCGTGAGCGTGTACTTCCCCTCGAGCACGGGCCCCTGCACGTGCCACCAAGTCGGATTGCAAGACGGGTACGTGTCCGCACCGGGCGATTTCACGGCCGGCTCGTTCGCACCGGCGCAGACCATTCAGGCGCGCGCCTTCATTTCCGGCGTCGAGGTGCTTGCGCCGACTGCGAAGGCGATCATCGTGCTCGGCGACTCGATCAGCGACGGCGTGGGCTCGACACCGGGCGCCAATCGGCGTTGGCCCGACCTCCTCGCCGAGCGGCTCAACGCAGAGAACCGCCGCGGCCCGCGCTTCGGCGTCGTGAACCACGGCATCAGCGGTAACCGCGTGCTCGCCGACGGCGCGGGCGAAAGCGCGCTCGCGCGGCTCGATCGCGACGTGCTCTCCGTGGCCGGCGCGACGCACGTCGTGGTGTTCGAAGGCGTCAACGACTTGGGTTTCGCCTTCGGCATTCCCGCACCCGCCGGCGCACCGCTCATGGAGCCGGTGTTCGGCTCCGACTTATTGATCGCGGGTTATCGGCAGATCATCGCCCGAGCACACGCGCGCGGCTTGCTCGTCTACGGCGCGACGATCGCACCCTACGAAGGCGCCAGCTACTACCGCCCCGAGGGCAACGCCGTGCGCCAGGCCGTGAACGACTGGATCCGCTCGAGCGGTGAGTTCGACGCCGTGCTCGATTTCGACGCCGTGCTGCGCGACCCCACCAAGCCTACGCAAATGAAGGACGGCCTGCACAGCGGCGATCATCTGCACGGCAGCGACGCCGGCTATCGGGCGCTCGCCGAGTCGATCGACCTCAAGCTGTTTCAATGACGGAGCGCCCGATGCCCACCCAGCAACCCGGCCCCTTCAACCTCGCGACCACCTACCTGCGCTTGCGCAACGACACCTCGATCGAAACGCTGCCCGTCAACGATGCCTTCTGGCCGCGCCTCATGAGCGGCGCGCTCGGCACGTTTCACCACGAGTATCTCGTCACGATGCACGGCTTCGAAGCCGACTGGCCGAACTGGGAGCAGCATCCGAACGGCGACGAGATCGTCTGCTTGCTCGAGGGCCGCGTGACGATGGTGCTCGAGCAGGACGGCCGCGAGCGACTCCTCGAGCTCAGCGAGTCCGGCGGCTACGTGCTCGTGCCGCGCGGCACGTGGCATACGGCGCGCACGCGCACGCCGTGTCGGATGTTGTTCATCACGGCTGGCGAAGGCACACAGCATCGGCCCGCCGCCGCGTAGAGGGGGCTTGCTAGACGGGGTCTGGCGGATCTCCTGAGTCATCGTCTTCACGCTGCTTCAGCTGTTTCGCTTGTTGCACAGTTTCATTCGTTGGATCTCGGAAATTCCCAAATCCAATCAGCATGAACGTAGCGCCGAGCACGTGAGCAGCCGTACTGCCCTTCTTACCCAAGCGGACGAGTTGTACACCCAGAGCGAACAGTGACGTCAGGGCGACAACAGCGAAAACTACGGTCGCCAATACTCGTGCCACGTCCATGCTTCACCTGCCCTTGACGATTCCGTCACCACGTCAGTACGTGGCGTTGCCGAAGCCGAAGCATGTAGCCGAAGATGCCGAGCGCAGCGAGCAAGCCACCGAGCGAAACTAGCTCGTCAAAGTACGGCGGATTCTCGGGCGAAATCGCGTACCCCAACACTACCCAACTGCACAGCCCGATGTACACGGCGAACCAGGAAACTGCACGGCTTCTTAGTCGAAATAGAAAGAACATCGACGTGAGCAAGATCCCGGCCAGCACGTACAACGTTAGCCAGTCGAAAGCCGACACGGACGCGATCATGTTTCGCAGGCCTGAGCTGGCAGGACCCAGCACGAACAGCGACGAGAGGATCACGATCTGCGATACCGCCATCAAGCCGACAACGATCGATATGACCCAAACCAACTTGGGCCGTGAGACCTCGACGGATTCCATACGGCGATCTCCGATAAGCGGATGACCGGTTGATGGTAGGCCCCAATCGACGGGTTGCAAATACATGGCGGTTCCTCTTTGCGGATACCCCGAGCAACGTGAGCAGAAACCTCTCTAAATATCTGATTATAATTGCTAAAACGCGTTACTACTGTATATAATCAAGGGCTATCCCGTTAGCTCCACCTCGATCAATATATAGCGATGAGCCGTTCATCGCTGTCGCTGGCTACCGGCCGAGATTACCCGCGGACGTGGGCGCAGTTTGCGGACTGGTTTGCCGATGAGGCAGCGTGTCTTCAGTACCTGGAGCGGCTGCGCTGGCCGGAGGGATTTGTCTGTTGGCGCTGCGGCGAGCGCGGCGAGCCCTATCGGGCAACACGCCATCGCTTGATGTGTCGGGTCTGCCGAGCTCAGGGCTCGG
>Ga0208454_1000900_pt1 | contig 13896 bp, 11 predicted proteins | sample EasRivMeERMZT100_FD_187530 | JGI IMG/M metagenome (GOLD analysis project Ga0208454, IMG submission 187530) | Soil microbial communities from meander-bound floodplain in the East River, Colorado, USA - East River MetaG ERMZT100 (SPAdes) (version 2) | ecosystem: Environmental > Terrestrial > Soil...
CCTGACGCGAAACCGCGATGCGAAACGATTCGATTCACCATTCACTATTCACTATTCACGGTGCTCGGCGCGCGCGCGGCTTCACGCTGCTCGAGATGATCGTGGTAATCGTGATCATCGGCATCATCGGCGTTGCCGTGGCGATCTTCATCCGGCGGCCGATCGAGGGCTACATCGACGCCGCGCGGCGGGCGGAGTTGAGCGATATCGCCGACACCGCGCTGCGCCGCATCACGCGCGACCTGCGCACCGCGCTGCCGAACAGCGTCCGCGTCGATGCCACGGGGAAATATATCGAGTACCTGCAGACCAGCGGCGGCGGGCGTTACCGCGCGGAAGTGGACGGCGGGGGACTCGGCGAGCCGCTCGTTTTCAGCGCTCCGGACGCCCAGTTCGACGTGATCGGTCCGATGCCGTCTCCTCTCGTAATCGGCGACCAGATCGTGATCTACAACCTGGGCCCGGGGACCGGCAGCACCGACGCCTACACGGGAGGGAATCGAGCCGCATTTGCAGGCGCAGCGGGCCCAACGGTGACGATTGCCGCCAAGCAGTTTCCGTTCGCGTCTCCTGGCAAGCGCTTCCAGGTCGTGCAGTACCCGGTCACCTACGCCTGCGAAGCCGGCGTCCTGCGCCGCTATTGGGGCTATGCGATTGCGCCGGCGCAGCCAGTGCCGCCGGCCGGCGGCAACAACGCGGTTCTGGCGACCAATGTGAATGACGCCACGTGCAGGTTCTCCTATGCGACGGCGGGCGGAACCGCGCGCACCGGTGTTGCGGCGGTGACGCTGGAGATCTCCCAATCCGGCGAATCCGTGAGACTGTTCCAGCAGGCGCACGTGAACAATGTTCCCTAGCACGAATCACGAATCACGAATCACGAATCACGCCGCGCCGGCGCAGCGCGGCTTCGGTATCGTTACGGCGATTTTCCTGCTGGTGGTCCTGGGGCTGCTCGGCGCCTTTATCGTATCGGTAACGGGACTGCAGCTCTCGAGCCAGGCGCTCGACCTGCAGGGCGTGCGCGCGTATCAGGCCGCGCGGGCCGGCATGGAATGGGGGGCGTTCCAGGTGCTCGATCCGAACAACACGCAGAACGCGGCGAGTTGCGCAACGCCCGCGATGCCGGCCTGTCCCGGAGGCGGCACCACCAACCTGCCGGCCGGCACGCTCGCCGGCTCGCTCTCGGCGTTTACCGTCACCATCGGATGCACGCGGACGGTCGCGACGGAAGGCAATCGTGACATCTGGGTTTACGAACTGGTGTCAACCGCCTGTAACCAGCCGACAGGCGCCAGCTGCCCGAACACCGGCACGCCGGTGGCGGGCTACGCCGACCGCCGCATCACGGCCGTCCTCAGCAAGTGCAAGGACTCCACCGCGGCGGCGCCGCGCTGCGCATGTGGATAGACCCGCAATGATCGCGATGCGTCCCTTAACCGCCGTTCTGTCAGCCGCCGCGATTGCGGTCGCGGCAGCCGCCGCTACTGCACATGCCGCCACCTGCAACTCGCTCAACACCGGCAACTGGAACACCGGGGGCAACTGGAGCTGCGGGGCGTCGCCCGGAGCAGGTGACGACGTCACCATCAACAACGGCCACAACATCAACCTGAATGGCAACAACCGCAATGCATTGAGCCTGACCGTCAATGCGGGGGGCACGCTGACGACCGGCAGCAACAATATCACCATCGCCGCCGGCACGGGGGTGCTGACGGTGAGCGGCACGATCCAGGGCAACGGCAATGCCGCGAGCCGGGTGATCAAGAACAGCACGGGAGACCTTGCAGGCACAGGGACGTTCAACAACCTCAACGATGTCACCATCACCGCCGACACCACGATAGCCGCGACAGCGAACCTCACCTTTGCCGGCGCCGAATGCCGGCTGGACGTGACGGCGAATGACGACGTAATCAACAACGGGACGCTCACCTTCAGCGGAGCCGCCTGCGGTACATCGAAGGTGATCAACCTCGCCAATCCTGCGACGTTCACGAACAACGGCACCGTCACGGCGGGCAGCATCGTCGGCGCCAGCGCCGCCAACTCGGTGTGGACGAACGCCGCTAACTCGACGCTGACCGTGACGGCGGCATTGCTCGCGACGGGCACGCTCAACGCGTCGGCAAATGCGAATACGGTGCACTACAACGTCAACGCGGCGCAGACGGTGAAGCTGCCGTCGGGGGGAGACTACTATCACCTCACGCTCTCCACCGGCGGCACCAAGACGCCTTCGGCCGGCACCTACGATGTCCTGGGCAATCTCACCATCAATGCCGGCGTCACGTTCAACGCCAACACCAATGACCCGACCCTGAACGTCACTGGCAACATGACGGTGGCGGGCACGTACAGCAGCAGCAACTCCGCCGCACTGAGGGTCGACGGAATCCTGGCCATCAGCGGCACCTACACCGGCAACGGCGGGGCGCTGAACCTGTCGGGGAACTTTACCCAGAGCGGGACGTTCACGTCCGGCACAGGCATCGTTACCTTCACCGGTTCCAATGCGCAAACGCTTGGCGGCGCGAACGCCACGACCATCACCAGCCTGACCGTCAACAAGGCGTCCAACCACGTGACGGTCGCCTGCGGAACGCCGTCGCCGACGGTCAACACGACGCTCGCGCTGACGAGCGGGCGCATCATCACCTCCGGCAGCAGCCCGGCGTGCTCGGCCGCGTGCTCCGCGCAGGTGCCGGTCATCGTCGCGGCGGCCGGGACCATTACCGGCGGCAGCAGCTCGAGCTACGTGCAAGGCGCGCTGCGCAAGCTCTTCGCCGCGGCTGCAACGCTCAATTTCCGAGCGGTAGCGGGCCAGGACGAATTCCCGGTGGGCGATGCGTCGAACTACTCCCCGATCGAGATCACCGCCGGCACGACCAGCACCGCCGGCAACGTGACGGTGTGCGTGACCGCGACCGAGCATCCGCAGGTAACGACGCCCCCTGTGCCGACCGGCGGCATAGACGCGGGGAGGAGCGTGAACCGCTACTGGTCGATGGCCACGTCCACCATCAACACGACCGCGGTACCGGTGGACGCCACCTTCAAGTTCGTCGCCGGCGACAAGGACGGCCCCGCGAACACCGCCAACTTCATCGTCGAGGACTGGAATGGCGTGGCCTGGTTCCCGACGACGCTGGCGGCCGCAGGCGCCACCAGCACGCGAGCCCAGAACATAGACATCACCGGTGCCACCAACGAGTTCGCCATCGGGGAGCCGATCTCCGGCTTTACCGCCGTGCCCGGCCGCTACAACGTGTTCGAGACCGCGACGCCCGCCGGTATCCTGGGGATGATACAAACCAAGGCCGCCGGAGTCGGGTTTACCCTTGACGTCGTGCACGTGAACGCCACCAAGACCGGGGTGCTGGCGGGCGCGATTACGGTCGAGGTGCGCCTGCTCGACAGCAGCGGTGGCGGCGCTCTCGACGTCAATGGGTGCAATGCAGCCTGGCCGCTGATACAGGCGCAACCGAATTTCGCCATCCCGGCATCTGGCCGGGGCACCCTCCCCGCGGTGACCGTGAACAATTCGTTCCGGGACGTGCGCTTTCAGATACGCTCGCCAGTGGGCGGGCCGTACACCCAAATCGGGTGCTCGACGGACCGTTTCTCGATCCGGCCGCAGAGCCTCACGATCTCCGCGCTTGACGCGAACTGGGAGACAGCGGGCACCGCGCGTGCGCTCAACAATATCGGCGCGACCGGCGGCAACGTGCACAAGGCTTCTGAAATCAGCGCGACGACGCCGCGCCCATTCACGCTGCGCGCGACCCCCGTGCCTGCCAGTGCGACCAACTACGATGGCAGCCCCACGACGGTCAGCGGCTTTCCCACCTGCGGTGCCCTGTGCACGACCGCTGGAGGATTGAATTTCACCGCCGGATCGTGGACGAGCGCCGGCGGCGGGGTACGCGACAATGCCACCGCCAATTATTCCGAGGCGGGCACCTTCAATCTTCAGCTGGAGGATTCCACCTATGCCAGCGTGGATGCCGTGGACGGCACGCCTGCGGCAACGCGGACCGTGCCTTCCACCGGAACGGTCCAGATCGGGCGCTTCGTCCCGGAACGCTTCGAGTTCACCAGTCCCGGCACGCCCACGCTGCTCACGTTCAATGACGGAATCTGCAGCTCGCGTTCGTTCACTTACATCGGCCAACCGTTCTGGTACGTCGCCGGCGGGCGGCCTGCGGCCACCCTCAACGCGGTCAATGCCGCGGGAACGGTGACGAGCAACTACACACTGGACGTAGCTTCATCGAAACCGGCGATCAGCGAGATCTATGCGGACGGCACCGCGCCGGCGGCCGCGCCGCTCGTTACGACTTCGATTGGCACGCCCACGGTGACATCGGGATCGGGCACGGGAACCTACCTGGCATCCTTGAGCGGCCAACTGTCCTATTCGAGAAGCACCACTACCCCCGTAGGGTTGTTCAACTCGGCCATTTCCCTGACGGTAACCGCAAGCGACGCGACGGATTCTGCGGCGAGCGGGAACGGCACGATCAACACGCCGTCGTCACTGGTATTCAACGGCGGTGGCAGCGGCATCGCCTTCGACTCGGGAGCGCAATTCCGCTACGGCAGGCTGCGTATCGGCAACGCCAACGGCTCGCAGCTCGTGCCGCTGCTGGTCCGCCTGGAGACCCAGTACTGGAGCGGCCCGCCATCCAACGCGTTCATCACCAATGCCGCCGATAGCTGCACGACGCTCGCCGGCACTAATATTACGATGGGCAATTTCCAGGGCAACCTCGGGCCGCTCGCCTCCTGCAAGACCAACATCAACGCCAACGTCACGTTCGCCGCCGGCCGCGGCAACCTGCAACTCACCGCCCCCGGAAGCGGCAACGGCGGCAGCGTGGACCTGACCGTCCAGCTCGGCAGCGGAGCGTTCGGTTCGAACTCCTGCGTCTCCCCCGGGTCGCCTCCGCCGCAGGCAACGATTGGCGCCAACCGCGCGTACCTGCAGGGCAACTGGACCGGAGGCCTGTTTACCCAGGACCCGACCGGCCGTGCTTCATTCGGCCAGTTCAAGGGCGCCGAAGAAGTCATCTACATCCGCGAGAACTTCTAGGAAATCCCCCCAACCGCCCGCTTGGGCGCCATCGCGACGGCAGTAAACCGGACGGAGAGGCCAGCTGATCCGAACCGACCCGTATAACGGCGCCAGGCAATCTTGCGCCAGCCCTTCCCTATGGGGAAGGTGGGCAGATTTCGCCCTGATTATCTTGTGTTTTCTGCCGAATTCGACTATCTTAGGCTCTGGGTACTTCTACCAGATATAGTGTCGTCCCGGTAGGGGAGCACTACATGCTGGGGCGGCGATAACCGATTAACCGCCGGGCGGTGTAGCACCTACAGGGCTCCAACAGGCAGCGTACCCGGATGCGAAAATCTCAGAGTGAGGAATTACGCCGCGTGGGAACTCTGCACACGCGGATCGCGCAGCGCAGATCAGCGCTTCGGGCGCAGGCGTCCGGGGGATGACGGTGCCGGGTGCACATCTGCCCGCAGTAGCGCTCAGCCCGACTGAAATAAGGTCCAACGTCACTCCTTCACCGGGTGGACGCGGATGTTGAAGCTTCCCTCGGCAGCGTCCCTGCATCACCTGAGATTCCTGGGTGCCGCCCCGCGCACGCCGGGCTGGTTGTGCATCAATCTGTGGCCGGATCGCGTGGACGTGTCGCACGTCGTGGCGGCCGGCACGGCGCGGCCGGAGGTCCTGATGTGCGAGTCCTATCGCACCGAGGGCGGCGATGTCGCGACGCTGAAGCGCCTGCGGCGGGAATTGAGGCTCGATCGTTTTCGCTGCACCACGCTGATGAAAAGCGGCAACTACCAGTTGGTGCAGGTGGAGGCTCCCAACGTGCCGAAACAGGAAGCGCGGAGCGCGGTGCGCTGGCGCATCCGGGAAATGATCGATTATCCCCTGGAATCCGCGACCGTGGACGCGCTGTTCATCCCGGACGCCGGGCGTGCCGCGGGCCGCGTGCCGCAGATGTTCGCGGTGGCCGCCAGAAACGACGTGATCGCGGCCACCGTCAAGCCGTTCAATGACGCCGATATTCCGCTCGAGGTCATCGACATCCCCGAACTGGCTCAGCGCAATCTTGCCAGCCGGCTCGAACCGGAAGGCCGCGGCCTGGGACTGCTCGCCATTGACGCGGACGGAGCGCTTCTGACTTTTACCTGCGGCGGCGAACTGTTCCAGCACCGCCGCATCGAGCTCTCGCTCGCCAGCTTCGACGGCGCCACCCCGGAGCAGCGCACCGGCCACTACGAACGCCTGGTGCTCGAGCTGCAGCGCTCGCTCGATCACTTCGACCGCCAGTTTCGCCACGTCACGGTGGCCAAGGTGTTGATTACGCCGGTGCCCGATGCGGAGGACATGCAGGAATATCTGGCCGCCAACCTCGAAGTGCCGGTGGCGCTGTTGTACTTGTCCGAGGTAATCGACTTCCCCGGCATTCCCGAGCTGCATGAGCACGCGCGGCAGGCGCAATGCCTGCAGATGATCGGCGCGGCGCTGCGCGAGGAGGCCGTCGCATGAGCCAGAACATCAACCTCTTTACCCCGGCTTTCCGCAAGCAGCGGCGGGTGCTGACGCTGGGCACGGTAGCGCAGTGCCTTGGCGTCACCCTGGCGGCGCTGCTCGGCTATCACATCTACCTTGAGCTGCAGGTGAGCGGTCTTGCCGCCGAACTGCAAGTCGCGGAGGGAATGGTCCGCTCACAGAAGGGCTACGTCGATAATCTGAAGGGCAGAACCGCTGCGCTCAAGCTGGACGTTCAACTGGATGCCGATGTCGCGCGGCTGGAGAACGAGCTGAAGGTCGCGCGCGAAGCGATGGCGGCGCTGAAGGGCGGCGCGTTCGGCAACCAGCAGGGCTATGCCGAATACCTGCGGGCCTTCTCGCGGCAGTCCCTGAGCGGCCTGTGGCTCACCGGTTTCAGCATCGCCGGCGGCGGCGAGCTGGAGATCCGGGGACGGGTATTGAGCCCCGATCTCCTGCCGAGCTATATCCAGCGGCTCAACCGGGAAGAAGTGCTCGCGGGCCGCAGCTTTGCGCGTCTGGAAATGAGCCGGCCCAAGCCGGAGCCCGTGGCGGACAAGGACAAGGCGGCAGGCAAGGCCCCGCTCGTGCCGCGCTACCTTGAATTCAGCCTGATTGCCATGGACGGTCCGGGGACGGAGAAGACGCCATGAGGGAGCAGTGGCGCAAGCTTTCCGCGCAGTTCGACGCCCGGGTGTTGAGAGAGCGGCTGCTGATCCTGTTTGCCGTGATTATCGGCACCGCGCTTCTGTACGACGCGCTGGCGCTGCAGCCGCTCGAGGCGCGCAAGAAGCGACTGGAACGGCAGCTCACTGAATCGCGCACCAGCGTCAAGCTCGCGGACGCCGTGCTGGCGGCGCAATCCCCGATGGGGGATCCTGCCGACGTCAGGCGGTCGTACCGCGACGCGCTCCGCGAGCAGCTTGCCGGTATCGACCAGAGCATGCAGGGAGTGCAGCGTGGGCTGGTGCCGCCCGAGCACATGGCCAAACTGCTGGAAGAAATGCTCTCACGCAGCCGCGGATTGCGGCTGCTCTCGCTACGCACCCTGCCGGTGCGGCGCTTCGAGACCCCGGGCGCCGCGTCCGCCGGCAAGGCGGGCGACAAGACCGCGAAGCCGGCGCCGACGGATCCGGAGCGCACCGTGTACCAGCACAGCTTCGAGATCACGCTGCAGGGCTCGTACTTCGAGCTGCACGACTACCTCGCGCAGCTCGAGAAGCTGCCGTGGCGGATGTTCTGGGGGCGCGTCAGCGTCAATACCGAGCAGTATCCCAGACTGCGGGTGACGCTGACCGTGCAGACGCTGAGTCTCAGCAGGGCGTGGCTGATTGTTTGAGGGATGAGGGATGAGGCACGAGGGCGGGAGGCGCAACCGGAGTTCCGTGGCGAAGCGCGCTGCGCTGATCGCAGCGGTGCTCTTGCTTCCGGTTGCGGTGTCCGCGCAAAGAATAACGATCGATCCCACGCGTCCCCCGGCGGGATACATGGGGACCGGGGCCGATGCGGGCGCCGACCCTGGGGAGGCCGGCGACGGGTTGAGGCTGCAGTCGGTAATGATTTCCCCGACGCAGAAGACGGCGATCATCAACGGCGCGCTGGTGAAGCTCGGGGAGAAGTACGGCGATGCCGTCCTCACTCGCGTGGCAGAGAACGAGGTGGTGCTCAGGAGCGGCGGCGTGAACCGCGTGCTGAAGCTGTATCCGCTCGTGGACAAGCGCGAGGCCGGGCAGGGCGCGGTGGCGGCGATACCGCGGGGCGGCAAGGGGCCGGACGCCGGAGCCGGCGGCGGCGCTTCATCACGGTAGGATGAAGAACATGAATCGACGGGCATGGATGATGGTGGTTGCGCTGGCAGCGGCGGGTGGTTGCGCCGACCAACCGCCGCATCGCGACGGCACGTACGACCGCATCTCCGCCGAGATGGACAAGGCGGTCAACGAACGCGCCAGGGCGGCCAACGGGGTGAGCCAGGCGTTGCTGCCGCCGCTGGTGGTCGAGATGCCAAGGGCTGGAGGGCAGCCGCTCGACCAGCGCTTCGACATGACAGTCAACAATGCGCCGGCAAGCCAGGTATTCATGGCGATCGTCTCCGGCACGCGCTACAGCATGATCGTGCACCCCGACGTGCGCGATCCCCTGTCGGTGAACCTCAAGGACGTGACCGTGATGCAGGCGCTCGATACCCTGCGCGACCTCTACGGTTATGAATACCTGGTGCAGGGCAACCGCATTACGGTGCTGCCGGTCACGATGCAGACCCGCGTCTTCAAAGTCAACTACCTGCAGGCGATCCGCACCGGGCGCAGCGACCTGCGGGTAAGCTCCGGATCGATCTCCGATGCGCCGACGACCGGTGCGGGCGCGCCGAGCCTGCCGGGCTCGCCGGCGCCGACGGGGCCGGTTGGCGCGCAGCCGCAGCGCCTTACCGAGAGCACCCGCGTTACCACCACCTCCGACAGCAATTTCTGGGGCGATATCGTGAAATCGCTCAATGCCATCATAGGCAGCGGCGACGGGCGCAACGTGATCGTCAACTCGCAGTCCGGCGTAATCGTGGTGCGCGCGCTGCCGGCCGAGATGCGCTCGATCGAGTCGTTCCTCAAGGCGATGCAGCTGATCGTGGAGCGGCAGGTGGTGCTCGAAGCGAAGATCGTCGAAGTCTCGCTGCGCGAGGGCTTCGAGGCCGGCATCAACTGGGCGGCATTCCGCGACGGATCCACCCGCGCCGCCGGCGGGGTGGTGCGGCCCGGATCCACCATCAGCAACACCGGGCCGCTGTCCACGCCGACCGCGGTCCAGCCGGACGGTTCTATCGCGGCTGACTCCCTGTTTACCGCCACGCTCGGCGCCGCGGGTTCCCTTGCCGCCGGCGTGGGCGCTCCCGGCAGCATATTCGGGCTGGCGCTCCAGACCAGCAACTTCGCGGCGTTGCTGGCGTTCATCGAGACCCAGGGGTCCGTCAACGTGCTCTCCAGCCCGCGCGTGGCGACCATCAACAATCAAAAGGCGGTGCTGAAGGTCGGGCAGGACGACTTTTTCGTAACCAATGTCTCGACCACGTCGACGACGGTTGGCAATTCCGCCACGGTATCGCCGACTATCACCGTGCAGCCGTTCTTCTCGGGCATCGCCCTCGACGTGACGCCGCAGATAGACGACAACAACAACATCATCCTGCACGTTCACCCGCAAGTGAGCCGGGTGGTGGAACAGCGCAAGGTCGTGGACCTCGGCACGCTCGGCATCTTTACGCTGCCGCTCGCCTCCAGCAGCATCAACGAAACCGACACCATCGTGCGCGTGCAGGACGGCAACATCGTGGCGATCGGGGGGCTGATGCGCCAGGAATCCCTGAGTTCAGGCTCCCAGGTCCCGGGGCTCGGCGACGTACCGGGGCTCGGCCTGCTGTTCCAGCAGCGCAATACACGCTCCACCAAGAGCGAGATCGTGATCCTGCTGAAACCCACGATCGTTCACAGCGACCGCAACTGGGAGCAGGACCTGACCGAGACACGCGACCGCCTCCGCGCGCTGGAATCCAGGCCGCCCCAGCAGCAGCGGCGATGAGGGTGTTCAATATTCAAAATCCCATATTTGGAAGCGGCGTCAGAATGCTGGAACGCTGTACCCTGAACCTCAAAACCCGGGACCCCGAACATGTATAGAACCCACTTCGGGCTCCGCGAGATGCCGTTCGGGATCACCCCCGACACCAATTTCGCCTATGCCTGCAACACCCACCAGGAGGCGCTCAACACGCTGCTGGTGGCGGTGAAGAACGGCGAAGGCTTCATCAAGATCACCGGCGAAGTCGGCACGGGCAAAACCCTGCTGTGCCGCCGGTTCCTCGCCACGCTCGACCAGAACCACGTCACCGCCTATATCCCCAACCCCTATCTCGAGCCGCGGACGCTTCTGCTCGCGCTGGCCGAAGAACTCCGGGTGGCATTGCCGGCGGAGGTGGATCAGCACCATCTGCTGAAGGAGATGACGCGCGGGCTGCTCAACTTCGCGCGCGAGGGCAAGACGGTGGTGCTGTGCCTGGACGAGGCGCAGGCGATGCCCATCGAGACGCTGGAAGCGCTGCGGCTGTTGTCCAACCTCGAGACCGAGAAACGCAAGCTGCTGCAGGTGGTCCTGTTCGGTCAGCCCGAGCTCGATCAGAAACTCGAGGGGATATCAGTGCGGCAACTGAAGCAACGCGTCACGTTCCATTACCGGCTGGAGGCGCTCGGCCCGGACGAGGTCGACCTGTACATCACGCACCGGCTGCGCGTGGCGGGCTACCGCGAGAGCCGGCTGTTCACCCGCTCCGCGACGCGCCTGGTGCAACGCCGGAGCAACGGCGTGCCGCGGCTCGTCAATATCATCGCGCATAAGGCGCTGATGCTGGCCTACGGCGAAGGTGTGCAGGAGGTGCTGCCGGCTCACGTGCGCCTGGCGGCGGCGGACACCCCCGCCGCGCAGCGGCGCAGGCCGTGGCATTGGCTCGGCTTCGCCATGCTGCTGGTGTCGGCCGGCAGCCTGGGTTGGATGTTCCTGTCATGAGCGTGATCAATCAGGTGCTGCTGGATCTGGACCGGCGGCGCGCCAGTGCCGCCGAGCGCAGAGGCATACCCAGCTATGTGCGGGCGTTGCCGGTCAACAGTCGGTACGTGCGCCGGGAATGGATCGCGGGCGGTGTCGCGGTGCTCGCCGTGCTCGTCATCTGGATGCAGCGCGCCGTTCCGGAAGCGCCGCAGGCGAGCGCGCCGGAGGCGCTGACCGGCACCGAGATCGCCATCGAAACGGCGGTCGCCCCCGCGGCGGGTGTGACGATTGATGCTGGCCGCGACGATCCGGGGCAACCGGTTCCTGCATTCCGCCTGAGCCAGGAACTGTCGAACCCGCCGGCCGAGGCGCCGCCGCCGCTGACGTCTTCGAGACTGATCGGCCGCATGGACCTGGAGCCGCCGCCGGCCACGACGCGCGCGCAGCCGCGGCCTGCCCCGGTCGTGACGGATCAGTCCGCGGTCGTGATCACGAAGACCGCACCCGCCGCCGCCGGCAAGGCGGACATACACAAGCAGGTGCGGCAACTTACCCAGCAGGAGCTGGCGGAGAACGAATACCGCAAGGCGACTGGCCTGCTGCACCAGGGCCTCGCGGCCGAGGCCCAGCAGGGGTTCGAAGCGGCTCTGCGGCTGCAGCCGGAGCACCACGCCGCGCGCCAGGGACTGGTCGGGCTGCTGCTGGAAATGCGCAAGCTTGGCGACGCGGAGCGCGTGCTGCAGGAAGGTCTGGCGCTGGCCCCGGCGCAAAGCGGATTCACCATAACGCTCGCTCGCCTGCAGGTGCACCGCGGCGATGCCGCCGAGGGCGTCGCCACCCTCAAGAGGGGTTACGAATACGGCCGGGGCAACGCCGACTACCACGCCTTTCTCGCCGCGCTACAGCAACGCCTGGGCCAGCACGAGGAAGCGGTCGAACAGTTCCAGGCCGCATTGCGGCTGAAGCCCGCCCGTGGAGTGTGGTGGCTGGGATTGGGTACTTCGCTGCATGAGGTCAAACGCACCGCCGATGCGCAGGAAGCGTACCGCCGCGCCCGCGGCGCCGCCGACATCCAACCCGAGCTCGCGGCCGTCGCCGAGCAACGTCTGCGCCAGTTGCAATAGCAGTTGGCCAGTTTCGGGCTTCTAGTTGCGAGTTTCGAGTTCGTCCACTTCTGACCCGCTTTGCGCCCGCGTCTGTTAGCGCGGTCAACTCGAAACTTCAAACTCGTAACTGGAAACTGCGTTAGCGCGGCAGGGTTCGCGCGACGACCCAGCCGGCAACGCTGATGGCGCCCGCTTTTCGCAGCACCCGCGCCAGCTCGTTCAACGTTGCTCCGGTGGTGAGCACGTCATCGACCACGGCGATCCGCTTTTTCTTAAGGTCCGCGTCGCACACGAAGGCGCGCCGGACGTTCTTCGCGCGCTCCTGCCACGGCAGCGCCGCCTGCGGCGGGGTGTCAACCACCTTGCGGCAGGCGGACGCCAGCAGCGGTATGCCGATGCGCGCCGCGACCACGCGGGCAATCTCGTGCGCCTGATTGAAGCCGCGCCCGGCGAGGCGCCCCGGCGCAAGCGGCATGGCCACGATCGCATCCGCGTCGCGCACGACGGACTGCGCCAGCAACTCGCCCAGCCCGCGCGCCAGCGCCAGCCGGCCCCCGTACTTGTAGGCGAGGATCAGCGCATCCACCGGAAAGTGGTAGGCGAATACCGCGTCTACCCGGTCGAAGCGGGGCGGCCGCTCGAGGCAGGCTCCGCATACCGAGCCGGTGGCGAGGGGCAGCGCGCACACTTCGCAGCGGTTGCGCGGCATCCACGGCAGGTCCGCCAGGCACGGCGCGCAGAATGGCCCGGCAACGTCTTCCGCACCGCACAGCTGGCATGACTGCGGCAGCAGCGAGCGTACAATACGTAGGCAGTTGTTCAAAAAACCCGGAATGGAATTTGACAGGGGGCGGTTCCGGCCTGAAGATACAAGTGTCTCAAAACGCAGCATTTTTCCTGAACTCATGGGCCAAACTCATGGATATACCCACCCTTAACGAGTCCCGTGCCACCGCCGCCGACAACGCAGCCGGCGCACCGCGCTGGACCGCGCTGCAGGTCGAGGCGCTGTTCGAACTGCCGTTCAACGACCTCATCTACCGCGCCCACGGCGTGCACCGGCAGCACTTCGACGCCAACGCCGTGCAACTGTCCACGCTGCTCTCCGTTAAAACCGGCGGCTGCCCGGAGGACTGCGGCTATTGCCCGCAGGCCGCTCGTTATCACACCGGGGTCGCCAGCGAGCCACTGCTGCCGCTCGAGCAGGTGGTGGCCGCGGCCCGGCTGGCGAAGCAGAACGGCGCCACGCGCTTCTGCATGGGCGCGGCCTGGCGCGGCCCGAAGCAGCGCGAGCTCGAGCAGGTGGCGGAGATGGTGAAAGCGGTGCGCGCCGAAGGCCTGGAGACATGCGCGACGCTGGGCCTGCTCAGGGACGGTCAGGCCGAGCAGCTCAAGGCCGCCGGCCTGGATTACTACAACCACAATATCGACACGGCGCCCGAGTTCTACGGCGAGATCATCGGCACGCGCACCCAGGACGACCGGCTGCAGACGCTCGACCGCGTGCGCGGCGCCGGCATCCACGTCTGTTGCGGCGGCATCGTCGGCATGGGTGAGTCGCGCCGCACGCGCGCCGCTCTGATCGCGCAGCTGGCCGGCATGGACCCGTACCCGGAATCGGTGCCGATCAACAATCTCGTGCAGGTGCCGGGCACGCCGCTCCACGGCGCGCAGGAACTC
>Ga0208454_1000905_pt1 | contig 13851 bp, 12 predicted proteins | sample EasRivMeERMZT100_FD_187530 | JGI IMG/M metagenome (GOLD analysis project Ga0208454, IMG submission 187530) | Soil microbial communities from meander-bound floodplain in the East River, Colorado, USA - East River MetaG ERMZT100 (SPAdes) (version 2) | ecosystem: Environmental > Terrestrial > Soil...
AAGAGCCCGGCGAAGGTAACACGGACTGGCTTAAAACGCTGGAAGTAGGTAAGGGCGGCGCTTATGTCAGTAGCATAGATAACGTTTATAAGGTACTGAAAAACGACGCCGGGCTGGTAGATAAGCTAACCTACGACGAATTTGAAAGCAGGCTGATTATTACCGGGAACCTGCCGTGGCGCAAGGTAACGCCAGCGGATAAGGATTTCACGGATAACGACATGGATTGTTTAGCGCACTATTTAGAGTGTTACAAAATATCGTTTACACATTTGGACAAGGCAATCAGTATGGTTAAGAACGATAACAAGATCCACCCGGTACGGGAGTATTTACGCGGGCTGGTTTGGGACGGCGTAGAAAGACTGGACACGCTATTTATTGATTACTTAGGCGCTGAAGACAACCCTTATGTACGTATGGCGACCGGTAAAACGTTCGTAGCCGCCGTAGCACGGGTTTTTGAGCCGGGTATTAAGTTCGACAGCATGTTAACCATTATAGGAAAGGAGGGTATAGGTAAAAGCACTATTGTAAACCGGATGGCGGGTAAATGGTTTTCCGATTGCCTGGGCGATATTCATACAAAGGAAGGGATGGAAAGCCTACGCGGCGTTTGGATTATGGAAGTAGGCGAACTGGCAGGATTAAGGCAGGCAGAACAGGAAGCGATAAAAAGGTTTATCAGTAGCCCGCAGGACCTTTACAGACCTGCCTACGGGCGGGCGCAGGTACGTTACCCCCGGCAGTGTATTTTCATAGCCACAACTAATAAGGTCAACTTTCTAACGATAGGACACGAACACAGGCGCTACGTGCCTATTATGACCTTCCCGGAAATGGCGACAAAGAACATATTCGCGCCCGGTAGCCTGAACGCCGATGAAGTTAGCCAGCTATGGGCGGAAGCGTTAACCAGGTGGGAAGGCGGCGAAAGCCTGGATATGTCCGTGGCGGTAAAAGAACACGCGGCGAAGATCCGGGAAGCGCATACCGAAGTAGACGAACGGGCGGGCATAATAAAAGAGTTTTTGAAACTAAAGCTACCGGCGGATTGGTCCGATAAGCTTTTACCTGAACGGATCCACTATGTAAGGGCCGGCATGCGAAACGATTTTTCGGAAGATTTGCCGGAAGGGACGCAGGAAAGATACGCGGTTTGCGCAGCGGAAATATACGCGGAATTGTTCGAAGGAAAATTAGGCCAAATGACCAGCCAAAACACAAAATTCATACATGATATTATGAAAAAAATGAAGGGTTGGTATGAAGACGGGCAGGCGCGTTTTGATTTTTACGGGAGGCAAAAAAACTATCAAAAAACTGGCATTGCAAGCAAAACATAGTGCAATGCCAGTGCGATGCCGGTAAAGTGCACGGCATTGCACGGCATTGCACGGCATTGCAAAAAAAGCGTTTAGCTATGACACCTAAAAAGCTGAGAATTATAGTATTTATAAGTATCGGCATTGCAACATAGCTAAAAAAGTATAAAAGTAAATAATAGTAAAAAAGGGTATATATAGCGTATATATAGGCATTTTAGAATAGAAAATAAGCGTATAGAACTTTAGGGAAATATTGCAATGCCAGCAATGCCACAATAAAAAAACGGTTAAAATGTTAGAAAAGCAATTAGAAAAGAAGCTAAAAACGGAAGTTGAAAGATTAGGTGGGCTATGCCTGAAACTGGTAACGCCAGGTTTTACAGGCATACCGGATAGGCTGGTAGTAATGCCTGCCGGAGTAGTTTATTTTATTGAAGTGAAAAAACCAGGTAAAACACCGGATGCAAGGCAGGACGTAGTTATCGATAATTTGAGGGCGCTATCGCATAACGTGTGGGTGTTAGATAGCGAAGAGAGTTTAAAACTTGTTATTGATTGGATTAAAGCCAGCATAAAAGAAAGAATAGGATGAAATATAAACCGCACACCTACCAGCAACACACGACGCAGCATATTTTAGAAATGCCTGGCGCCGGCGTTTTCCTTGAAATGGGTTTAGGCAAAACGGTAGCGACGTTAACCGCCGTTAATGAAGTTCTGTATAACAGGATGGAAAGCTATAAAGTTTTGGTAGTAGCGCCGCTACGTGTAGCGCAGGAAGTTTGGGCGGCGGAAGGCGCAAAGTGGGACCATTTACGGCATTTGACTTTTAGCCTGGTATTAGGCGACCAAACCAAAAGGGTTAAGGCGTTACAGGCGAAGGCAGATATTTACGTAATAAACCGCGATAACCTGCCGTGGCTGATTGCGTTTTACGGTAGCGCCTTCCCGTTTGACTGGCTTATTCTTGACGAGTTGAGTAGTTTTAAGGATAACGGCGCCAGGCGCTTTAAAAGCCTGCGGCGCATCCTGCCGGGCATTAAAAAGGTTACCGGGCTAACCGGCACACCAGCGCCTAACGGTTTAATGGGTTTATGGAGCCAGGTATATTTGCTGGACCGCGGTAAACGGTTAGGCGAAACGATAACAGGCTACCGCGAAAAGTATTTTAATAAAAAGCCATACGGGTTTGGTTATACACTACGAACCGAAGATAAAAGCAGCGTATTTGGTGAGGGTATTTACGAACGTGAAATATTCGATAATATTAAAGATATTTGTATAAGTATGAAAGCGGCGGATTATTTGACCTTACCGGACCGGATAAACAACACGATTACCGTTTCATTGGATCCGGCAGGGTTAAAAGCCTACAAGCAGTTTGAAAAAGAGCAGGTACTAAAATTGCAGGCGGATAAAGAGATAACAGCGGTAAACGCAGGCGTACTTTGTAATAAGCTTTTGCAGTTTGCAAATGGCGCAGTATACGACGAAAACCAGGTATACCACGAAGTACATAGTTTAAAGCTGGCAGCGCTGGAAGAAATAATTGAAGAGGCAAACGGCGAAAGCGTTTTAGTGGCTTATAACTTTCGCAGCGATTTAGACCGGATAAATAAGTACCTTAAAGCATATAAACCGCGGGCGCTAAAGACGAATGCAGATTTTGCGGACTGGAATAACGGTAAAATACAGGTAGGCACTATTCACCCGGCGAGCGGCGGACATGGTTTAAATTTGCAGTATGGCGGTCATATAATCGCATGGTTCGGTAAGAATTGGGGTTTAGAACTGGATCAGCAACTACCCGCCAGGCTGCACAGGCAAGGGCAGACGCGGCCGGTAATCGTTCACGATATTATTTGCGCCGGTACTATGGATTTAGACGTAATAGCTGCCCTACGCAGTAAGGACACCGTACAGGCGGCATTAATGAAGGCGGTAAAGGCAAGAATTAAACAATATAAAGATGGTTAAAAAGAGGGTAAAAAAGCCCGGCACGGGCATTAAGCAGACTGCCACGGCTAAAAAAAGAATGGTACAGGCTTTAGAGCAATCATTGGGCATTGTGACTACGGCCGCCAGGCAGACAGGCATTAGCCGGGACACGCACTACTACTGGATGGTAAAGGATCCGGCTTATAAAAAAGCGGTGGAAGGCATAGCGGACATAGCGCTGGATTTTGCCGAAAGCGCATTACATAGCCAAATAAGCGAAGGCGAAGTATCAAGCACTATATTTTATCTAAAGACAAAAGGGAAGGGCCGCGGCTATATCGAAAGGGTGGAAAATGTATTGAGTGGCAACCTGGCTATTACTCAAATCGGCGGTATGGAAATAAAATAAATTTGCAGGTATCGGAAAAAATACCTATTTTACGGGCAAATTAAATTTATGAAATTTAGATATTCCAGATTAAAAAACAAAAATAGACCACGATTAAAATTTGTTAATAATTTTCTAACAATGGGAGTTTGTATTTATGGGCATATTTTTCAAATCTTGAAATGATAGTAGTCTACACGTTAGGCAAGGGCAGCACCTGGCAGAATAACGAATTGCGCTATAGTATCCGCAGTTTCGTTAAATATACCGCCGTTAATCGCATTATCATAGTAGGTTATTTACCGGACTGGATCCAAAACGTAGAATATATCCCTTTTGCCGATGGCCCGCGCAAGCAGCTAAACATACACCTGAAAACATTAGCCGCCTGCCAGGTGGCGGACGAATTTGTGCAGGCTGCCGACGATCATTTTATTTTACAGCCTACCGACTTTTCGGCCCGGCATTACAGCGGATCCTTAAACGATAAAAAGTTTAACGGTACTTATGCCGTAGCCTGCGCCAATACCGTTAAGGCGGTAGGGCCAAAAGCCAGGTTTTACAATTTACATATCCCTATGCACATGACGGCGGATTACTACGAAAATGCAGTAGGGCTACAGGACTGGACCAGCAAAGAGTATTTAATAAAGAGCCTATATGCAAACAAGATACCCGGCAACGATACAGAACTGCCAGGCGACGTAAAGGTTACCCACTACTTACGGCGCAGCGCTATAGATAAGTATGTCCAGGGTAAAAGCTTTTTAAGCGTATCGGACGGCGGGCTAAGTACTGATATGCGGCGCTGGTTAGCTGAACGTTATCCGGATAAGTCAATATACGAAAGATAATTTTGCAGTATCGCAAACAATACCTACCTTTGATATATCAAAAACGCAAAAATTATGTTTACTCTTATTTTAAATCAGTTTGAAAACGGTATCTGGATTGAAACCCTTAACACTACAGGCACTTTAAAAGAATTGGAATTTGTAGAAGTGCAGTTAAGGGCATTTTTAAAAGGAAACGATTTTAGTATCCTTATCGGATAAAATAACCGCTGGACCGGTCAAACGCCGACCCGCAAGCCTAACCGCTGCGGGTTTTGGCGGCAAAACTTTGAACCATGAAACTAATACGCAAAAGCTTTAGACGCTTAAAACAAGCAGAGAACTTTCAAAACAAACTATACGAAATTTATGACCATGTTCGGTTAGTTACTTTTCCGCCGTTTGGCGAAATAGGTACTTATCGGTGGGAAGTATCAAACCCTAAAAAATCTTAATTATGAAAGCATATAAATTTATTTTCTTGATAGCGGCCTGGCTGGTGCTTATTATTTTTGCGCTGGTAGTATTTCAGGGCTGCGGTAAAAAAGCGGATCCATTAGGGCGCACGTGTTGGGAATGTGAAATAATGCCACACGCATTTGAAGGCCGCCCGACCGGCAGCAAAGTGGCTATTTGTCTGGATAGCCCGGAAGCGCCTACGCAACTCCGGGAAGGTACAAAAGGGTACGGCGTTAATAATTGTAAATTAAAATGATAGCGTTAGGCATTTTATTATTTGGCGTTTCGGCCTTGTTTATAATTTATAAGGACGAACTAAGAAATTAAGGATGGTTGTTTATTGTTTAAGGTGTACCCGGTCCGCTATAACATGCGGCCGGGTTTTTTCTTTCGGTATCTGAAAAAATACCTATATATTCGCCATACCGCATTTATGAATATACATTTTATCAGTCCGTTTAGTATAGATAAGAACCTGGCAAAAGCCTATAACAGCACTATAAAAAACCTGCCGATTACGGACTGGGTTTGCGTAATGGATTACGACGCCATGTTGTTAGATCCGAACCAGGTAAAGCGCATGTACGAATATATTCAGGCATACCCAGACGCAACGCTATTCGTTTGTTACGGGAGCCGGGTAAAGGATGGCGTACCGCAGCAATATTTATTCGGCAGAAAAGAACAGGTAGCGACGATAACGGATCACATAAACATAGCCCGCAACTTACTAGCGGCGGATAATCTTAGCGGCGCTTTGAATGTAAAACAGGTTAACCGGTCCGTAGCTGGCTTTTTAATGTTGTTCAGCGTAGAAACCTGGCGGCGTTTCCCGTTCGACGAAGGGCGCAAATGCCTAACGGTGGACACGAATTTCAGTAAAAGGATATTGCGGGCCGGCGGTAAAATACTATTGATGGAAAGTATTTACGTTTGGCATACTTACAGGCTACTTGAAGGCAAACAATCAATAAAACATTTGTTATGATAAAAGCAATAAATACATTTTATAAGGGCAACTACTACCGTTCAAGATTGGAGGCAAAATGGGCAGTTTATTTTGATTTTTTGGGAGTTGAATATCAATATGAGCCGGAAGGGTATGCCCTAAGTAACGGGCAGAAATATTTGCCAGATTTTTATTTACCAGTCGTAGGTATTTACGTAGAAGTAAAACCCAGCAACTATAAAAACGAAGATGAAACAAAGCATAAATGTTTTGTATTAGACGGTAGAAAAACCTTGCTAATAGCTGTAGGGCATCCTTCCCGCGATGAATATGAAGTATATTCTTTAAAGTCCGATGTTGTTTTTAAATACGACCCTGTTTCAAAAAAAGAACTTTGCCACACAGTTTATAAAAACAAAGTGGAGATAGAACGAGGCCGTATAGTTATTAAAGGCAGGGACGGCGCCCGGCTATGGTATGCTGATGAATATTCAGATTGGATGGATTTAGACGCCGCTATTGAACATTCTGCAAAATTTAGATTTGAGCACTTATGACAGGCAAAATCGACACGCTGGTAATAGTACTTTACGACCGTTACGCCAATTTAGCGAAATGGGTAAAAATATTGCAACAAACAAAGAGCCCTAAAAAGGTAGTAATAATACATACAGGCGAACCGATAATGGCAATAAACGGGCAGTATGAAAACATAACAATAATAAACCGTAAAAACATAGGTTTTGATATTGGCGCATTTCAAGACGTTTGCAGGGACCGCCTGCCGGGTTTTCCTACGGACTGGCAAAATTTACTTTGGTGTACCGATGATACGTTTCCAATGCGCCCGGATTACCTGGATAGCTTTGCATTGCAACCCGGCGAAGGTGTGCGGGCTATGGAAATATCTACTTATGTCCGCGAACATATCCGCACTACCGGGTTTAGTATATCAAGAGAAACCGCCAGCAAATTAGTTTTTCCGGCGGATCCGGTCACCACGAAACAGCATTGTTATTTGTTTGAGCATAGATGGAATAAAAATACTTTACTTGACCAGGTTAGAAAGATGAAGCTAAAAGCGGTACAGGTAGCGCCGAATGAAACCAGCCCACTATTTGACACAGGTTACCACCGGCGACTAAAAAGGGAAGATGAATTAAATAAGGTTTGGGGTTTTATCGTCCCTGCGGCCGAAGATAAGGCGCCAGGCGTAACGATAATTTGCCCTATTTACCGCAGTTTTCCAGCGGTAATATCTTCACTGATTATGCAGACGTATAAGAATTGGCGCCTTATTCTTATACATGATGGCCCGGAAACCGACGGCGCAGAAAGTTTTGTGAGGGCCGTAAATGACGACCGGATAACTTTTGTAGAGACGGACACGCACGCGGGCGCCTGGGGGCACGCTATCCGGGCGGAATGGCTACAGAAAGTAAAAAGCGAATACGTTTTAATTACGAACCCGGATAATTACTATGTACCGGTATTTTTTGAACGCATGCTAAAGCCGTTTGACGGCGGCCGGGCTATAGTTGCAACTTATTGTAGCGCTATGGTGCACTCTTACATTAATTGGCAAACGCAGCCTACCAGGCTGGCCCGTGGGCATGTAGATTGCGGCGGCGTACTTTTAAAAACCGATACGGCGCAGGCAGTAGGCTGGAATAGTTTAGAACATTCGGCGGACTGGTTTTTCTTTGAAGATATTATAAAGCGTTACGGCGCTGGTAAGTTTATACCGGTCCGCGGCACACTATTCGTACATAATTAATAAATTTACAATAATGGATTATTTAATAATTAAAAGCAGAATATTGGATGAAGTGACGGTATTAGTAAACCGCCATTTAGCGGAAGGGTGGGAAATTGTGGGCGGCGTAGCCTGTAATAATTATTTTTACTGCCAGGCTATGGTAAAAGCTGATCCAATATTAGCAAACAAACCGGACGGAATAGGCAGTTTTTCATATTTGAAGGAAGGCGAAACACCAAAACGCAGCCACAAAAAGAAAACGTAAATTTATCCAATGTCTTTTAAAATCCATACTAACTGCCGCGTTTGCGGATCCGCTGAAATGGTGCAATACCTTGATTTAGGCATGATGCCGCTAAGTAATAACCTTACCAGCACAGCGGACGAAGAGCCGCAGCGTTACCCGCTAAAAGTGCTATTGTGTGAAAGTTGCGGGCTGTCACAACTTAGCATTGTGATTGACCCGCAAACGTTATTCGGGCACTACGTTTACCGGTCCGGCATTGCTGGCAGCTACGTATCGCATTGCCGCGAAATGGCAAAGCAGCTAAAGTATACCCGGCATTTAACGCCGGATAGTTTTGTAATCGACATAGCAGGAAACGACGGCACGTTATTAGCCGAATTTAAAGCGGAGATAGGGTGCAAAGTTCTTAACGTAGATCCGGCGGCTAACCTGGCGAAGATAAACGCGGATAAAGACGTGAAAATGTTTAACACGTTTTGGGGTTTTGCTGCCGCCCGCCATTTGATACAAAACCATTTCCCAAAAGCGGACGTAATAACGGCAACGAATGTTTTTGCCCACGTAGATAACGTAAAAGAGTTTTTAGAGGCGGCAGCGCTGGTATTAAAACCGGACGGCGTTTTGGTACTGGAATTTCCCTACCTAATCGACTTTATCGAAAAAACGGCATTTGATACTATCTACTTTGAGCATTTAAGTTATTTCAGCATTTCACCGCTGGCAATGCTATTAGACGAATGCGGGCTATATTTCCAGGCCATAGAACGGCAGGACATACACGGCGGATCCGTTCGCGTAAGCATAGGACTACAGGACAGCGGCCGCGGGCGCAAGTGTTTTGAAGAGTTCAGCCACGCCGAAACGGCGGGCCGGTATCACAAAGTAAATGCGTATACGTACTTTTCGCACCGGGTACGTAAAACAATTAGCCAGTTCAGGATAAAGATTAAGGAACTACAGGCAGACGGCGCTAAAATAGGCGCATTTGGCGCCAGCGCTAAAGGCAATACCCTTTTGAATTGTGCGGGTGTCACCAGCGCTGATATTAGCTACATAATTGACCAAACGCCGGAAAAGATGGGCAAATTTTCACCAGGTACCGGCGTACCGATATATCCGCTTAATATTTTACAATTCGACCAACCGGATTACATTGTTTTACTGGCATGGAACTTTGCCGAAGAGTGCATAAGTAAACTGCGGGCCGCCGGGTATAGGGGCAAATTTATTTTACCGTTAACCTTCGAAATAATTGAGCAAGCAGAAAACCAAAATATTGCAGTTTGACACGCACGGCAACGACAAACAAAAAAGCGTAGTAGCGTTATGGCTGGACAAAATAACGTCTGACATAGTTTACGGCGGCAGCAAAGGCAACGGCAAAAGCTATTTAGGCGTTTCGCTAATCTTTGGCGACGCACTGATCTACCCGGAAACGCACTACTTTATCGCCCGTAAAAGTTTAACGAACCTGCGGAAATTTACTATACCGTCAATACATGAAGTGTTTAACCATTGGGAGGTAGGGCCGGAATATTGGACGTATAACGGGCAGGATAGCTATTTTAAATTGTATAACGGCAGCAAAGTTTATTTACTGGACGCCACCTACCTACCTTCAGACCCGGAATATTACCGGTTCGGATCTATGCAAATAACCCGCGGATGGATTGAAGAGGCGGGCGAATTTGAAGAGCCGTGTAAGAACAACCTGGCGGCAAGTATAGGCCGCTGGAAAAACGACGTCTACGGACTGCACCCTAAACTATTACAGACATGCAACCCGGCGAAAAACTACCTATACCGCCAGTATTACAAACCGTTTCGGGCGGGCACCTTAGAACCGTGGCGCCAGTTTGTGCAGGCGCTACCAACGGATAACAAAAAGCTACCTGCGGGCTACCTGGAAAACTTAGAAAGGACTTTAAGTAAAAACGAACGCGAGCGCTTACTGTTAGGTAATTGGGAAGCGGACACTGACCCGGCGGCGTTAATAGACTATGAAAAGGGCTGCGACGTTTTCAATAATAGCCACGTACCGGGCGGCCGTAAATGTATAACGGCGGACATAGCCCGATTAGGTGGCGACCGTATTGTTATTATTGAGTGGGACGGGTTACGCGGTAAGGTGAGCGCCTACAAGCGGGAAAAGCTAACCGTAACAACGACGAACATAGACGCGGCCCGGCACCGCCTGGGAGTGGGCAAGATGGACGTTATAGTAGACAGCGACGGCATGGGCAGCGGCGTAGAAGATTTTGGCGGGTTTAAAGGGTTTATAAATAACAGCCGACCAATGGCGGACCCTAAGAAACCGACCGACGCAAACGGCAAACCGGTAGTAGAGAACTTTGATAACCTGAAAAGCCAATGCGGTTTCCGTATGGCGGAACTAATAAACAGCAACCAAATTTACCTGGAAGCGCCGGAAGAAATGCAGCCGCTAATAATAGAAGAGTTTGAGCAGGTAAAGCAGAAAGCTTTGGACAGCGATTTAAAAAAGGGCCTTATGTCGAAGGATAAAATAAAAGAGGCGATAGGACGCAGCCCGGATTTTTGGGACGCTATACTAATGCGCATTTATTTTGAATTAAAACCTAAATTCGTAATGACGGCGGACGCCATTTAACTATATGAGAAAATTACTATACCTTATTTTTATACCTTTACTTTTAATAGAGTGGGCGCTGGATTTGGTTTTGCAGATCGTAAAAGCGGCGCACAATTCGGTAGAAACATTAACTTTATCAATACAAATACAAATTAATGTCGATAATAGGCAAGAGGTTAACGGAGTTGCGCCAAACCGGAAACCAGTTAAAACCAGTTAGCCACGCATTGCCCCAAATGCAAATGATTAACGGCCGGTTAATCGGCTACGACGACAATATTCAAAGCTATATAACGAACGGGTACAATGTTAATGATATTATCTACAGTATCGTTAATCTGATTACAGATAAAGTAAAAATAGCGCCTTTCGGCCTTTACACTATTCAGGACGAACAAGCCTACAAGCAACTAAACGCGCTGAAAAGCAAAAAGGACCTTACAGCGCTGGACTATAACAAAGTGTTGGCGCTACAGTCTAAAGCGCTGGCGCCGGTCAAAAATGGCGGCAAATGGGCAGAATTACTGAAATATCCAAACGAAACGGAGACTTTTAACGAATTTGTAGGTAACGGCGTAGCGTTTAAACTGTTAACCGGCAATCGTTATATTTTAGGCAAACCGCTAAAGGAAGGGTTAAATAAAGGCGTACCGTATGACCTGCGGAACTTACCGCCGCAGATAGTAAGTATCTATAGCAGTAATACTTTTCCGGCAAACGCCGTCGGGTATTATATCCCGGTTTGGGCAATTAACTACCTGCCCACCGAAGTAGCGCACGATAAGTATTTCAATCCTAACTGGCAGGTAAACGGGTCCGAACTTTACGGTATGGCACCGCTACGCGCAGCGCTTTTACGCTTAAAAAAGAATAACAGTTTAACGGAAGCGGAAGCAAGCACTTTTCAAAATGAAGGTATCAAAGGTATTATGTTTATGCGTAACCAGGTGGGCAATGTAGACGGCGACCTGGTTTTGCCCGAAGTACGGAAGCTAAAAGAAAGCCTAATGTCGGAATGGAGCGGCGCACACAACCGCGGGCGCATAGGTATTTCCGGGTACGAAATGGGTTACGAAGCTATCGGCATGACCAGCGAAGAGATGGAAATAATAAACAGCACCTACTTAGATTTACGGTTTTTCTGTAATATCTACGGCGTACCGTCACAGCTAATGAATGACCCGGAAAGCAGGACATATAACACGCAAAAGGAAGTTGAAAAGGCGCTAACTAACCGCTGTGCAATACCGCGTTTAAATGAGACTAAAAACCTTTTAAACCGTAAAGGGTCTTTAGAGTGGGGGCTACCTGCGGGCACCGTAATTGATTACGATATTTCATGTTACCCCGAATTACAGGCAGACGTTAAGGAGACGAGCGAGTGGACCAATAATTTAATAGTTCAGATACCCGACGAACAAAGGGAGTTATGCGGGCTGGCAGCCACAGGCGACCCGGAATTAAGTAAGCCGTGGGTAAAGAGTGGCGCCGGGTACGTACCGCTGGCAGATTTCCAGGCAGGGCAAGAAATGGCGGCCGCGTTAAACGAAAGGGATTTGGACGGCGAAACTGAAGAAACCGACGAAACACAAAACGAAGATGAAAGCGCAGGCGATTTTGGCGGCGAACCCGACAATTAAAAAGAAAGTTTACGAACGTTACCCGCGTACCAAAATGGAGCGCCGCGGTTGCGAACGTGAAAAGGCCAGGTTAGACGCACTACGCAGCATGTACGCAAAGCGGCTATTTGAAGAGGCACCAACGAAAAAAGAATATGAGTAAAAGCGCACAAATAGAACAGTACGAGCGGATTAATACCCGGTTTGAGGCATATTATTCGCCGAAGGTACACCGGGCACTAAAAAGCCAGGTAAATAAAGTTGTTGCCGTCCTAAACGCCAGCGGCTACACGGCGGCCCGTAATTACTTGGCGGTAAACGTAGGCAATGATAAAATAGGCCCGGTAATAAAGGACCTTTACGCAAAAGTTGGCCGTAGGTGGGCACAGATAACGTATAGCCGTTTATTACCCGAAACCCGCGGACAAAAGGCGGCACCGGTGCGCATGGAGCAAAAGGGGTTTGGTTTTAACTATGAGTGGACAAAGTTTATTTTGGAATATTTAGAGCGCTACCTATTTGAAAAGGTAACCTTCGAAATATCCAGGACGACGCAGCAGGCTTTATTAAGAGCGGTTAGCCGTGGCGAAGCAGCGGGTTGGTCTATAGATCAAATGGTGGATAGGCTGGAAGATTGGCCTTTTTTACGCTACCAGGCGGCCCGGATAGTGCGAACCGAAACAAACCGGGCGGCTAATGTTGGCAGTACGGCGCAGGCGGAAACCAGCGAGTACGAACAAATGAAGGAATGGCAAAGCGCCGAAGATAACCGCGTCCGCGGTAATCCGGTTAACGGAATGAAGGACCACGCGGATCATTGGAGCCTGGACGGTATCAAAATTAACGCCGGCGACGTTTTTCACGATCCGCGAAACGGCGACCAATTAGCTTTTCCAGGGGATCCACGCGGCAAGGCGGAAAGCGTAATTAACTGCCGCTGTCATGCGTCCTATACTTTTAAAAGGGACGCAAACGATAACCTTATCCCTAAACGCAAAACAACCGTAGTAATATTTCCGGGACAAATAAGGCGCCCGCAAACTATAACGATATGACAAACTACAGCATTAAAAACATAAACGGCGGCGTACTTGATGTAGATACGACCGCTAACCGCGTAAAGGTGGCTATTTCGTCTATGGGCAACCTTGACTACGATAACGACGTAATACATGCTAAGGCGTATAACCGGACTATGGCAGAACGTGGACCGAAGGGCGCAAACTTGATTTGGCACCTTACCGACCATGATGCCAGCATGAAAAGTGCCATTGCAAAGTTTAGTGAACTGTATGTAGAAAAAGATTACCTGGTAGGCGTTACGCAAATACCGCAAACTACATTGGGTAAAGACATGCTGATAATGTATAGCGCCGGGCATATAAACCAGCATAGCGTAGGTTTTAAGACCGTGGAAAGCGAAGTGCAGAACAAAGGAAAGGCGGACGAATACAGGTTAATTAAACAAATTCTACTGTACGAAGGCAGCGCCGTTTTGTGGGGAGCCAACGTTAACACGCCTACTTTATCCGTAGGTAAAAGCCTGACAAAAGAAGAGCAGAAAATAGAATTTTTGGAACTTATAGAACAAGTTAATAATTTAGCAAAGCTTTTGCGGGCCGGTAAATTATCTGACGGCACCTTAGAACTGGCAGAAATTGACCTGGCGCAAAAGACTGAAAAACTAAAAGAACTTTACGAAATAAACGCCATTCAACCC
>Ga0208454_1000906_pt1 | contig 13850 bp, 19 predicted proteins | sample EasRivMeERMZT100_FD_187530 | JGI IMG/M metagenome (GOLD analysis project Ga0208454, IMG submission 187530) | Soil microbial communities from meander-bound floodplain in the East River, Colorado, USA - East River MetaG ERMZT100 (SPAdes) (version 2) | ecosystem: Environmental > Terrestrial > Soil...
TGAGATTGCCTAGCTTACCGCTGAACCGTCTATCATCGTTTGCATGACGACCCAGGACGCTGTTTCCCTGACCAAGTCGCTGCTTCGCTTCGACACCGTCAACCCGCCGGGGCGCGAGCGCGACTGCGCGCGCTATGCCGGCGCGATGCTGCAGGAATGGGGTTTCAAGGTCGACTACTACGAGTACGCCGACAGCCGCACGAGCGTGATCGCGCGGGCGGGCGGGAGCGACCGCAAGGCGCCGCTCTGCCTGACCGGGCACCTCGACGTGGTGCCGCTCGGCGCGCGGGCGTGGACCCGGGACCCCTTCAACGGCGACACCGACGGCGACCGACTCTTCGGCCGCGGCGCGTCGGATATGAAGGCCGGCGTGGCCGCGATTCTCCTTGCGGCAAGGAGTTGTTCGAGGAGCCTGAACAACACGCCGGGCATCGTCGTCGTCCTGACCGCCGCCGAGGAGGGCGGCTGCGTAGGGTCGGCGCAGCTCGCGCGGACGCAGCTCCTGGGCAAGGCCGGCGCCATGATCGTGGGCGAGCCGACGTCGAACTATCCGCTCGTCGGCCACAAGGGCTCGGTCAAGTTCCACGCGCGGTTCAAAGGGGTGTCGGCGCACGGCTCGATGCCCGAGCTTGGCGTGAACGCGATCTACAAGGCGGGCAAGGCGCTCGCAAGCCTGGAGGGATTCGACTTCGCGACGCCGGAACATCCGGTGATGGGCAAGCCGACGCTGAACGTCGGTACGATCGAAGGCGGCAACACGGTGAACGCGGTGCCCGACGCCGCAGCCATCGGCGTCGATATCCGCACCGTGCCCGGCATGGATCACGAAGCGCTGCTGAAGAAGATCAGGGCCTCGATTCCGGAGGCCGAGCTCGAGGTGTTTTCGAACCTGAAGCCCGTGTGGACGGCGCCGGAGCAGGAATGGATCCAGCGCGTATTCGAGGTCTGCAAGCCGTACCTGAGCGAGACGCCCGCGGCGCGCACTGCGCCGTATATGACCGACGCGGCGAACCTGCTGAAGGTCTACGCCGGCGCGCCGACGGTGGTGCTCGGGCCGGGCGAGGCGGCGATGGCGCACCAGACCGACGAATACGTCAGCCAGGAGCGCATTCGCCAGTCGGTGGCCATCTACGAGTCCCTGATCCGGGACTGGTGCCGCCGGTAATACCTACATCCGCCTGATCAGCCGGTCCTCGCTGAGGCTGACGCGCATGCCGCGGGTGAACTCGCGGCTTGGAGTGTCGACGTACTGAACCGTTCCGCTGTCCATCTTGATCTCGAGGCGCTGCAGCCGCTCGGCAGAGCTGCCGGCGCCGGCCGTGGCCGGCGCGGCGAAGACCGGCGTGGCGAAAACCGACTGCACGACCCCGTTACCCGCCTTGTAGGGGTGGACGTTGGTCACGATGGTGGGGGTCGACTGCGTCGTCGGCTGGGTACTGCACGCGCTGGTCAGTGCGACGGCAACGGCGGCTACAGCGAAGGGGATAAGTCGGGTCATGGCAATGCTCCGTTTGGAATGGTGCATTGGAACTAGCAAGCGCCGTTCCGGCTCGCCCTTTGCTGCGTAGAAGCAATGGGCTCGTCGTCCCCGCCGTGGGTGCGCGCTGAAACGGTCGACATCGCGGTCGACGGCCAGCGCATCGAAGGCGCACTGGTCGCGCCGAGCGGGCGCAGGGACGAGGCGCCGGGCGTGCTCCTGGTGCACGGCTGGAGCGGCACCCCGGCCGGCTACCTCGACGAGGCGCACGCCCTCGCGGCGGCGCTCGGTTGCATCTGCCTGACCTTCGACCTGCGCGGGCACGGCGAGTCCGAGGCGCAGCGCGAGACCCTCACGCGCGAGGACAACATGCGTGACGTGATGGCTGCCTACGACGTCCTGGCCGGCCAGCAGGGGGTGCAGAAGGCCTGCATCGCGCTCGTCGGCTCGAGCTACGGCGCGTATCTGGGGGCGCTGCTGACGTACATGCGGCCGGTGCACCTGATCGCGCTGCGGGCGCCGGCGCTCTACACCGACGACCACTGGGAGATGCCCAAGCGCAAGTTGCGCGTCGACCGGGAATCCGCTGCCTACCGCCGGCGCTCGCTGCGCGCCGAGCAGAATCGCGCGCTCGGGGCTTGCGCCCAGTTCCTCGGCGATGCGCTGGTGGTCGAGTCCGCGCGCGACGAAGTGGTTCCGCATCCCGTGGTCGCCAACTACATCGCGGCGCTCGCCAACGCGCACTCGCTGACCTACCGCGTGATCGAGGGCGCGGACCACGCGCTCTCGCAGGAGCCGTGGGAGCGCGCCTATATCGAATTGCTGGTGAGCTGGCTGTCCGAGATGATCAGGGACGGCGCGGGTCCCGCGGGAGCGCACTAGGCTGCTCGCCAGGCCGCCGGGTCTCGCCGGAGGCTGCTTCGCGGTCCTGCTTGAGGCATTCCTCGCGCAGGGTTCCCGAGAGCTCCTCGCAGCGCTTGTCGGGCATCCCGCCGGTCTCGCCCGGCAGAATCGTGCCGCCCTTGATCGCGCCGTCGCTCGGCGCTGCGCCGTCCCGGCTCTGTCCGGGCGGAATCGACCCACGCTCGCCGCTTTGGCCGAGCGCGGCGCCCGCGAGAGCCAAGGCAAATCCGACAATGAATAGTCGAAATGCGGTCATGGCGGATGCTCGGAGCAAGATACGCTCCCGAATGTGAGCACCATCGGGATGGAGCTCCTGCTCCTAAGCAGCTCGCGCACGCCGGCGGGCTATCTGACCGACTACCTTGCCGCCATCAGGGCCTTCGCGGGCGGGATCCGCGCGGCGCACTTCGTACCCTACGCGGCGGTTTCGCTGCCGTGGGAAGAATACTGTTCGAGGGTAGGCAAGGCGCTCGCGGCGGCAGACTTGCGCGTCGAGCTCGTCGATTCCGTCGACGATCTCGTGCGGGCCGAGCTCATCGTCGTCGGCGGCGGGAATACCTTCCAGCTCCTCCGGGAGTGCCGGCGGCGGGGCTTCCTTCCGGTCATCCAGGACAGGGTCAAAGCCGGCATGCGCTATCTCGGCTGGAGCGCGGGGGCGAACCTGGCGTGCCCGACGATCAAGACCACCAACGACATGCCGATCGTGGACCCGGGCTCGCTCGACGCGCTCGGGCTGGTCGGGTTCCAGATCAACCCGCACTACCTCAGCGTCGCGCTGCCCGGCCATCACGGCGAGACGCGCGACGAGCGCCTCGCGGAGTTCGCGCGCGTCAATCCGAAGGTGCCGGTCATCGGGCTGCCCGAGGGCGCCTCGCTGCGTGTGTCGAATTCCACGGTCGAGCTGCTCGGGCCCTATCCGGCCGTACATTTCATCGGCGAAAAGCCGCCGCGGCGGCTGATGCCGGGAAAATTACCGACGTTGTCCGGCGACATCGCGTAGCGTTTCAATCCTTGCAGTTGCGACAAATGACGCTAGGCAGGCGGCCGCGCGGTGGCTACGCTTGCGCCAGGTTCGGAACCGCCAAGAGGAGCCAGAAATGGAAAAAACAGCCGTACTACGCCTCATCTCCCTGATCCCCGATCGTGCGCCGCGCAACCAGAGCGGCAGCCTGTTCGCCGGCGCGGGACGCGCAGACCTGCTCGCCCCTTTCCTCAGCTGGCTCGGTCCCCTCAACCCGATCAGCAAGGAAGAGCAGCAGATCCTCGGCGTGCGTTCCGGCGGCGGCAAGGCGCTGGTCGACGGAGACGCGGCGGGCGAAGAAGTCGAGGAAGCGTCGGACCGGGTCGAGATCGCTGACGAGATCGATGACAGCCCGATCAGACTACCCGGGACGGGAACGCACATTGCTGCATAGCTGCCACCGTTAACTTGCGGAGGCAGTCATGCTGAGCTGGGCCATCGGTTTCTTCATCCTCGCGCTCGTCGCCGCCTTCTTCGGCTTCGGCGGCATCGCATCCAGCGCCGCGGGCATCGCCAAGGTGCTGCTGGTGCTGTTCGTCATCGCATTCATCGTCTCGCTGCTCCTCGGCATGCGAAGCCGCGGCGGTGTTTCCCGCCGCGACCTGTTCTAGCGAAACAGCGAGTCGATCTGGCCTCGGCTGAGGCCGATGTCCTTCAGCGTGCGATCGCTGAGGGCGTGGAGCTCCATCCGCGAGCGCGCCGCCGCCCAGGCGGAGCACCATCTTTTCAAGAGCGAGATCATGGAAGGCACTATGCGCCTTCCCCTGCGCCCGCCTCAAACGGTCATTGCGCAGGCACGTCATGCAAGACTGGAATGCTAGGGCGCCTTGACGAACAGCGTGACGAGCGGGCTCGCGCCGCGCTGCGCGCTCCAGTGGCCGTGCACCTTGGCGTCGAAGGCCGCTCCCGCGGGCAGCGTATCGGCGGAGAAGAAGTGCTCTCCGGCTTTGAACACGCGCGAGCTTCCGTCCTGCAGGCCGATCTCCATTTCGCCGGCGAGAATGAACACCCATTGCGGCTGCGGCGTGCAGTGCCATTGGCTGCGGAAGCCGACCGGGCTGTGGCGCAGCTGGTAGCCCGCTGAAGGAAACACCCGGGACAGCATCGCCTGCGGCGTGCCCTCGGGCAGCGCGATCGCCTCCTCGCGCCATTTCGCGCGGCCATCGCGATCGGTGTACAGCACGAGCTTGGTGAAAGTCACCGAACGAGCTTACCCTTTCCGGCAGGGAGAGTGTCCTCATGCGCATGAAATGGATCGCCACCGGGTTGCTGGTGCTCGCCGCGCTGGTCTATGTCGTCTCGGAGAAGCTCGACTACTACTACCTGGCCGCCTTCAGCGAGGCCGCGATGGTCGGCGCGCTCGCCGACTGGTTCGCGGTGGTGGCGTTGTTCCGCCGCCCGCTCAACCTGCCCATCCCGCACACCGCGATCATCCCGCGCAACAAGGATCGCATCGCCCGCGGGCTGTCGGACTTCATCCAGCAGAACTTCCTGTCTTCGGCCGCGGTCGTGCAGCGCATCGCCGAGTTCCGGCCGGCGCACACGCTCTGCCAGTGGCTCCTCAAGGCCGACAACGTGGACACGGTCGCAGGCTATGCGACGCGCTTCGTCGCGTACGCGCTCACCGCCGTCGACGACGAGCGCGTGCGCCGCTTCCTGCACCAGAACATCATCGGCATGTCGAAGAACGTGGACTTCGCCGCTGCGGCGGCCCAGGTGCTCGACGTGCTGACCGAGAACAAGCGCCACCACGCGCTGCTCGACGCCGCGCTCCGGGGCCTCGACGACCTGCTGGCGAAGGAAGAGACGCGGCGCTTCATCGCCGCGGAGGTGGCGAAGAGCGCGCCGCTCCTGAAGCGGATCAGCGACTGGCTGCAGCTCGACCTCGACGAGCGCGCCGCGCTCAAGATCGCCGAGCTCGCGATCGCCAAGGTGCACGAGGTCAGGCAGGACCGCGACCACGAGCTGCGCAGGCGCTTCGACGACTTCGTCGCGGAATTCATCGGCCGGCTGAAGACCGACGAGTCGCTGCGCAAGCGTGTGGCCGCGATCCGCGACGAGCTGCTGGCGAGCCCCGCGCTGGGAAGCTACATCGGTAGCCTGTGGCAGGACTTTCGCGCCTGGTTGAGCGCGGACCTGGGGGCAGGAAAGTCCGTCGCGCACGGGCGCATCGCCGCGATGGTGCGCGCGTTCGGCGCACGGCTCGAGGCCGACCGCGAGATCCGGCAGTGGATCGACGAGCAGATCCTCACCGCGATCCCGCCGCTGGTCGAAGAGCACCGCGCGAAGATCGGGCGCTTCGTCGAGGACCAGATCAACGGCTGGCAGGAAGAGAAGCTGGTGGAAGAGCTCGAGCGCCACATCGGCCCCGACCTGCAGTACATCCGGATCAACGGCACGCTGGTGGGCGGGCTCGCCGGCCTCGCGATCGCCGCGCTCACGCAAGTGGCGAAATGAGCGCATCTTTCTGTCTGGCTAGGCCGACGTCGCGTTTCCCCTGCCTGCAATTAAGGCCCTGCGTGATGGCGGCGCGCGCGAGCGGCTACGAGCCTCGGCTGAAGTGCGCGTGACGCTCTAGCGGTTTTCTCCGTCAGGCCTGCGGTGGGGCGCCCGCTTGAACATTTCCAGCGTGGGCCGGCACTTCTCCGCGATCTCCGCTGCGGTCATGCGCACATCCGGCCCCTCGATCAGCCAGACATGCTGACCGCCGCGCAGCACGAGTGCCGCGGCGTGGCAGGCATCCTGCTCGGTGCTGAAGTGGACGGGAACGAGGCGTTGCAGCGTCTCGCGGTCGAGACTCTTGGGCGGCGGCGAGCTGGCGTAATAAAGCGCGAACGGCATCGAGAGAGATGCTACGGAACGTCTTTCGCGCCCGGCGTAAGCTTGTGTCAAGACTCGCATGGCCCCGAAATTGCTGCGAGCGGCATGCCATGAGACCGTTCTGCATACTGGCCTTTGCGCTTGCCGTCCTGGCCGCTTGCGATCGTGCGGCGACCGACCGGGCGGCCGCGAACGAAGGCAGGGCGGCGCAGTCGGCGGCCGGCGGCAGCGCCAACGAGGGCAAGGCCGTGCGCGGCGCGGCGGGCCGCTAGCGGCGGTACTTGTCGATCGCGCCGCGCGCGAGCGACATGCCGTGGCCGGGGCGGTCCGGGATGCGGAAGCGCCCGCCCTTGCACTCGGGCTGCTCCTCGAACAGGTCGGGCGGCGCCCACTCCATGAACTCGACCAGGAAGCCGTTGGCGAGCGCGCCCACGACGTGCAGCGAAATCTCGTGCACCACGTGCGGCGACACCAGCGCACCGTGCGCGGCGGCGAGATGGCCGATCTTCAGCGTTTCGCTGAAGCCGTTGGCGCGGCACACGTCGGGCATGAGATACCTCGCCGCCCTGCGCTCGAGCAGCTCGCGGAATTCATAGCGGGTGAAGTTGTTCTCTCCGGTCGCGACCGGAATGCGGATTCTCTGCGACACCTCGGCGCAGGACGCGATGTCGTCCGCCAGCACCGGCTCCTCGTACCAGACGAGGTCGAGGTGCTCAAGCTCGGCGGCCTGGCGTACGTTGCCGAGGACGTCGAGGCGCTGGTTGACGTCGACCATCAGGCGCACGTTCGGCCCGAGCGCGCGCTTCACTGCCTCGACCCGCACGCGGTTCGCTTTCGGATCGGGGTCGTGGATCTTCATCTTGTAGTACTTGCAGCCGAAGCCCGCGAACTTCTCGGCTTCGCGCACCAGGTCGTCGACGCTGTACTTCGCCCAGCCGCCGCTGCCGTAGCACGGGATGCGGTGGCGCATCGCGCCCCATACCTTGTAGAGCGGCTTGCCGAGCGCCTTGCCGACGATGTCCCAGAGGCCGATGTCGAGCGCCGCGAGCGCGTACGCCGCCACGCCCTGCTTTTTCATTCCCATGTCCACGCGGAACATCTTTTCCCACAGGTATTCGACGTAGAGCGGGTCCTCGCCGATGAGCGCGGGCTTGAGCCGCGCTTCCAGGTAGGCGTGCACGGCTTCGGCGCCGCCGCCGCCGAACACCAGGCTGTAGCCGAGGCCGCGGACCCCCTGGTCGGTGCTGATCTGGGCGACGACGAGCCTGTGCTGCGGATACTGCAGCGCCATCGGCTTCGGCGTGGGGAGGGTCAGGACGCAGGTATCGACGGCGGTGACCTTCATGCCGCCGCGATGCTAGCCTACTTCTTGCGCTTTTCTGCTTTCTTCTCTTTTTTCGGTTCTTCGGGGGCCTTGCTTTCGCCTGCGGCGGCGCTGACCGGCTTGAGCACCTTGATTCGGGTGTTGGCGTCGATCCAGACGAAGCCGTCGTCGTCGTTCGCGGCGCGAGCGTCGATCGAGGCGGCGGCCAGGCCGCAAAGCAGCAAAGTCAGGAGCCGAGCCATGGCCGGGCGATGCAAGCGCCGTGCCTATAATGAGGATCACTCTGGGAGGAGGCGCATGAACATCCATGTCCGCATCGCATCGGCTGTCCTTTTTCTCGCCGCCTGTGCCCAGACCCCGCCGGGCGGCGGCGAGCTTCCCGCATTCCGGGCCGACCCCAACTGGCCGAGGCCGCTGGCCGAAGAGAACGGCGTGCAGCTCGTGCTTGGCCAAGTCGCCGGGATCGCCGTCAACCCGAGTAACGGCCACGTCTGGATCGTTCATCGCCCGGCGACGCTCCTGCCGGACGAGTGGAATGCCAAGGAGAACCGGCCGTACACGCACCGCTGCTGCAAGTCGGCCGCGTCGGTGATCGAGTTCGACGCCGCCGGAAACTATGTGCGCGGCTGGACGCCGAGCGGTGCCGGCTTCGACTGGCCGAAAACCGAGCACGGCATCCACATCGATTCCGAGGGGAACGTCTGGCTCGCCGGAAACGGAAACGAGGATCACCAGATCCTGAAGTTCACGCCCGAGGGCAAGTTCCTGATGCAGATCGGGCGCCCCGGCAAATCCGAGGGCAGCAACAGCCGCGCGCAGCTCGGGCGCCCGGCGCACATGGTGACTTCCGGCGACGAGCTCTTCGTCGCCGACGGCTACGGCAACCGCCGCCTCGTGGTGTTCGACGCGAAGACCGGCGCCTACAAGCGGCACTGGGGAGCGTACGGCACGGCCACCCCGACCGACGACAAGCTGCCGCCCTACGACCCCGCGCAGCCGCTTTCGAAGAGCTTCGGCAACCCGGTGCATTGCGTGCGCGTGTCGAACGACGGCATGGTGTACGTCTGCGACCGGCAGAACAACCGCATCCAGGTGTTCAGCCGCACGGGCGAGTTTCGCCAGGAGATCCGCGTCGAGGTGCAGACGCTCGCCAACGGCTCGACGTGGGACATGGTGCTGTCGCACGACCCGGCGCAGAAATACCTGTACGTCGCCGACGGCGCGAACGGCCGCATCTACATCGTGCGCCGCTCCGACGGGCAGACCGTGGGCGCATTCGGCCGCACCGGGCGCATGGCGGGCGAGTTCAAGTGGATCCACAACATCGCCATCGACCGCGACGGCAACCTGTACACCTCCGAGGTGGGATTCGGCCGCCGCGTGCAGAAATTCGTGCGCAGCGGCGGCGCGTTCTGAATCCGCAAAGGTCGTTGGCGAACCCCGAGGTCGAATGAGCCCCGAGATCATCCAGACCGAGGTGTTCGCCGAGCTGCCGGAGAAGATGCGCAAGAGCGGCTCGCCGCCCGAGCGCCTCGCCGCGGGCAAGAGCGCCACCCCGATGGGCTCGTTCCTCGAAGGCCCGGTATTCGACCGCGCCGGCAATCTGTACGTGGTGGACCTCGCGTGGGGCCGGATCTTCAAGGTCCATCCAAAGGGTGAATTCGAGCTGGTGATCGAGTACGACGGCGAGCCGAACGGGCTCGCCATGCACAAGGACGGCCGGCTCTTCATCGCCGACCACAAGAACGGCATCCTGTACCTGAAGCAGGGCAAGCTGGTGCCGGTGGTGTCGCGCTATCACCAGCAGGCGTTCAAGGGCGTGAACGACCTGATGTTCGATCCCGAGGGAAACCTCTACTTCACCGACCAGGGCGTGACCGACCTCGCCGATCCGACGGGCTGCGTTTACCGCTACACCGCGGACGGCAAGCTCGAGCAGCTCGCCAATTGTCTTCCGAGCCCGAATGGACTGGTCGTGGACGGGCGGATGATCTACGTCGCAGTGACCAGGGCAAATGCCGTCTGGCGCCTGCCGCTTACGCCCGACGGCAAGGTCGTGCGACTGGGAGTGTTCCTGCACCTCTCCGGCGGGCGCGGACCCGACGGCATGGCGATGGACGAATCCGGCGGCCTGGCCGTGGCGCATATCGATTTCGGCGCGGTGTGGATCTTCAGCCACCGCGGCGAGGCGCTGTACCGGGTGGCGAGCTGCAGGAGCGACATGGTCACCAACGTCGCGTACAAGGGCAACGAGATCTACATCACCGACTCGGGAAGCGGCTGCATCCTGCGCGCCAAAGTGCCGACCCCGGGCCGAACGCTTTTCTCTCACTTATGAAGCATACGGATGAGCTTTTCGGGCTACTGCCGTCGTGGCGCCGGACGCGGCTTCTAGCCGGGCATAGGCTTTGCAGGATGGGCGGCCATGAAAACCACCCTTGTCACCCTCGCAATCGCCCTCGCGCTGGCGGGTTGCGATCGCACCCCGGACCAGCGCGCAAACCAGACTCCGCCGACCCCGCCGCAATCGGGCGCCGGAGCGTCTGCTCCGCAAGCCAATATCCCGTCGACGCCGGCAAATGCCGGCACGCCGAGCGCCGCAGAGAAGAAGGAAGGCGCGAACCCGGTGCAGGGCCAGGTCGATCCTAAGCAGCCCGAGCAGCGCAAGGACTTCCAGCAGAAAAGCGGCGGCTAGGAAATCTCTTTCCGGACGATCGCGGCGCCTTCGGCGAGCGCTTTGAGCTTGCCGAAGGCCGCTTCGCGCGTGAGGTACTTCATGCCGCAGTCCGGCGCGAGCACGAGGCGCTCTGCCGGCACGTGCTTGAGCGCCGCGCGGATGCGGGCGGCGACTTCCTGCGGGGTTTCGATCCTCTCGGTGCCGAGGTCGATCATGCCCACCATCAGGGTCTTGCTCCCAAGGGTTTTCAGCACTCCCAGGTCGAGCTTGGGCTGCGCGGCCTCGATCGAGACCTGCGACGCGGTGAGCGCCTCGAGCTGCGGCAGCACCGAATAGCCGGTCGGCTTGTCCTTCACCGCCGCGGCGTAGCCGAAGCAGACGTGCACCACGGTGGTTCCCGGAATTCCCTGCAGCGCGCGGTTGATCGCCTTCACGCCGTAGCGCGCGGCGCGGTCGGGCCGCGCCTGCATCCACGGCTCGTCGAGCTGCACCACGTCGGCGCCGGCCGCCTTGAGGTCGCGCAGCTCTTCGTTCACCGCTGCGGCGAAAGCGAGCGCGAGCGCTTCCTCGTCCTTGTAGTAGTCGTCCTGCGCCTGCTGCGCCATGGTGAAGGGGCCGGGCAGGGTAATCTTGATCCGCCGCGAAGTGTTCTTTCTCAGAAACTCCACATCGCGCACTTCGACCGGCGTGCGCCGGCGTATCGGTCCGGCGACGCGCGGGACCGGAATCGCCACGCCGCTGCGGTTGATGGTGCTGCCGGGACGCTCGATATCGATGCCCTCGAGCGTGGTGGCGAAGCGGTTCGAGTAGCTTTCCCGGCGCATCTCGCCGTCGGTAATGATGTCGATGCCGGCGCGCTCCATGTCGCGGATCGCGAGCAGCGTCGCATCGTCCTGCGCTTCTTCCAGGAAGCTATTCTCAACCTTCCATATTTCGGGCATGCGGACCCGCGGCACTTTCGAGCCGAGCTGGGCGCGGTCGATCAGCCACCCGGGCTGGGGATAGCTTCCGACCACAGTCGTAATAAGGGGATATTCCAAGGGATGGGGATAGTCCGGACGGACTAGCATGGTACAGCGACAGGCCTATTCCTTGCTCCGTTAGCCTTTACCCCAACCCACGGAGGCCCACAGATGAGACTTTCAGCTTTGGCAGTTGCCGTTTCCCTGGCGCTCGGCGCCGGAATGCTTACCGGCTGCGACAGGCAGGACGGCGACCGCGCCGTTTCCAAGAGCCCCGGCTCGAGCTCCTCGTCCGCCGGCTCGACGACCCCCAGCTCGCCGTCCAGCTCGACTTCGGGCTCGGCGTCGGTCGGCACGACCCCGAGCACCCCGTCTTCGTCCAGCTCCTCTTCGTCCGCCGACGCGACGAAGAAGGACTCGGCTTCGGGTGGCACGAGTTCCAGCAGCTCGAGCAGCTCCCCGAGCACCTCGCCGAGCGGCAGCGCCGCGAGCGGCAGCAGCAGCTCGCCCAGCGCGGCGCAGGATCCGGCGAAAGAAGAGAAGAAGCAGTAGTAGTTACAAGCGAAAGCCGTCCTTGCCCACGCGGGCAGGGCGGCTTTTTCTTTTTCTAGCCGATCGCCAGGCTCTTGCGCAGGCCCGCGATCATGGAGCTTTCGAGCAGGTGCTGGCGCGCGCGCTGCGGATCGGCCGCCACGGCGACCAGCTCCTCCATGCGGCTCCTCTGCACCCGCGGATCGCGCTCCTCGAGCAGGCGCTTGTTGCGGATCGACATCGCCTGTACCTGCTCGATGGTCGTGGCGCGGCGCTGGCGCACGTAGACGTCGAGCAGCGCGTCGTCGGCCTCGCCGTGCCACACCCTGGCGAGCTTGTCGGCCAGGTTCACGGCGTCGTGGATGCCGCTGTTCAGCCCGAAGCCGCCGAGCGGATTGTTGAGGTGCGCCGCGTCGCCGGCGAGAAGGACGCGCCCGAGGCGCCATTCGCTCGCCACGCGCTGGTGCACGCGGTAGATGCTCTGGTAGCGGATCTCATAGTCGGAATCGCGGGGCAGGAAGCCCTGCATTCGCTTCTGAACCGCGCCAGGGTCGAGCAACGAATCGTCGGGCAGGCCGGGATCGCAGGGGAACGCAAGCCGCCACAGCCCCGGGGGACCGGCGTCGGGCATCTTGAACACCGCCGCCCATTCCACCGGATCGGCGACGTAGGCGTTCAGGGTGAAGCCGTGCCTGCCGAGGTCGTAGGGCGTGCTGACCACCAGGAACTGCTCGGGCCAGGTGAAGCCCTCGAACTCGACCGGCAGGAGCCGGCGGATAGTGCTGCGGCCGCCGTCGGCGCCGATCAGCCACGATGCCTCGAGCTTGCCCGGGATGCCCTCGGACTCGAACCTCACCAGCACCGAGCGCGCCTTGTGCTCGAAGCCGGTGATGCGATGCCCGAAGTGCACTTCGGCGCTCGCTTCCTTCCTCAGGATGTCGAGCTGGATCGGCGTCAGGCGGTGCTGCTCGAGGTGCAGGCGATACGGGTAAGGGGTGACGTCGGCGAGGAGCCCGAGGTCGAACTCGGCCACCAGGCTGTCGCGGCGGCTGCGGATCTGCCAGCGGCGCACCTGCAGCCCGTGCGCGTGCATCTGATCCGTAATGCCGTAGGGCGCCATCATTTCCTGCGTGGGCGGATGGAACGTGCCGGCGCGCAGGTCGTGCGTGAGGCTGGGCTCGCCCTCGCACACCACGACCGGCACGCCCCGGCGCGCGAGCGCCAGGGCGCACATCAGCCCCGTGGGACCGGCACCCGCGATCACCACGGGAAGCTTTTGCGACATCGCTACAATTCTAGAGTCCAAATGCGGATCTGCATTTTCGGCGCAGGCGCGGTCGGCGGGCATTTCGCTGCGAAGCTCGCTGCGAGCGGGCACGACGTGTCGGTCGTCGCGCGCGGCGCGCACCTGGAGGCGATGCGCAACAACGGGATAACGCTCGTCCACGGCAACGAGACCATCCGCGGGCGGGTGCGTGCGGTCGCGAGCGCGTCCGAGCTTGGATTGCAAGATTTTGTTTTCGTCACCCTGAAAGCCAACCTGCTCGGCGTTTTCGCGGAGCAAGCTGCGGCGATCGTGGGAGCCGATACCGGCGTGGTGTTCGCGCAGAACGGGATTCCCTGGTGGTACGAGATCGGGCTTGCCGCTAGCCGGCCGCGCCCGCCGGATTTGTCGAGGTTGGACAAGAACAAAAAGCTCGCGCGCGCCATCCCTTCCAAAAACATCATAGGCGGCGTCGTGTATTCCGCCAACGAAGTGCGCGAGCCCGGAGTGATCGTCAACAACGTGCCCGGGAACAACATGCTCGTCGTCGGGCAGGCGGACGATTCCGATTCCCCGGCGATCGGCGCGCTGCGCTCGATCCTCGACCAGGCGGACCTGTATTCCCCGCCCACGAGCGACATCCGCCAGGTCGTGTGGGCGAAGCTGGTGCAGAACCTGAGCACCGCGGCGCTGTGCACGCTCGCCGGCGCGACGGTGAAAGAGGTGCGCGAAGACCCGGGCCTGGGCGAGCTTTCGAAACGGCTCGCCGCCGAAGCGAGAGCCATCGCCCTCGCGCACGGCATCGACGCGGCGAAGGCGCCGCAGCGCCCGGGCGGCGGCCAGTCGTCGGGGGCGATCAGCCATAAGCTCT
>Ga0208454_1000907_pt1 | contig 13838 bp, 11 predicted proteins | sample EasRivMeERMZT100_FD_187530 | JGI IMG/M metagenome (GOLD analysis project Ga0208454, IMG submission 187530) | Soil microbial communities from meander-bound floodplain in the East River, Colorado, USA - East River MetaG ERMZT100 (SPAdes) (version 2) | ecosystem: Environmental > Terrestrial > Soil...
TTCACGATCAAGAACGGGGTCGCGCACAACGAGGACCTGGATGTGAAGGCGCCGCTCTTCCGGCTGGGCGGCGCCGGCGACATCAACATCGCCGACTCGAGCCTGAACTACCTCGCGAAAGCGTCGATCGTCGCCACCTCCCAGGGACAGGGCGGGCGCGAGCGCGACACTCTCGCCGGGCTCACCGTGCCGGTGCGGCTCTCCGGAACGTTCGACGACCTGAAGTATGAAGTGGACTACCGGGGCATGGCGGGCGCGGCGGCCAAGTCACAGGTCGGCGGGAAAATCAAGGAGCAGCTCGAAGAACGCGTGTTGAAAGATGAAAAATTAAAAGAGAGGTTAAAGGGATTGTTAGGACGCTAGGGGTTCCCCCCGGTTAGCCTCAGGAAGTCCCCGAGTGCGGGGCGTATGCGCGCCTCGTATGCTTTTGGGTTCGATGCTCAACCTCCTGCGGTATTCGCAGCTGATCGCGCTCGCCGTGCTTTGCGGCGTGGTCGTCGCCCTGTCGATGCTCTACCGCGGGCTGCTGTTCGATTCGATGATCGAGAGCGAGACGCACGCGAGCGTCGCGCTCACCAAGACCTTCGCCAATGCGGTGTGGCCTGCGCACGCCGCGTTCGTCGGCCGCGCCGGCACGCTCGATCCCGCCGCGCTCGCCGCGCGCGCGGAGATCGCGGCGCTCGACCGCGACCTGCGGCGCCTGTCGGAAGGCCTGCCGGTGGTCAAGGTGAAGATCTACGACCTGCGCGGCCTGACCGTGTACTCCACGGACGCAAGCCAGATCGGGCAGGACAGGTCTTCGAATCCGGGCTTCCTGCGCGCGCGCGACGGCTACCCGGCGAGCAACCTGACCTTCCGCGAGCGCATGGACAGCTGGGAAGGCGAGCTCGCGGAGCGCCACATCCTCGCGACCTACGTTCCGGTGCACATCTACGACGCCGCCCCGGTCGAGTCGGTGCTCGAGGTGTACAGCGACGTCACCGAGCTCGTCGTGCGCATGGAGCGCGGCCAGTGGAAGATCATCGCCGTGGTGCTCGGCGCGATGGCGCTGATCTACCTGCTGCTGCAGCTCATCCTGGCGCGCTACCAGCGCTTGCTGGCCGAAAAGGAGCGCGAGCGCGCCGCGCAGGAAGAGCGCATCCGCCACCAGGCCTACCACGATGCGCTCACCGGGCTGCCCAACCGCGCGAGCTTCACCGAGCACCTGGAGGAGGCGATGCGGCGCGCCAAGCGCGCCGGCTGGCCGCTCGCGATCCTGTTCCTCGACCTGGACCTCTTCAAGCGCGTCAACGACAGCCTCGGGCACGACGCCGGCGACCGCCTGCTGCGCGTCGCCGCCGAGCGCATCCGGCGCGCGGTGCGCGAGGCCGACATGCTGTTCCGCATGGGCGGCGACGAGTTCACCGTGCTGCTCGAAGATGTGCGCGGGCCGGAGGAGGCGGCGGCGGTGGCGGGCCGGGTGCTCGAGGGAATCGCCGAGCCGCTGCAGCTCCAGCACCACGAGATCGCGGTGACCGCGAGCATCGGCATCGCGCTCTATCCGCGCGACGACGTGCTCGGCGAGCGGCTGGTAAAGAGCGCCGACACTGCGATGTACCGCGCCAAGGAGCTCGGCCGCAACCGCTACATGTTCTTCGCGCGCGAGATGAACGAGCGCGTCGAGAGCCAGATCATGATCGAGACCGCGCTGCGCCGCGCGCTCAAGAACGACGAGTTCGTGCTGCACTTCCAGCCGCGCGTGTCGGCGGCGACCGGCCGCGCCACCGGCGCGGAGGCGCTGCTGCGCTGGAAGCATCCCGAGTGGGGGCTGGTCGAGCCGGCGCGGTTCGTGCCGCTGCTCGAGGAGACCGGGCTGATCGTGCCGGTCGGCAACTGGGTGCTGCTTGAAGCCTGCCGCCAGGCGATGGCGTGGCAGGCCGCGGGCCTGCCGCCGCTGCGTGTCTCGGTGAACCTGTCCTCGCGCCAGTTCCGCAGCGAGGCGCTGTTCGAGGCGGTAAGCGAGGCGCTGCGCGCGAGCAAGCTGGCGCCGCAACTCCTCGACCTGGAGCTCACCGAGAGCCTGCTGATCGACAACGTCGACCACGCGATGGGCGTGATGGGCAAGCTCAAGGCGATCGGCACCGCGATCTCGATCGACGACTTCGGCACCGGCTATTCCTCGCTCGGCTACCTCAAGCGCTTCCCGATCGACAGCCTGAAGATCGACAAGAGCTTCGTGCGCGACATCGCCACCAGCCCCAAGGATGCGGCGATCGTCAACGCGATCTCCGCGCTCGCGCGCAGCCTGGGCATCGGGCTGGTCGCCGAGGGCGTCGAGGAGCCCTGGCAGGTCGAGTTCCTGCGCGCGCGCCACTGCACCGAGATGCAGGGCTATCTCTTCAGCCGCGCGCTTCCCGCCGAGGCGCTCGCCGCGGCGCTGTCGCGCTCCTACCCGATGCCGCGCCCCAGCGCGGCGAGCGCGTCGATCCAGTCCGGAGACTCGTTGAGGCAGTTCACGAGGTAGAACTCGCGCCCGCCGGCGGCGAGGAACGCGCGCCGCGCGACGATGCCGATCTCTTCCAGCGTTTCCAGGCAGTCGCAAACGAAGCCCGGGCATAACACGTCGACTCTGCCAATTCCCTTTCTGGCAAGGTCCGTGAGCGTAGGCTCGGTATAGGGCTGCAGCCACTCCGCATAACCGAAGCGCGACTGGAACGTGACGAGGTATTCAGTCTTCAGGCGCTCGGCGAGCAGCCGCGCTGTCGCGCGGCATTCTTTCTCGTAGCGCTCGGATCCCTTTTTCGGCAGGCCGTGGTAACTCATGACGAGCCGGGCGCCGCGGCCGTGCTGCTGCCAGTGCCGGCGCACGTTCGCCGCCAGGGCGGCGATGTACGCAGGATGGTCGTGGAAGCTCTCGAGCATCGGCACGCCTCGGGGCAGCCTATCGGCGATGCTGGCCGTCGTGCTTTCGGCGTACTGCGGGTAGAGCGGGATGACGAGCGGCTCGGCGAGATTTTCGAGGCTTGTTCTGATGCTGGGTTGCCCATACCGCATCGCGTAGCGCACGGGGATGCCGAGCTTCTCCTGCAGAAGCGCCGCCTGCCGCACCGTGTGCACCGCGAGCGGTGAGCCCTCGGAGGTCCAGATTTGCGAGTACTTTTCCGCCGAGCGCTTGGGGCGCGTTCTGAGAACAATGCCGTAGAGGATCGGGAGCCAGAGCCAGCGCGGCAGCTTGACCACGCGCGGATCGCCCAGGAACTCGGCGAGGTAGCTCCTGACCGCCTCCGGCGTCGGCGCCGCCGGGGTGCCGAGATTGACGAGGAGGACGCTTTTCAGTGCTGCGACAGGGCGCTGGTGAGGAGCTTCGCGGTGACGTCGACGATCGGCACGACGCGCTCGTAGGCCATGCGCGTCGGCCCGATCACGCCGACGGTGCCGACGACCTCGCCGTCCACCTTGTAGGGCGAGGTCACGATGCTCACGTCGTCGGGCGCGACCACGCCGGACTCGCCGCCGATGAAGATCTGCACCCCCTGGCCGCGCAGCGCCAGGTCAAGGATCTTGATGAGCGAGGTCTTGCGCTCGAACAACTCCAGCAATTGCTTGAGCCTCCCCATGTCCTGCGAAAGGTCGCGCACCGCGAAGAGGTTCCGCTCGCCGGAGATCACGTACTGCTCGCCGCCCTCGGCGAGCGCGCTGCCGGCGTCGAGCGCGGCGCTCATCAGCCGGGTCATGTCCTCGCGCACTTCGCGCACCTCGCCCTGCAGGCGCGCGCGCACGTCCTCGAAGCTCTGCCCGGCGTAGTTCTGGTTGATGTAGTTGGCCGCCTCGATCAGCTCCGCGGGCCGGTATTCCACCTCGGTGAACAGGATCCGGTTCTGCACGTCGCCGTCGGGCGTGACCACGATCATCAGGATGCGCTTTTCGGACAGCCTGAGGAACTCGATATGCTTGAAGGTCACCGCGCGCCGCGGCGTCATCACCACGCCGGCGAACTGCGTGAGCTGCGACAGGAGCTGCGACGCGGCCTGGATCACGCGCTGCGGGTTGTCGGGATGCAGCTCGCCCTCGATGCGCAGCAGCGCGTTCGACTCGAGCGGCTTGATCACGAGCAGCGTGTCGACGAAGAAGCGGTAGCCGAGCGGCGTCGGCACGCGGCCGGCGGAAGTGTGCGGGCTGGCGATGAAGCCGAGCTCCTCGAGATCGGCCATCACGTTGCGGATCGTGGCGGGCGAAAGATCGAGCCCGGAGTACTTCGACAGCGTGCGCGAGCCGATCGGCTGGCCCTCGGCAATATAGCGCTCGATCAACGTCTTGAGCAGGATCTGAGCGCGCTTGTCGAGCATGGAATTCATTGTACACTCGAGCGCATGCCGGCTTCGTTTCGCAGAATCCTTCTCATCGGGAAGCTGCGCAGCGCGGAGATCGAATCCTCCCTCAGTGAATTGCGTGATTTTCTGCGCAAGCGCGGCTGCGAGGTCCTCCCCGAAGGCGAGACCAAGGCCGACCTCGCGATCGTGGTCGGCGGCGACGGCACGATGCTCGCCGCGGCGCGCGAGCTGGTGCGTCACCGCGTGCCGCTCGTCGGCATCAACCAGGGGCGCCTGGGCTTCATGACCGACATCGGGCACGACCACATGCAGGCCGGCGTCGGCGCGATCCTCGACGGGAAATACGCGATCGAGGAGCGCTCGCTGCTGGAGGCCGAGATCATGCGCGCGGGCAAATCGGCGCTGCGCACGATCGCGCTGAACGAGGCGGTAATCGGCAAGGGATCCCAGGGGCGCCTGATCGAGTTCGAGCTCTCGGTCGATGGCGAGTTCGTGTACCGGCTGCGCGCCGACGGCATCATCGTCTCCACGCCCACCGGCTCGACGGCCTACGCGCTGTCCGCGCAGGGCCCGATCCTGCATCCCGCGGTGCCGGCGCTGACCCTCGTGCCGCTCAACCCGCACACGCTGTCGGCGCGCCCGGTGAGCGTGAGCGATCGCAGCGTGATCGAGATCATGATGGTGCACGCGCTCGACGCGCGCGCCCACTTCGACGGCCTGGCGCTCGCGGACATGGCCGAGGGCGACCGCCTGGTCCTGAAGCGCTCCGCCGACGTGGTGCGCTTCGTTCATCCGCCCGGCTACCGCTACTTCGCGACGCTGCGCGAGAAGCTGGGCTGGAGCGAAGCGATCGAAAAGCGCCGCAGCATGGAGTAGACGCGTGCTGCGCGCTTTGGAGGTCAGGGACTTTGTCATCGTCGAAAAAGCGGGCATCGAGCTCGACGATGGCTTCACGGTGCTGACCGGCGAGACCGGCGCCGGCAAGTCGATCCTGGTGGACGCGATCGAGCTCCTGGTCGGCGGCCGGGGCGATGCGGCGCTGGTGCGCGAGGGCGCCGAGCGGGCGGAGCTGTCCGCCGAATTTGAAGTCGAGAAAAAATCGTCCTTGATCGATTGGCTCGAGGAGGGCGGTCTCGCTGGAGATCCCGGCGCCGTGATCCTGAGACGGACCCTCGACCGCGCCGGGCGTTCGCGCTGCTTCATCAACGGCCATGCCGCGACCCTCGCCCAGCTCAAGGCCGCGGGCGAGTACCTGATCGACATCCACGGCCAGCACGAGCACCAGTCGCTGCTTCGCCCGGCCGCGCAGCGCGCGCTCCTCGACTCCCACGCGGAATGCGAATCGCTGGCGGAGGAAACCGCCGAGGCCTACCGCGCGTGGAAGCGGCTGCAGGCGTTGGCCGAGGAAGCCGAGAAGAACTTCGCGCAGCGCGAGGCGGAACGCGCCGAGATTCAATCTTTGGTTTCAGACCTGAAAAGCCTCGCCCCGCAGGAAGGTGAATGGCAGCGGGTCTCGGCCGAGCACACGCGTCTGCAGCACGGCTCGAGCCTCCTCGGCGGCGCGCAGTCCGCGCTCGAAGCGCTGGAAGAATCCGAAGGCGCATGCGTGGCGCAGCTCGCCGCGTTGGCGAGCCGGCTGAGCGCGCTCTCGGATCACGACGACCGGCTGAAGCCGGTCGTGGAGCTGCTCGAATCCGCCGAGGCCCAGGCGGGGGAGGCGGCGCGCGCGCTGCGCCAGTACGCCTCGCGCGTCGAGCTCGACCCGCAGGCGCTGCGCGAGACGGAAACGCGCATCGAGGCCTTGCACGCGGCCGCCCGCAAGCACCGGGTCAAGCCGGAATCGCTCCCCGAGCGCTTTGCCGAGCTGCAGCGGCGCCTGGCGGAGCTCGAGCTCGCGGTCAATCCCGAGGCGCTGCGGCGCGAAGTGGGCGCTGCGCAAAAGAATTTTGAGGTCGTTGCGAAAAAACTCTCCGCCAAGCGACGGAGCGGCGCCGAGGCACTGGGCAAGGCCGTGACCGCCGCCATGCAGCAGCTCGCCATGGCCGGCGGCCGCCTCTCGGTTTCTCTCAAGGAGCTCCCGGAGCCCGGCGCGGCCGGCCTGGAGGGGATCGAGCTCGAGGTGGCCTCGCACCCGAGCCTGCCGCTGCGTCCGCTCGCCAAGGTCGCCTCCGGCGGCGAGCTGTCGCGCGTCAGCCTCGCGATCCAGCTCGTGGCGGCGAAGGCGTCGCCGGTGGGCTCGCTGGTATTCGACGAGATCGACGCCGGCATCGGCGGCGCGGTGGCCGAGACCATCGGCAGATCGCTGCGCCAGCTCGGCAAGCGCCGCCAGGTGCTGTGCGTCACGCATTTGCCGCAGGTCGCCGCCAGCGGCAACCATCAATGGAGCGTGACGCGCTCCGGCGTGAAGGTGAAAGTCGCGCAGCTCGACCGCGGCGCGCGCATTGCCGAGCTTGCTCGCATGCTAGGGGGTGCAGAAATCACGGCGCGCAAGCACGCCGCTGAGCTTCTGGATGCGGACTAACCAGAAACAGGGACAGACCACGTTTTCTTTGGCCTAGCCCGGCTAGGGCCGGGAGGGGCAGTTCTTCTTGATGCAGTCTGCGTACAGGGCGAGCGAGTGTCCGTGCAGCGCGAAGCCGCGCTGGCGCGCGACCTCGTTCTGGCGCTTCTCGATGTCGGGGTCGTAGAACTCCTCGACGCGGCCGCATTGCAGGCAGACGAGGTGGTCGTGGTGCCCGCCCTGGTTGAGCTCGAACACCGCCTTGCCGGTCTCGAAGTGCTGGCGTGCGAGCAGGCCGGCCTGCTCGAACTGCGTCAGCACGCGGTAAACCGTGGCGAGGCCGACGTCGATGCCCTCGGCGAGGAGCGCCTTGTAGACGTCCTCCGCGGACAGGTGGCGCACCTTGCTGGTTTCGAACAGCTCGAGGATCTTGCGCCGGGGCAGGGTCGCCTTGAGGCCGCTGTCCTTCAGGCTTTGCACCGTGCTCATGCGGCTGTCATTATATGCGCATGCGTTTGGGGCTTTTCCTGATTCCGGTCATTCTGTTGAGCGGTTGCAGCTACGTCCCGCGGATTCCGGGCGTGACGCCCTTCCGCATCGAGATCCAGCAGGGGAATTACATCTCGCAGGAGATGGTGGCGCAGCTCAAGCCCGGCATGAGCAAGGAGCAGGTGCGCCTCGCCCTCGGCACGCCGCTGCTCGCCGATATTTTCCACGCCGACCGCTGGGACTACGTCTACTACCGCGACAAGCCCGGCGAAAAGCGCGACCAGCGCAAGCTCACCGTGTTCTTCGAGGACGGCAAGCTCATGCGGCTCGACGGCGACGTGGTCGCCGCCGGCGCAACGCAGTGAAGATAGCGATTGCGGGCGCGGGCGGCCGCATGGGCCGCACGCTGATCGACGCCGTGCTCGCCGACGGCGAGCTCTCCCTCGTCGCCGCGCTGGAGATGCCGAAGAGCCCCGCCCTCGGGACGCAGGCGGGCGGCATCAAGATCACGGCGGACCTCGCGGCGGTTGCGGCGGCCGACGCGGTGCTCGACTTCACGCGGCCGGAAGGCACGCTCGCGCTCCTCGATCGCGCCCGGGCGCTGGTGATCGGCACCACGGGGTTCACCGAAGAGGACAAGGACCGGATCGCGGAGGCGGCAAAGCGCATCCCGATCGTGATGGCGGCGAACTTCGCCGTCGGCGTGAACACCGTCTACAAGCTCGCGGAGACCGCGGCGCGGATCCTGGGCGACGCGTACGACGTCGAGATCGTCGAGGCGCACCACCGGCACAAGGTCGACGCGCCCTCCGGCACCGCCCTGGAACTGGGAAGAATCGTGGCGAAAACGCTGGGTCGGGATCTCGGCAAGACTGCCTCTTACGGCCGCAAGGGCGACGTGCGCGAGCGCGCCGCGAAGGAGATCGGCTTCCACTCGATCCGGGGCGGCGACATCGTCGGCGAGCACACCGCGATCTTCGCCGGCGAGGGCGAGCGCGTCGAAGTCACGGTGCGCTCGCAAAGCCGCCTGACCTACGCGCACGGCGCGCTGCGCGCGGCGAAATGGCTCAGGGGACGGCCGCCCGCGCTGTACGCCATGAGCGACGTTTTAGGCCTATAATCCCGTCTTCAATGAAGCGGGAAGGGCAATTGCCTTTCCCGCTTTTCGCATGCGCTTCAAAAATGGCTAACTTCGAACCTGCCGCGCTGGTCCTTGCCGACGGGACGGCCTTTCGCGGGCGCTCGATCGGCGCGCGCGGCACCGCGGTGGGCGAGGTGGTGTTCAACACCGCCATCACGGGATACCAGGAAATCCTCACCGACCCGTCCTACTGCCGGCAGATCGTCACGCTGACCTATCCGCACATCGGCAATACCGGGGTCAACGAGGAAGACCAGGAATCGCGCCGCACCTATGCCGAGGGGCTGGTGGTGCGCGACCTGCCCCGGCTTCACTCGAGCTGGCGCTCGCAAGGCGACTTGAGCTCCTACCTGAACAAAAACAACGTGGTCGGCATCGCCGAGATCGATACCCGCAAGCTGACGCGCATCCTCCGCGAGAAGGGCGCGCAAAACGGCTGCTTGATGGGGGGCATCGTGGACGAGGCAAAAGCGCTCGACGAGGCGAGAAGGTTTCCGGGCCTCGCCGGGATGGACCTCGCCAAGGTGGTGACGACCGACGAGCCGTACGCCTGGACCGAGGGAAGTTGGAGGTGGGGAAAAGACGGTAGCTCGGGGTACCGCAATGCCGAGAACCCGCGGTCGCATGTGGTCGCGTACGACTACGGCATCAAGCGCAACATCCTGCGCATGATCGTCGATCGCGGCGCGCGGGTCACCGTGGTCCCCGCCCAGTTCCCGGCCCGGGAAGTCCTGCGGATGAAGCCCGACGGCGTATTCCTCGCCAACGGCCCGGGCGATCCCGAGCCCTGCGACTACGCGATCGAGGCGATCGGCGAGATCCTCGATGCGACCAGGATCCCGGTGTTTGGCATCTGCCTCGGCCACCAGCTCATGGGGCTCGCCTCGGGCGCGAAGACGCTCAAGATGAAGTTCGGCCACCACGGCGCGAACCATCCGGTGAAGGACCTCGATTCCGGCCGCGTCGTGATCACCAGCCAGAACCACGGCTTTGCCGTCGATCCTTCCTCTCTTCCTGCGAATCTGAGACCTACCCACGTGTCTCTGTTCGACGGTTCCCTCCAGGGGCTGACGCGCACTGATCGGCCGGCCTTTTGTTTTCAAGGACATCCGGAGGCGAGCCCGGGTCCGCACGACATCGGGTATCTGTTCGACCGCTTCGCAAAGATGATGGAAGAACGTGCCTAAGCGGACCGACCTGAAAAGCATCCTGATCATCGGCGCGGGGCCGATCGTGATCGGCCAGGCGTGCGAGTTCGACTACTCGGGGGCGCAGGCGTGCAAGGCGCTGCGCGCCGAGGGCTACCGGGTGGTGCTGGTGAATTCCAACCCGGCGACCATCATGACCGACCCGGAGATGGCGGACGCCACCTACATCGAGCCGATCACCTGGCAGGTGGTGGCGCGAATCATCGAAAAGGAAAAGCCCGATGCGCTGCTGCCGACGATGGGTGGGCAGACCGCGCTCAACTGCGCGCTCGACCTCGCGCGCGAAGGCGTGCTGCAGAAGTTCGGCGTCGAGCTGATCGGCGCTTCGCGCGAGGCGATCGACAAGGCCGAGGACCGCGAGAAGTTCAAGCTGGCGATGAAGAAGATCGGCCTCGAATCGCCGCGCTCGTCGCTCGCGCATTCGATGCAGGAGGCGCTGCAGGTGCAGGCGGGGATCGGTTTTCCGGTCGTCATCCGGCCGTCGTTCACCCTCGGCGGCACCGGCGGCGGCATCGCCTACAACAGCGAGGAGTTCCAGGCCATCTGCGAGCGCGGCTTCGAGGCCTCGCCCACCAAAGAGCTCCTGATCGAGGAGTCGCTGCTCGGCTGGAAGGAGTTCGAGATGGAGGTGGTGCGCGACCGCGCGGACAATTGCATCATCGTTTGCTCGATCGAGAACCTCGACCCGATGGGCGTGCACACCGGCGACTCGATCACGGTGGCGCCGGCGCAGACGCTCACCGACAAGGAATACCAGATCTTGCGCGACGCCTCGATCGCGGTGCTGCGCGAAATCGGCGTCGACACCGGCGGCTCGAACGTGCAGTTCGCCATCAACCCGGCCGACGGCCGCATGGTCATCATCGAGATGAACCCGCGCGTGTCCCGCTCCTCGGCGCTGGCCTCCAAGGCCACCGGCTTCCCGATCGCCAAGGTGGCGGCCAAGCTCGCGGTCGGCTACACGCTCGACGAGGTCGCCAACGAGGTGACCGGCGGCGCGACCCCGGCCTCGTTCGAGCCGACCCTCGATTATGTGGTGGTCAAGGTGCCGCGCTTCGCGTTCGAGAAGTTCCCGCAGGCGAACGACCGCCTCACCACGCAGATGAAGTCGGTGGGCGAGGTGATGGCGATCGGCCGCAGCTTCCAGGAATCGTTCCAGAAGGCGCTGCGCGGCCTGGAGGTCGGAGTGGACGGCCTGAACCAGCGCACCACCGACCGCGAGACGCTCGCGAAGGAGCTCGGCGAGCCCGGGCCGGAGCGCATCTGGTACGTCGGCGACGCGTTCGAGAACGGCTTCACGGCGGAGGAAGTGCACCGCCTGACGAAGATCGATCCCTGGTTCCTCGACCAGATCCAGCAGATCGTCGAGCTGGAGATGAAGTTGGACGATCAGAAGCTGTCCGAGATCGACGCCGAAACCCTGAGAGACTTGAAGCGCAGGGGTTTCTCGGACCGCAGGCTTGCCTACCTCTTCAACACCAATGAAAAGGAAGTGCGGGAGAAGCGCCACAAGCTCGGCATCCGCCCGGTCTACAAGCGCGTCGACACCTGCGCCGCCGAGTTCGCGTCGAAGACCGCCTATATGTATTCGACGTATGAAGAAGAATGTGAATCTCAGCCTTCCGGCCGCAAGAAGGTCATGGTGCTGGGCGGCGGGCCGAACCGCATCGGCCAGGGCATCGAGTTCGACTACTGCTGCGTGCACGCCGCGCTCGCGCTGCGCGCCGACGGCTTCGAAACCATCATGGTCAACTGCAACCCGGAGACCGTGTCGACCGACTACGACATCTCGGACCGCCTGTACTTCGAGCCGCTGACGCTCGAAGACGTGCTCGAGATCGTCGACAAGGAAAAGCCCTGGGGCGTGATCGTGCAGTACGGCGGGCAAACGCCCCTCAAGCTCGCGCGCGACCTCGCCGCGGCTGGCGTGCCGATCATCGGCACCAGCGCCGACTCGATCGACGTCGCCGAGGACCGCGAGCGCTTTCAGCAGCTTCTGGAGAAGCTCAAGCTGCGCCAGCCGCCGAATCGCACCGCGCGCTCGGTGGAGGAGGCGGTGAGGCACGCCGAGGCCATCGGCTATCCGGTGGTGGTGCGTCCGAGCTACGTGCTCGGCGGCCGCGCGATGGAGATCGTGCACCAGCGAGCGGACCTCGAGCGATATATGGCAAGTGCGGTCAAGGTTTCGAACGACTCGCCGGTATTGATCGACCGCTACCTGTCCGACGCCACCGAGATCGACGTCGACTGTGTCTGCGACGGAAGACAGGTGCTGATCGCCGGCATCATGGAGCACATCGAGGAAGCGGGAGTGCACTCGGGCGACTCGGCCTGCTGCCTGCCGCCGCACTCGCTGGCGAGCCACGTCGAGCGCGAGCTGCGCCGCCAGACCGCGCAGATGGCCATGGCGCTCAAGGTGAAGGGCCTGATGAACGTGCAGTACGCGATCCAGGGCGGCACGGTCTACGTGCTCGAGGTCAACCCGCGCGCTTCGCGCACGGTGCCCTTCGTCTCCAAGGCGACCGGTCAGCCGTTGGCCATGATCGGCGCACGCTGCATGGCCGGCAAGACCCTTGCGGAGCAGGGCGCCGAGGAAGTGACGCCGCCGTACTTCTCGGTGAAGGAAGCGGTGTTCCCGTTCGCGCGCTTCCCCGGGGTCGACACCATCCTCGGACCGGAAATGAAGTCCACCGGCGAGGTGATGGGCGTGGGCGACACGTTCGGCGAGGCGTTCGTGAAATCGCAGCTCGCCGCGGGAGTGAGGCTGCCGAAGGACGGGCGCGCCTTCGTCAGCGTGCGCGATTCGGACAAGCTCGCCGCCGTGCAGGTCGCGCGCGACCTCGTCGCGCTCGGCTTCGAGCTGGCCGCGACGCGCGGCACGGCGGCGGTGTTCAAGTCCCATGGCATCGCGCTGACCGAAGTGAACCGGGCCTCGGAAGGTCGCCCGCACATCGTCGACATGATCAAGAACGGCGAGATCAGCTTCATCGTCAACACCGAGGAGGCGACGCGCGCCGCGCAGGCGGACTCGCGCTCGATCCGCACCACGGCGCTGGCGCGGCGCGTCACCTACTACACGACAGTGGCCGGCGCCAAGGCGGCGGTCGCCGGTATGAAGCATCTGGCGCAGCTCGAGCCCTACCGCCTGCAGGACCTGCACGCCAGGCTTCGCCAGGCGTCCCCGGAGGCCGTTGCCCCATGAAAACCCCCATGACAAAGCGGGGCGCCGAGCTGCTGCGTGAAGAGCTCCACCGCCTGAAGACGATCGAACGGCCCGCCAACTCGGCGGCGATCGGCGAGGCGCGCGCGCACGGCGACCTGTCGGAGAACGCCGAGTATCACGCGGCGCGCGAGCGCGCCGGCTTCATCGAGGGACGCATCTCGGAGCTCGAGGCCAAGCTTGGCAACGCTCAGGTGATCGATCCCAAGCTGGTCGACGCTGACGGACGCTGCGTATTCGGCTCGACCGTCGATCTCGAGGACGAGTCGGGCGAGAAGGCGACCTGGCAGATCGTCGGCGAGGACGAGGCCGACATCAAGAAGGGACGCATCTCGGTCGTCTCGCCGATGGCGCGCGCCCTGATCGGCAAGGAGTCCGGCGAGACCGCCACCGTGCAGACCCCGGGCGGCGTGAAGAAATACGAGATCCTCGACGTCCGGTACGAGTAGCGGCGCGCGTCAGCCGGGCGCTTCCACCCACTCGAAGGTAGCGCGCACGTAGTCGTCCCAGCGGCGCACGATCTGCAGGCCGCGCAGGTGGCGCGATCCGGCGCCGCTCTGCAGCTCGAATACGCATTGCTCCGCCCAGCTCCCCGGCGGCAGCATGAAATTCGCCGGGCGCCCGGGCTCGGCGCCGTCGGCGAGGATCAGGGCGCGCACCAGGCTCACGCCGAACTGCTTGGCCGAGGCCTCGGTGAACACGCGGTCCTCGCCTTTGCCGAGCACTTTGCGCAGCGTGTGCGCTTGGGGCGCGCGGCTCATCAGGGAGATGTCCGCCTGCAGGCGCCCATCGGGCTGGGCATGGATGCGGCGGACCATCCCCATCCAGTGCTCGGCGCCGTCGTGCACCGACAGGCCGATCACCTCGCCGCACTTCAGCCAGGAGCGGCTCTCCGGCGGTACCTCCGCGGCAAGCTCGCCGCCGCCGACGCCCCGGAGCTGCCAGGTTTCCGCGAGCTGTGCCACGCCGG
>Ga0208454_1000913_pt1 | contig 13769 bp, 15 predicted proteins | sample EasRivMeERMZT100_FD_187530 | JGI IMG/M metagenome (GOLD analysis project Ga0208454, IMG submission 187530) | Soil microbial communities from meander-bound floodplain in the East River, Colorado, USA - East River MetaG ERMZT100 (SPAdes) (version 2) | ecosystem: Environmental > Terrestrial > Soil...
GGCTTCGAATCGGTGGCGTGGTTCGGCATCGTCGGGCCGCCGAAGACGCCGGCGGCGATCGCCGAGAAGGTGGCGGCGGGAACCGCCGAGGCGCTGCGCAACCCCGAGGTGCTGCGGCGCCTGAGCGACCTCTCCGCAGACCCGCTCGGCATGACCCCCGCCGAGACCGCGGCGTTCATGAAGCAGGAGACCGAGCGCTGGGGCGCGGTGATCCGCTCCGCGGGCGTGAAGCTGGATTGAGGCCAGGTTCTTTCGCACTCGTGGTGCTGCTGGGTGCGCTCTTGCCCGCGGCGGGCGGCGCGGACGAAGGGCTTGCGCGCTGCGCGAAGCTCGAGAGCGTCGACGAGCGCCTCGCCTGTTACGACGAGCTCGCGCGGGCAACCTCATCGCCCCTCGGAGAGCCCATCGATCCGTCCCCGACCCCTTCGCACCTTAGCGAAGTCTGGAAGCTCGGCGAAAAGCACCGCGGCGCACGGCGCCTGACCGACATCCTGGGCTATCGCCCGAACTACATCATTTCGCGCTGGACGAGCAGCCCGAACGAGCAGCCGGCGAGCCCGGCGCCCGGCCACGACTCGGCCGAGCCGCTCGACCTGGACCGCAACGAGCTCAAGTTCCAGGTGAGCTTCAAGACGGAGCTGGTTTCGCGCCAGGCATTCGAGCAGATCGGCGTCACTCCGCTTCTCGGCCATGTCGGCATCGACAGCGTGCGCGTGTGGTTCGGCTATACGCAGCGGGTGCATTGGCAGGCGTACAACGCAAGGAACTCGCGTCCGTTCCGGGAAACCAACTACGAGCCCGAGGGGATCCTCACTTTCGGCACCGGCAACCAAGGCAATGGCTTCAAGCTCATCAACCTTGGCCTGTCACATGAATCCAACGGGCGCACCGGATCCGACTCGCGCGGCTGGAACCGGGTGTACGCGCAGGGGGGCTGGGAGTGGGACCGGCTCTCCGTGCTGGCACGCGCCTGGTACCGGCTCCCGGAAAGCGCCGACATCGACGACAACCCGGATATCAAGGATTACCTCGGTAGCGGCGACCTCGTCGCCCGCTATCAGACCACGCGCGGTTTTGTGACCTCCCTGCTCGTGCGCCGCAGATACGCGCAGCTCGACTGGGCGACGCCGCTATCGGACGCGTTCGGAGCGGCAAGGTTCCACCTGCAGTTCAGCTCCGGCTATGGCGAGACCTTGATCGACTACAACCACGGGCAGACCACGATCGGCCTGGGCGTGTCTTTCGGCAACTGGTAGGCGAAATTTCTACAGCCAGGGCATCAAGGAGGCGTGGATGACGTCGGGCACGCCGTGGCCGCCCACCGACTTGATCGCCATGTCGACGTCCTTCAGCGCGAAGCGGTGGGTGGTGACTTTCTCCAGCGGGAAGCGCTTGGAGGCGAGCAGGGCGAGCGCGAGCTCGCAGGCCTTGTAGCTGTGGCCGCGCGCGCTCTTGAGGGTGATCGCCTTGGTCGTCACGCGCTCGAGCGGGAAATTTGGGAATTCCCTGAGCTCGCCTTGCACGACGATCGTCCCGGCCCTTCGCTTGAGGGCTTCGACGCCTAGCAGGATCGGGATGGTGCCGGCGCCCGCGGTGCAGTCGAGCACCACGTCGACGCCCTTGCCGCCGGTGATCTCCTTGATGCGGGCGAGCGGGTCTTCGGCGTTGACGTCGATGGTGTGGTCCGCGCCCAGGGCTTTTGCAGTCTCCAGTCTCTTCTTGTCTTTCGCGGTCCCGGTGATGATGATGAGAGACGCGCCCGCCTGCTTGCAGATCACGGTCTGCGACAGGCCCTGCTGGCCGGGCCCCTGGATCAGCACGCGCGAGTCGTAGCCGACGCCGCCGTCGAAGAGCGACCACTCGACGCCGTTGGCCATGGGCGTGACGAGTCCGGCGAGCTCCGCGCTCACGCCCTGCGGCACGCGGTGCAACACCGCGTTCCACGGCAGGTACAGGTACTGCGCGAAGCCGCCCCAGAGGTGCGGCGCGCGCTCCGCCGAGGTGTAGCCGTAGCGGATGCCCTCCGGATTGGTTCGCCAATCGGTGTTCTCGCAGTGCCGGTACTGGCCCGCATGGCACCACTCGCACTTGCCGCACATCACGTAGTGCTCGACGAAGACAAGATCGCCTTCCTTGAACCCCTTGCGCCGCACGAACTCGCGCCCGGCCTTGGCGATCACCCCGATGTTCTCGTGGCCCATGATCACCGGCGCGTTCGAGGGCGGGGTCTTGTAGAGCTTGACGTCGGTGCCGCAGATTCCCGCGACCTCCATCTTCAGGAGCGCGCTGTCTTCCGGGATCTCCGGCATCGGGTACTCGCGCAACTCGGTGCGGCTCGAGCCGGTGCGGACCGCGGCCAGGACGTTCTCGCCCATAATCGCTTCAGTCTAATGGAACGGGCAAATGCAGCCAGCAGGGTAAAGGCTTGGACGCGCAGCCGTTTCGGCGACGTCACGGTGCTGGTGACCGAGCTCGAAAGCGCGCTGCCCGGCTTTCCGCCGCTGCACACGGTGGTCGCGTTCTGGACCGCGGAACGCCGGCACTACCACTTCAAGGTTTTCAAGCCGCTCGAGCAGGTGGCGGAAGAGGACCTGCCGCCCGCGTGGTACCGCGACGCGCTCGCCGTGACACTGGGCACAGACTGCGGCTGCTGCTAGCGCTAGACTTCTCTGCCAAGGGGGGTCCAGGTACATGAAACGTCGCTGCTTCGTCGCGCTGGCTATCGTCGCGGCCTTTGGCATTCACGCGTGCGCGCAGCTGCCGTCCGATCTTGCGCAGCTCGGAGGCTGGACCACGCTGATCGACGGCGAGAAAGGCCTGGAGAACTGGAACCGCGTGGGCGACGCGAACTGGCGTCCCGAGGACGGCGCCATCGTCGCGTACCGCGGCAAGGGCGGGTTCCTGGTGTCGAAGAGCTCCTACAAGGACTTCCAGCTCAGGGCCGAGTTCTGGGCCGATCCCACGACCAACAGCGGCGTCTTCATCCGTCTCTCCAATCCGAAGCGCATCGGGGCCGACAACGCCTACGAAGTGAACATCTTCGACCAGCCGCCGGACCCGGCCTACGGCACCGGCGCGATCGTGAACTTCGCCAAGGTGTCGCCGATGCCCAAGGCGGGCGGCAAGTGGAACACCCTCGAGATCACCGCCAGGGGCTCGCAGCTCACCGTGCTGCTGAACGGCGTGCAGACCGTCGATTTCAAGCAAGCCAAGTTGGCCCAGGGACCGCTGGCGCTGCAGTACGGCCTCGGCGCCAAGAATGCCGAAGGCGGGCCCATCAAGTGGCGCCGGGTGCAGGTCAAGCCGATCGAGGAGAAGGAGCCGGCCAAGGCCGCCGTTGCCAAGCCCTCGTCCGGGGGCGGCGCCGCGTCGTCGGGAGGCGGCAGCGCGCCGGCGCGGTAGATCTCCTCAGTTTCTCGCGAGCAGCTTGTCGGAATAGGTCTTCGCCTTCGCCCGGTCTCCGAGCAGCTCGGACGCCCTCGCGGCGCCGGCGATGGCGTTGTAACGGTTCGGTTCCCTGGCGAGCGTGGCTTCGAACGCCGCGAGCGCCTCCTTCGCCATTGCGCGCTCGAGCAGCATTGCCCCATAGAGCTCGCGCGCCGGCGCCAGCGGTCCCGGCGTGACCACCGATTTCTCGGTCCGGTCCTCGGCGTCGGCAGCCCGGCCGAGGGTGCCCAGCGCTTCCTCGTGCCTGCCCTCGGCGTGCAGCACCCACGCGGTCGCGGCCAACCATTGGATCTCGACCTGCTCCGCCCAGTAGGCGTCCTTCGCCGAGCGCAGCTTGTCGCGAAGCTCGGCGAGTTGCGCGATGTCGGCCCGGGCGGTTTCCGGGTTGCCTGAGCGCGCCGCGCCGAGCGCCCGCGCGAAATGCGTGATCGCATCGACGTAGGCGAAGCGGGTGGGGCGCAGCTCGAGCTCCGCCGCGGCTTTCCAGTCATTGCGTTCGACCGCGTACCGCGCCGTGCTCGCGGCGATCGCATACGGTCCGGTGCGGATATTCGGGTTGAAGCCCTTGGTGTCGATCATCTGGTCGATGACTGCGCGCGCCTCCCGGTGCTGCCCGAGCTGGAGATGCGCATAGACCATGTAATCCATCGCGTGCAACACGTCGTGCAGTCCCCGGGCGGCGTTGGCGCCCTGCGCCGCCTCGCGCGCTACCCGGGCCGATTCCCGATTCGATTCGATCGACTCCTTCCACGCGCCGACCCGCGTGAAGATGTGCGACGGCATGTGCAGCGCGTGCGCGGCATCGGGCGCGATCCGGCTGTAGCGCCGCGCGGCGTCGAGCCCTTGGCTCGCGATCGGCGGATAGTCGTAGCTGTGGATGAGGTAGTGCGCGACGCCCGGATGCAGTGGCTGCTCCTTGAAGATCGGCTCTAAGATCGCCACCGCCTTCAGCTGATTGATGTACTTGCGGTCCGCGGGATCGAAGTTCGCGGACAGGACGAGCGCGTACAGGGTCGCCGCCTCCTTGTCCTGCGGGTAGCGCTGCATCAACTGCTCCATCGCTGCTTCGAGCGCCTTGGCGCGGCTGCGGTGGTCGCGCTTGTCGGCGTCGCGGAAGAACACGGCCAGCGCATCCACGTAGTCGCGCTCGCGCTGCGACTTCAGGCCGGTGCGCCGCGCCGTCTCGAGGATGCCCGGCCCCTGGCTCAGCGCGGCCGGCGAAATGATCCCCGGCCAGGCGAACGGGTTGTCGAGCGATGCCAGCGCGCGCGCCCAGTGCGCCATGCCGCAGCCCGGGTCGGCCTGGAGCACGGCCGACCCGGGCTCGCGGATCTGTGTCCAGGCGAACGAGTGGTAGTACGCCATGGCGCGATCGAAATCGCGCTGCGCCGCCGCGTTGCATTCGACGGGAAAGTGGACTTTCCCCAGGCGCACGTGCGCGCCGTGCCCTTCGTGAGGATCCTGGGTTGCGCAGGCAGCGATTCCGAGTGACAGCAAAGCCGGGAGGATTTTCATGGCGGCAGAGTGTGGGCCGCCGCTCCCTGCGGGTCCAATACATTGTTTCTCTGGTCGTTCATGCCGGGGCGGCATAAACTCGAAGCGTGGACCTGCGCCAGCTGCGAACCTTCGTCACCGTCGCCGAGCAGGGCACAGTGTCCAAGGCGGCGCTGCGCCTGCGCATCGCGCAGCCCGCGCTGTCCCGGCAGATCAGCCATCTCGAAGATGAGCTCGGCGTGAAGCTGTTCGACCGGGTGCGCCGCCGGCTGGTGCTGACGGGCGAAGGCGAGCAGCTGCTCGGCGACTGCCGCACGGTGCTGGGCGCGGTCGGCTCCCTGAGCGCGCGCGCGCAGCTGCTGCGGCGCGGCGACAGCGGCGTACTCCGGGTGGCGGCGACGCCGCAGATGATCGACGGGGTGTTTTCGACTTTCCTGCACCGCTATGCCGAGCGGCGGCCCAAGGTGCAGATCAAGCTGACCGAGGCGGCCGGGTCCGGCCTGCTGGGGATGCTGGAGCGCGGGGAGCTGCACGTCTGCATCACCACCGCGCAGGTGCTGCAGCCCGACAAGAACGCCTTCGACACGTTCGCGCTGCCGCCCATCGAGTTTCTCGCGGCCTCCCGTGATGCGCTCAAAGGGAGCGCGGCCGGCAACGTCGATATCGCGCGCCTGGCAGCCTATCCGCTGCTGCTTCTCGAAAGCACTTTCTTCGTTCGCACGGCGTTCGACGCGGCGTGCCGGCTCGCCGGCTTCACGCCCGCCATCTTCATCGAGAGCCGCACGCCGCACACCTTGCTGTCGCTGGCCGAGGCCGGGCACGGCGTGGCCATCGTGCCCTCCGTACTACCGACCCATCGCTACCGGCTGCGCATCGCGCGCATTACGCACCGGCGCAAGCCGCTTCGGCAGCCGCTCGACGTCGTATGGGACCGGCGGCGCCTGCTTCCGCCCTACGCCGGGGATTTTTGCGAGGCGCTGGCCGCGCATATGCGCGATGTGTTTCCGATCAGTGATCCATCTCGAGTTCCGGGTGGATCGAGACCTGCCCGACGGGGTGCTCGTCGTAGCAGCCGGTGAGCGCGAGGGCGAGGAGGCGTCCGGGCGCGACTTGTCGGTGGTGAGCTGCACCAGGCGGCCGCGTTCGCGGCTGCGCTGGACCCGCAACGGCAGGACCCTAGTCATTGGAGCTGCGTACCAGGCCCAGATCGGTAAAGTGGGCACCGGAAGGCTGGTTGCGGCCGCTTGGTTGCATTGCGGCATTGCACCCGCCCCCGGTTGCCGCGCCGTTTCGGGGCGGTTTCGTTTGAAATACACTGTCGGCATAACGGAGGAGGGGCTATGAAAAGAACGCTACTCGCTGGTCTTGCTCTCGGCTTCACGATCATCGGCTGCTCGCAGATGCCTTCCTGGGTGCCGGGGAGCGGCTGGACCACGCTCATCGACGGCGACAAGGGGATGGAGAACTTCGATCGCGTCGGCGACGCCAACTGGCGCGCCGAGGGTGGAGCCATCGTCGCCGACAAGGCGGCCAAGGGCGGGTTCCTGGTGTCGAAGAACTCGTACAAGGACTTCGACCTGCGCGTCGAGTTCTGGGCCGACAACAACACGAACAGCGGCATCTTCATGCGCTGCGCCGACCGGAAGACGATCACCGACAAGAGCTGCTACGAGGCCAACATCTTCGACCAGCGGCCCGACCAGACCTACGCCACCGGCGGCATCGTGCACTTCGCCAAGGTGCTCGCCCCCGCGAAGGCGGGCGGCAAGTGGAACACCTACGAGATCACGGCGCGCGGATCCAAGGTGACCGTGACCCTGAACGGAACGAAGACCGCCGAGATGGACCACAGCCAGTTCGCCTCCGGCCCGCTCGCGCTGCAGTTCGGCAACCTGCCGCCGAAGGGCGACCCCGGCGGCTCCATCAAGTGGCGCAAGGTGCAGATCAGAGCGCTGTAGAGGAGACCGACATGAAACGCAGAACGCTGCTCGCAGGTCTCGCCGCGGGTCTCGTATCCGGCTTCACGCTCATCGGCTGCTCGGAGATGCCTTCGATGCCCTCCTGGATGCCCCTGAGCGGCTGGACCTCGCTCATCGATGGCGAGAAGGGGCTGGAGAACTTCGTGCGTGAAGGCGACGCCAACTGGCGCGCCGAGGGCGGCGCCATCGTCGCCGACAAGGGCAAGGGCGGCCACCTGGTGTCCAAGAACTCGTACAAGGATTTCCAGATCCGCGCCGAGTTCTGGGCCGACCGCAACACCAACAGCGGGATCTGGATACGCCTCTCGGATCCCAAGAACATCACCACCAAGAATTCCTACGAGGTGAATATCTACGACGCGCGTCCGGAGCCGAAGTACGGCACCGGCGCCATCGTAGACGTCGCCGCGGTGTCGAAAATGCCCAAGTCCGCCGGCCAGTGGAACCTCTACGAGATCACCGCAAAAGGGGATCAGATCAGCGTCGTTCTGAATGGCGAGAAGACCGTCGAGGTGAAGAACAAGCAGTCCGTGCAGGGGCCGTTCTCCCTGCAGTTCGGCAACCACGGCAAGCAGCCCGGCGGCGCCATCCGGTGGCGCAAGGTGCAGGTCAAGGAGCTGTAGGGAGAGTGATGCAGTGAAGCGGCGGGAGGCAATCCTCGGGATTGCGCTTCTCGCCGCTGTTCCCCAGGCGCCGGCGCAGCCGGCGCGCAAGGTCCCGCGCGTCGGCGTTCTAAGCCCGGGAACTTCAAAAGAAGCGGCATCGGTGCAGCGCGAGCATTTCGAGCGTGGGCTGCGGGAGCTCGGCTGGGTACCCGGCTCGACGATCCTTGTCGACTATCGGTTCGCCGAAGGAAACGCCACGCGGCTGGCAGAGCTCGCTGCCGATTTCGTTCGGTCAGGCGTCGATGTCATCGTGGCGCGCAGTCCAGTCGCCATCCACGCCGCTCGCAAGGCCAGCACGACGATCCCTATTGTCATGTCCGGGGGCACCGATGACCCCGTCGCCGATGGTCTGGTGAAGAACCTGTCGCGACCGGGCGGGAACATCACCGGCCTGGTGTCCCCGGTATTCGACCTTGACGGCAAGCGGCTCGAGTTGTTGAAGGAGACGCTTCCAACGCTGACCCGCGTGGGTGTGTTGTCAAATCCCGGCACCGAAGCTCATCTCTATGAACAGCGCAACGCGGCGCTTCAAGCGGGCGCTCGTTCGATAAAGTTGCAGATTCAGCTGCTGGAGGTAACGCGGGCGGAAGACCTCGCAACGGCGCTTGCGGCCGCAGACCAGCGCCGGGTCGAAGCGCTGCTTGTCCGAGCCGACCGGTTTGTTCTCGATTCACACTGGGGCGAGATCGCGGAAATGGCGGCGCGGCATCGGCTGCCTGCAATCGGTGCATTTCGCTTTTTCGTCGATCGCGGCGGGTTGATGTCCTATGCGCCGAGTCTTACCGCGTTGCACTATCGCTCGGCGAGCTACGTCAATCGCATCCTTCGTGGCGCGCAGCCCGGCGACCTCGCCATCGAGCAGCCGACGAAATTCGAGCTCATCGTCAACCTGAAAGCGGCGAAAGCGCTCGGTATCGAAATTCCCAAGGCGGTGCTGTTTCGCGCCGACGAGGTGATTCGGTAGCCTCTGTCGATGTTCATCGGCCATTTTGCGGTCGCCTTCGCCGCGAAGCGCGCGGTGCCCGAGGTGTCGCTCGGCACGCTGTTCCTCGCGGCGCAGCTCGCCGACCTCGTCTGGCCGGCGCTCGTGCTGCTGGGGCTGGAGCGCTTCGAGATCCGCCCCGGCATCACCGCGGTCACGCCGCTCGACTTCGTCCACTACCCGTACTCGCACAGCCTCGTAGCGCTGGCAGGATGGGCTTTTGCCCTGGGTTTCCTGTATTACGCATTCAGGAGAGGAGGGCGTGGCGCGGCGGTCCTGTTCGCTGTCGTGCTCAGCCACTGGCTGCTCGACTTCGTGACCCACCGCCCCGACATGCCGTTGACCATCGGCGGCGAGGAGCGCTTCGGCCTCGGGCTCTGGCATTCGCGCATCGCGACGCTGGCGGTCGAAGGGGTGATGTTCGGCGCCTGCGTGTGGCTCTACGCGCGCACTACTCGCCCGCTGGACCGCACCGGCCGCTGGTCGCTCGCCGGCTTCGTCGTCTTCCTCGTCGCGGTCTACGTCGCTAACCTGTTCGGCCCGCCGCCGCCGAGCGTGGCGGCGGTGGCGTGGAGCGCGCAGGCGATCTGGCTACTGGTGGCCTGGGGCTACTGGATCGACCGTCATCGCGCCGCGTCTAGGAACTGAATGATGCGCGGGGCGGCCTCGGCTTCGGTCTGCGCTTCGGGCGGCGCATCCCAGTAGCCGGATTTGGCCAGGCACTCTTGGAGATAGCGTGCGGCTGACGTCGCGTGCGATTCGTCGCGGCCGGGGACGACGAGCGCCGGGATGGCGAGCGTGAAGAGATCCTCCGGCGATGCGCCCGGCGAGGTGTCGCGGTCGAACAGCGCGTCGCGCATGCCTTTCACGATGGTCGTGTAGACCCCGCGATTCATGTTCGGGAAGGACGCGGCAAACGCGCGATCGCTGCGCATCGGCGACGCCCACGGCCCGCCGCGCGAGTCGGCGTTGAACGGCTTGCCATCCGTATGCACCACCGCCGCGGCGGCCTGCAGGCCGTGCTCGCGGACGAAGGCCACGTGATCGGTGAAGCGCGCGCGCGACTTGATGCGGTACTTGGCGCCGCCGACCGGCCACCACAGGATCATGCTCGCCGTGGCCTGCGGGTAGGCGACGGCGAAGGCGATCACGCACGAGCAGCCCATGCAGCCGCCCATGAGGTGCGCCCGCTGGATGCCGAGGTGGTCGAGAAGCGCCTTGCCCTGCGCGGCATAGTGCCGCCAGGTGATCTGCTCGATGCGGCCGCCCGACTGGCCGCACTCGCGGCGGTCGAAGACGATGCAGCGGTACTTCTTCGGCAGGTGCTCGAGCAGCTTGATGCGCTCGTAGACGCCTTGCCCGCGCCACTTCTCGATCGTGGCGTCGAAGCCGCCGGGCGCGTACATCAGCAGCGGCGGTCCTTCCCCCAGGATTTCATAGCGCGTCGCGATGCCGTCGAGCGCGACCCTAGGCACGTTGTCCCTTGATCTGCCGCGCGGCGCGGACATCCTCGGCGTAGGCGGCGAGAGCGTCGTGCGTGACTTGCGCGACGTTGGCGTACTGGTCGGTGGCTTGCCCCAGGTTGGAAAACCCGTAGCCGATCGCGGCGTGGACCATGCGCAGGCGGCCGTCGAGCCACGGGCCGCCGCCGAGACCGCCGATCACGGGGATGCTCACCGCGCGCGCCACCGCTTCGCCCGCGAGGGGCCCCGAGTGCCGGAAATCGAGAAGCGAAGCCCCCGCGTCCTGCAGCCGCCGGGCATGGTCGACGAGCATCGCCGGGCCGTCCTTGCCGCCGTGAAGCTCGGCGAACACCGGGATCCCGGCGCGCACCACCGCGCGCACCAGGTCGGCCGAGCCGAGCAGCTTCACGATGTCGGCGCCGCAGTCCTTCAGGCGCAGGGCCGAGTCGGCGTTCTGCTCGTGCGCCGGAAGGTCCACGCTGACGACCGCGCGCTTCACTCCGCGCCGTACGGCCCGGCACACGACGAGCATTTCATCGATGCTGATCTCGTGCGGGGCCTGGCCCCAGAGGTTGACGCCGACGCTGTCGCCCACCGAAACGAGGTCGACCCCCGCGTGGTCGGCGATCTGCGCGACCGGGTAGTCCCACGCCACCACGCCGACGATCTTGCGGCCCGCCTTCTTCATCCTCTGCAGATCGGCGATCATTTTTTTCAATGCTAGCATCCCGGTTCCATGGTCATCGACATCCACGGGCACTACACGACCGAGCCGCAGGCGCTGCTCGCGTTCCGCGACAAGCAGCTCGCCGGCCTGGCCGACCCGATGCGCAAACCCGCAACGAACGAGCTGGGGATTACGGACGAGCAGCTGATCAAGAGTGTCGAGCCGCAGGTGAAGCTGCAGAAGGAGCGCGGGTCGGATCTCACGATTTTCTCGCCGCGCGCCGCGGGCATGGCGCATCACGTCGGCACCGAGGCGACCGGCATCGAGTGGACGCGGATGTCGAACGACCTCATCCACCGTATCTGCACGCTGCTGCCGGGGAACTTCGCGCCGGTGGGCCAGCTGCCGCAGCACCCGGGCGTGCCGCCGAAGAACTGCATCCCCGAGCTCGAGCTTTTCGATCCGCCGCTCACCGACAAGTGGTGGTACCCGCTGTACGAAAAGCTCTGCGAGCTCGAGATGACGGCGATGATCCACGTCACCTCGTCGTGCAACCCGGCGTTCCACTACACCGGCGCGCACTACATCAACGGCGACACCACCGCCTTCATGCAGCTCGTCCAGGGCAACCTGTTCCGGGATTTCCCGGCGCTGCGGTTCGTCATCCCCCACGGCGGCGGTGCGGTGCCGTTCCACTGGGGGAGATATCGCGGCCTCGCGCAGGAGATGAAGAAGCCGCTCCTCAAGGAGCACCTGCTTGGCAACGTGTTCTTCGACACCTGCGTCTACCACCTGCCGGGCATCGAGCTGATGGCGAAGGTGATCCCGGTCGACAACATTCTTTTCGCGTCGGAGATGCTCGGCGCAGTCAAGGGCGTCGATCCGGAGACCGGCCACAATTACGACGATACGAAGCGCTACTTCGACAAGCTCGACTTGAGCGCCTCCGACAAGCAGAAGATCTTCGAAGGCAACGCGCGGCGGGTCTACCCGCGCCTCAACTCGTTATTGAAACGAAGACAAAAATAGCGATCGCGATCGGCGACCCCGGCGGCATCGGGCCGGAGGTCTCGATCAAGGCGGCGCTCGACCCGAAGGTGCGCGCGCTCTGCCACCCGGTCGTGATCGGCAGCGGCGCGGCGATCAAGGCGCACGCGCGGGCCTGCGGCCTGGCGTTGCGCAACGTCGACGTGCTCGAGGTCGGGCCGGGCGAATTCACGATCGGCGAAATCCATCCGGCGCACGGCCGCGCCGCGATCGCGGCCGCGCAGCGCGCGATCCGCGGCGCGGTGGCCGGCGACTACGCCGCGGTGGTCGCCGCCCCGCACAGCGAGACCGCGATCCGCGCCGCGGGCATAGAGTTCGACGGTTACCCCTCGCTCGTCGCGCGCACCCTCGGTCTGCCTCCCGAGGAGGCGATCCTGATGCTGTGCTTCGAGCACGCGGGGCGCGAGGTGCGCATCGCGCACGTCACGCTGCATTCCAGTGTTTTGACTTCATTGAAACTGATTACGAAAAAGCGGGTGCTGCGGACGATCCGCGCGGTGCACGAGGCGCTGAAGCGGCTCTCCTACCCCAAGCCGAGGATCGCCGTCAGCGGCGTCAACCCGCATGCCGGGGAGGGCGCCCTCTTCGGCGACGAGGAAACGACGGCCGTGACGCCGGCGATCGAGGCGGCCCGCGGCGAAGGAATCGTGGTCGACGGCCCGATCGGCGCCGACACGCTGATCCAGCGCACGGGCTACGACGCGTACGTGGTGATGCTGCACGACCAGGGCCACGTCGCGGCGAAGCTGCTCGCGCCCAACCGCACCGCCGCCCTGACCATCGGCACGCCGGTCCTCTTCTCCTCGGTGGCGCACGGCGCGGCTTTCGACATCGCGGGGCGCAATCGCGCCGATCCGGCGGCGATGGTGGAAGCGGTTACACAACTCGTGACTCGTCGACGTCGCGGCGGGCAGACCGCAAGAAGATAATAGAAACAAGGCTTTGGAGAAGAGCCGGCGGCAGGGGTCCCGCCAGCCCGACGCGCCCGGCGTTCGCGCCGCGCTTTGCAGTGTTCTAACTACTTGTCGCAGCGGGGATTCGCGCCATTGGCACGCGGCTTGCGAGAAGCCGTCGACGCACAAGTCCTAACTCGAATCCGAGCCACCACCCCATGACATCGAACCTTCGTCGTGAGCGAACCTTGTTCCTGCTGTTCCTCGGCGCGAGCTTCGTCGCGCTGATGGCGGCGTTGCCGATCGTGACCGCGCAACACACGCAAGCGGCCCCGAAGAGCGAAGAAATACAGAAGCCCTCGGCAGCGTCCGGCTCGTCCGCCCCCGCTGCTCCAGCCCCTGCCACGAGCGAAACCCCGAGCTTCGAGCAGGCCGACCGCAACAAGGACGGCTTCGTCGACAAGTCGGAATCGGGCGTGGTGCCGGGCCTGTCGGCCAACTTCGAGCGCGCCGACCGCAGCCGGGACGGCAAGCTCGACCGCGAAGAGTTCGCGCAGGGGCTTCAGATCCTGCAGGTGCGCCGGTAGCCGGGACGAAGATGCCGATGTTCGATCTACGCCTCGTCAAGACCGCCACCGACGCCGAGACGGCGCAGCGGCTCGCGCGCGAGGCGCTGTGGCTGCGCGAGCTCGGCCGCGTGCGCAGTCTCGAAGGGCACCTGCCCCGTCTTATCGAGGAAGGCACGGATGCGGCCGGGCGACCCTATCTCGTGATCGGCATTCGACCCGAGGGCGACCGGGTGGCGGGCGAGGTTCGCGCGTTTACCGACGGGCACGCGCGCTTTCTCGCCACGCTCGGCAAGGCCCGCTTCCGCGCCGCGGATTTCGAGCACTTCGGCAAGTGCCAGTGGATCCAGCGCTCGCTGCCTGTCGACGAGCCGGTTCTCCAGGAGGCGTACTACGACTGCGAGAAGGCGCTGCTGTATTGGAACGGGCCGTACGTGCTTTCGCAGGGCGACTTCGCGCCCTGGAACATCCGCGCTTTCGGCTCGCAGCTCTTCGTCTTCGACTGGGGCAGCGTGCACGGCGACGCGAGTCCCCTGGACGACGTGCTGCACTACCTGATGATCCAG
>Ga0208454_1000915_pt1 | contig 13745 bp, 20 predicted proteins | sample EasRivMeERMZT100_FD_187530 | JGI IMG/M metagenome (GOLD analysis project Ga0208454, IMG submission 187530) | Soil microbial communities from meander-bound floodplain in the East River, Colorado, USA - East River MetaG ERMZT100 (SPAdes) (version 2) | ecosystem: Environmental > Terrestrial > Soil...
CATCGCAAAACTGGTAAGAATTGGCGAAGCGAAACAATCAAAGCCTATCCCGAAGCAGAAGAGAAAATTAACGCAATGTCTAATATAGAATTGTTAGAATTGCTAGGAGATTTGTTAGGACACCCATACAAATGAAAACCCTTCTCATTCTACTCATGACGACAAGCATAGCAAATGCCGCATTATTGGATGCTCCCTTCGGAGAACCACCACTAATGCCGCCACTTAAATACATCGGAGATATTTTCAAAGGAACAATTCAAATTAGAAGATTGCCGAAGCATTTGATTAATAGTGCTTGTGATTATCTCTTCTCCCAAGCAGACAATGGCCACCTCTTTCGCAGTATAGGAAGAGGATGTATGTTAAGAACCTCTTGGGTAACTGATCCCAAGGCAATCTGCTACATTATCCTTCCCGATAAACAATATGGGAAAATAAAACCAATCGATGTATACATCCACGAAAAAGCCCATTGTAATGGATGGAATGCTTTCCATGATAATTAAAAAAACCACCCACGAAGAATATTCCGAACTCTCAACAGCTGATCTTATCTTAAAAGTAGTTGTGCATGATTTCAACACTCATCACGGTCGTGCTAATGATGCAAATGAAATGTATCGCCTAGTCTTAGCCAAGTCACTTTTAAATGAAAGGTTGGAAAAAAAATGATAACTGATAAAGCAATCACTCTTCTCTTAATCGAAGGAGCAAAGCTTCTCTTGGCTAGAACGGAAATTGAATTAGGTCTAGCAAGAATTCAAGAAAGTCTCCTATTACAAGACCACCATTCAACGCCCCCGAGTAATTATTGGGAGCAGCGCCATTCTATTGAAATGAAAGTAACTAGCATTAGGAAGATTATCGAAGCTCTCGAAGAGGAGTGTCAAAATGAGCATTAGCGAAGCCCTCCGAAATCATTTCTATGCTGAATATCTCGACAAGAAAAAACTACTAGAGAAAGTCATAGCAGGTACAGTTAAAGCAAAAAGAAAGAAGATTGAAATAGAAGTGGGCTTAGCAGAAGGAAGGCTTAGGGAAAGCCACTCTAATCCCATTCTTCCCTTCTGTGAGTTGCTTGTAATTCTGAAGGCGTACGAGAGGAAAAACTAGATGTGATAATTTTGGTTGACATTATGTCAAAAATGTGCCATAATTACCACACTAAAGCCCAGGTCCGTGAAAAAAATGGTCAGTTCAAAAATCCACCTCGCAAATACAGTCCATCTAATCCGCGAGAGTACTATCAGCGAAACACGAACCAACGTGAGGGAAGAAAACAGTATTCCGTCTGCTAGGTTAACCCCTCCTCCTCCCGCCTAGCATTCGGTTTTGGGGAAAAAGGAATTGCTTTGCTTTGTAGGTAGTTTCTTTTTCCTCATTTTCTTCAAAAGAAACATGGTTAGGAAAAGAGTTGAAAATCCGAGAAAACAAGTAGGTGTTTATATTGAAGAACATTTACTCTATCGCTTTCATTCCTTTCACGAGGATGGAAAAGCACCATATGGAAAATTCACCTCTGTAATTAATGATCTTTTGAGAACCTATCTATCGGAATTAGAAAATAAAATAAACAAAGGAGAACTAACATGAAACCCCCATTTAGCTTTGAAGCATTTCTTGATTTTGTCAATAGAAAAGATCCAGATGAAAGGTATCTCTGGACCAGTGCTGAAATATGTGCCTGTGGACAGTATGCTGAAAGCCTTGGCTTCAAAAACTGGAACGGTCATATTACTTCCGATGCTTTCTGGACTAAAGCTAATCAAATCGCCAAGCCAGAACATTCTCCCGATGTAGTCTTTGGGCCTAGTGCTTTCCATGATTGGCATGATACTTGGGGCAATCTATCAAAGCGCCTCAAGCAAGCAATCAAAGAAGATGCATAAAATAAAAGATGGGCTAGTCTATTAAGCTAGCCCTTTTCCTTTTATGCACAACCACCCCCCAATTTTCGATGGTATATCCAACGAAGAGCTAGGAGATATTTCCATGGAAGCTTCTTTGCTAGTCAGGCGAATTAACGAACTCCGAGAGAAAAGCCTCTTCGGAGGAGGATTAGACAACACAGAGGTTCTTGAAGGAATAAGATGCATTATTGCCATGAGAAAAATCCGCTCTGGCGCGAAAGGGCAAAATGAACTACCTCCAATTCTAGAGCGAAAACTTTCGGAGGACTTTTAATTGCCAAGCTTTTTTAAGCTCTATCTAAGAACGACAAAAAAGCAATCCCTTGTCGCTTTTCGCTCTACGCCTAATGCAACAGTAAAAGAAAAGCTAATCAGTGAATTGTTAATTGAAATGTCCCGCTGGCATTACAACACTAATCTATTCGCAAATGATCCCCTTGAAATCCATATAGAAGAAGAAAGGTTTCTTTGATGCAGCCCTCCATTGGAATGCTAGAAAAAGCAACATTCCCCGCAATAATAGACAGCTCGATCCTCCTAACAAGCGCCTGCCCGACTAAATTCTTCTACCAACACTGCATTGGTCTAAGCAGTGATAAATCAATTCATCTTCACGCTGGAGGGGCCTTCGCAAAAGGAATTGAAACGGTCCGCAAGGCATTCTATCTGGAAAAGAAGCCATTGGATATTGCACTATTTGATGGAATAAGAGCCTTCACTAATTACTGGGGCACTTATGATGACATTCCAACAGATGGAAGCAGTGGCTCTTATAAAGATTTCATCAACATGAGCGCCGCATTGTTGGATTACTTCCGTCAATACAATCCCGAAGATGATTACGTCCAGCCCTATGTAAAGCAAGATGGTAGTCCAGCAGTGGAATTCACCTTTGCTATTCCTCTTCCTATCAATCATCCCGACACTGGTGATCCATTAATATACGGCGGTCGCAGTGACATGATAGGAATGTATAATGGAATGGCCTGTGTAGTAGATGAAAAAACAACCTATTCTTTCCCCACTGAATGGTCTAGACCATTTAGCATGAGAGGACAATTCCTCGGCTACACATGGGCGGCGCAGCAATTTAATCTACCTGTTAGTATGTGCATTGTTCGCGGTGTGGCAATTCAACAAAAAGCCATAAAACACCTTGAAGCAATCCTAACATTCCCAAACTGGCAGATTGAAAGATGGTATAATGAAATGCTCTATAAGGTTCAATTCTTAGTTGATTGCTGGAAGAGCAAACAATTTCCCATGAATTATGGCGACATCTGTAATAGCTATGGCGGCTGTTCTATGTTAGACATGTGCCAGGTTAAAGAACCCGAAGAATGGATTAGCTCTTTCACTATAAAAAAATGGAACCCTCTTAGTGTAGATGACGCTAAGAATGCAGCATAATATAGGAAGGTCAAAGAAAATGAAAGGTCATTGTAGGGATTGCTCTATTGCCCTATTTGGAATAGACCGCCGAGACTTCGCCCAAATGATGCCCGATGAGGGTTATGGTAATGGAAGCGGTCCTCTTGTTAAATGCGAATGCTGTGGGCCTATGGCTGTGGATATTAATGGCCGCAGGATAGGTGAGCCATTCTATGAAAGCTGCCATTGTAGGGAAATGCTAGGAGTAAGGCATTATCCAGTCTCTCCAGACGCAGCAAATATTCTTCTATCCCTCAAAGAAATCACCGATACCGTCAATCAAATAACAGGAATAAAGGAAATAAAAGATGCTAAATAAAATCACAACTGAAGACATAAATGATTTCATGTACAAACCCCGCTTTGGGGAGTATCAAAGAATTGCCACGAAGAGCGCCATCTATCCCGGAAAGGGAACGCCGCTTGGGCTAATGTATGTCGCCCTTAAGTTAAATGGCGAAGCAGGTGAATTTGCCGAGCACGTTGGCAAAGCAATGAGGGATGATTTTTTCGGCCAGTATAATCACGACGCTGGCGGCGGAGACATTCCTTTAACAAAAGAAAGAAAAGATCTTCTAATAAAAGAAGTTGGGGATATTCTCTGGTATCTTAGTGCTATCTGTAATGAACTCAATATTGATCTATTCGATACAGCTGTAGTTAATTTAGAAAAACTCAAATCTAGAAGCGAAAGAAACAAACTTCAAGGCAGTGGAGATACACGATAATGTCCGATGAACCAAAACAAGAGCAAAATGGCCGTGGTACTAAGACGCTCTTAATCGGCCCACCCGGAAGTGGCAAAACCACAAGCCTAGTTACTTGCATCGAAGCAGGTTTAGACTTGTTCGTTTTAGGAACCGATCCCGGTTTTGAAGAAAGCCTTCTTGATGCTATGGAGAGAAAAAATCTCCCCATAGAAAAACTCCACTATCACTACGTCGCCCCCGCGACTGCTCCGTGGAGCGCCTTAATCAATTCAGCTCAGCAAATAAATGGGTTTGATTATGAAACGCTCACAAAACTCAAAAGCGGAATTAGCAAAAGTTCCTACACTCAATTCATTGAACTTCTCACTGTCCTCAGTGACTTCACCGATCAAAGAACTGGTGAAAGCTTCGGGCCGGTCGATGATTTTCCCCCTGATTGCTTTCTGGCTATCGATAGCCTTAGTGGTATTAATATCATGGCGATGGATTTAATGGTAGGAGGAAAGCCAACCCCGCATCAAGGTGAATGGGGTGTAGCAATGAATGCAGAAGAGAAGCTTTTATTGAAGCTGACTTCTGATCTAAAATGCTTCTTTTGTTTGACGGCCCATGTTGAAAAGGAAAAAGACGCTATCAGCGGAATGCCCCTTATCATGGTCAGCGCCCTTGGCAGTAAGCTAGCACCAAAAATACCAAGAACATTCTCCGATGTTGTCCTCGCTGTCAAAGAAGGCGACAAGTTTACTTGGAGCACTGGAGCTATTGGTGTTGATCTCAAAGGTAGATCACTCCCTATCGCGGATGGTTTAGAACCAAGTTTCGAACAGATAGTTGAAATTTGGAAGCGCCGCAATGCTCAATAAAGCAATGAAACGCCGCTGGAGTGGAAGACCTCCTATGACTTGTGCTGTAAGACATCGCTGCACTCCGCATGTGTTTTTAAGGATAGCCTATCATAAATGGGATCAGTTTCTATTCATACCAAAAAAGAAGGAGGAATAGAAATGGGCGTAAGCGGCCCTCCTCCAACCTTAAATAATGGTAAACAAAACAAAGGAGAAAAGAATGACAGTGTAAAAAAGAAACCTTCCGATATAAAAAGTAATCAGTCAAACAAACCAAATAAAGGATAATTTCAATGGCTGTTTCCAGCTTTGATCCTAATGTCTTTCTCGCACAGGAAGTGAAAGGCGCGAATGAAATTAAGTTCACTCCCATTCCAAAGGGTGAATATAAAGCCTTCATTGATGATATCGACATGGACGAATACGAAGGCTCTCCAATCCTCGTAATCAACTATGCTATCATGGATGATACATTAAAGGCCACTCTTGGATTGGAAAAGCCAACGCAGCAGGATCGTATTTTCCTCGATATGGAAAACGGTCAGCTTGCTTTTGGTGTAAATAAAAATGTCCGCCTCGGTCGCACTCGCGAAGCTGTTGGACAAAACAATGGAAAAGCCTGGCAGTTCAATCAACTCCGTGGCGCGGGACCGGTTAAGCTTTTAATCGACCACAAGCCGGGGAAGAATGCTGGCGAAGTCTTCTCCTATGTTGCAAGGGTCGCAAAAGCCTCGTAGGTTTTGTTGCTTTGGGCCTACTTGTAGGCTTTCCCTTGCAAAGCAGAGAATGTTATCGGCGTTGACAGCGATAGCATTCTCGAAGAGGGAGGGGGTTCGTTGACCTGGCCCCCTCCTTTCTTTCCACTAAAAAGGAGAAAACAAATGAAAGATGATTATATCAGTGTCATAGCAGAAGTAAAAGCAACCACGGATAATGCTGTTCTCCTACAACAAGATGATAATAAAGCTTGGATACCCCGCTCTTGTTTGGATTATCATTCAGATAAAGTAGTAGAAAAAGCTGAAAGGGGGGAGATAGTTGTATTATCCATCAGACAATGGATAGTAGATAAGAAAGAATTGGAGTATGAATAATGCAACGGATTTGGCTCGAACTACAAAAAGCAGTTAGTTCTGTTAGACCCGATCTAGCAGATGAATTTGCTCTCTGCAAAGATAAAGCAAGCATAGTTGCTTTCTTGAATGAAAAACTCCCTCTTGATGCTAGTGTAAAAAACCCTGATTGGAATGAACATTTAATGCTGAAAGTTCCTGATGTTATAAGAGAAAAAGAAAAAAACTGGCTTGCTGATAATCCTCCCCCTGTTAAGCCGCCGGATGTTATTGTACCAGACCCCCCAGATGATGATGAGATAATAAAATGAAAATAGAAATAGCCCTAACTGATTTCTCCCCTCATGAACCCGTCCGAGTAGGGAATGTCTATTCCGTTAAGGGTGGAAGGGGTAGTCGCTTAAAGCATATGTTTGTGCTTATTGCTATTACAGAACGCTCCGATGATAAGTATGATTGTCGGGGGGAACAATGTCTTATGTTATGCATTGACAAAAACGGCAATCCCGTTGGCGTTACACAATACGCGATGTATTATGTGAATGACCTTTGTCCGATTGCTTTTGTTGACGGACTGGAGGATTTAACATTTGTCATGAGGAGTTTGTGACAATGTGCTTCATAGAAAAATGGAAGACTTATTTTCAATCCTTCCACTACCGCTGTAGAGCATGTGGAATGCTTGCGGCGACGGCAGAGGATTTGTGCTTTCCAGAAAAGGTTGATTTCAAATGAACCCCTTCTTCGGCACCCGTGGAAATAAAGAAGGCCGCATTATGATAGTCGGAGAAAGTTGGGGCCGGCAAGAAAACATTCGTAAAACCTGCTTCGTAGGTGAAACAGGTCAAGACCTTGAGCGTCTATTAAATGAAGCAAGCATTCCCATAAATGAATGTTTTTTTACTAACGTCATTTCCGAACATCCTGATGATAATGACATGAAGAAATTTTTCTTCCCCACAAGGCAAGCTAGAGAAATCGATGCTATTTACTATAAGGGACTATTTCCCCGTGAGAATATATTTAATGGTTTACGAAACCTCAAAGAACAAATTCTTGCCATTAAGCCAAAGCTCATTATTGGCCTAGGGAATTATGCACTATGGGCGCTTAGTGATAGTAGTTTCTCCATCGGCGACGATGCAGGATACAAAGTACCTACGGGAATTGGCCAATGGAGAGGAAGCCAAATTTACACTAGTCATGAAATGGGGAATATTCCATTTCTCCCAACATATCATCCCGCCGCCGCCTTGCAGGGAGTTTATGCTTGGCGTTATATGATCAAACATGATTTTGCTACAAGAATTAAATTGGCATTGAATGATGATTGGAAAGAGCCAGACTATGATTTCATCATCCAACCAAGTTTCGAAACAATTACGGGATACTTATCCTCTCTCCTTATCAAACTCAATCGAGAGCAAACCAATGTCGTCCTCGACCTTGAAACAAGTAGAACAAGAAGCCTTATCAGTTGCGTTGGCCTTAGCTATAAACCAGGAACTGCAATTTGTATCCCCTTCATTTGCAGCTACAGAGAAGAAGGATACTTCAGTCAAATAGAGGAATATGAAATTGTCCAACTTCTTCGCCAAATTCTTAGTCATCCTAATCTTAATCTCATTGGTCATAATTTGCTTTTTGATTGTCAGTACATTGTGGATCAATTATTTGTCAAACCCCGCGTTTTCCATGATACTATGATCGGTCAGCATGTTCTCTGGCCCGGTGGGGGTGATCCCAATGACCCCGATAGTGAAAAGAACCTCGGACAAGGAATACAAAGAAAAGCATTATATAATTGCGCCTCATTATATTGCCACCATTATTATTTCTGGAAAGACGAAGGAAAGGATTTCGGAGACAACACAGGTCGGGATGAATTAATCGGATGGAGCTATAACTGCCGCGATGTTATCAAAACCTTTGAAATTTTTGAAGCAGAGCAACAACTCCTAAAGCATTTTGACTTAACAGAACAATTCTCATTCCAAATGAGAACACTAAATGACTTTGCCCTTCCTATGATGATAAAAGGAATTAAGGTCAATGAAGAAACTAAAGCCACTATCAACAAAGAACTTAGTGAAGCAATGTCCCGTTTCGACGCAGGACTTACCGAACTTATTCCTATTGAAATTAGAAGGGCTATTGAGCCAAGCACTTCTAAGAAAAATCCCAAAACTGGCATCAAGGAGAAGACACCTTGGTTTACTTCCACCACTCAACAGAAAAAGATATTTCATGACTTCATGGGAATTGCGCCTGTTTATAGTAAGGCAAAAACTAAAGGCCAACCCAAGAAAGTTACTCTCAACAAAGAAGCCCTCCCAATACTCGCCCAAAGAGAACCTATTATTGCGTCGTTGGTGGAACAGCTTGAGACAAGAAGATCGATTAGTGTTTATGCAAATACTTTCGGGGAAACAAGGATAGAACCAGATGGTCGAATGCGTTGTAGCTACAATGTCACCGGGACGGATACGTTCAGATTTTCTTCAAGTCAAAATATCTATGAACGAGGTGGGAATTTGCAAAATATTCCATCGGGGAAGGAAGATGATGAAGGTGACTTTAACTTCCCCAATATGCGAAGGCATTTCGAGCCTGATCTTGGATATGAAATCGCAGAATTCGATCAAAGTGGAGCCGATGCTACGATCGTTGCATGGGAAGCGGATGACGAAGAACTTAAAAGAGCGTTTAGAGAAGGAAAGAAAATTCATCTTGTTAACACTAGAGCTTTATTTGAACATGAAACAAGGAATATGACAGATGAAGAAATCAAACAAGGCAGCGGCATACCGGGAAGTTACTATGATAGTGTTAAAAAAGGATGCCATGCGACTAATTACGGCGCTCAAGCACCTACACTTGCATATAAACTCAAATGGACCCTTAGTAAAAGCGAAGAATTTCAAGAACGTTGGTTTTTCAAACACCCAGGAATAAGAGAATGGCACAAGAGAACAGAGCTTCAATTAAGCGGGTTGAAATGTTGGAAGTGCGATGCTTTTACGAACGGGCGTACTATTTGCTCCCAATGCAATGTCGCCACTGGGAGAACTGTCTCGAACAAATTCGGGTATCGAATAGTATATTTCGACAGAATAGGGAATTTGTTGAAGAAAGCCCTAGCATGGAAACCACAATCATCTGTTGCGATTAATTGTAATAAAAGCGCAATAGCAATGCTTGACCAATGCCCTTGGGTAACTCCACTATTACAGGTCCACGATAGTATTGTCGTTCAATATCCCATATCAAAACATGATGATCTTCCTTTCATTAAAAAAGCCCTCCATTCAATCAGTGTCCCGTATGATGATCCTCTCACCATTCAATGGAATTGTAAAATAAGCAGAAATAACTGGGGCGAATGCGCCTCCATTCCATCATGGTAGGGATGATAGAGTGGCACGAAGGCTAGAAAACTGGTTAACTGCTTACTCTCTCTATACCGAGATTAGTGAAGCACCCTTAACATTTGATTTTTGGACGGGTATAGGAACAATCGCGGGCGCTTTGCAAAGACAAGTATTCATAGATGAAATTAAGTTCAAAATCTACCCAAATTTCTACATTATCTTTGTCGCCCCTCCAGGAATAGCAACAAAATCTACCACTACTGGCGTAGGGATGAAGCTATTAAAGAAAATCGATAGTGTAAGAATGGGTCCAGCTTCTATGACATGGCAGGGCTTAACAAGAGGATTACAGGAAGCGCATCAGTTAATTCCAATGTCTGACCCAAAGACAACTGATCCTCTAGCAATGGAATACATTTCCCAATCCGTTGTCACATGTGAAGTCAGCGAACTAGGAACATTCCTAGACATGCGCGATGGCGCGTTGCTTTCAGTACTAATTGATCTTTGGGATGGGAAAGATGTATCTTGGGAAAGGTGGCTTTCAACGCAAGATAACACAAATATTGAAAATCCCCTCATTAATATAATCGGCGCAACCACGCCAAATTGGCTAGAAGAAAACTTCAACAATAACACAATCGAAGGTGGATTAACAAGCAGGATTATTTTTGTCTATGGCGACGCTAAGCGGCGTATTATCCCTTTTATATCTGACCTAGTTGATCCCGGAGCGAATACAGATTTGGAAAATGCTCTTGTTCATGATCTGAAAGAAATATCCAAACTCAAAGGGAAGTTTAATATAACAAGAGAAGCCCGTAACTTTGTCGGGGATTGGTATTACAAACACTGGAGCGACGACGGAGCGGAAAGAGAAGTTCATTTAAAAGACCCCAAATTCGCCGGGTATTGTGCAAGAAAATTTGCTCATTTAATGAAGCTTTCTTCTATATTAAGTGTAGCAGAAAGCGATAGTTTAGTTATTGAATTAAAGCATGTCCAAACTGCCTTCGCCATCTTAGTGGGCCTTGAAGGAAACATGCTCTCTGTCTTCTCAACAATGGGGAAAGTTATTTCCTCCAAGCACATGGATGTAATAAGTGCTGTTTTGCGAACAAGAAGGAAAGTAGAAAAATTCTCCCTTTGGAGAACCTGCATGAATTCAATGAATTTAAAAGAATTCGCCGAAGCCATTGATGGATTAGTTGAAGCAGGGTATGTGATTATTCGTAATGAAGGGGGAACTTATTATTACTGCTATCATTTCATTGAAGCCGATCACGGAACATAGCGTGATTGAGGGAAGCGTTTTTCCTTAGTCGCTTCCTCCACTGCTACCGCTCCCAACTGGGGCGAAATCCTCTGCGATACTCCCGTTTCAGCCACCTTCCCAATTACTTTCCTTGCCAAATGCCTGCTTTCTTCTGCCTCAAACACACCACCATATGAAGCTTTCAATCCTCTAAAAATAGGAGCAATTATCGTACTCCCCACCCATCTATCGAGCCGTTCGAAGGCTTTTCTACTAACATCCCCTCCAGCTATTGCTTCAATTGCTTTAATCTGTCCTTCATTGAATTCCTGCTTCAACAAAGCCCTCCCTGTAGGAGTACTAGTAAAGGATTTAAATTCATCTTGAAGAGCTTGCTCGAATGCCTTATGTCCGCTCCTCGCTGCCTCTGAAGCATTCGCAATTAGTTCACTTACTCTTTCTGTCCTAGATATCCTTTGTCTATATGTATTCATAGTCCTCCAAGAACTCACACCTCTTTTAATATCCCCTGTCGCAATACCTGCTTTTTTAGGCAAATCGAGAATGAGTTTATTTAAGCTGCCCTGAATTAATTTCATCGCATCCAAGTCAACCTTATTTATATTGCTCTTCAATAACCCATTCGTTGAATATAATTGATCATTAATCAATCCCCTTAATTCATCAAGCTGTCTTAAGGGAACGTCCGCCATTGTATTGGCTCTATCCCTTAATATATTCATTGCCTTCCAAGCCTGCGGAGCAGTTTTAGGAGAGAATAACATATCGTCTAAACTATATTCTAATCTCATTACTGTCCCGGCAAGGGCACTATTCCTAACAACAACTCGGCTCTCTTCCATTCCTTTTGTAGCTGTATCTAGGAGCTTTTTATTAATATTCGCCGCCTTCTCTGCTACCTTAACAACACTACTATCCGTTCCTACTATTCTCCCAAACAAACCACCAAGGGCTTTTCCTAAATGATACCCTCCCAAACCACTTGCCATTCCCATTCCACCAGAAGCAAGATACTCTTCTGCGTTTTCATTAATTGGCTTCCCTTCTTGTAGGCGACCGAATAATGTATCTGCCGCCCCCAAGCCACCTGTAGTTAACATAGCCTTTCCTGGAGTAGCGAACATCCCCCCAGGTAAAGCAACAGCTTGGCCAAGTTGCCCTGCTACTTCTATCCCTGTCGCCATAGCTGGAGAAACATCAGCAAGTCTTTGCTTGGCTTCTTCTGATCTAGCGGCGCTTTCGGGAATAGTGCTTTCGCTTACTCCACCCAAGACAGCCGGAACAAATGGATTAACTCCACTTCCTTCTAATATATCCCCAATCGGTCCGGCGGCAGTCCTTACAATATCATCCGCCGCCTGTGCTACTCCTCCAAATTGCTCACCGAGTGATTGCTGACGCATTGTCTGCAAAGCACTACTGTCCATTTGATCTACAGAAAAGGGCTGGCTTTTTGGTGCAACGGGTGCAGCAGGCGCGGTTCCACTTCCCGCACTTTCTTTTGACCTTTCCATCATTTCTAATTCTTTTTTCAAATCCGCCCTCATTGCTTCTCTTCTAGCAGAGAGGGTTTCTTCCATTGTTTTGATTTCTTCCGGTGTCATGGCAGCCTCAATTTATCTTCTGGGCTAAGCATATTGATTTTCTCTTCCGGCGTAGCAACAACCCAGAGTTCTTTTAACTTCTCACTCAAATAAGGTGGGGGTAATGTTAGATCAATCTTCGGCCCTTCCGCCGCTTCGGGCATTACTGCCTTCCTATACATTTCATTGAATTTATTAATCCCCTGTTCTGTAGTTATTTGCTTAGTAGAAATCATCCTATTAAGCTCTTTTCTTTTCTCTATTGATTGAGGATCAAAGAGGAACCTAACTGTTCTCATACCCTGCTGTAATGTATCTGCTCTCTGTGCTTGATCGAAACTAAGCTGGACACTCTGAAGTAATCTATTCTCTGTATCTGACACCGGCCCAAGCGCACCCCCTGTTAGACTAGCATCCCTTAGTGCTTGCAATTCATTAAAGCCAAAGTTTGCCTTGAGAACATCCAACAAACCTGAAACTCTTCTACTATCCGTACCTATGGGAAGGTAAGAAATAAGACTTCCAAGACTGGTTATTTGAAGATCAGGAGCTATGCTCTCCCCAAGTAATTTGTCAATCTCATCAGCAGCATTTGTTACCAAAATTCCTTTTTCTATTTCTCGCTGTCTAGCTTCATTTACTTTCGCTTCAGCAGCTTTAGCTTCCAAGTCTGCCTTGCCAAAAGGAATATTCTCAATTGTGGGCATGTTTTTACCATCGGTAATCCCTGCATTTCCTTTCGGCGGGACAAGGATTGTTCCACTCGTCAAAGAATACTCTTGGCTCACCTGATACATCCTAGCACGGATCAATGCCGCACCGGCACTATCTCCACTTGCTTCTAGCATGTTTGCTTCATTATATAACTTCATCAACTCCGTTGGAGTACTGCTTTCGGGTTTGTTTAATTTTTGTTCTTCTAAATCAAGCCCTCTTTCTGTTAGATCAGTTCTTCTTTCATCATTAGCAAGTTTCCTATTCTCAATATCTGCTTCCCTCCCTTTTGCTCTCATTCTCCCCGGCGCTCCCGCCGCCAGAGCCATTGCTTGGCCGAGATTACTTCCAATATCTCCATCCCCCGCACTACCCATCAAAGCAACACCAAACTGCAATAAAGCCGCTTGAGTATCTGGGCTATTCAAGAATGACTTATTTCTTTCTACATTCGTATTGAATTCATCTGGATTACTATCTGGGCTAGTTCTTCCGAATGTAGAAGGGCTCATCAATTCCCCAATGCTTCCAGGGGCACTTGGAAAATCTCCCGGCGTTCCACTTCCTGCGGCTTGACGGGTTTTATTTCCCATAGCTTTCTTATTTCGTTTCTCTTGTTCTTCATCTCTCTGACGATCGAAGCCTCTACCTTGGCCAGTCGTGTTACTATTATAAGCCATCTTATTGCCCTACCTGTTGGCCTTGCTGTAGTTGCGTTAATGTAGGAATTTGCCCAAACATAGGTGCAAGCATAGCCAGCATTAACTTCATCGTATTTGCATCCGGTTGGAATGATCCCGGTCTTGGACCGATAGCATCCGGAGGAGGT
>Ga0208454_1000916_pt1 | contig 13698 bp, 14 predicted proteins | sample EasRivMeERMZT100_FD_187530 | JGI IMG/M metagenome (GOLD analysis project Ga0208454, IMG submission 187530) | Soil microbial communities from meander-bound floodplain in the East River, Colorado, USA - East River MetaG ERMZT100 (SPAdes) (version 2) | ecosystem: Environmental > Terrestrial > Soil...
AGCGCCGGGTTGTCCGCGGGCCAGCCGAGGGTCGAGAACGGCCACAGCGCGGAGGAGAACCAGGTGTCGAGCACGTCCTCGTCCTGCCGCAGGTCCGAGGAGGTGACCCGGCCGCCGCTGCGCACGCGCTCGAGCATCGCCTGCCGGTGGCGCGCCTGCGCCTCCTGCCTCGTGCGCGCGACGAAGATGCTGCCTTCGCTGTCGTACCACGCCGGAATGCGGTGCCCCCACCACAGCTGCCGCGAGATGCACCAGTCCTGGATACGGGTGAGCCAGTCGTTGTAGGTGGCGGTCCAGTTCTCCGGCACGAAGCGGACCTCGCTGCGCGCCGCCGCGTCGAGCCCCGCCTGTGCGAGCGCCTCCATCCTGACGAACCACTGGTCGGTCAACATCGGCTCCACGACCGCGCCGGTGCGCCCGCAGCGCGGCACCTTGAGCTTGTGCGGCGCCGCCTCCGCGATCAACCCCTGGTCCTTCAGGTCCGCGAGGACTTTCTCGCGCGCTTCAAAGCGGTCGAGCCCGCGGTAGGCGGCAGGCGCGTTGTCGTTGATGCGGGCCTCCGGCGTGAAGATGGCGATCGGCTCGAGCCGGTGGCGCAGCCCGACCTGGTAGTCGTTGAAATCGTGCGCCGGCGTGATCTTCACGCAGCCCGAGCCGAATTCCGGGTCGACGGCTTCATCGGCGATCACCGGAATGCGGCGGCCGGTAAGCGGCAGCAGCACCTGCTCCCCGATGTAGGCTTGGTAGCGCAGGTCGCCCGGATGCACGGCGACAGCGACGTCGCCCAGCAGGGTTTCCGGCCGCGTGGTGGCGACGATCAGGAAGTCGGCGCCGGAGGCGAAGGGGTAGCGGATGTGCCACAGCGTCCCGTTCTCCTCCTCGGATTCGACCTCGAGGTCCGACACCGCGCTCTTCAGCACCGGGTCCCAGTTGACGAGGCGCTTGCCGCGGTAGATCAGTCCCTGCTCGTGCAGGCGCACGAACACCTCCGTCACCACGGCGGAGAGCCCCTCGTCCATGGTGAAGCGCTCCCGCCCCCAGTCGCAGGACGCGCCGAGTCGGCGCATCTGGCGCGTGATGGTGGATCCCGACTCCTCCTTCCAGCGCCAGACGCGCTCGATGAAGCGCTCGCGACCCAGTTCCCGCCGCGAGGTGCCCTCGGCCTCGAGCTGGTGCTCGACGATGATCTGGGTGGCGATGCCGGCGTGGTCCGTCCCCGGCTGCCACAGCGTGCTGTAGCCGCGCATGCGGTGGTAGCGCGTGAGGGCATCCATCAGGGTGTGCTGGAATGCATGCCCCATGTGGAGCGTCCCGGTGACGTTGGGCGGCGGCAACAGGATGCAGTAGCGGCGCGCGTTGGCTTCGTCGAGGCCGGCCCGGAAGTAGCCGCTCTTTTCCCACGCCGAGTACCACCGTGTTTCGATGGCTGCCGGCTCGAAGGTCTTGGCGAGCCCCGTCGCGGCGGACGGCGCGCCCGGGAACGGCGGCACGCCCGTCGCGGCTTCCTGCAGGGCGGTTCGCGCGTCCACCGCGACGCGCAGGTTCTTGATCTGCGCGTGCAGCGTCTCCTCGATCGAGGCGCGCACCATGCCGTTGATGTCGGCTTTGATGTCCAGGCTGATCTTGGCGAGCGCCGCGTCGAGCGCGGCCCCGATGTCGGGGATGAACCGTTCCTGCATGATCTGCGTGATCTGCTGGTCGAGGTCGCGCTTCAACCTCTGGTAGAGGCTGTGCTCGAGGTTCTGGGCCTGGACGCGCGAGATGACCTCTCCGGACGCGGTCCCGGCCGGCGCGGCGGGCAGCCGTTCCGCCGGGATCACTTCAGTCAGCGTGGGGATGGCGGCGTCCGCTGGCTGGGACGCGACCGGTTCCGTCAGCGTGGGCACCGGGCGCGCGCCGGCTGTGGGAGCGGGTGGCGCCGCGCCGCGCAGCCGCGTGAGCAGCGCATCGGCGCGCTTCATCAGCTCGTCGCTCTCGTCCTTGCGGTTCGGTTGCTCGGCCATCCGGCTATTGCTCTCGGTTCCTGCTGAGGTCGTGGGTGCGGATCTCGTAGCCGCGGTCGCGGTAGAAGCGGAAGCGCTCCCGCGCCTGCGCGCGGTCCTCCCCATCCGTGCCGACGATCTCGATCAGCCGCTGGAAGCGGCTGAAGAACGGCGGCCATTCGGGGCGCAGGTTGAGCAGCACCTCCTCGTGCAGCAACGGCTCGCCGCGGCAATCGACGATGACCGGCGTTTCCGCGGCGAGCGGATCGTCGGGGGCGCAATGCGGCACGAAGCCGATCGCGGGCGTCGTCCACAGCGCGCGATCGACGCGATGCGCGGATTCGCGGTCGGCGCAGAAGACGATGACCTTCAACCCGCGCGCGAACGCCTTGCCCGCGAGCTGGCACGTGACCCTCAACTTGTCCTCGACGTGCGTGTAGAAGTCGATCTGCGTCATGCGGCGCGGTTGATGAGGAACTGCGTCAGCAGCGGCACCGGCCGCCCGGTCGCTCCTTTTTCCTTGCCGCTCTTCCACGCCGTGCCGGCGATATCGAGATGCGCCCACGTGTACTTCTTGGCGAAGCGCGCGAGAAAGCACGCGGCGGTCACCGCCCCGGCCGGCCGGCCGCCGATGTTGGCGAAATCCGCGAAATTGCTCTTCAGCTGCTCCTGGTAGTCGTCCCACAACGGCATGCGCCACACCCGGTCGCAGGCATCCTCGCCCGCCGCCACGACCTCGCGCGCGAGCGCCTCGTCGTTGGCGAAGAGCCCCGTGGCGACGTGCCCGAGCGCGATGACGCAGGCGCCGGTCAGGGTCGCGATATCGATGACCGCCGCCGGACGGAAGCGCTCGACGTAGGTCAGCGCGTCGCACAGGATCAATCGGCCCTCTGCATCGGTGTTGAGAATCTCGACGGTCTGGCCGGACAGGCTCGTCACGATGTCGCCGGGCCGGGTGGCGCGGCCGCCCGGCATGTTCTCGGTGGCGGGAATGGCGCCGACGAGGTTCAACGGCAACCGCATCTCGCCCGCGGCTTTCAGCGTGCCGAGGACCGCCGCCGCCCCGCACATGTCAAACTTCATCTCGTCCATCTCGGCGGCCGGCTTGATCGAGATGCCGCCGGTGTCGAAGGTGATGCCCTTGCCGACGAGCACGACCGGCTTCTGGGCTTTCGGGCCGCCGCGGTGCTCGAGCGTGATGAACCGGGGGGGCTGGGCGCTGCCTTGCGCGACCGACAGCAGCGTGCGCATGCCGATGCGCTCCATGTCCTCGCGCCCGAGCACGGTCAGCTTCATGCGATAGCGCCGCGCCAGCTCGCGCGCCTCGTCGGCGAGATGGGACGGCGTGCACACGTTGGGCGGAAGATTCCCAAGGTCCCGGGCGAGGCTCACGCCGTGCGTCACGGCGAGCCCCTGCTCGAGGCCGGCGGCGGCGCCCTTCCCCGCGGCTCGGTCGACGGAGAGCGCCAGCCGGCGCAGCGCCGGGCGCTCGTCGGCGTCCTTACTCTTCATCCGCGTGAAGCGGTAGCCGCTCCCGCCGGCGACCGTCACCGCTTGTGCCACCTTCCACTGGGCGTCGTGGCGGCCGACCGCAAGCTCGGTGAGGTGCAGCGAGGCTTCCTCCGCGCCGGTGCCCTGGAGTGCGCCCACTGCTGCCGCGACCGCTTCGCGGTACTGCTTCTCGCGGAACTCGCTCTCGCGGCCGAGCCCGACCAGCAGGATGCGCCCGGTGACGCCGGGCGCATCGTGCAGCAGCAGCGTCTTGCCGAGCCGGCCCTGCATGTCGCCGCGGAGTACGACCTTGCTGAGGTAGCCCTTGGACACGCGGTCGAGCGCCGATGCCGCAGCGGAGAGCCGGCGCGTCTCGTAGACGCCGACGACCACGCAACCGTTGGCGCCGGTCTGCGGCGCGCCGCTTTTTATGCTAAATTCCACCGTGCGCTCCCTGTCGAGTTAGGGCCCTGATTCATTGCGCATTCTAGCAGCCTGTCGGACTCGAGCGAATGAGCGTAGTCAGGCCCGCCACGGGTTACCTCGTCGTGTTGCCGGCGCCGGCGAGCGCGGCCGGGGACGCAGCTAGCCGATGATCTTCCGCACCGCGCTCCTGCGCGAGCTGGCGGCAGCCGCCGCCGCGACCTTCTTCGTTCTCGTCGGCATCGTCATCACCATGCTGCTGTTGCGGCTGCTCGGGCAGGCGGCGAGCGGCGCCATCACCTCCACCGGGATCGTGGCGCTGCTCGGCTTTGCGATGATCAATTACCTCCCGGTCCTGATCTCGTTGACGCTCTTCATCTCGGTGCTGATGACGCTCACGCGCAGCTACCGCGACTCCGAGATGATCGTCTGGTTCTCATCCGGCATGAGCCTCACGCAATGGATACGGCCGGTGCTGCTGTTCGCGCCGTGGGCGGTGGCGAACAGCGAGGAGGTCCGTCGCCAGATGGACAGCCGCAGCGACGTGACGGCAATCTCGCCCGGCGTGTTCCGCGAGTCGCGCCACGCGGCGCGCGTGTATTTCGTGGAAGAGGTCGCCGGCGCGGAGAACCTGGTCGCCAACGTGTTTGTGAGCTCCACGCAACACGGCAAGCAGGGCGTCATGGTGGCGGCGCGCGGCTTCCAGGAGACCGCCGAGAACGGCGACCGTTTTCTCGTCCTGCTCGATGGCCGCCGCTACGAGGGCGAGCCGGGGTCGAGGGAATACAAGGTCTACGAGTTCGGGCGTTACGCAATGCGTATCGATACCGTGGAGTCACGTGCACCGCGCACGCCGACCACCAAGTCCCTGTCCACGCTCGAGCTGTTTCGCGAGCCCACGCCGCGCAACCTGGCGGAGCTGTCATGGCGCCTGGGCATCCCGACGGCCACGTTGATCCTGTCGCTGCTGGCGATCCCGCTTTCGTTCGTCAATCCGCGCGCGGGGCGCTCGATGAACCTGGTGCTGGCGCTGCTGATCTACATGACCTATAGCAACCTGCTCTCCATGACCCAGGCCTCCATCGCGCAGTCGCGCATCTCGCCCGTCGTGGGGCTGCTGGGCGTGCACGCCCTGATGCTGCTGCTCCTGGCCGCGCTCTTCTACCGGCGCCTGATGGTGTTTTCGTTATTCCGGCTGGTGCGATGAGGACGCTGCGGCGCTACCTCGCGACGGAGATCGTGGCGGCGACCGCGCTGGTGATCGTCGCGCTGCTGATGCTGTTCGCGTTCTTCGACCTGATCGACCAGATCAAGGACATCGGGCGCGGCGCCTACAACCTGCGCCGGATCGTGATCTACGTGCTGCTATCCATGCCGGATCACGCCTATGCCCTCTTTCCGGTCGCCGCCTTGATCGGCACGCTCTTCGCGCTCGCGCAGCTGGTCGCGGGATCCGAGTACACCGTGATGCGGACCTCCGGCGTCTCCACCACGCGCTTTGCGGCGACGCTTGCGTCAATCGGACTCGGATTCGCCGTGCTCACCTTCGCGTTCGGCGAATTCATCGCGCCGCCGGCGGAGCAGCTGGCGCAGCGCCTGCGCTCCCAGGCCATCACCGGACTGGTGGCCCAGGAATTCCGCTCGGGGCTCTGGATCAAGGACGACCGGCGCTTCATCAACGTGATCGAGGTGCTGCCCGACACCACGCTGAAGGGGGTGCGCATCTATGAATTCGACAGCGAGTCGCGCCTGCGGTCCGTGAGCTTCGCCCAGCGCGGGCGCTACCAGAGCGGCCGGCGCTGGGTGCTGCAGGACGTGGTGCAGACGCAGTTCGAGGAGATGCGCACCACGGTCCGGGAACTCCCTGAGCTCGAATGGCATTCCGTGCTCGACCCCGACCTGATCGCCGTGCTGCTCGTCAAGCCCGAGCAGATGTCGGCGTGGAATCTCTATTCCTACTCCCAGCACCTGAAGGAGAACCGGCAGAAGGCCCTGCGCTACGAGATTGCGCTGTGGGCGAAATTCGTGCACCCGCTGGCGCTGGTGGTGATGATGGTGCTGGCGTTGCCGTTCGCGAATATCCAGACGCGCCAGGCAGGGGTCGGCGCCAAGATCTTCACGGGCATCATGCTCGGGCTCCTGTTCCACTTCTTCAACCGCCTGTTTTCGCACCTGGGCCTGCTCAACGACTGGCCGCCGTTCGCGGTCGCGATTCTGCCGACCACGATCTTCCTCTCCGCCGCGATCACGATGATGTGGTGGCAGGAACGAAGATGATCCGGGTGCCGGCAAGCCGGTCGTGCAGGAACAGGCCCTCGCGGTCGACGAGCGCCCACAGAAAACCCGCGCCTGCGAGCGCGCACCCCGCGAGCGCGAAGACGAATCGGCTCACGGCGTGCCTGAGGTTGAGCGGGGTGCCGGCGCGGGTGACGACACGCAGGCGCCAGGTCTTCATCGCCAGCGTCTGACCACCGCGGCGCCACTGCCAGACGAAATAGGCGGCCGCCACCGCGATGAGATAGAGCTGGAACAACAGGCGCGCCGCGATCGCGTCCGCCGTGTGCGTCATCAGGACGAAAGGCAGGGCCGCGGCGAGGAGCAGGGCGGCGAGGAGCAGCGCCTCGTAGGCGAGGGCCAGTGCGCGCCGCGCCAGGCTCGCGGACGGTGCCTCAGGCGGCGCGCCGCCCTCACCGGCGTCGCGCATGGCCGCGCGGCACGGCGGTCACTGCGCGGGCGGCGCAGGCGTCGCTGCGGTGGCGGTACCCGGGGGCTTGGTGCCGGAGGGCTCCGGTGTTGCCACCGCGGTCGCGGACTCGGTGTTCTGCGGGTCGGGCGGCGCCGGCGGATCGGATGGCGAGAAATCGGGCTGCTGCGCGAGCGAGCGCTGGTAGCGCTGCCACTGGGCGGTAACCTCGTTGCGCTTCTCGGGCGGCAGCTTCTTCAGCGCCTGGTACTTGTCGCGGGCCGCGGCACGCTCCGCGGGTGTCAGCTTGGTCCAGTCGACCATCCGCTTCTGCAGCCGCTGCTGCTCCTGCGGCTTCATCTTGGGATAGCGATCCGCAATCTCCACCCACTTCTTGCGCCGCGTCGCATCCATCTTTTCCCACTCGGATGCCAGTGGCGCGAGGACCTGCTTCTGCGCGGGCTTCAGTTCCGACCAGGCGGGGCCGGCGGACTTCTTCGCGTCCGCCTTCACCTGCGCCGCGGCCGCCGGGGCCGCGAGACACAGCGCGAGGATCAGCGCGACGAGCGTTTGAGCCATGAATCGAAGCCCTTGTCGAGGTAGGCGTTGATCGGCAGCTCGTCGGTCAGCAGATAGACGTCGATCTCGGCGAGTCCATTCGCCGGCCCCGTGCTCTGCCAGTAGACAAAGCCCGCTGTCGCGAGCGCAAGCGCCGTCACCGCGATCAGGAGGCGGGCGCCACGGAAGGGGTGTTGGTGTTCCGTGAGCCAAACTGCCGCGTGCCCGGCCCAGGCGAGCCCGAACACCGGCGCGGGTTGCTCACGGTAGCGCGACAACGCGTTGCGGCGCGCGGCGGCCAGCCGCTCGCGCACGCGGGGCTCAAGCTGATCCACGCCGTCCTCGAGATACTGGACGATCTCACTCGCCAGTTCGTGTTCCGGCCGGTTCATAGTTTGATCCCTTGTTTCGCCAGCATCACGGCGAGCGCATGGCTTGCCCGCGAGCAGTGCGTTTTCACGCTTCCCTCGGAGCAACCCATAATTTCTGCAGCTGCCGTGACGTCCAGTTCCTCCCAATAACGCAGCAGGAACGCCTGGCGTTGACGCGCGGGCAGCCTTTCCAGCGCTTTCTCAATAAAAGCAAGTACTTGTGAACGCTCCAGCTGCTGCGCCGGGGGCTCCGAAAATTTGGAGTCATCCGCCACTTCCAGAGTTTCAAGGGGATCGGCGTCGTCCTCGGGATCCGCCCCCAGCAGGCTCGATATCGGCATGGTCCAGATCGAGCGCACCTTCTGGCGGCGAAAGTGGTCGCGTATGGTGTTCTGGAGAATGCGCTGGAACAGCAAGGGCAGCTCGGCAATCGGCCGCGCGCAATATCGCTCGGTCAACTTGAGCATGGCGTCCTGCACGATATCCAGCGCGGCTGAATCATCCCGAACTGCGAACAGTGCCTGCTTGTAGGCGCGGCGCTCGACTTCGGCGAGGAAATCCGAAAGTTCTTTCCGGGTGGCCAGGGGTCGCGCCTTGTCTGGAACGGCCGGGTGAGCGTATGCGGCATGGCGTGCGTCTTCGAATTCGCCCGCCGGGTCCGGGGCATCTTAGCAAATCGCGGAAGGGGTGCAAGCAAGGCGCAGCCGGACTCCGGAGTTCGCTCTATCCTACTGTTTAAAGGGATATTTTGCTTGACCGGTGCAGCGCCAACCGGTAACGTTACACGTTTCCGATTGGCCTTGAGCGAACCCATGGAACTCACCGGCGCAGAAATCGTGGTGCGCTGCCTGCAGGAGGAGGGCGTCGAATACGTGTTCGGCTATCCCGGCGGCGCGGTGCTGTTCATCTACGACGAATTGTTCAAGCAGGACCGCGTCAAGCACGTCCTGGTGAGGCATGAGCAGGGCGCGGTGCACGCGGCTGACGGCTACGCGCGCTCCACCGACAAGGTCGGCGTCTCGCTGGTGACTTCCGGTCCGGGCGTCACCAACGCGGTCACCGGCATCGCCACTGCCTACATGGACTCGATCCCGCACGTCGTGATCACGGGCCAGGTGCCGACCCATGCCATCGGGCTGGACGCGTTCCAGGAATGCGACACGGTGGGCATCACGCGCCCCTGCGTGAAGCACAACTTCCTGGTGAAGGACGTGAAGGACATCGCCCTCACCATGAAAAAGGCGTTCTACATCGCGGCGACCGGCCGCCCCGGGCCGGTGGTGGTGGACATACCCAAGGACGTGACCAACGCCAAGGCGGAGTTCAATTACCCCGCGTCGATCGAGATGCGCTCCTACAACCCGGTCGTCAAGGGGCACCCCGGCCAGATCAAGAAGGCGATCCAGGCGCTGATGAAGGCCAAGCGCCCGATGATCTACACCGGCGGCGGCGTCGTCCTCGGCGGCGCCGCGGAGGAGCTCGCCCGCCTCGTGCGCCTGCTGGGTTTCCCTTGCACCAATACCCTGATGGGGCTCGGCGCGTTCCCGGCCACCGACCGCCAGTTCCTCGGCATGCTCGGCATGCACGGCACCTACGAGGCCAACATGGCGATGCAGCACTGCGACGTGCTGCTTGCAATCGGCGCGCGCTTCGACGACCGCGTGATCGGCAACCCCAAGCACTTCTTCGCAGAGCCGCGGACCATCATCCACGTCGACATCGACCCGTCCTCCATCTCCAAGCGCGTGAAGGTGGATATCCCCATCGTGGGCAACGTGCGCGATGTGTTGAGGGACTTGATCCGCCATCTCGACGCGGCGAAGGAGCAGCCCGACCGGGAGGCGCTGAAGACTTGGTGGACGCAGATCGAGCTGTGGCGCTCGCGCGACTGCCTGAAGTACGACCGCGCGAGCGCGATCATCAAGCCGCAGTACGTGATCGAGAAGCTCTACGAGGTCACGAAGGGCGAGGCATTCGTCACTTCCGACGTCGGCCAGCACCAGATGTGGGCGGCGCAGTTCTACAAATTCGACAAGCCGCGGCGCTGGATCAACTCCGGCGGCCTTGGCACCATGGGCTTTGGCCTCCCCGCGGCGATGGGCGTGCAGCTCGCGCACCCCGGCGCGGCGGTTGCCTGCGTCACGGGCGAGGCGAGCGTGCAGATGTGCATCCAGGAGCTCTCGACCTGCAAGCAGTACCGGCTTCCGATCAAGGTCGTGAACCTGAACAACAAGTACATGGGGATGGTGCGGCAGTGGCAGGAGTTCTTCCACGGCAACCGCTATGCCGAGTCCTACATGGATGCGCTGCCGGATTTCGTGAAGCTCGCGGAATCCTACGGTCACACCGGCATGAAGATCGAGAAGCCGGCGGACGTGGAGCCGGCACTCAAGGAGGCGTTCGCGCGCAAGGACGAGCTCGTATTCATGGATTTCATCACCGACCAGACCGAGAACGTGTTCCCGATGGTGCCCGGCGGCAAGGGGCTGTCGGAAATGATCCTGGTATGAGGCACATCATCTCCGTGCTGCTCGAGAACGAGGCCGGCGCGCTGTCGCGCGTGGCGGGTCTCTTTTCCGCGCGCGGCTACAACATCGAGTCGCTCACGGTCGCGCCGACCGAGGACTCGACGCTTTCCCGCATGACCGTGGTCACGGTCGGCTCCGACGAGGTGATCGAGCAGATCACCAAGCAGTTGAACAAGCTGATCGACGTCGTCAAGGTCATCGACCTCTCGGACGGCGATCACATCGAGCGCGAGCTGATGCTGGTCAAGGTGCGGGCGGTGGGCAAGGACCGCGAGGAGATGAAGCGCATGGCGGACATCTTCCGCGGCCGCATCATCGATGTGACGGACAAGGATTACACCATCGAGCTGACCGGCACCGGCTCCAAGCTCGATGCGTTCCTGAAGGCCCTCGACCGCGGCGCGATCCTGGAAACGGTGCGCACCGGCGCCTCCGGCATCGGCCGCGGCGAGCGCGTGTTGAGAGTCTAGGGGGCGGGTCACGCTGACCGCCGCCCGCCGCACATTTTTCCACAAGAGAAGACCATGAAGATCTACTACGATAAAGACGCCGACCTGTCGCTCATCAAGCGCAAGCACGTGGCCATCATCGGCTACGGCTCGCAAGGACACGCCCACGCCAACAACCTGCGGGACTCCGGCGTCAAGGTGAGCGTGGGTGTGCGCAAGGGCGGGTCCTCCTGGGCCAAGGCAAAGAACGCCGGCCTGCCGGTAAAAAGCGTCGGGGACGCGGCAAAGGGGGCGGACATCATCATGATTCTCCTGCCCGACGAGCATCACGCCCGCGTTTACCATGACGAGATCGAGCCCAACATCAAGAAGGGCGCGACGCTCGCGTTCGCCCACGGCTTCAACATCCACTTCAAGCAGATCGAGCCGCGTGCCGATCTCGATGTCATTATGATCGCGCCGAAGGGACCCGGCCACCTGGTGCGCTCGACCTACACCCAGGGCGGCGGCGTGCCCTCGCTGATCGCGGTCTATCAGGATCCGAGCAAGAAGGCGCGCGATGTCGCGCTGTCCTATGCCGCGGCGATCGGCGCCGCGCGCGCGGGAGTGATCGAGACCACCTTCCGCGAGGAATGCGAGACCGACCTCTTCGGCGAGCAGGTCGTGCTGTGCGGCGGTCTCACGGCGCTGATCCAGGCCGGCTACGACACGCTGGTGGAAGCCGGCTACGCCCCGGAGATGGCGTACTTCGAGTGCCTGCACGAAGTGAAGCTCATCGTCGACCTCATCTACGAGGGCGGCATCGCCAACATGCGCTACTCGGTGTCCAATACCGCCGAGTACGGCGACTTCACGCGCGGGCCGCGTATCATCAGCGAGCAGGTGCGCGCCGAGATGAAGAAGATCCTGCACGAGATCCAGACCGGCCAGTTCGCCAAGGAGTTCATTCTCGAAAACCAGGCCAACGCGCCGACGATGAAGGCGATGCGGCGCATGGCGGCGAGCCATTCGGTCGAAGTCGTGGGCGCGCGACTGCGCGACATGATGCCCTGGATCAAGAAGAACCGGCTGGTGGATCAGTCCAAGAACTAGGATCGAGTCGCCAGGATTGAGAATTGAGCCAAGCATGAGTACACGCGATAACACGCGGGAGCAACTCGATCCTCAATCCTCGATCCTCGGTCCTGCGCGCTACCCGCACCCGATCATCGCGCGCGAGGGCTGGCCGTTCATCGCCGCGTCCGTGGCGGTCGCGACACTCGCACACGGGTGGGGCGGCTGGGCGTGGGCGGCGGTTCCGTGGCTCGTCGTCGCCTTCATGGTGCAATTCTTCCGCGACCCGCCGCGCGCGGTGCCGCAGGACGCGAAAGCGGTGCTGTCGCCGGCCGACGGCAGGATCGTCGCGGTCGAGCGCGCGCGCGATCCCTATCTCGAGCGCGACGCCCTCAAGATGAGCGTGTTCATGAACGTGTTCAACGCCCATTCCAACCGCAGCCCGGTGGACGGAGAAGTGCGCAACGCCTGGCACCATCCCGGCAGGTTCTTCAACGCGGAGCTCTCGAAATCGTCCCTGGAGAATGAGCGCCACGCCCTGTGGATCCGGACCGCGGGCGGCGCCGACGTCACCTGCGTGCAGATTGCCGGGCTGATCGCGCGCCGTATCCTGTGCTACGCCGCCCCCGGTCAACGCCTTACGCGCGGCGAGCGCTACGGCTTCATCCGCTTCGGATCGCGCCTCGACGTCTATCTGCCGCCGGATTCCCGTCCGGTCGCGGCCGTGGGCGACAAGGTCTACGCCACGGCCAGCCTGCTGGCGTTGCTGCCGTGATCCCGGAAGCGCGCGAGCACAAGCTCCTCATCAAGTCGCGCTTTGCGCGGCGCGGCATCTACTGGCTGCCCAACCTGTTCACGACGATCGCGCTCTTCGCGGGCTTCTACGCGATCGTGCAGGCGATGAGCGGCCGCTTCGAGCAGGCCGCGATGGCGATCTTCGTCGCGATGGTGTTCGACGCGCTCGACGGGCGGGTCGCACGCCTGACGCGGACCCAGAGCGCGTTCGGGGCCGAATACGACAGCCTTTCCGACATGGTGTCGTTCGGTGTCGCGCCCGCGCTGGTCGTCTACGTGTGGGCGTTGAAGGATTTTGCCGGCATGCAGACGGTGGCGTGGCTTGGGCCGTGGCTGACCACCAAGTTGGGCTGGATCGCCGCGTTCATCTACTGCGCTTGCGCCGCGTTGCGACTGGCGCGCTTCAACACCACGCTCGACATTGCGGACAAGCGCTTCTTCCAGGGCTTGCCGAGCCCCGCCGCGGCATGCGTTGTCGCGGGGCTGGTGTGGGCGTTGAACGAGTACCAGATCGAGGGCCGCGACGTGACCTGGCTTGCATGGGCGCTCACGATGGCCGCCGGCCTCACCATGGTGAGCAACCTCAAGTTCTACAGCGGCAAGGACATCAACCTGAGGAAGAGCGTGTCCTTCTCGGTGGTGGTCGGCATCACCTTCGGGCTGGTGGCCCTGTTCATGGTTTCCAGCACCCTGCCGGAGATGCTGTTTCTCCTGGCCGTGGGCTACGGGCTCTCGGGTTACGTGATCTGGGTTTATGAGCTGGTGAAGGGCAGGGGGGCGGGCCGGGCGCCGCCGGCACCCCCGGCGGGCGCATGAGTTGCGCCGCGCGCGTAAAGCCGCTATATTCCCGCGCCATGAATCGCATTCTGCAGGCCATCGAGCTTTCCCTCCGCGCCCGCCTCGCGCTGGCCGGCCTGCTGCTGCGCCCCTAAGGCGCACACACCTCATTCCCACAATCTGATGTTGGTCCGGCGCGGTGAAAACCGTGGCGGGAAATCCATCAATTACGCGCTGCCGGCGCCTCTAGCGTGTCGGCAGCGGCAGCAAGCACTGGAGACAGACATGGCCAAAGAGAAGCTCATTATTTTCGACACGACGATGCGCGACGGCGAGCAGAGCCCGGGCGCCTCGATGACCAAGGAGGAGAAGCTGCGCATCGCGCGCCAGCTCGAGCGCATGCGCGTCGACGTGATCGAGGCGGGATTCCCCGCCGCGAGCGACGGCGATTTCGACGCCGTGCGCGCGGTCGCCTCCATCGTCAAGGCGAGCACGGTGTGCGGCCTCGCCCGCGCCAACGAGTCCGACATCCGGCGCTGCGGCGAGGCGGTCCGGGCGGCGGCGCAGCCGCGCGTGCATACCTTCATT
>Ga0208454_1000917_pt1 | contig 13691 bp, 27 predicted proteins | sample EasRivMeERMZT100_FD_187530 | JGI IMG/M metagenome (GOLD analysis project Ga0208454, IMG submission 187530) | Soil microbial communities from meander-bound floodplain in the East River, Colorado, USA - East River MetaG ERMZT100 (SPAdes) (version 2) | ecosystem: Environmental > Terrestrial > Soil...
CAATGTCGGCGCGCTCAACGCCCGCTTGGTGCATGCGCATCACGCGCTGGTACAGCCGCTTCTGCTCCTCGTGCCGCCCGCGCATCTCGCCAGGCCTGCGGTCGCTGAACACCTGCGCCGAGCTCGCCGGCTTGTGGCGCGTCTCTATCGTGCGCACCGGCAGGCGCGACATGAGGCGCCAGTGCACCTCGAGCGGCTTCATGCCTCGGCCTCCAGCTTCGCCATCAGCGCGTCGAACTTCACGTCGCGCGCGAGCACCTCGCCGCCGAACACCTTCGCACGCACGGCGTTGCACACCTCGAAGGGGTCGCGCGCCGATGGGATATCAACCACGCTCCCCGCGTAGTGCACGCGGCAGGCGAGGCCGGCGGGGAGGTGCGCGCGCTCTTTCGCGGCGATGAGTTGCTCAATCGTCATCGCCCACCGCCTTCATCTTCGGGGGCGGCTCGTGGTAGCGCCCAGTCGTCACGTCGAAGTGCAGCGTCGCCATTCCGCGGCGGCCGATATGCGAGAACCTGATCTTCTGCACGTGAATGTCCACTTCACGCGAGCGATGCTCGTCGACCAGCGCAACCGCGATGCAGTTGTCGCTCTTGTTCCAGAAGTGCGCCGAGTCCGAGATCATGTCCGGGGTAGGGATTGGCAACTTCCCGGTGTCGCGGTTCCTCGGCTGCTTTGCCGGGTGCCCGACGATGAAGGCGTGCAGCATGTGCCGGCGCGTCCACTGCCTCAGCATTGAGAGCGACTCCCCCACGTACTCGGTGAGCGAAAGGCCGATGGGCCTGACGTGCTCGAGCTCATTCCACGGGTCGATTACGCAGGCTATCTTCGCGTCCTTAACTCCCCAGAGTTCTCGCTTTTTGAAATCCTCCTCAATGACCTCAATCACGTCGAGCAGGGATGGATTCGGCTTGCGTTCCGACGGCATCACGAAACTGAACCAGTCGGCCATTTCGACGGTCGCTTCGTCGAGCTCGTCCTCGCTCATGCGCTCGGTCGGTCCTGGCCTCATTGGTTTGCCGACGAACTGCTTCGCGAGTTTCTCGACGTGCAGAAACACCGGGATGTTCTCGAGGGAGCAGAACACGAACCGCCACCCCTGGCGCGCGAGGTTGAGCGCGAGCGCGTCGAGCCATTGCGACTTTCCGCTATTCGGCCAGCCGGTGACGGTGGTGACTTGCCCTGGCGCCACGCTGAAAAGCGAATCTACCGAGCGCCACCCGGCCGCATCGCCTTTGCCCATGCCATCGCGGTGAACGCGCCGCAGGTCATCGCGCACGCTGCGCGTAGTAAGCGTCGTGGGGCGCGCTTCGCGCTGTGCGTCGAGGTAGGCTGCGCCCTTTTCAGCTTGGGCCAAGAGCCAGCCTCCGCGCTTCCATGATCCGGTCGTAGGACTGCTCGAGAAGGCGCTTGTCGGTGGGCGTGAGCACGTGGCCCTCGGACATGATCGCCGCCATGAACGCGACGTAGAACGTCTCGCCCACCACGGCCTCGAGCACGTCGGCCGCAGGGAAAGGGCGGCGCAACGGAGCGACGTGGTCCTGCTTCGGCCGGTCGGGGAACAGCGCATCGAAGTCCAGGCCTACGGCGCCGAGCACCGCGTCGACTGCGCAGCCCGCGAAGCAGTGCACGAGCACGCGCCCATCCTCCAGCTCTCGCACCGTCATGCTCGGGTTGCGGTCCTCGTGCGCCGGGCAGCAGGCTATCCAGGTGCCGTTGCCGGTGGAGCGGACTTTTTCGCAACTGGAAAGAAATGCTTCGGCCTTCACATTGCCCCCTCGCGGCGGTAGAGCGCCGGTCCGGTTGAACTTGGCGTCGTTACCGCCTCAGCCCCTTCCCACCTTCGTTGGTTGAGGTACACCAGCGGCGCAGGGATGAAAGCCCCGCCCTCCTTGAGCCAGTCGCTCGAACGCTTCAGCGCCTCGACATGCTCGACGATCGCAGTTACCTGCGTGTCGAATCCCCCGCGATGCCAGACCTGCAAGCACTTGCCGCGAGATGCCTTGCGATTCGATGTTGGCCAAGCTGTCCAGAAGCGGACAAACGCCCCCGAAGGGGGTAAGGGGGTTGTAGTTCTTCTCTTCTCTTCTCTAGGTAACGCTTCCTGCGTTAGTGCTGCGTTAGTAGAGCGTTTCTTGTGCGTTGCCACTCTTTTTGCTGTAAGTGCCCGTGCCTTAGCGGTTTTTCCGTTGTGTCGCGAGAAATGAGGCAACCGCACGCCCATTGATTCGTCGACTCCACCATCAAGCCATCCGACAACTCGCATCGCTTCGGCGAAGCCTTCGACGCCAACTATGTGATTTAGGTACGCTGAGGTAACGCTGGGAGCGTTACCTTTCTCTGTGTGCTGGTCGAACCATCGCCACACCAAGAACAGACGCCCGAAGGCTTCAGCGGTGGTGATCTTGCACAACGTGGCTATCTCGAACACCTCCGGCTTGTCTGGCGTTGATGCTTCGATCTTCAGCCAGTCCCCAGCCATCAGAACCACTCCCGCGCCGCGCGCGCGATGGCGGCGCGGCAGCGCGCCAGTTCGTCGTTCCGTAGCAGCCCCTCGGCCTCGAGGATGGCCGGCAGCCCGAACAGCTCGCCGCTCACGCCGTCGCCGCAGCGCAGCCCCTTGGCGCTGCCGGCGCGGATGAAGAAACGCGCAAGCGCGGCGCGCGAATTGGCGAGGGCTAGCTCGGCGGTGGCGTTCATGCGGCTTCCTCGTCTCTAAAAATGTCCTGCTGCTCCTCCGCTTTCTTTCCCTCATGCGCTGCCTGCACGTTCTTCTCGGCCTGGCGGTAGTAGCTTGGCTTGAGTTCGACGCCGATCGCCTTACGGCCAGCACAGAGAGCGCCGTAGACCTCGGACCCCACGCCCATGAACGGCGTAAGCACCGTCTCGCCCGGGTTAGACCAGAGCACCATCACCCGGTCGATTACGTCGAGCTGCAGCGGGTGGACGTGCTTCTCGTCCTCCTCGTCTCGCGCCTGCTTGAACGGCAGCACGCGACCGATGCGGATGTCATCCCAGAAAGCCGATGCGTATTGGCGCCAGATCCAATGCGAGTAACGGTTCTCGATCTGGTTGCCGGTCCAGCCGCGGTACTTGATCAACTCAGCAGGAATCTTTCGCTCGCCGGCGTATTCGCCAAGGCCGTGCGGGTGCGCGATCGGCACCGGGTTCTCGCCATTGCGCCGGAACACGAGCAGATAGTCGGCCGAGGCCACGCTGCAGCGGGAGGAATCATCGACGATGGTTTTGTGCGCCAAGTTCTTCGCCATCGTTCGATTGCGCACCGCTAGCGGCTCTTTCCAGATTGCATAGCGCGCGATGTAGTTCCAACCTTCGCGCTCGTGCAGCCGGATGATGTCGCCCGGGAAGTCGACAAGATGATCCTTACCGCTGTTGCCAGACGGCACGTCCATGCAATGCACGGCAGTCATGCGCCCCGGCATCGTGAGGCGGTGAATTTCCCGCACCACAAAGGCGTAATGCGTGAAGAACTGCTCGTAGTCGCGGCAATTGGAAAGGTCCCGCTCGCTCGAGGAATAGCAGAATAGCCCGCCGAACGGCGGCGAGTACACGGAAAGGTGCACGCACCCGTCAGGCAGCGTTCCCATCACCTCGATGCAATCACCGTTGTATATCGCGTAACGGTCGGTGAGCCTTTGGTCCATCACAGCCATGCCGGCCTCTGCTCCTCTTTCGTAAACGCGACGCTGCGCTCGATGCGCAGCGCACTGTTCATCTCGGCAACGAGATTGGAAAACATGCGATCCGCAGCAGCCGCCTTGCGCTGCAGGTTCTTCAGCACGTCCTTCTCGCCCTCGGTTGTGATCACGTCGACGCGTACCGGCCTTTTCTGGCCGAAGCGCCAGCAGCGCCGCACCCCTTGGTAGAACTGCTCGAAGGAATGCGACGGGAAGAAAGTGACGTGCGCGCAGCGCTGGAAATTGAGCCCCCAGGCGCCGATCTTCGGCTTCGTCACCAGCACGCGCAGATCGCCGCGCGCGAAGGCGAGGAAGGCTTCCTCTTTTGCCTCGTCGCTGTCGTCGCCGCTGACCTGGCGGCAATCGGGTATCAGCGTTTCGAGTAGGTCGCCCTCGTCGTTCAGGTGGCACCAGACCAGCGCCTGATCCTTGGTGTCCACCAGCTCGGCCACCTTCTCGCAGCGCTCTTTGATGGTGCGGCGGCGTTCTTCTCGCTGCTCCTGCAGGCCGACCGCCGGCAGAGAGAACAGCATCCCGGGCGCCTGTGTCTCGGCGTGCACCAAATGCTCGCGCTCGGTGAGAGGTGGCAGCACGAAAGCGCCGTCGTCGAAACCGAGGTCGGATGGTCGGCGGATCGCCCTAGCCCAAGAGCAAACCCAGCGCCAAAACGGCGTTTCGGCATGGCCCTTGAAGCGCCACTTAGCGCCCTCGTCCAGTTTGGCGAAGTTCTTCCCGCGGTGGCGGTACACCGTCGCCTTGATGGAGTTACCTTGGTCGTTTTTGAAGAACCGCGAAAGCATGTCCATGTAGCCGAGCTGTCCCAAGGCTTCGCTCGAGGTGCCGAGTTCGATGTAGTCGTTGGGCGCGGCCGTCGCGGTGCACAGCAGCCGGTAGGGCATGCGGCGCATGAACTCCGTGACCTGCGCGCGGCGTGCGCCATCAAACGACTTGAGGATGCTTGATTCGTCGGCCACCACCCCGGCGAAGTCCTCCGGCTTGAAGTGGTGCAGCCGCTCATAGTTAGTCACGCTGATACCAGGAAGCGCCTCACCGTCGGCCGCGCGCCGCGCCTCAATGCCGAACTTCTCGGCCTCGGCAACGGTCTGCGCAGCGACCGCAAGGGGCGTGACGATCAGGACAGGCAGGTTTTCCTTGCGCACTACGTTGTCAGCCCACGCGAGCTGCATCGGGGTTTTCCCGAGCCCACAGTCAGCGAAGATCGCTGCCCTGCCCTTGCGCGCCGCCCACTCGACCAGCGAGCGCTGGAAGTCGAAGAGTGCGTCTGGCATGGCGACAGGCTCGAAGCCATCATCGGCGCCTGATTGCACCTTCGCTTCGAGGAAGGCTGCGTAGTTCACGATTGGTGAGCGCCCCGCCGTTCGGCGCGCGCGGCTGTCCTAACCCAGGAGGAGGAGAGGGTTCGGAACGCGAGCTTCCGGGCGAGGCGCTCCAAGGAAGAAAAAGCCCGGGCCGAGGGGGTCGACCCGGGGACACCCTGCGCGTCGGGGGGATGTGAGACGCGCCGCGCTTTCGCGCGCAAGGAGGGATTCTGTTCGTCTCGGTCTCTCCCGAGCGTCAAGCCTTGAATGCGCGATGTATGGACCGCGCGGCTTTCCACGGTGGCGGGCACTTCAACACTCTTCAGCGCGTCCGCTTGGCACCATGTCGCCTCGCGTCCTGCGGTACTGCACGCGCCTATTGCCGCCCTGCGCCTTGAGTATCCGTTCTCCACCCAGCCCCCAGCGTGTTATTTGCCGCGCGCCCTCGCGCGCTTTACTGCCTTCCGCCGGAATCCGCAGCCTTCCGCACGATTCCGCTGCTTGCCATCCGCTCGAGTAGCACACTGAATGCGTGCCACTCAGCGGCAATCATTTTTTCGAGCAACTGCGACCCGAGCGTCGAGAGGTCGACATTCTGGAAATCAGCCATCTTGCGAAGCTTGTCGTGCAGATCGGCGTCGATCTCGCACCGGAAATCCTTGCCGCGAAGGCTCACGCGGCGTTCGCGAACAGTTTCGGGAACAGAATGCGCACCTTGATCTCGCCGCGGGTGCGCTTTTCGATCCGACTCGCGGTCGTCAGGCTGATGCCCTTTTCTCCGCTCAGCCATTGCGACACCGCGGACTGCGACACGCCCATTAGTTTCGCGAAGTCTTTCTGGGACAGCTCGTGACGCTTCAGGTACTCGGAAATTGGGCCTGGTGAGTGCTCGTAACCGTTCATGGCGCGAAGTATCACCTAAGGTGATTCTGAAAGTCAATATCACCCAAGGTGCTAGCGCTTGCGCGGCGTTCACCTACGGTTATACTTACGAGGAGATCAGCCGGTGCGAACCAACTTCAAAGCCAGCGCAAACCTGCGCCGACTCTATTCAGAGCGGGTCGGTGATTCCATGACCCAAGCTCAATTCGCCAAGCGTTACAAAATTGGCGGGCAGACCATGCTCTCCCAAATATTGAGCGGGGCCAAACCTTTGCCGATTGATACCGCTCAGAAGCTCGCACGGGCGCTGCAATGCAGCATTTATGACATTTGCCCGGAGATGGGTGACTACATCAGGGACGAATTGGTGCCGGCCTTGGGAAAAGGATTGCGCCGGGCGGCGGCGCTCCTGCTCTGCATCTTCATCCCCTGGCTTTCCGTCCCGCTCGACGCGAACGCATTTACCATAACAAAAATAGCGGCATTCAATCTCCAAGTAGTTGAACTATATACACATTGGCGCCTAATTAGGCGCTGGCTGTCAAGGATTGTTAGGGGTCGAGGTTTCCCGACGGCGCCGCTCGCCGCCTGATGCCGTAATGGGCGATGGGCCCGGATACGTCGCAGCTCGTGGCCGCGATCCTCAATGACTGGTGGATGGTGCGCCACTACACGCTACAACGCACGCCCGCCATGCGGCTTCGGCGAGCTCAGGCGCTACAGCGCCTCGGCCTAACCATCCGCCGCGCCTTCAACACCTCCGACGATTTTGAGGCCCTGCTCACCGCAGTAGTAGACGGTGCGCGCCCGCGCGACGAACGCCCGTTCTAGGCGGTATCACCTAAGGTTATTGACATTTAGAATCACCTACGGTGATAATTCCCCCAGTTCACCAAGGGGGCGTCATGGACAAGCAGGGCAGGACCACCGTAGTCAAAGCCGAACTTCACCCGTTCTGTAACGAATGCGGATGGCGCAAAGGTGGACGCGACTCGTGGAACGGGCGCGCCTGCAAGTGCGGTTTCTATGAGCCGCCCTTCAGCGCGGAGACGAACGCCATCTTCGACCGCCTTGATGCGATAGACCTTGCGCTGACCCTGGCCGGTGAGCGCGAAGAACCGCTCCCCATGGGCGAAGAGGATGCGCTCAGGGCCGAGCGCGCGGAATTGCAGGCGCGGCTTGAAGTCGCCATGCGGAGGCTGGTATGAAGCCCGCTCTGCGCGTCATCGCCGGTCGGCCGCTCGCTTCGGGCGAGCTGATGCGGCGCGAGACGCAGGCCGCGCTCGACGCCGCCGATGCGAACGACGACATGCTGCGCGCGATGGGCGGCTTGGTGCTCGCCGCGGCGTTCTTGCTAATCGGCTTGTTCTTCCTCGTGGTGCTGGTGTTTTCGCTGGCGGCGCCGTGAGCGAGTACGCCGCCATCGTCGCCTTCGCCTTCGGGCTCTCCGGGGGCATCGTGTTCGGCTTCCTGCTCGGGGTGCTCTACCCGGCGGCGCGCGCCCCTGGGTCCAACCCGATGTGGCGCGGTCCAAAGCCACCGCCGCCTCCCTCGCCACCGCGCGGCGGCTACACACGATGAAGCCCTACGAACTCGCCCTGTGGGCAGCCGCCGCGGTTTCGGTCGGCTTCACCGTGGGCGCGATTACCGCGAGCAAGAGCGTGCCGCCGCCCGACCGCGCGGTCGCCAAGTGCATCTCCGAGGAGCCGGTGCGCGCGCGCGCCCTCCTCGCGCTGCCGCTACCGTGGACCGCGACCGTTACGCAGTCCTCGCCCGGCGAGATGCCGCGCACCAGGTTCTACATCCCGAGGAGCGCGCGATGAAATACAAGGGCGTGCCTGTAGTGTCGTGGCACCAATTACCGACGCGGATGCCGCTTTTGGGATCGCTCGTCTTGTGGCTCGCGCTCGACCGCCTTGATGCCGCCGGGTGGGTGTGGGGCGTGGTCGGCACCGTCGTCGTCGTAGGCTGGCTCTTCTGGGCTCTCTCCTTGTTCATCGAGAAGCATGTCGAGATCGACGTCGATCGGATCGCCAAATGATCCGTGTGCGCGGCATGAAGTTTCGCGACTCCGACGATGCCTACGAGTATTTCAGGCAGCGCGAGGTGGACGACGCGGCCGAGCGCGCTCGCCAGCCAGCGCCGCTTCCGCAGATTTGCCACAACTGCGGCCACGCTTACGCCGGCGCCATCTGCCCGCTGTGCAAGCAAGAGCGTCCTGCGTACACCGCCATGAAGCGCTCCAAGTGAACGCGCCCGCCCCCGCCGCAGTCACCGAGCGCCAGAGATTCCTAGGCGGGAGCGACGCCGCCGCTGTTCTTGGCGTGTCGCCGTTCGCGACGCCGGTCGATGTGTACCTGGAAAAGACTGGACACTCCTACCCGGCGCCGCCTGACCACGGCAAAGAGCGCCTGTTCCGATGGGGCAAACTGCTCGAGCCGGTGGTGGTCAAGCATCTGCGCCAGGACTACGGCGTCAAGGTGACCAAGGTATCGACGCCACGCAAGCCGAACCGCTACCAGGACCAGGAGCACGGCTTCCTCGCGGCCGAGATCGATTTCGAGTGGCGCGTGACGCGCGACCTCGTCGACGAATACGAGTTGTCGCGCGACCTCGTCAACACGATACAGAACGGCGAAATCAAGACCGTCCACACTTTCGCCGCGGCCAAGTTCGGCGAGGCGGAAACCGAGGACGTGCCCATTGAGTATGCAGCGCAGGCAATGGCTGGCCTAATGGTGACGGGGCGCAAGCTCTGCATGTTCGGCGTGCTGACCGGCACGCGCGACGTTACGCTCTACTGGATCAAGCGCGACGAGCAGACCATCGCCGCGATGCGCGCGCGGCTCGTCGCGTTCTGGCATGACCACGTGCTCGCAGGTGTGCCACCGCATCCGCTGAACGTGTTCGATACCTACAAGCTGTTCCGCAAGGCCCCATCCACCAAGGTCGAGGCCACGCCAGAGGTGATCGCGCTTTGCCATGACCTCGAGAGCGCGAAGGATGACCAGCGGATCGCCGCGGAACGCGAGCTCGAATGCAAGTATGAAATCGGCAAGTACATGCTCGGCGCGTCGGGAATCATGCTCGGCTCAAAGGGCAAACTCCTGCCGGCTCCGGACGCGAAGCCCGGCCAACATCTCCTGCACGTGGGCGGCGCGCCGCTCCTCACGCTCGAGTTGCGCAGCCAGTCGCGCCTGGACGGCGAGCGCCTGAAGTCCGAGCGCCCCGAAGTGCATGCCGAATTTCAGAAGTCCAGCACCCATTTCGTATTTTCCAAACCGAAGAGGAAAAGACAATGACCGCAACCGCACAGGCCGCCGCGCCCGTCGAGAATCTGCCGGCGCGCGCGAAGCCAAGCCTCGTCTCGAAGTTCGCCGCCAAGTACACGATCGACGCGGAAAAACTCCTCCCGATCCTGAAGGCCACCGCGTTCAAGCAGAAGAAGGGCGCGCCGGAAGTCACGAACGAGCAAATGGCGGCGCTGCTCGTCGTCGCCGATCAGTACGGCCTGAATCCGTTCACCCGGGAAATCTTCGCCTTCCCCGATAAGCAGAACGGCATCGTGCCGGTGGTAAGCGTGGACGGCTGGGGACGCATCATCAACGAGAACGCGATGATGAACGGCTTGGAGTTTCGCTACTCCGATTCTTTGGTTCCGGTCGGTGGACTGGAGGGCCTGCGAGTGCGTGGCCACGAATGGATCGAAGCCGTTATCTACCGCAAGGACCGCGACAAGCCGACCATCGTGCGCGAGTACCTAGAGGAGGTATACCGCCCGCCGTTCAAGTTCGACGACGGCAACACGCGCGAGGGAGCCTGGCAGACCCACACGAAGCGCATGCACCGGCACAAGGCGCTCATTCAGGGGGCGCGCGTGGCTTTCGGATTCGCCGGGATCTACGATGAGGACGAGGCAACCAGAATTATCGAGGGGCACGTGCTGCCCACCGACCCGCTCCCCATCGAGCCGCAGCGCGGAGCGGCCGGCCTGAAAGCAGCCCTCGGCGCCAACGCCAAGGAACCCGGCACGCTCGAACAACGCGACGCCTTCGTGAAGAAGTTCGGCGAGTGCAAGGACCCAGAGGTCCTCGCCTTGGTGCGCGACGAGGCGAACCTCTACGAGTGGAGCCCGGCCGACAAGGAAGTGCTCGACGTGGCGTATTCCCGCAGGCAGGACGAGATGAAGGCAGTATCGTGATCGCTCGCCTAATCTGCCGCCCCTTCGGTCACCGTCGCGGCAAGCGCGTAGGCATCACCGCCAGCGGCGGGCGCGGCTTAGTCGCGGAGTTCCGCTGTCCGCGGTGCAGCGCCACGTGGACGCGCAAGGACAAGGAGAAGGCCGCGTGAATCACCGAATCGTGCCGCCCGGCCTATCCTTCGAACAGGCATTGCGCCTCGGCTACACCGGGCCGATCCGCCTGCCTGGATACATCGCATGGCTGAAGACGCTGCCGTGCCACCACTGCCTCGCGCCAGCTCCTAGCGATCCGAGTCACCCGAACTTCTTCAAGAGCCAACGCAACAAGGCGCCGGATCCTCTCGCGATCCCAGAATGCCGCGACGACCACGAATGCTACGAGCGTAACGGCTTTCCTGATGAGGAGCACCGGCTGGCTCGAGCAGCGCTTTTCATGCTGCAGGCAATTTTTGAAGGGAGGCTCAAGTGGGTGGGGTGAATTACGAACCCGGCGTCGCATGGGAGCTGGCGAAGAAAGCGCTTGCTGCGGGCAAGTTCAACGAAGTGGAGGAGTTGATACCGCAGATGGTGAGGAGCGACCGGATCCTGATGCGCGCGAAGCTGACATTGGCACGCGAGGCTGCGGCTCAAGGTCGGCCCACCTAGGTAAATTATTCCGACTTGAACAATGGAGCGCTCATGGGTCTGAGAGTAACGGGTAAAGGTTCCGTGCAATACGGAAACGCCCATGAGCAATCCACCATCAACGAATCGTTCAGGGAGCGGAGGCGAAAGTGAGCGAGCCGATCAAGACGGGCGATCTAGTCGTGATGGTGCGCGGCTACAAACCGGATTGTCAATGCGAGCCAGTCGGCGTGCCGTTCAAGGTTAGCCGCATCCGTGGCAGCTACGAGCCGCTGCGCTGCCACTGCGCCGAGCAACTGCCGGCGTGCCAGGTGGCCGAGGGATTCGACTCTTACCGCGTCGTCCCGCTGCAATGGCTGAAGAAGATCCCGCCGCTGGACGAGCTGGATCTGGGCGAGGCAATGCGCAACCTGCGCGAGATGCTGACAACGTGATTTTCCGTTCAGCCTTCGGAGGTGTATGAGATGAAAGTATATCTGTGTGGTCCCATCAACGGTCGCTCTGACGACGACTGCAAGACGTGGCGCGAGTACGCCAAAGAACGTCTGCCTGACACCCTGGACCCGATGGCGAGGGACTACCGTGGCCGCGAGCTGGAACCAGGCATTGCCGACATCATCGTGGCCGGCGACGAAGAGGACATCGCTGCAGCCGACGTGCTGCTCGTCTACTACGACAAGCACAGCGTCGGGACGGCGATGGAGATCCGCATGGCAGTCAAGGAAATGGGTAAGCGAGTCGTGCTGGTGGACAAGTCTGGCGCCCCGCTATCTCCCTGGCTGATCCACCACTGCCCGGAGCGTTACAAATCGTTGGACGAAGCCATTGCGGTTCTTTGTCGGCCTACATCACCCGTCTGACGCTCACGAGTTCGATGCGGCCTTTATCTCCATCCGCGCTATCGAGAAGCGAAAGAGCGACTTCCGCGTGAACGACTGGGTAATGGACTCCGGCGCCTTCTCGACCATCAAGACGCACGGCGGGTATCCGAGCTCGCCGGAGGATTACGCCGCGCAGATCAAGCGCTGGTCCACGAACGGCAATCTGCTGGCTGCGGTAACGCAGGACTATATGTGCGAGCCCGACATGCTCGCTAGAACGGGAATGACCGTGGAGCAGCATCAACGGCTGACGGTGGAACGATACGACGCCATTATGGCCTGCGACCTCGGCGGGATTCACCTGATGCCGGTGCTTCAGGGGTGGATGCCAGACGACTACCTGCGCCATATCGAGATGTACGGCGACCGCCTGAAGCCCGGTATGTGGGTAGGGGTTGGCTCGGTGTGCAAGCGCAACCGCGCCGAGAACATCGCCAGAGTGCTAGGGGCCATCAAAGCGAAGCGGCCGGATCTTCGGCTGCACGGCTTCGGGGCGACTCTGACCGCTCTCAAGAGCCCGCTCGTTCAAAGCCTTCTCTACACCGCCGACTCGATGGCATGGTCCTTCGCAGCTCGCAGGGAAGGACGCGACCCGAACGGGCCGGCCGAGGCGCACAAGTTCGTCGCCGCCGTGAACAGCTACGCCGAGGGCTGGGCCGAAACCGACCTCATCCAAGAAAGGCTATTCGCATGAAAACCCTGATCGCCGCCTACATCGCCGCCATGGTCGTCGCCAACCTGCTGGTCTGGTGGCTCGGCCCCTGGTCGTCCCCTTTCATCGCCTTCTGCCTCATAGGGCTCGACCTGACGCTGCGGGACGTGATGCACGACCGGCTGAGCAAGTGGCAGATGCTCGGGGTGGTCCTAACCGGAGGAGCGCTTACGTGGCTCCTGAACCCCTCTGCGGCCCATATCGCCATCGCCTCGGCAACCGCCTTCACGGTCTCCGCGATGGCCGACTGGCTGGCTTACACCTACCTGCGGTCGAAGCCCTGGCTGGTCAGGTCCAACGGCTCCAACGTGGTAGGAGCTGCCGTGGATAGCATCATCTTCCCCACACTGGCCTTCGGCGGGTTCCTGCCGCACATCGTCGCCATGCAGTTCGCCGCCAAGGTCGGCGGCGGGGCGGTGTGGTCCTACCTGCTGCGTCGTAGATCGTTCGCATAGTGACTGACATTGACGCCCTTGAGGGGTGGTTCTCGGTGAAGGAAAGGCTACCGGCTACAGGCGTGATGGGGTTCGGGCGTCAGGATCAATGGGCTCCCGTCACCGCCTACCTCGATGAGTGCAGCAACTGGAAGTTCATCGAGTACCAGCACCCGCACCACGTCACGCACTGGAGACACAAATGACAGGCCGTCCAAGCACGGAAACGGCGAAGCAAATCTCTCCAGCGGCGTGGGTCTACCGTGGATACACGATTAGAACCAGGAAGGTGCTGAGCACTGACAGTTACTACGCTTGGGTCTACAGGAACACGGGCGATTATGGATTCCCTGTGTGCGACAAAAAACCCGCCGAGCGGCGCGAGCATGTCGTGAGAGCCGCGTGCGTTGAGATCGACAACCACTACCAAGCTGACGAGGAATTGCCATCGACTTGGGGCCGCGTATGAGCGCCACAGACAGCTACAGCGCTAAGGATGAGCTGCTCAAGGTCGCCAGAGTGATCTGCGACGCATTCGACTACAACCCAGGCCATTCTGACTTGGATGCCAACCAGCCAATATGGATCGGCGTGACGCTAGGAGACTGGCGCAAACTGCATTTCGCGCTGGCGACGATCAAGTCGGAGTCTGAGTCTAGTGGGCCGAAGTGCGGAAGGTGGATTCTGGTCAGCGAGAGACTGCCTGACCGCTCCGACTGGTACGGCGTGCTAGACGCCCAAGGCGAGAAGAGGGCCGCGATGTTCCACGTCAAGAGCTGCGGATGGATTCACAACGTAGTGGAGCCAATTCAAGCGTGGTGCGATTTTCCGCCCACTGCCACACGGAGCGAATAGTGAACTCACGAGAGGCCGAAGTGTTTGAAGAAGATCAGAAGCGCCGCAGTACCCCACTATGCACAGGCTGGGCGGCTGTTCTAGC
>Ga0208454_1000918_pt1 | contig 13679 bp, 11 predicted proteins | sample EasRivMeERMZT100_FD_187530 | JGI IMG/M metagenome (GOLD analysis project Ga0208454, IMG submission 187530) | Soil microbial communities from meander-bound floodplain in the East River, Colorado, USA - East River MetaG ERMZT100 (SPAdes) (version 2) | ecosystem: Environmental > Terrestrial > Soil...
GCTGATGCCGTTGATACCGTGGCAGCGCACGCAGGACGACTCCGCGACGCGCTTGCCTTCGGCGATGTCGGGGGCGTTGACGTAGAGCGCGCGCAGATCGTCGCCGGCGGCGGGCTTGGTCCGCGCCGGCTGCGCCGCGGCGGACCCGAGCGTCATTGCGAAGGCGATCGGCAGCAGGGCAGGGGCGAGGCGCACGGTCAGGGGCCGTTGGCGCCGGAGAACCCGATCAGCACCAGAAGGAGCAGGGCGAGGCCGAAGGCGATCAGGGTGAAGCCGAGGATCTTCGAGCCGAGCGTCATCGGCTGCGAGGGCGCGTCGACCAGGTACTTCTGCAGCTCGCCGGTTTGCACCAGCCGGTCGTACTCGAGCGTGTGCTCGCGCCTGAATTCCTCCACCGGCACCGTGCCGGTGAACATCACCACGTCGAGCGGGAACTTGTCGGGCCGGAAGTGATTGTTGAAGAAGTGCACCGTGAAGAGGAACAGCGCCGCGAGCAGCGCTTCCTCGCCGTGCACCAGCGTCGCCACGTTGAACACCCAGCCCGGCAGCACCGAGGCGGTCGCCGCCGGGAACCACATCATGAGCCCGCTCACGCCGATGATGGTGACGCCCCAGAACGGCGCCCAGTAGTCGAACTTCTCCCAGTAGGTCCAGCGGTCGAACACCGGGCGCGGCCCCCTGCCGACGAACCACTTGAACATCGCGTAGATGTCCTTGAGGTCCTGCCAGTTGGGGATCAGGGAATGCGGCCCGAACCATTGGGCGAGCGTGCGCCACTTCCGGACGCGGTTCAGGATGTAGACGAGGTGCGCCAGGAACACGGCTGCGAAGATCACCGCGCACGCGCGATGGATGAGGGCGGCGCTCTGCGGCCCGCCGAGCGCGTTGATCACCACGGGCGCCCACGCGCTGTCGGCGTACAGCACCGCCATGCCGGTCAGGGTGAGCACCATCAGGCTCACGGCGAAGAGCAGGTGCGCGAGCCGCCATATCGCGGTGAAGCGCCGGTAATGCTTTTGCTGCGCCTGCGGCATTTCGTGCGTCATCACGTGCGGACGCGGCGTGCGGCTCTGGCGCTCCCTGTACTCCCGGAAGAACCAGAGCGCGGTATGGGTCCAGAAGAAGGCGAAGGTGCCGGCCAGCAGCCCGATCATGAACTTGGCCGACAGCCAGAGTTGCGGAAAGCGATGGAAGTCGTCCGTGGTCGCATGCGGCTGGAAGCTCACGAACCCGGCGGTTGCGCCAGCGTGGCAGCGCTGGCAGGTCTTGAGCCGATTGTCGGGGTGCACGGACGAGGACGGGTCCGACACGCGCTGCACGGTATGGCTGCCGTGGCAGTCGTAACACTTGGCGGTGTAGGCGTAGCCGAGCGTGTGCACCTGCCCGTGGTAGGTGTCGCGGTAGCTCTCGTAGCTCGCCGCATGGCAGGTGCCGCAGTTCTTCGTGATGGCGAGCTTCATCGATTCCTTGGTCGGGCGATCGATGTCGTGCGTGGTGTGGCAATCGGAGCACACCGCTGTCGCCGGGTTGCCTTTCTGCAGCGTTTCCCTGCCATGCACCGAAGTGGCGTAGGCCTCGAGCTGCTTGGCATGGCACGCGCCGCAGGCCTTCGGAATGCTCAGGCGCCATTCTGCGCGCTGCTGGCTGCCGAGCGGGTAGACGTAATGCGCCTCGTGGCAGTTGTAGCAGGTCGCGTTGGTGCGCGACTGGTCTTCGCGGTTGGGCCGCGCGTGAATGGATTTCATGTAGCGGTCGATCTGATCGACCACCACGCCGAGCCGCGCGTGCTCCCCGGTCTTGCTTTCCTTCTGGGCGGCCTTCCACAGGTCGTCGTGGCACGTGACGCAGCTCACCTTGTGCGCGACTTTCTTGTGCGGAATCTCGGTGATGTCCTTGTGGCACTCGACGCACAGCCGCTTGCCGTGCACGCTCTTCTCGAACCTCCCCTGGTCCAGGTGCGGGGTGAATTTCTCGTTGCCGTGGCAGGCGAGACAGGTCGCGTTGTCGGATCCTGCCGCCGCCGCGGCCGGCTTGGCGCCCGAGGGTTGCGCCGCCAGGAGGAAGCCGATCATCGCTTTCAGCTCCGGCTCCGTGGCCTCGACCTTCATCGGATGGCCCTTGCCCTCCCTGAGCGCGGCGATGAGCTTGGCCGGCGCGCCCTTGTGCTTCGCCGCCGCCTCCCTGAGCGCGGGGCCCATTTTCTTTTCCTCGATGCCATGGCAGCCCAGGCATCCCTTCGCCTCGAGCAGCGCCTCGCCGGATTGCGCGCTCGCCGCGGTTGCGAAAAGCAGCCCCGCGACCGCGAGCAGAAGTCCTCCCGCCTTCATCAAGCCGCTTTACCTTACTTGATCTTGGTCGCTTCGATCGCGGCCTTGGCGCCGATGCCGAGCGTCGTGACGAACGAGACGTGATGGCCGCGGGTGGTGATGTTGTCGTCGTGCACCGCGAAGCCGACGTTGTAGACACCGCCTTCCTTCAGCGCCTTGTCATCCTTGTTGGCAAGGTTGAGCGGACGGGTGATGACGACGGTCCACGTGCCGGTCTTCCAGCTCGCGGTCGCGTTGTTGTCAGCGGCGGAGCCTTTGGCGTCCTCGCGGCTCACGACGTAGTCCGGAATCATGTCACCCTCTTTCCAGCCCGCGTTCGGGTCGAACGGCACCGCGTTCTTTTCGCGGATCAGGAAATGCTGGCCCTTGCGCAGCTGCTTCTCGGTGATGGATTTGTAACCGACCTTTTTCGGGTCCCACATGAACTTGGGCTGGTGCGTCTTCGGATCGCCGTTGCCGCTGAACATGTCCTTCCCGGCGTCCGAGAGGCGGTACTCGAGAACGTAGCCGTCATCGGCCATTCCCACCGCGTTCGAGCGGTGCCCACGCCACTGGATCAGGTCGACGAAGCCGCCTTCGGTCTTGATCTTGGCGATCTCCTCGAGCGACTTGCCGGTCTTCCAGTCCGCCGGGTCGGCGCGCGTGGCAGGCAGGTACTTGCGCAGGTCATTCTTCTTGATGGCGCTGAGCAGCGCGTTGGCGTTCGCGTCTTCCTTCGATGCGACTTTCTGCATGTCGCGCTGGCCATCGTGGCAGGTGAGCCAGCAGCCCTGCTTCGCGAATCCCGGCACCTTGCCGTCGTCGATCATGAGGGTCATGCGATCTTCGTAGATGCCAGGCTGCTTGCCCTCCTGGACCACCTTGTCGAGCTTGGGATAGCCGTAAACCTTCCATTCCGTGCCGTCGAAGCGAAGGTACTGGTGCTCGGTTCCGGGATACCCATTCTTAGTCTTCCACTGGAAGCGGAAGTAGGCGTTGCTGGCGTCATAGGCGGCCTGAACCTTAAGGTCCACCCAGCCGTTCTTGCCTTTGACCGGCGCGGGCTCGAGCGGTCCACCCTTCACCAGTTTGTCGCCTTTTGCCTTCTCTTGTCCGGTGTGGCACGTGGCGCAGGCCTCGCCACCCTGGACCGCTTGCGCGCCGGGATGAGCGCTGCCGCGCACCCACTCGTACGAGGTCTGCCCTGGGTAGAAAAGCGTTACGGTCTTGGTCGGTACCTTGCTCCAGTTGATCTTGGCTGGATCGGCGGCATGCACGACCCCCGAGATCAGTGCGATTGCGGATGCAATAGCGGTCAGCTCGAGCATTCTCATGGCAGGCTCCGTGGGAGATAGGGCTGTTCTGACTTGGATCAAATACCGGTTACCGATTGAGGTCGAACTTGGCTTCGAGCGGCGCCGCAGCCTTCGGCAGCCGCACAGTGACGGTCAGGGTGTAGCGCTCGTTGGCCACCATCGTGAAGTCGTTGCTGTAGCTGACGCTTTCGTTGATGGTGGTCGCATTGAGCTTCTTCGTCGTGCCGCCGAGCGTGCTCGCCACGCGGGCTTCCACCACGGCGTCCTTGATCAGCGCCTTGCTTGCGCCGTCCCGCAGCGAGATGTTCACGTGATAGACGCCCTTCGAGCCGGCCGGCATGAGACCGAGATAGATCTCGACGCCACCCACCACCTTCTTGTTGTGGTCTGGAGCGGCGGCGGGTGCTGCGGCCGAGAACTTGGCCGAGGCCGCTGCCGGGTTGAAGAGATAGAGGATCGCGGCGCGCAGCTCGGTGTCGGTGAGATCGGCCATGCCGCCGCGCGCCGGCATGCCGCCGTGCCCCTTGATCGCCGAGCGCACCGTCGCGTCAAGTCCGAGCTTCATGCGCGGCGCCCAGGCCTGCCGGTCGCCGATCTTCGGCGCGCCCTTGAGTCCTTGCTCGTGGCATTTCGCGCACTGCGCCTTGACCACCTGCTCGCCGGTCCGCTCCCCGGTTTGCGCGTAGGCCGAGATCGCGAGCGTGAGCGCCGCGCACGCAGCCAACGATAGCGTTTTCATACCCATCCTCAACTCATTGTGACGGAGTGGCTCCGATGTTGAGCCGGCGTGGTGAAGACGCTTTGACCTAGGTCAACAGGTGATGCCCGAAGCGGCCGACACTTGTCCGCTAAGCACCCAGGAGATTCCGATGAGCAGCATACCCGGTACGGGCGTTTCCGGCGCGGCCCGCGGCATCGCGCTTCTGCGCGACCCGCTTCTCAACAAGGGGACGGGGTTTACCGAGCGCGAGCGCGACCAGCTCGGCTTGCGCGGCCTGCTGCCCGCCCACGTATTGTCGCTGAAGCTGCAGGCCGAGCGCGTGCTCGCGAACCTGCGCGGCCTGCCGAGCGACCTCGACAAGTACGTCGCGCTGAACGCGCTGCACGACCGCAACGAGGCGCTGTTCTTCCGTGTGGTGTGCGACAACATCGACGAGATCCAGCCGCTCATCTACACCCCGACGGTGGGCCTCGCCTGCCAGAAGTTCGGCCACATCTTCCAGCGCCCGCGCGGGCTGTTCATCGGCGCCAGCGACCGCGGCCGCATCTCCGAGATCCTGCGCAACTGGCCCTACCCGGCGAAGCTCATCGTGGTGACCGACGGCGAGCGCATCCTGGGCCTCGGCGACCTCGGCGCCAACGGCATGGGCATCCCGGTCGGCAAGCTCTCGCTGTACGCGGCGTGTGCCGGGGTGCACCCGGAGCTTTGCCTGCCGGTGATGCTCGACGTAGGCACCGACAACGAAGCACTCGCCGCCGATCCGTATTACGTGGGTTTGCGGCGCAAGCGCGTGCGCGGCCCAGAATACGACGCGCTGGTGGAGGAGCTCGTCGCCGCGGCGCAGCAGGTGTTTCCCGGCGTGCTGATCCAGTTCGAGGACTTCGCCAACCGCAACGCCTTCCGGCTGCTGAAGAAGTATCGCGACCGGGTCTGCACCTTCAACGACGACATCCAGGGCACGGCCGCGGTGGCGCTCGCCGGCATGCTGTGCGCGCTGCGCATCTCCGGCCGCAGGCTTTCCGACCAGATGTTCCTCTATCTCGGAGCGGGCGAGGCCGCGACCGGGATCGCCGACCTGGTGGTCTCGGCGATGATGGCCGAGGGGACCTCGGAGGCGGCGGCGCGTTCGCGCAACTGGCTTTTCGATTCGCACGGCTTGGTGGTCAAGGGGCGCGGCGAGCTCGCCGAGCACAAGCGGCCCTACGCGCACGCTCACGCACCGGTCGCGCAGTTCGACGCGGCGATCCGCGCGCTCAAGCCGACCGGCATCATCGGCGTCGCCGCCACCGGGGGCCTCTTCACGCCGGCGGTGCTCGAGACCATGGCGCGGCTGAACCAGCGGCCGGTCGTGTTCGCGCTGTCGAACCCGACTTCGAAGGCGGAATGCACCGCCGAGCAGGCCTACCGCCACACCCAGGGCCGCGCGCTCTTCGCCTGCGGCAGCCCGTTCGACCCGGTGACGCTCGACGGCAGGACCTTCGTGCCGCGCCAGGGCAACAACTCCTACATCTTCCCCGGCGTGGGGCTCGGCGTGATCGCGAGCGGCGCGCGGCGCGTGACCGACGAGATGTTCATGGCCGCGGCGCGCACCTTGGCTGCTCTGGTGAGCGAGGCGGACCTGGCGCAGGGAAGCCTCTATCCCGCGCTGCCGCGCATCCGCGAAGTTTCCGCGCAGATCGCCGCGGCGGTCGCGCGGGTCGCGTATGAGCGCGGCCTCGCGCAAGGCGACGCACCGAGTGACTTGCTGGCCCACGTCCAGAAGCAGATGTACGATCCGCGGTACTAAGTTCGCCGAAAAAAAGGAGGCAGCTTGCTGACCAGAAGACAAGTCCTGGGTGGGCCGCCGGTGGAGATCGCCAGCGTGATCGTTCACTCGCTTCCGGGGCGCCGCGAAGGCCTGCGCGAGCGCCTCGTTGAGCTTCCGGGCGTCGAGATCCACGCCGAGACGCCCGACGGCCGCTTCATCGTAACGGTCGAAAGCACGCCCGGCGCGACCGCGGGCGACACGCTGCTCGAACTGCACCGGCTCGACGGCGTGCTCGCCGCCTCGCTGGTCTCCCATTATGAAAACGTCTAGACGCGAGTTCCTTAAGGCCAACGCCGTGGCGGCGGCGGCTTCGATCGCCGGCATCCCGGTGAAGGCCGTGTCCCAGGAAATGAAGGACGGGATCCGCTGGGACAAGGCGGCGTGCCGCTTCTGCGGCACCGGCTGCAGCGTGCTCGTCGGCACGCGCGAGGGCCGCGTGGTCGCGACCCAGGGCGACCCGGAATCCGAAGTGAACCGCGGGCTGCACTGCGTCAAGGGCTACTTCCTGTCCAAGATCATGTACGGCGCCGACCGGCTGAAGACCCCGCTGCTGCGCAAGAAGAACGGCGTCTACGACAAGGCGGGCGAGTTCACGCCGGTGTCCTGGAACGAGGCGTTCGACGTGATGGCGGTGAAGTGGAAGGAGGCGCTGAAGGCGGGCGGTCCGAGCACCGTCGGCATGTTCGGCTCCGGCCAGTGGACGATCTGGGAAGGCTACGCCGCGGCCAAGCTGATGAAGGGCGGCTTCCGCTCCAACAACCTCGACCCGAACGCGCGCCACTGCATGGCCTCCGCGGTCGCGGGCTTCATGCGCACCTTCGGCATCGACGAGCCGATGGGCTGCTACGACGATATCGAAGCGACCGACGCCTTCGTGCTGTGGGGCTCGAACATGGCGGAGATGCACCCGGTGCTGTGGACGCGCATCACCGACCGGCGCCTGATGAATCCCCACGTCAAGGTGGCGGTGCTCTCGACCTACCAGCACCGCGGCCACGAGCTCGCCGACCTGCACCTGCTGTTCAAGCCGCAGACCGACCTCGCGATCCTCAACTTCATCGCCCATCACATCATCAGCACCGGGCGGGTGAACAAGGATTTCGTCGGCAAGCATGTCAACTTCGTGCTCGGCAACGATGACATCGGCTATGGCCTGCGGCCCGAGGACGAGCGCGAGAAGCGGGCGAAGAATGCCGCCAGCGCCGAGGGCGCGAAGCCGATCAGCTTCGACGAGTACGCGAAATTCGTCTCTGCCTACCCGGTTGACGTCGCTTCGAAGATCTCCGGCGTCCCGGCTCGCCTGCTGACCGAGCTCGCCGAGCTCTATGCCGACCCGAAGCGCAAGGTGGTGTCGCTCTGGACCATGGGGTTCAACCAGCACACGCGCGGCACCTGGGTGAACCAGCTCTGCCACAACATCCACCTGCTCACCGGCAAGATCTCGGAGCCGGGCAATCACCCCTTCTCGCTCACCGGCCAGCCCTCGGCGTGCGGCACGGCGCGCGAGGTCGGCACGTTCTCGCATCGACTGCCGGCCGACATGGTGGTGACGAATCCGAAGCACCGCGAGATCACCGAGAAGATCTGGCAGCTCCCGGCGGGAACGATTCCCGACAAGCCCGGCTACCACGCCGTGCTGCAGAACCGGATGCTCAAGGACGGCAAGCTGAACGCGTACTGGGTGCAGTGCACGAACAACATGCAGACCGCGGCCAACATGATGCAGGAGACCTGGCCCGGCTACCGCAACCCGAAGAACTTCGTCGTCGTCAGCGATCCGTATCCGACCGTGACGGCGATGGCCGCCGACCTCATCCTGCCCACAGCGATGTGGGTGGAGAAGGAGGGCGCCTACGGCAACACCGAGCGGCGCACGCAGTTCTGGCGACAGCAGGTGCAGGCGCCGGGCGAGGCGAAGTCCGACCTGTGGCAGCTCGTAGAGTTCTCCAAGCGCTTCAAGATGGAAGAAGTGTGGCCCGCGGATCTATTGAAGCAAAAACCCGAATATCGCGGAAAGACGCTTTACCAGGTTCTGTTTGCGAACGGGCAGGTCAACAAGTTCCCGGAAAAGCCGAACGACGAATCGCGCCACTTCGGCTACTACCTGCAGAAGGGCCTGTTCGAGGAGTACGCGGGCTTCGGCCGGGGCCACGCCCACGACCTCGCGCCGTTCGACACCTATCACAAGGTGCGCGGGCTGCGCTGGCCGGTGGTCGACGGCAAGGAAACCAAGTGGCGCTTCCGCGAGGGCTACGACCCGTACGTGAAGAAAGGCGAGGGCGTGCGCTTCTACGGCAAGCCCGATGGCAAGGCGGTGATCTACGCGCTGCCCTACGAGCCGCCGCCCGAGGTGCCCGACAAGGACTACGACCTGTGGCTGTGCACCGGGCGCGTGCTCGAGCACTGGCATTCGGGCTCGATGACGCGGCGCGTGCCCGAGCTGCACCGCGCGCAGCCCGAGGCGCTGGTCTTCATGCACCCGAACGACGCGAAGAAGAGGAAGCTCCTTAACGGCCAGGAGGTTCGCCTGAGCTCGCGCCGCGGCGAGATCCGCGCGCGCATCGAGATCCGCGGCCGCAACGAGCCGCCCGAGGGACTGGTGTTCGTGCCGTTCTTCGACGAGGGGCGCCTGGTGAACAAGCTGACGCTGGATGCGACCTGCCCGATCTCGCGCGAGACCGACTACAAGAAGTGCGCGGTCAAGGTGACCAAGGTATGAGGCTTTTCCTGGCCGCGCTTCTCGCTCTCGCGGGGAATGCTTTTTCCCAGGAAGTGGTCAAGCCCATTCGCGGGCCGGTGCCCATCCCGGAAGCCAATCCGGCCGACACCTACCGCATGGAGCGGCACGACCGGATCCTGCGCCGCAGCCACGCCTGGCAGCCGCCGATCATCCCGCACAACGTCAAGGGCTACCAGATCACCAAGAACGTCAACACCTGCATGACCTGCCACAGCAGCAAGGCGTCGAAGGAGAGCGGCGCGACGCCGGTGGGCAAGTCGCACTACCTCGACCGCGACGGCAAGCAGCTCATGACCGTCTCGGCGCGGCGCTACTTCTGCCTGCAATGCCACGTCCCGCAATTCGATGCCGACCCGCTGGTCGGCAACACCTTCAAGCCATGAGAGCCATGAAAGACTGGGTCAGGCGCATCGGTCCCTGGACGATCCTGGGCCTCTTCACCGGGGGGATCCTGTTCTGGGGCGGGTTCAACTGGTCGTTCGAGGTCACCAACACCGAGCCGTTCTGCGTCTCGTGCCACGAGATGCAGGAGAACGTGTTCAAGGAATACCAGCACACGATCCACTACACCAACCGCTCGGGCGTGCGCGCTACCTGCCCCGACTGCCACGTGCCCAGGGAATGGGGCCCGAAGATCGTGCGCAAGATCCAGGCGTCGAACGAGCTCTGGCACAAGCTGCTCGGCAGCGTCGACACCCCGGAGAAGTTCCAGGCGAAGCGCATCAAGCTCGCCGAAAGCGAATGGGCGCGCATGCGGGCGAACGACTCGCAGGAATGCCGCAACTGCCACAAGTTCGAGTACATGGACTTCGCCGAGCAGGGCCGCCGCGCGGTGCGCACTCATAGCAGGGCCTTCGACGAAGGCAAGACCTGCATCGACTGCCACCGGGGCATCGCCCACCAGCTACCGCCCATCGACCAGGAGATCGGCGCGCCGAAGGTCATCGTCGGCCGATGATCTGATCGATTCCGAATTGCCGAAATAAGAAGCCCGCCTCTCCAGGGGAGCGGCGGGCAAGATGCCGGTGTTTCGAGGCGGCTTCAATCTAGCAGCTTGCCGGCCCGCGGGTTTGACGCAGGTCAAGAGTCGCGAGGTACCCGCCGCTAGCATGCATCGACCCCACGCCACTGAAGGGTAACGCATGTTCCACCAGGCGCAGCCGGGCTAGTTGGACGCCGCCTGCTTTCATTGCGGTTTGCCGGTCCTGAAGACCGGCGCGCATCGCGCCCGGGTCCTCGAAGCCGAGCGCGAGCTGTGCTGCGTCGGATGCGAGGCGGTGGTCCGCACCATCGTCGAGGCCGGGCTGGAGAGCTACTACCGGACGCGCTCGACTCCGGCCGAGCGTCCGCCTGAACTCGCGCCCGCGCCAGTCCGGATCGATTCGCACGGACGCAGCGAAGCGCTGCTGATTCTCGAGCGGGTGCGGTGCTCCGCCTGCCTCTGGCTGATCGAGCAAACGCTGCGCCGGTTGCCGGGAGTCGCGCGCGCCGATGTCAACTACGCCACGCAACGCGCAGCCGTGAGCTGGGACGCGGCGCGGACCGGGGCTGCGGAAATCATCGCCGCGGTGCGTGCGGTCGGCTATGACGCGGTGCCGTACGAGCCGGCGCGCCAGGAGGAGGCAATCCGGCGCGAGCGCCGCGCCGCGCTGTGGCGCCTGTTCGTCGCCGGTTTCGCCGCCATGCAGGTCATGATGTACGCCTTCCCCGCGTACGTGGATGAGCTCGGATCTGAAACCGAGCAGCTGATGCGCTGGGCGAGCCTGCTGCTCACCCTGCCGGTGCTGCTCTACTCCTGCCGGCCGTTCTTCGACGGCGCGTGGCAGGAACTGCGCCGCCGCCGCCTCGGGCTCGATACGCCGATCGCCCTCGGCATCGCCGCGGGGTTTCTGGCGAGCGCCTGGGCCACGCTGAGCGGCGCCGGGGCGGTGTATTTCGACTCGATCAGCATGCTCGTCTTTCTTCTTCTCGCGGCGCGCTACGGCGAAGCCGCGGCGCGGAGCCGCGCGGTGCGCGCGCTCGATCCGCTGCTCAAGTGGAGCACGGAAAGAAAAGTTTCCGTAGGCGAGATCGTCCAGGTCGCCCCGGGCGAGCGCATCCCTGCCGACGGCATCGTCGAGCGCGGCATCTCGAGCGCCGACGAGTCGCTCCTCACCGGGGAAGCGCGCCCCGTCGCCAAGCGGCCGGGCAACGAGCTGGTCGGCGGATCGGTAAACCTGGAGCAGCCGCTTTCCATGCGCGTGACGCGCATCGGCGCCGACACGCGGGCGGGGACCATCGCGCGCCTGGTCGAGCGCGCAACCGCGTCGCGGCCGCGGCTGGTCGATGCCGCGGACCGTGCCGCGCGCGGCCTGACCTTCGTGGTGATCGCCGTGGCGCTGCTCGCGTACTGGTATTCAGGCAACGTCTGGATCGCCGTCGCGGTCCTGGTCGCGACCTGCCCGTGCGCGCTCGCGCTCGCCTCGCCGATGGTGCTCATGCGCGCGGGCACCGCGCTCCTCGGGCGGGGCGTGCTGCTGACGCGCTCGCGCGCGCTCGAAGCGCTTGAGCGCGCGACCGACGTGGTGCTCGACAAGACCGGCACCTTGACCACGGGACAGATGGCGATCGTGCGCACCACGCGACTCGGCGCAGCCGACGAGGCGACATGCCTGCGGCTGGCGGCTTCCCTGGAGAAGGCGAGCCGCCACCCGGCAGCGCGTGCCTTTCACGATTACCCGCGCGCGACGGCTGAGGGCGTGCAGGTTCATGCGGGCAAAGGAGTGGAAGGTCGGGCAGAAGGCCGGCCGCTTCGCGTCGGAAGCGAGCGCTTTTGCGGCGAGCTGTGCGCCACGCCGCTGCCGGCGATCGAGAGCGCGGGTTCCGCTCTTTGCACCCGCGTCTACCTCGCAGATGAGACCGGCTGGCTCGCGGCCTTCGATCTGCACGACGAGCCGCGCCCCGGCGCGGCGGCGCTCGTCGCGGGCCTGAAGGCACGGGGCATCGGCGTGCACCTTGCCAGCGGAGACCGCGCAGATGTGGTCTCGGCGACCGCAGCCGGACTCGGCATCGAGCGCTTCGCCGGCGGCATGACGCCCGAGGACAAGCTCGAGTACGTCCAGCGGCTGCGCGCGAAGGGCGGCGTGGTCGCGGTGGTCGGCGACGGCCTCAACGACACGCCGGTGCTGGCGAGCGCGGACGTTTCCATCGCGATGGGCAGCGGTGCGGATGCGGCACAGCTCCAGTCCGACGTCGTCCTCCTGCGCAGCTCATTGGAAGAATTGACCGAAACAATCCGCGTCGCACGGCGTGCAATGCAGCTTGTGCGCCAGAACGTCGGCTGGGCGATCGCCTACAACGCGCTCGCGCTGCCGCTGGCCGCGGTGGGATGGATCGGCCCCTGGGAAGCCGCGCTCGGCATGGGCGCGAGCTCGATGGCGGTCCTGCTCAACGCGCTGCGCCCCTTCTATCCAGGCGAACCATGGAAAGCCTCTACCTTCTCGTCCCGCTCTCGGTCGCCCTCGTTTTCCTGATCGGCTGGGTGTTCTGGCGCGCGCTCCAGTCGGGCCAGTTCGACGACCTCGAGCGCCCGGCGCACGACATCCTCGCCGACGACGACTGAGGCGATGTACCAGGACTGGCTGGTGAACACCGTCGTCGTAGCCGGCACTGCGGCCGCGGTGTGCCTGAGCGTCCTGCTGCACTACGAAGGCTTGTCGTTCGCTTCTCAGAAACTGCCGCGGCTGGGCGTGCGCCGGCGCGTCAAGGTGCTTTACGGCATCGGTTGCGTCCTTCTTCTTCACATGCTCGAGATCTGGCTGTTCGGGCTGGCGCTGTGGCTGCTGCTGCTCTGGCCCGCCACCGGCACGCTCGGCCCGGGAGCGCAACACTTCTTCGATTTCGTCTACTTCTCCGCCGTGACGTTCACCACCGTAGGCTTCGGCGACCTCGTTCCGGTCGGTCCGATCCGTTTTCTCTCCGGCATGGAGGCGCTCACCGGATTCGTGCTGATCGCGTGGTCGGCGTCGTTCACCTACCTCGAGATGGAGCGCTTCTGGCGCGCAGCATGAACGCGATGCGGCTGAACGCGCCGGGGCAGCCGCTGCGCGCCGAAGCGATCGATCCGCCCGCGCCGGGTCCTGGCCAGGTGCTGATCAAGGTCAGCGCCTGCGGCGTGTGCCGCACCGACCTGCATCTCGCCGACGGCGAGCTTCCGGCGTGCCGCTACCCGATCACGCCCGGGCACGAAGTCGTCGGGACCGTGGTTTCTACCGGCGCGAGGGTCGGGGTGCCGTGGCTCGGCTGGACCTGCGGCGAGTGCGAATACTGCAAGCGCGGGCACGAGAACCTCTGCGAGCGCGCGCGCTTCACCGGCTGCCATCTCGACGGCGGCTATGCCGAGTATGTCGTCGCCGACGAGCGCTTCTGCCTGCCGATTCCCGGGCGCTACGGCGACGCCGAGGCCGCGCCGCTGCTTTGCGCCGGGCTGATCGGCTATCGCTCGTACTTGAAATGCGAAGACGCGAAGAGCATCGGAATCTACGGCTTTGGCGCCGCGGCGCACATTCTGGCGCAGGTCGCGAAGGCCGAGGGCAGGACGGTGTTTGCCTTTACCCGTCCTTCAGATTCTTCTTCCATGAAGTTTGCCCTGGAATGCGGCGCCGACTGGGCCGGCGGTTCCGATCAGGCGCCGCCCGAGCCGCTCGACGCGGCGATCATCTTCGCGCCCGTCGGCGCGCTCGTGGTCGACGCATTGAAAAACACCCGGAAAGGCGGGCGCGTGATCTGCGGCGGGATTCATATGAGCGAC
>Ga0208454_1000920_pt1 | contig 13665 bp, 14 predicted proteins | sample EasRivMeERMZT100_FD_187530 | JGI IMG/M metagenome (GOLD analysis project Ga0208454, IMG submission 187530) | Soil microbial communities from meander-bound floodplain in the East River, Colorado, USA - East River MetaG ERMZT100 (SPAdes) (version 2) | ecosystem: Environmental > Terrestrial > Soil...
GCAGCAATGCCGCCGTCTCTTCGATCTGAGACGCGCACGCCATCACCGGATCGGGCTCGGGGACGCGCTGGATGTAGCCGGCGTAGTGCGCGGGAATCTCGTCGGGCTCCGGCCGGCCGACGACGCGCGTGTTCACGACGTCTTCGCTCCCAGCTCGGTCAGCGCCATGGCCTTCACCGTCTTGGGCTCGCCGGTGAGGATCCGGCGATGATAGTCCACCTGTCCCAGATGATAGGCGAGGTGCGTGGCGAAGTGCGCGAGGAACGCGCCGGTGGTCGAGCTCACGCCACCCACGCTTTCCGGGTACGGCTTGGCGAGATCGGCTTCCGTGATCCGGCTCATGCCCGTTTGCACGGCGGCGATCGCGTTGTCGATCTCGCGCAGCAGCTCGGCCCGCGGTACGTCCTTGCTGCCGAACTCGGCGTCGCGGTTGCGAACGTAGCCATTTTCGCCGAGCACGTTGCCGAGAAAGTACTGGAGATTGCCGGCGAGGTGCAGCGCGAGATTGCCGCCCGGATTGGTGATGCCGGGACGGACCTCCCAGAGATCCTCCTCGCTCGGGTATGTCTCGATCTCGCGCCGCAGCGCTTTCAGCTCACGGGTGATCACCTTGGTAATCCACTCTTTCATCAAATCCTCCCGACTCGCATGGCCACCGGCCAGCGCGCCGGTCGCGCGAGGCTGGGGTTGCGCCATGCCCGAGTCAAATCCTCGACGAGCCCATCCACCGGATCCTGGCCATGTTGCTTGATGAACCCCCGCGTCGCGGACCAGGTGCGGATGTATCCGGCGACGTCCTCGAGCGTCATCAATTGTTCGATCACGAAATCTGGTGCGTCGAATTCCGCGAACGGGAACTCGATGGTCTGGTAACGCTGTTCGGTGATCCGTCGTTCCGGCGGCCAGAACGGCCCGACGATGCCGCTGTAGAAGCGCCGCACCACCGCGTCGATCTCCGGACTGATTTCGACCAACACGTAGGTCCAGATGGCGATCACGCCGTTCGGCCGCAGGATGCGGCGGGCCTCGGCCCAGAATCGCGGCCGGTCGAACCAGTGGAGCGCTTGCGCCGCGGACACGAGGTCCATCGATGCGTCCTCCAGGCCGCTGGACTCGGCGGAGGCCACGCGATAGCTGACTCTCGGATCCGCCGTGGCCATCTCGATCTGCGACATGCTGGAGTCGGTTGCCGTGACATGCTCGAACCGGCGCGCCAGGCCGACGGCCGCCTGGCCGGTTCCCGTACCCACGTCCCACGCCTCCTCGCGTGCCGGCGCTTCACCGGCCAGGAAATCGAATAGCGCGTCGGGATAGCGCGGTCGAAACCTGGCGTAGTTGGCGGAGTCGCCCGAGAAGTGATCCGCGAACGTCACGGACGCGCTGGTGGCGGAGCCGGTGGTGGGGGCGGCGCTGGCGCGAGTGGTGGCGTGACCCGCTGCGCATCTCGGCACTCGGGCCAGCTGCCGGGCTGGCCGCCCTGGGTCGTCGCAAACACCGTCCGCTTCTCGCGCGACACAGGCACGGTGTCTTCCGACGCGAGATAGACGAGCATCGCGGCGAGCGCCGCGTTCAGCTTCACGTCGTCGAAGCTGATCTTGTCGTAGGTGTCGCGGTTCGTGTGCCAGGTGTAGCGGCCGTAGTCCCAATCGCCCGAGCCAATATTGAAGCCCGGCGCGCCGCACGACACGAACGCCGCGTGATCGGTGCCGCCACCGCTGGGACTGCCCGGGAAGCTGAACTTGATGTTGCGCGTGATGTCGGCGGGCACGCGCGCGAGATAACGCGCGAGGCTTGCGGATGCATCGGGGAATCCAGATGCGCTCATGTTCTCGATCCGGCCCGTGCCGTTGTCCTGGTTGAACAGCGCCTGGAGTCCGGTCACGATCTCCGGATGATCCTTCACGAAGCCGCGCGAACCGTTCAGGCCCTGTTCCTCGCCGCTCCAGTGTCCCACGAGAATCGTGCGGCGGGGATTGGGATACGCGAGCTTGAGTAGGCGCATCGCTTCGAGCATCGTGAGCGAGCCGGTACCGTTGTCCGTCGCGCCCGAGCCGCCGTCCCAGGAATCGAAGTGGGCCGAGAGCATCACGTACTCGTTGGGAAGGGCGGTGCCTTTGATCTCGGCCACCACGTTGAAGACCGGGCCTTCCCCCAGCGCCTGCGACTCGGCGGTCAGCTCGATCACCGGCGCCTGATTATTCTGCGCGAGACGGAACACGAGGCCGTAGTCCTCACACGCGACGTCCACCACCGGCACGCGATCCGTATACGCTCCGAAGACCTTTTGCACGCCCCAGCCTTGCGACCAATTGCTCGCGATGATCCCGGCCACGCCGGCAGCTTCGAGTCGTCGCGTGAGCCCGGCTGTCGCGGCGACGCCCCCGCCGGTGACATAGCCGGTGCGCTGCAGGCGCTGCTGCCAGGCTTGCTGCGCGACCGTGCGGCGCGCTTTGAGCGAATCGAATGAGCTCGGCGTCGCCCACTTCTCCCAGCTGTCATCGGGGCGGCACGTGGGCTGGGCGAACGAGATGAGCACGAACTTCCCGCGTGCCTGCGGGAGCCACGCGGCCAATCCACCGCTGTCGCGAACGTCGGGCAGAATCACGACCGGCGCGCGCACCGCGCGGCCCCGCGGCGTCGGCGGGCTCCAGGCGAGCATCGTGCCCTCGAGCGTGCGCGCGCGCGGTGCGACGAGGTCGATGTGCGTCTTGCCGCGGCGCCAGCCGCGCCACGTGCCGTACTGCTCTTTGCGCGCGGAGACTCCCCAACCGGTATATGTGGCGATCAGCCAGTTCTGGGCCGCGGTCATCCCCGGTGTCGCCGTCAGACGTGGGCCGAGCGAGTCGAGCAGGGTTTGCGCGAGCTTCGGCAGCTGGGAGCTGTCGGTTTCGAGCGCCCAGATGCGGCGCAGGACAGGATCGTCGAGGGCGAATCCTGTCGGTTGCTGGCCGAATTGGGCGTTGGCAGTGAAGGGGGCGAACAGGGCGAGAACGAGCACTGCTGACGAGGCGCGTCGCACGAGACAGCTCCTTGGTTATTTCGTGGGAGTCAGAATTCTGCAGCGAGGGACCGAGGGAAGGAAGGCCGTCATCGCCCTCCGCCGAGCTTCGCTTCCCACTCTTCCAGTGAGCGCGGCCAGTCGTCCTTGAGCAGCTTGGACAGCGAACGATCGGCGAGCACGCGACCACCCGTCTGACAGGTCGCGCAATAGTTTGCTTCGTTGTTGGCGTAGCGAATGCGTTGGATCGGCGAGCCGCACACGGGGCAGGGCTGCTTGTAACGCCCGTGAACAGCCATGCCTTCTTTGAACGCGCTGACTTTTTCGGGGAACTTCGATCCGGTCTCGGCGCGGATTTTCTCAATCCACAAGCGCGTGGTGGTGCGCGTCGCATCGTACAGCCGCGCGATCTCCTCGTCGCTCAGTTTCCCCGTGAGCTGGAAGAGCGACAGCTTCGCCGCGTGCAGAATCTCGTCCGACAGCCAGTTGCCAATGCCATCGAACAGATGTGGGTCGGTGAGCGCGCGCTTCAGGGTATGCGATTGTGACTGCAGCCGTTCCTTGAACGCACCAAGGTCGGCCTCCAGGACATTCAGCCCGCCCGGGTCGTGGGCCGCGAGCCCCGCCTCGCCGGCGACCACGTGCAAGGACGCGCGATGTTTGGGGCTCGCTTCGGTGAGCAGGAGCGTACCGCCCGGGAAATCGAATGAGGCGAGGCCCACTTTAGCCGGTGACTTCGTCCCTTCGGGCCGCCACTTGAACCGCCCGGCGATCATTAGATGAAAGACGAGGAACAAACTGCCTTCCATCTCCCACACGATTCGTTTCCCCAGGCGCCGCAGCCCCACAACCTTGCGGCCTTCGGCGGCGCCGAGCGGTGGATCGACGGTCCGAAGCAGGGAAGGGCTGACGACGCGCGCGCGCTCGAGCGGCTGGCCCACGATGCGCGGCGCCAGCGCCTCGAGGTAAACCGTGATGTCGGGAAGCTCCGGCACTTCAGTCGCCGAATACTTGGAGCGCCACCTCGACTCTTCCAAACGGCGCGCTCACCTGCACACCCTGCACCATCTGCTTCACCTTGATGAACATGTCGCGCGCGATCGCGACGCCCTCGGCGAGCGCCGCCTCCTTGCCCTTTTCCTGCGCCACCTTCATGCGCTGCAACACTTCGTCAGGGACGTTTACGCCCGGCACCTCGTTCGCCAGGAACTCGGCATTGCGCAGCGAGATCAGCGGCCAGATGCCGGCGACGATCGGCGTCTTGAACTGCTCGACGCGCTTCAAGAACGCCTCGAGCTGGCGCACGTCGAACACCGGTTGCGTCACCGCGAACTCCGCGCCCGCGTCGACTTTCCACGCGAACCGCGACAGCTCGCGATCCAGATCGCTCGCGCCAGGATTCACGCCCACGCCGATCACCCACCTGGTCGAACCACCGAGTGGGTTGTTCCCCGGATCGAGCCCGTGATTCAACCGGTAGACGAGATTCGTCAGCCCGATCGAATCGATGTCGAAGACGGCGGTCGCCTCGGGGTAGGGGCCCATTTTGGGCGGGTCGCCCGTGATGATCAGGATGTTGCGCAGCCCCGCCGCGTGCGCGCCGATGATGTCCGACAGCATGCCGAGCAGGTTGCGGTCCCGGCAGCAGTAGTGAATGACCGTCTCAATCCCGACTTCCCGCTCGATGAGGATCGCCGACGGCAGCACACCCATGCGCGACTGCGCGCGCGGGCCGTCGGGCACGTTCACGGCGTCCACGCCGGCGGCCTTGAGCGCGCGACACTGCGCCAGCATCGGATTCGGATCGACGCCTTTGGGCGGGACGATTTCGACGCTCGTGACCAGCTCGCCACGGGCGATCTTCGCCCCCCAGCGCGAACGCTCGGCGAGCGGCACCGGCGTCACACCCGCGGGCGCCTGGATCTGCGCGCGTGATACGACGACGCTCGGCTGGCGTGGCACCACGCTCGCGACGTAGTCGCGGATCTTCTTGATGTGCTCCGGCGTCGATCCGCAGCACCCGCCCACGAAGCGCGCGCCCGCTTCGATCATGCGGCGCGCGTAGCTCGCCATGTACTCGGGCGACGCGAGATAGATCTTGCGATCCCCGACGTCCTTTGGCAGACCGGCGTTCGGCTGCCCCGAGATCGGCCTGTCGGTCGCCTTGACCATCTTTTCGACGGCCTCGAGCACGCCCGCCGGTCCCACCGAGCAATTGACGCCGATCACATCGGCGCCCCACGCGGTGAGCTGCTTGGTGAACGTCTCGGGATCGGTGCCGTAGTACGTGAGGCCGTCGGTTCCGACGGTCATCTGGCAGACGACGGGCAGATCGGATGCAGCGCGGATCGCGCGCAGCGCCGCGTGGATTTCGTCCAAGTCGCTGAACGTCTCGAGGATGAAGCCGTCCACGCCGCCCGCGAGCAACCCCTTCACCTGGCGCGCGAACACGGCCTCCGCTTCGACCTTCGACGTCGGACCGAACGGCTCGATGCGGATGCCGAGTGGCCCGATCGCGCCGAGAACGCTCGCGCGTCCCCCCCCGGCGGAACGCGCCAGCTCGGCAGCGGCTTGATTGATCTTCTCGGTGTCGTCCGCCAGGCCGTAGCTGTTCAGTTTCAGCGGATTGGCGCCGAATGTGTTGGTCTCGAGGATTTCCGCGCCCGCGCGCACGTACTCGGCGTGCACTTCCTGCACCAGCCGCGGCTGCTTCAGGTTCAGCTCGTCATAGCAGACGTTGAGGAAAAACCCCTTGCCATACAGCATGGTGCCCATGGCCCCGTCAAAGACATGGACGCGGCCGTCATCCAGGAGGGATCGGAAAGTGGTAGTCACAAGGGAAAATAATAACCTCGTTCGCGCGTACTCTTAGGTGACATGAGCGAAATCCCCGCCGATCGGCTCCTCGCCGAGCATGCCCCGGCCTTGCGCAACTTCCTGGGTGCGCGCTGCCGGGACGAGGATCTGACGGCCGACTTGCTGCAGGAAGTGGCGGCGCGACTGGTCGCGGCGGCGCCGCGCATAAGCCTCAACGGCAACGTGCGCGGCTATCTGTTTCGCATCGCCGCGAGCGTGTGGCACGACCATCTGCGCCGCGAGCTGGTGCGGCGCCGCGCCGCGGCGCTCGTGCAGCACGATCAGCCGGCGCTGGCCCCCGCCGCCGATGCGCGCTTGCTGGAGCGCGAGCTAACGAATGCCCTCCATCGCGCCGTCAGCGCGCTACCGGCGGCGCAGCGCGAAGTCGTCGAGCTGCGCCGGCATCGCGACCTGACGTTTCAACAGATCGCGGACCGGCTGGGCCGGCCGCTCGGAACCGTCCTGACCCAGATGCGCGCCGCCCTCGCGCGCATCAGCGCTGAATTGGAGAGCTATCGATGAATCATCCTCATCCCGACGAACTGCTGCTGTTCGCGAACGGCGAGCTGGCGGAGCTGCGCATCGTCAAAATCGCCTCGCACGTCGCCACCTGCGTGCCGTGCCGGGACGCGCTCACCCAGCTCGAGCGCGCGCTGGGTGCGCTCGCGGGCGGTGTGCCGCGCCGCACGCGTGCGCTCAATCACCCGGTGCTCTGGGCAGGGTTCGCGCTCGGCGCTGCGGCAGTGCTCGCCGTGGTGCTGATCAGGCAGCGGGACGCGTCACACCCGGGGCTGGGCTGGACACCCACCTCGACGTGGTCGGCGACGGCCGGATACGTGGCCGGCGGCAAGGCGCTGATGGACATCGACGCGCAACTCACTCGATTGGAACAGGAGTCCTACTATGGTCGCCCGTAGCCTCGCGCTCATCATGCTGACCCTGACGACGGTCGCGGGCGCCCAGCAGCCCGGACCGCAAATGCCCGATCCGCAGGCGATGCAGATGCAGGTACAGCGCATCGCGCAGGAGCGGCCGCGGGAGGCGGAAGCCGCCGCGCGCGCGTGGCTCTTGAATGTCGGGCCGGACCTGATTCCCGTGATCGACTCGCTCAAGAGCGCGTCGCTGGATCAGTACTGGATGGAGGTTGGGCAGCTGACCGTCCAGTTCGACGTGTTCCAGAATCTCTGGCGGCGAGACAGCGTCCGGGCCCAGCTGGTCGGCAAGATGTTCGGACTCGAAGCGCAGGCGCGAGCGCAGCAGCGCGCCTATCGGGCGGCGCCGGAGTCGGCGCGGCCCGTCATCCGAGGCCGGATCGAGACGCTGATCTCGCAGCACTTCGATCTGGAAGACCAGCTGCGCGCGCTCGAGGTAGCCGATATCGAGCGCCGTCTTGCCGAGGTGCGCGCTGAAACGGTGCGCCGCCGCGAACGTCGAGCCGAATTCATCAAATGGGCGGTGGACGATATCGTGAGGGATGCATTAAGGCCGAGGTAGTCGTAGTTTTCTGGCTCATGCCAGACATCGGCGTCTACCACCCCGCAATCGTCCATTTCGCCGTTGCGTTACTCGTCCTGGGCGTGCTGTTCCGCTGGGTTTCGCTCACAGGGCGGGCGGCGTTCACGGGTCCCGCGGCCGCGACCCTCCTGCTGCTCGGCACCATTGCCGCGGTCCTGGCGGTCCGCTCTGGCGACAACGCGCATGGCCCCGTCGAGCGGATTCCGGGAGCGCGCCAGGCGGTGGTGGATCACGAGGAAGCCGGCGATTGGGCCAGGAACGTCTTTCTCGTCGTCGCGGCGCTCGAGTTAATCGGGCTGTTCACGCGCCGGCGCCGTATGAACGTCGCGCGCGGTGCGCTGTGGGGGTCGGCGATTGTGGGCGTCTTCGGGGTGGCGGCGTTGTACAAGGCGGGAAATCGCGGCGGTGACCTGGTCTACCGGTACGCGGGGGGCGTCGGCACTCGCTACGGGGATTCCGCGGACGTCAACCGGCTCTATCTCGCGGCGCTGTACCAGGCGGCGCAGCAGGCGCGCGCCCGGCATGACAGCGCGCGCGCGGCCGAGCTGTTCGGCCAGTTGTGGCGGCAGTACCCCGCCGACACCACGGTGCGCTTCCTGTATATCGAATCGCTCCTGCGCGACCGGCATGACGGCCGCGCGGCGCTGCAGGCGCTCACCAATCTGCAAGTCGCGCCCGGCGACCGCCGGCTGCGGCTGCGCCACGGTTTCTTGAAAGTCGATGCGTTCCTGGCCACCGGGCGCCCCGATTCCGCGCGCGCCACGCTCGAGCAGCTGGCGCGCGATTTCCCGGACGTACCGCGCATCCAGGAGCGGATGCGAATGATCAATGCTCAATGATCAATGTTCAATGATCATTGTTCATTGATCATTGATCACTGAACATTCGCGTGAGCGATCTTCTCGCCGCCCGCTCACAAATGGCGGTGTCGCTCGCATTTCACATCATCTTCGCGATCATCGGGATCGCGATGCCGGTGCTCATGGTCATCGCCGAGCGCCGCTGGCAGCGCACGCGGGATCCGGTGTATCTCGATCTCGCCAAACGCTGGGCGCGGGGCACCGCGATCCTGTTCGCGGTGGGCGCCGTGTCGGGAACGGTGCTGTCGTTCGAGCTGGGGCTGCTGTGGCCGCACTTCATGGAGCTCGCCGGCCCGTTGATCGGGATGCCGTTCTCGCTCGAAGGATTCGCATTCTTCACCGAAGCCATCTTCCTCGGCGTCTATTTGTACGGTTGGGACAAGGTGTCGCCGCGCGCGCATCTGACCGCCGGGATCCTGGTCGCGGTCAGCGGCGCGCTTTCGGGGATCTTCGTGGTGATCGCCAATGCGTGGATGAACACGCCCACGGGCTACGTCATCGTCGACGGGGTGATGCAGGGCATCGACCCGATCGCGGCAATGCTGACGCCGGCGGCGTTCCCCCAGGCGCTGCACATGACGCTGGCGGCGTATGCTGCGACCGGCCTCGGCGTCGCGGGTATTCACGCCTTGTTGTTGCTCCGCAATCGGACCAGCGCCTTCAATCGGGCGGCGCTCACGATCGGGCTCCTGGTGGGAGCACCCGCGGCCATCCTCCAGCCGATCTCAGGTGATATCGCGGCGCGCTACGTGGCGCGCCGGCAACCTGTGAAGCTCGCGGCGATGGAGTCAGTCTATAAGACGCAGGCCGGCGCGCCTTTCAAGGTGCTCCCCGGCGTTGAGATCCCGTACGCGCTCTCACTGCTGGCCTTCCACGATCCCACGGCCGTCGTGCAGGGACTCGACTCGGTGCCGCGCGACGAGTGGCCGAACGTCGGACTGGTCCATTCTTCGTTCACCGTGATGGTGGCGCTCGGGACCTACATGGCGGTCGTGAGCCTGTGGGCCGCATGGCTCGCGCTGCGCAAACGCGATCTCGCCTCACGACGCCGATTCCTGTGGGCGCTGGTGATTGCGGCGCCGTGCGGCTTCATCGCGACCGAAGCGGGATGGATGGTCACGGAGTTGGGACGGCAGCCGTGGACCATTTACGGCATCCTGAAAACCGCCGACGCGGTCACGCCGATGCCGGGACTCATCGTGCCGTTCCTCGCGATCACCCTGCTGTACTGCGTGCTGGGCGCGATCGTCGGCTGGCTGCTCTACCGTCAGATCAGCCGGAGCCCGCAGGCCTGATGCTGCTGCTCTCGCACACGCTCGCCGCCATCATTCTCCTCGCACTGACCGCGTACGTCCTGCTCGGCGGCGCCGATTTCGGCGGAGGGATCTGGGACTTACTGGCCGACGGCCCGCGCAAGACGCGCCAGCGCGAGCTCATCGCGCACGCGATCGGGCCGGTGTGGGAAGCGAATCATGTTTGGGTGATTCTCGCGATGGTGCTGCTGTTCACGTGCTTCCCACGCGCATTCGCGCGCATCGCCATCGCACTGCACGTGCCGTTGACGCTCATGTTGATCGGTATCGTGCTGCGTGGCTCGGCGTTTGTGTTTCAGATCTATGGCGGGGGCCGAGGGGGGGGCCGCGTCTTCGCGATCGCAAGTCTCGTGACGCCGGTGCTGCTTGGCGTCTGCGTCGGGGCCGTTGCATCGGGGGCGATCGGCGCGGCGCCGGGAATTCCCGGTGAGACGTTTTACGCGCTCTACGTGGCTCCGTGGTTGACGTCGTTCGCGGTGGCCGTGGGACTCCTCACGCTGACCTGCTTCGCATATCTGGCGGCCGTGTATCTGACGCTGGAAACGCGTGATCCCGAGCTCCAGGCCGACTTCCGGCTGCGCGCGATCGTGGCGGGCGTCTGGGTGTTGATGATGGCGGGACTCGCGTTGGCGCTGGCGCCACACCGCAACGTCGTCGACCACCGTCTGGCCGTGCTGATGGGCGTGGCAGCGCTCTCGGCGTTCTGGGCACTCTGGCAGCGGCGTTATCGGGTGGCGCGAATCGCGGCGGCGGCAGAGGTGGCGCTGATTCTCTGGGGGTGGGGCGTTGCGCAGTATCCCTTCATGCTGCCCCCCGCCCTCACGATCGGGGGAGCCGCCGCGCCGCCGATCACGCTCAAGCTCGCACTGATCGCGGTTGGCGTGGGCGCGACGGTGTTGTTCCCGTCGTTGTACTACTTGTTCAAGATCTTCAAGGTGCGAAGCGGCCTATCCGTGTCCTGAGCGCAGCAGGGTTCTATTCGAAAATCCCGATTCGTTGGACCACCCACCACGCCGCCACGCCGCCGGCAACAAATCCCAGGACGGCGCCAAAGGGGCCGATCAGTTTGTTGCCCATGGTCCCTACGATCGTGCCGACGATGAAGCTGACAAGCGATTTGAGAAGTCTCATGTCGACTCCAGGGTCCGCAGTGCCGCTGCCGTCTCGAGCCCCGTGATCGTTACCGTCTTGCGCCGGCCCGACACGCCCGCCGTGATGGTGATCGCGCTTCGAGCAACTCCCAATCGTTTCGCCAGAAAGCGAATCAGCTCGGCATTGGCAGCGCCGTCGACTGGCGGAGCCGCGATTCTGATCTTGACCGCGTCCCCATGATTGCCAACGACGGCGGTTTTCGACGCGCGGGGGACGACATGTAAGACGAGGCGAGCGGTCAGGCTGCCAGCATTGAGAGCAGAATCGCTCGCAGGGCCATCAGAACCAGCCATGCCACGATCGGGCTCAGGTCCATGGCACCGAACGGTGGCACGATGCGTCGAATCGGCTCGACCAGCCAATCCGTGAGGAAGTACGTGGGCCGAATCCAGTTTGAGTACCGAAACATCCCGAACCACGCCGCGATCACCCGCACCATCAGCGCGAAGAACAGAATGTTGTAGAGGAGCTCGACGATCAGCCGGAATGTTCCTCTGGGGCCGCTCTGCGCGGCCCGCTGCGCGGTCTCGAATGTCGCAACGAACCATCCCGCGAGTGAAATGAACACGATTCCAAGAATCGCGGTGATGACGATCAGCCAGCCACCCGCGTGCGTCGGGTTGCCGCCCATCCGTACCAGCCGTCGCTCGACCGGCCGCATGACGGGATCACTGACGGCTCGCATGGCGCGTCCCAGCGCGCCAAACGAAGAAACCCGCCGCGTGCGGACGAGCCAGGAGCAAAGCGCGAGGAGGGCCGAGAGTGCCACGACCCCAAAGACCAGATAGCGAATTGCCGCGTGAGCTTCAGGCATGGCGTAACTTAATCGAATGCGACCCTATCTCTTTCTGATGCTGGCACTGTGCCAGGCGTGTGCCGCGCGCGCGCCGCGCCCACGCGTCGTGCTCATTTCCATCGATGGGCTGTGGGCGCGCGATCTCCAGCGCGCGGAATCGGCCGGCGTGCGGCTGCCGACGCTCGACTCCCTGCGGCGCGCGGGAGAGCTGGCCGCGGGCGTGCTCGGGTCCTTTCCCAGCGTGACGTACCCGTCGCACACCACGATGATCACGGGCGTTCCGCCGGCTCGGCATGGCGTCTATGCGAACGGGATCTTCACCGATCCCAGCGTGCGGCGGGAGTTCAACCCGTCGTACCGGGACCGATCGGAAATCCGAGTCCCAACGATCTTTGACGCCGCGACGCGAGCCGGTCTGAGCGTGGCCGCCGTTTTTTGGCCCGTGACCGCGCACGATCCCAACATCCGCTACAACATTCCGGATGCGTGGGACCCACGGCCGGGCGCTCCCTCACAGCTCGCGGCGCTGCGCTATCTGGGCACACCATGGCTGTTGGATTCCATCGGCGCACCGGCCGCCGGCGCGCCCAATGATTCCATGCGCGCCGCGTGGACCGCGGCCATTATCCGGCGCTGGAACCCCGATCTGGTCGCGCTGCATCTGATCGACCTCGATCACTTCAAACACGAATTCGGGATCTGGAGCGACTCTGCGATCGCGGCGCTGCGCGCCCGGGATCGGGACATTCGCGTCGTGCTCGCCGCCGTGGCAGCGACCGAATCCGGACGCCAGACCACGCTGATCGTGACCTCCGATCATGGGTTCCTCGACTACACGCAGAACCTGCGTCCCGGTGTGCTGCTGTCCCGCGCGGGCCTCGTCATGGCCGACAGTGCGGCGACGCCACCGGTGCGATCATGGGAAGCCGGTGTGCAGGTCAACGGCGGCAGCGTCATGATTCTGGCGCGTGACTCTTCCGATCGCACACTGGCCGAGCGCGTTCGCCGGGCGATTCCCGACACGTTGGTGGGACCAGGAAGACCGATCCGGGCCGTCTTGCCGCCTGACACGATTGCCTTGCTTGGCGGCGACCCACGGGCGCTGTGGTCGCTCGATCTGAACGTCGGCTTCTACTCCGTCAGCGGATACGTGGGACCACTGCTGTTGGCAGCGCGTGGCGGCGGCCACGGATACGATCCGCGACGCCCTGAGCTACACGCGTTCTTTCTCATGACAGGGGCCGGTGTGCCGGCCGGGACCATGCGGCCGCTGATGCGCCAGACGCAGGTAGCGGGCATCGTCGCGGGCATCCTCAACCTGCCCGGATTCTAGGCGCCGTACGCTGTCGCGACGATTCGCTCTTGCTCGGCCTTGTGCGCGGCGGGGTAGCCCTCGGCGGGACTCGAGCGCTCCGGACGGGAGACATCGGTCAGCGTGACCGCCGGCGGAAGCACCTCGCGAATCTTGGGCAGGACGAACTTGCGCGCCCCCATGTTGCGCGGCTCCTCCTGCACCCAGACGACCTCCTTGAGGTTCGGATAGCGGCGCACGTACTCGCCGATCTCCGCCGCCGGGAACGGATAGAGCAGCTCGATGCGGCCGATCTTCACGTTCGGCACCTCGGACCGGAGCGGTGAGGCGACGATGTCGTAATAGATCTTCCCGCTGCACAGCAGCAAGCGCGTGACGCGTTCCGGCCACGTGCGATCGCGATCCCAGAGCACCGCGCGGAACTTGCCGAGCACGAGATCGGAGAGCTGGGACGTCGCCGCCGGGAGCCGCAGCAGGCTCTTGGGCGTCATCACGACGAGCGGCCGGATCTCCTGATGGCGCGCCTGGCGCCGCAGCAGATGGAAGTACTGCGCCGGGGTGGTGCAGTTGGCCACGCGGATGTTGCCTTCGGCGCCCAGAGCGAGGAAGCGCTCCAGCCGCGCGCTGGAATGTTCGGGCCCCTGGCCCTCGTACCCGTGGGGCAGCAACAGCGTCAGGCGCGAGGTCTCGCCCCACTTCGCGAGCCCAGCGATCAAGAACTGGTCGATGACCACCTCGGCCCCGTTGGCGAAATCGCCGAATTGCGCCTCCCACAGCACGAGCGCTTCCGGTGACGCGACGGCGTATCCGTACTCGAACCCCAGACAGGCGTACTCCGACAGTGGGCTGTTGTAGAGCTCAAA
>Ga0208454_1000924_pt1 | contig 13581 bp, 12 predicted proteins | sample EasRivMeERMZT100_FD_187530 | JGI IMG/M metagenome (GOLD analysis project Ga0208454, IMG submission 187530) | Soil microbial communities from meander-bound floodplain in the East River, Colorado, USA - East River MetaG ERMZT100 (SPAdes) (version 2) | ecosystem: Environmental > Terrestrial > Soil...
TTGTCCGAGTCTTGCCCGCGCGGTCGTGTAGGGATTTCGAGGAGTGCCCGACTCCGCCAGATAGTGCGCTTCGTCCACCACAATCACGTCCCATCGTGGCGCGAGTGCGCCGGTCAAGACTTCCCGCTTTTTCAGAAATTCGACCGACGTAATCACCCTGCTGAAAAACACCCACGGCTTGATGCCTTCGGAAAGCCGTGTTTGCAGTCGGTCCAATGACGCCGTGTTTTCGACGGCCTCGAACGTCAGCCCGAATTTCTCCAACATCTCGTCCCGCCACTGCGGAATCAGTCCCGGAGGCACAACGAGCAGGACGCGCTTGCCCCGTCCGCGAGCCAGCAACTCAAGCAAGCAGATTCCCGCTTCAATGGTTTTTCCCAAACCGACATCGTCGGCAACGAGCAAGCACGGACGCGGCAGTTGGAGCAGTTTGTCCACCGGCGCGAATTGATATGGTTCGGGGGAAATCCGGCCTGAATGGAAAGCCGCGAACTCACCATCGTCCTTCAATGAAGCGGCGCGGACGATGTGATGATCCAGAAACCATCCGTGCCAAGGTGTAACCGCGCGTTGTTCAAAGACGGGAGAGGCGTCCGGGAGTGGCTGAACGGTTTCAGGTGGGCTGAGCACATTCAGCGTTTCGCCGCCTTGGGGATCAAGCAAGCTGAACAACTGCCGGTCGCCATCAACCGGTGTTGAACTTTGAACCCGCCAGATTCTATCTCGCACCAAAACACACTGCATTGTGCCGGCGATGATATGTTGCCAGCATGATGCACACAAGGACGGCTCACGAGTCCGTGTGCCCGGAAGGGCGAACCGTGAGACGTTGACGCTGCAAATTGCCGACGGCGGATCAATCCGGCATTCCAGAACGCAGGTAAAACAGCGATGCCCAAAGGCGGCCGGTTTCGCCCTTACTGATGAGGTCTGACGGTGTGCGGCCTTCAAATTCCTCCATTTCGGTCAGCAGCCACGTGCCGATTTCCTCGGGCTTCATCATCTGCTTGAGTTCGTTGTAAACGCTCTGAATCTCTCGCAGCTTCGCCGCGTAAACGGGACTCATTGGATCGCCCTGTTCCCAATTCACAATCGCGCGATCAGAAGCGTTCATGACGTACGCCAACTGGTTGCGACTCCAACCCAAGGCGGCCCGTAGTTTGGCGAGGGTCAGCTTCTCCGACTTTGTGGTTTCGGTGTCCGCCTCCTGAATGGCCTGATTGATCTCTTGCAGCTTGGCAAAAAGCTTGTCGCGCTCCTTTTGCAGGCTGCGCTTCAGTCGGAGCGCTTTCGTCGGCCGTTCTCTGACCGTTGTGCCCATGGAATACATTATCGGCCTGGAGTTGAATTATTTCAAGAAGTATTTCAATCCAGCGGCTTCAAGCTGGGTGCGCTCAACGTCTCAGGTGCTTTGAGCTTTTTCGGAAAAATGATGATGTTCTGGCTTCCCGGAGAAGCCTGGGACGGCGCAATGAGTCCTGAGAAACAGACTTCCTGAATGGCCCTGCCAATTGCCTGCGAAACCTCTTCTCGCCGGTCCTGGATGGCTCGCCAGTGGATTTTGTCCGTTGCCAGAATCGGATTGATGACCCCCGCGTTCTCGGCGTTGGTCGTATCGAGGAGATTCGCGGCCTTCACCTTTACCCAAGCCATGACCATCGGCAGAGACTTGTGGTCTGGAAGTTTCATCCGCCGTCCGCGCGCCAAATACTCCTGAAGGGCCGCCTCGGTCGTCTCGCAAAGATAGACGGTCGAAAATGAGTGCTTCGGCGTCCAGCGCGCGCCGTGGAGTTGGCTGCCCAAACCAGAAACGATCTGGTCAGCGAACTGCGGCTCGGTGCAACGGTAGCAGACTCCCGAAAACGGCCGGCCCTTTCTTGCAAGCGTTTGGATAACCTTCCTTATCTCGTCGAAATCTGGATGTGGTTTGATCGGCATGAAGTGCGGGACATATCTTGGAGTTTCGCCGCGACGGTTCAATCGTTATCTGGCACGATCGCGTTCTGACTCAAAGACCCGTCTCCATCGAGAGAACCCACTTGGCAACGGTCCGATTCGAGAGGCGACACCGTGACACGGGCGGAAGCCCCGTTCGCAGAACGAGCACGCATTCGTGATCGCGAAGGTTGTCGCCCCAAGAATGAGCAAGTTATTCTTCGTGCGAACCGCAGGCCTTGGCGGGAAAACTGCCGCATCTTGAAATTCTGATGAGTACTCGCGATCTGGATATTCGCGCCATCGCTTTGGCTCGGTACAAAAAATAGATCGATACAGACGCAAAAAGGGAGCGAACTCCATAGCCGTCCTACAGGACGAAATGCGCTTCTCACGCCCCCTTTTAACCGTTACGACCAGGCAACAAGACAGCAGAACGGAAAACCCACCGCGCCAGAGACCAGAGAAACTCCTATTGGCAGTGAAAGAGGTGGATCGAGCCCGCCCGGAATTTCCGAACCCGGTCAGGACGCCGAAGTTCGCAGCAGCGCAGGAGTGATGCTAGCAAAATGGCCAGCGTCCGCAGAAAACGTCCCGTTTCTTTTTGTTTCAGGACGCATTTCAGGACGGAGATAGCCTTGCAACCACAAGTCTTTAAGCAAAAAAAGCCGTTTGTCCGGCGAACTGTGGACGCGCACCTACACGTAAAGAAGGAAAAAAGCTGAGAGCCAGGTGACCAAAATTTTTCGCGCGCACACGAGGGTGGGCATTTTTCGCGGGACGAGCGTGATTTCAGGACGAACGACCAAACGTTCGCCTCTAAGTCGATTTCGTCCCGAAGTGCGTCCTGAAATTCGGAGCCAACAGGACGAAGCGACCCCGCGCCCCCGCCATGATCGAATCAACCACCAGCCAATGAGATTGGTGAAAGTAAACACCCGCCCCACCCCCGCCCGCAGTCGAGCCTCCGCCGCGCTTGCGGAGCTGTGGCCCGGCCTCGGCGGCGCGACCAGGCAGCCAGGTAACAACCTCGAAGCGGGAGATCCGACCAACGTTCGCGCCCGTGCTGGACCTGACGACCCACGTAAAAGTGGGTTTCCCGATTTATAAATATCACCCCCCATTAGGGTGATATGGCCTTCATTTTCCGTGGGTTGGTTTGACCTTCATTCCGACCAATAAACACAAGGGGTTTTGTGCTAGCTCAACATTTGAAAATAGCGCGTCAGCGCACGTGCTCAGCCTATGGATGTGCCCAGAATTAGGCGCCGATGCTTTGGCCATCAAAAGAGCTGGCACACTGCTGGTTCGTGGCCGGGGCTTTCAAAAAAGAAAGGTTTCAGACCATGAAACTATCGGCATACGGTTGGTTGGATGACAACGGGGAGAGCAAGCCATCGCGGTTTGATTGGGGATTGCTGCCGCCAAGAGGCGATTTCGGAACCATAGGATTGAAGACATAACCGGGGGCGCGGGGCGCGGGATCAAAAGAGCACGTCTGGTTGGAAACGGAAAAGACCAAGAGGTTGAACGCGCGTCGCGGTTGGAGCTGCAAGCGACGGAGCGGCCAGACATCGCCAAGGCCATACAAGCGGAAGAGCACAACGGTAAATGCATTCTGGCTTTGGCAGGCGGGCGCGGGTGGAAAGCGGGCCAACCCATAGGATTAAACTCCAGCGGAGCGGCAGCACGCGCGGCGCGCTATCTGTGGCAGATGCGCGGGATCAAACCTTCCGTTTCATCGCTGGAAGAAGCGGCCAGCGCTGCATCCGTGGCCATGGCGGGATCGGTTAAGCAATGGGACAAGGTGAAGCCTGAACATTGGGAGAACAAACGGCTGGCCAGATACGTTTTTCGCGTTGGCTGGCGAGCGGCTTTCCGATCCATGGTCGGCAACGGCTTTACTGGAGATAGGGCCAGCGAGGTTGTTGAAAGCCTACCCTTGGCTGCGGGAACGCTGGAAGTGGATCACGTCAGTTTGAATGTTTGGGCGAATCAATCCGGAGTCAATCCCGACAGCGCCCAAGATGAGGCGCGGCGCGCGATGGCATCGTTTGTCTGGCGAAGCTTGATCGGACCTTGCTACGGCAGAGGCGCAAAGCAAGCCGTGAAAGCCACCCGTCAACGGGCGCGGCTGCTAATTCGTCTGTTGCATGGCCAAAGCCTGGCCGATGCCGCGCGTTTGACTGGCTATGCTTCGGCACGGGCAGCAATTGAATCACTCCGCTCCGGCAAAGTATTCGCCCAATTGAGAGCAGCGGCAGCGCAGGAATCGGATTGTCTGCCTGGCATCGTTCACCTGGCGCGGGCTGCCGGTAAAGCCGGGCGAGGGGTGCGCAAGGCGATTCGCTCGCAACGTTCGTTGCATCCCTTGCGCTGGCCCTGCCTGTGGTCCGCAGCGGTGGAGCGGCGCAAAGCATTGATCAATTGGGCGCGGTTATCAATTGGGCGCGGTTCTGTCAGGCGCGCTTAATCAAAGCACGGGCAGAACATGCCATCGCTTGGGAACGCGCGTTAGCAGGCTGGCGTCGCGGCTGGCTGCGCTGAAAACTGTTCCAAGGGATCGACAAAGGCGCGTTGCCTTAAGGCAGCGCGCCTTTTCTTTATCTGCGCAATTCAAGCATGAGAGATTAGCAATCCGCGTTTCGTTTCGTGTTCGCTTCTGTGAGCGCCCCGTTTTCTGTCTGCGCAATTCAAGCATGAGTAAATGAGAGCGCAGAAGCGATTCGCTTTCGCGCTCTTCCCTCGCAACCTCTACCTTCGGGGAATGGCCTTGCTCGAAACGGGCTCTCAAACATTCCCCGAACGTGGGTGCTGAACCCATTGCCACTGATTCACAGTAGCAAGTGCATGAGCGCTTCACGCCAGAAATGGCGCGTGCGTTTGTGTGACTGTCACTCCGAGTCGGAGCGCAAAGAGAGTTTTTGTCGGCTCTAGCATGTTTCCGCCGACGAGGTTTTCTGCCGGGGCTCAATCGACCAGCTTGAAACGACAAGTTTGGTTTGCCGGGGCTTCGAGGCACGAAACCCAACGGGCGCGGGTCAAAGCCCTAAAGAAAGAGAAACATGATCTAAATACTCCCTATCGACACGTTGCGGGGAATGACCGCTGACGAACTGGATGCATTGGCACGTCAGGTCGTGAAGTTGGAAAAGACGGCCAAGGACGCGACCAGCGCGCACAAATCCAGTTTCCCGGCGGTGGGCAAAGTGGTCTGCGCGATTGAAGAACGGCTCAACGCTCTGAAATCGCAACGCCAGATTGCCAGCAACACCTCGCTGGCCGCCTACTGGGAAAGCATCACGAAAAGCCGGTTGAACAATCACGGTCTTTCGTGTGCGGTCGCGTTTGGGACGTTTGTCCGCACAGAGTTGGTCTCTGAGAAGGACTATGATCTAAACACGGCGCAATGCTTGGAACTGGCAGCGGCCATATCGACCGCCGTGGGTGGCGAAATCACGCACGAATCCGTGCTTGAAACCGCTGACCAGTTGAAAGAGCGCGGCAAGGATGCTGCCAAAAACCTGCGAGCCATTCTGGACAAGGTCAAAGAGCGCAAAGCGATCACGGCTGAGAAGGCTGCCGAGATGCTCAAAGCGATCTTTCGCGATAGCCACTTGGAACTGGTGGTTCATGCCGCCGGAGCGGAAATCGCCTATGTCAAGGATGGGCAAGTGCTCGAACGCGTCTTTGGCGCGCTGAACCTGGCGCTGGATCACTGCGGCAGTGTCGAGCGACAGGAAGGTTGGCTCGACAAGCGGGCCAAGGCGACTACACCGGTTGCGGGGGCCGCCTAATTCCACGGCAAAGCACGGACGCCGAATCTTTCGGCGTCCCTCTTTGCTGTGCTCCGGTGAGAGCTGGACTGGTTTCCAGTCCGGCTCTTTTATTTTTTGCAGCGATTTCGACCGAAGCAGAGCACGGGACGGTCCGTAGTGTTTTGGGAGAATCATCCACCGCACTGTAGAAACGGCCTCCCGAAAAACCCCGGCCTACTTCCCTCAGGTTTCTTTCCATGACGCAAGCCAACTCCAAACCAACTATCCAAAAGTACGGCCACCGCTTCTGGGCTCTTTATGACGGAAAGCAACTGGTTTGCGTGACGGTTTACAAGCGAGGCGCCCTCGAAGTGGCTCACCGTCTTTGGCCGAAGATTTATGAACCAACGATTCAATCCGCTCTCCGTGAACATCCGCACGAACCAAGTGCGGCGCATTCAGCGCTGGTCCCCAGTGAAGGATCATGATCCATCCCCCGAAGCGCAATCGCTCTTGTCCGTTCGTCTGCCACGCTGGCGCGAACGGTTGAGCCGGCGTGGGGGCAAGACCGACGGTCCATGATTTTCCCCGAAACCCTCAAACCAAGGAACCGCATGGAGAATGAAACCGAAATTGTAGATCGACAAAAAAAGACCCTGCTCACCTTGAAGGTCAAACGCACTCCCAATGGGCTGTCATTGTTCTTGAAATCCGCTCCGATGGAGAACGTCTTCAAAGCGATTGCCGAGGGCCGCGAGGATTACAACCAGGACAGTCGCTGGCCCGCAGTCTCTGGCTATCGGCTGGAGTCAGGTCATGAACTGACCCGCCACTTGCACAGCAGCAATCTGATCTTCAACAAGTGGGGCGACCGACTGGATGCCGGCGGCTATTATAACCTTTCCGTCCTGTGCGCGGTCGGCCTTTCCCAAGGCGTGACACTCGAACTGGCTGGACCGTATTCCAGTTCTTTCATCAAGGAGTGGATTAACCAGTTGAAAAGCTGGGCCAAAAATCTCTACCGGGATTTCTCTCGCCCATAGACCTCCAACTGACCATCACGACCAAGGAAGAACCGTATGCGCAGGATTGAGCGAGTGGGCTTGGAACTGGAGGGGGGCTGGGACACGCGCCCGCCCTCTGGCATCAAGAATGACGGCTCGGTAGATGTCTGTGCAGCCTACATGGGAGAAGTCGTTTCACCGCCATTGAAACCAAGAAAGATGCCGGGCTGGCTTCGCCAGAATTTCACGTTCATGTCTCGTTGAAGCGAACGGTCGATTACTCCCTGCTCATGGAACGGCAGTTCTATTCGTGCTTCCTGGCCAGGGCCCGGAGTTTTGGTGAAAGCCTCTGTGGACAGGACCGTGATTTATTCATTCACCGGCTTTCCGGTCACAACACGTATTGCGAAGCGCGCTTTCAACCCGACGAGCAGGTGTGGCTTTCGTGCAAAGACAGCGCCCGCTATTGCCATTTGAATTTTTGCTACGCCTTGCGCGGCACACTGGAGTGCCGGCTCTTCCCCATGTTCCAGAAGCACGAGACGGCTTTAGAGGCTGCGCGTCTGTTGCTTTGGAGCATCGAAAGCTACCTGCACAAAAATCCGCAGCGCCGTTTCGCCTTACACGAGCAAGCAGCCCTGCCGGAGTTGGAAACGCACAGCGGCGAACACATTGAAGATGTCTGGACGGAGTGGAGCCAGCCCGTCGAGGAACAAGACGAAATCCCTGCCTTGGCTTTGGTCGGTTAACATTCGGTTTAACAGGAGAAAATCCATGTGTCTGATCATTGCGGTGAGCGCGAGAGCCCCCGATCCATCCTTACTCGACACGGCCCAGCAGTTTCATGGCGACGGGATCGGTGTTGCCTGGCTGGAGAAAGGAAGCGTGCATTGGTCCAAAGGGCTAAACCTGGAAAGATTAAAAGCGGCTATGCCCGGATTTAGGCCACCTTACACCATCCATTTCCGACAAGCCACGGTCGGCGGAAGAAGCGCCCGTTTGTGTCATCCGTTTCCAATTAGTCGCAGTGTGCCACTGGATCTGAAAGGTCATGGCCGCCTGGTGCTCTTCCACAATGGGCACATCGCCGAGTGGCGTGACATGATCCTGCATGCGTTGCAGCGGCCCGACGTGAAATTACCCGCTGGGGAATGGAGTGACAGCCGTGTGGTTGCCTTCCTTTGCTCGGTTTACGGACTGGGCTTTCTTCACTTGATCGAAGGTGTCAACAAATTCGCGACATTGAGCCGCCGTGGGATCGTTCTCTATGGCCAATGGTACGAACGTGAAGGCTATTGGCTGAGCAACACCTTTCACGAAGAAAGCTCTCTGCTCCACTTTCGACACACGCTGGATTATCCCGGCTACAGCGCGCATCGCTGCGCACCGGAGGACGCTGCCGGACATGAAGGAGAGAGATGCAACTTCTGACTTATCCTGCTCGTCCAGTGAACGGCGGGCCATTGGAAAGGGCACTGCCCAAATCTGGCACTTGGCTTTATGAACCCGAACACAACGACTGGCGTGCGCTCGTGCATGATTTCCAGAGAAAGACTTCCTGTTTTGGATGAAGCATCGTTGGCATCGTTGGCAGTTCTAACCATTTAGCATTCCGAGCTATGACGTTCCCTTCCACCTACAAACCCAAAACGCCGAATGACTTTATCGGCTCAGCCAGAAGAGTGGCTTTGTCCATCGACAAACTGCTGGGTAGCGCAACACCGCAGGGCACTCCACTTAAAGTGCTCATACTGGGCAACCCGGGCATTGGCAAAACCGAACTCGCCAATTACTTCATGGCTCGATTGAACTGCGACCGTTGGCACACCACGCTGCTCAATGGCACCCAGGTCCGAATCGAAGCGGTCGAAGAGTTGGCTGCGTCACTGCATCACCGGGAACTCTTTGGCCAATACCGCCTCATCCGCATCGAAGAGGTGGACAAGGTGCCGATGGTGGCACAGGTGCGCCTTCTCACTCTCTTGGATGAGTTGCCCAGCCACACGGCCCTGGTCTGCACGAGCAATTGCTCGATCAACGACTTGGAAGAGCGATTTCAATCTCGCTTTCTGGTCTTCGATCTCGCGGCGCCTTCTGCCGATGAAATCGAAGTCCTATTGCGAAGACTTTCCAACGCGTTGCCTGAACACGTCATTCGGCAAATCGCCACCTTTGCTTGCGGCAATGTGCGTCAGGCCCTGCTTGATGCCGACAACGCTCTTCTCCTTCACTCCGAAACAGAGGCGGTCTGACCAAATCCAAACGCTGCCCTTAGCGCATGAATGGCTCGCAAATCTCGCCACTGCCTGAATTGGCCGCGCTCTACGGTCGTTGTTCGACAAATCGTCAGGAGCAATCCATTCAAGCCCAGGAAGCCAACATGCTTCAATGGGCCAACGGTTTCAGCGTCGATGATCACGCCGTCTTTCTGGAGGACGACATCAGCGGCACTGTTCCCTTTGGCCAGCGCCCCAAAGGCGCGGCCTTGCTTCACTTGCTGGAACGAGGCCAACACAAACATCTGATCGTCCCCAAAATTGACCGGCTGGGCCGCAGTGCCATGGACGTGCAAAACACGATTCACACCCTGCGCGAGAACTTAGGCGTGCGAGTCCACATCATGGACCTGGGCGGCCATCACTTCGACACTGGTCATCCTTTAAGCGGCATGATCATCGCCGTTTTGGCTTATGCAGCCCAGATGGAATTGGAGCGCATCCGCGAGCGCATCCAGACCGTACTCGATCACAAGACCAGCAAGGGCGAGTTAATCGGCACCGTTCCCTACGGCTACGATGCAGTCGAAACGGGCGCCGTCACGTCCAAGGGGGTCAAGGTCCGCAAACTAGTTCCTAACGAGAAGGAAATCTATTGGCTGCGGCAAATGGCAGTTTGGCGAGAACGAGGAATGTCTTACGCGAGAATTGCGCGGCAACTCAATCAATTGCGTGTGCCGACCAAGCAAGGCGCTGGCAATGTCATCCGCTACAGGCCCAGTCCACGCTGGCCCCAAGGACGGGTCGTGATTACGCAAGGCAAATGGCAGTGTGGCAATGTGGGCCGCACCTTGAATAGTAAACACACCACGAGGCTCTTGATGGCCGAAAACATCATTTGAAGACTAGCTCACTTTTGGCGACTAGGGGCTAAGCGGGCTAAGCCGTCCCTGCAGTAGCAAAGCAGCCGCTGTTTGGTATGAGCTTGGGTTGGTATGAACAAAAACAAAGCACGCCGACGAATCGGCTCATCAAACAGTGACCGAGTTCACTAAACTGCCAGGTCCTTCGGGTGTCATCCAAATTGGCTTCAAGATCTGCGCCGTATTCGCGCTGCTCATCCTTTGGAAGCTTGCCAAATTCAGAGGCAACTTTCTGCCCGCTCCAAATGGGCCCTTTTCAGTTCCACCGCACCTAATGTTGGCTAGTGCCGAATCTATTGCGCCAATCACAACCCAACCCGTTCAGGACGATTCTCGCAACAGCTGATTTTAAAAAGTTCTATCGCCCGGCTCGATCACAGTGAAAGTAGTTGTGAGCAGCTGCCAGCGTCCACCGCAATCGCAGATCCCGATCATTCGCGTTTCATGCCTTGACGAGTTGCAATTGCGTTACCAATCCGCGGCGGAAATGCACCCTTGCTGAACCTTCAAAAGGTGTTGGAAAACGATAGGACCAAGTCGCTTTGGCGGGCCTTGAGAATGATCTTATTGAGTTCCAGCAAGGCGGAGTTGCGCGCGTTTTTTCACGTCCGTGGATATGTCTGTAAACGAGCGTCCCTTGCTGCCTGGTGCATCACTTTGCCCAGGCTGTAAACGTCCGCTATCGCTGTCCCCGGTTCATCGCCTCACAGAGCGATTGAAAATGGAAATCGCCTGACTTAACTCAGCCGTGACGTAGAGGTGACGCCCGTCAGGACTGATGGCAAGACCGGACGTGCCAGAAAGCACTGGGCCACCACCGTATGTGTCGTGGAGAAAGGTTTGGTTCTGAGTAAGAGCGCCGGTTTCGAGATCCCGCTGAAAGACCACAAGAGAGCTAGAACGCGTGCCGAGAGCATACACATTGAGTCCATCTGGAGTGAGGATTAACTCATTGCCGCCCTCGAAACGGGTCAGCCCCTCTTGGCCATTGAATAGTTCCTTGACCATCGACAAGGTTTGGTCTGGGTTCGTTTTGTAGAGGCCAAGCGCGTTGTCCCCTTTGAATCTTCCGGAGCTGGTGTAAAGGAACTTTCCGTCGGGACTGCATTTGAGGCGCATCACGCCGCCCAGGCCGTGAATGCCATTCTCCTCGTCTTTGAGCAACTGCTTTAGTTTCGTCTTGCCAGTCTCATCATCTCGCTCCAGCACCGCCAGCGTACCCGCGTCCGAGCTCGCCACGTAAAGCAACCGTCCGTTGGGGCTGAAGGCAAGGCCACGCGCTTCCTCGAAGCACTGATCTTTGCCGTGATTGGCTTCGATGAAGTGCAGCTTTCCTTCGGGACTCTGGCGGAACGCCACGACAGCGGCAGACCTGCTGCCGAGCGCGTAGATGAACCGGGCATCGGGTGAAAACTCCGCATCGATTACCCAATTGAGCCCTTCGATACCATCCGCGCCATCACGAGCTACATCCAGCAGTTTCATCCGTCCTGTATTTGAGTCGCGTTCGAACAAAGACACGGTTCGTGAGACAAACGAAGCGACCAAACCGTAACGGCCATCGGGACTAAGGCGAATGTGGACGGCGCCTTGCAGTGTAGTCCGGTCGGAAATGGTTTGCAGGTGGGCGAGGCGCCCGTTGGTTTCGTCGCGAGAAAAGGCGACGAGGGCCGCCGAATTGTAGGCAGAGGCGTAGACGAACTTGCCATCGGGGCTGACCGCGATGCCGACAACGCTCCGCAGGTCGGGATTTGTCAACGAATCGACGAATTCCAAGTGCCCGTGCCCGCGAGCGGGCCGATCAGCCCGCTGAATCGCGAACCGTTCCACCAGCCTCTGCGGCGAGAGGTCGCGTAACGGGGCGACTTGCTTGAAGCGGTTTTCCCAAACTCGTTCGCTTTCGTAAGATTTGCCGTTGAACCCGACGTTGAGGGTCGGTGTGTGCAAATAGCAGCGGAGGATCGGCGTGTCCCCGCCCACCACCGCCATTTGCAGGTTCTTGAATTGCCGCATGCTCAACGGGCTGCCGCCCCACAGTTCAGGCGGGACCTCCTGGGCGCAGAAATCAAAGGCGTAGGAGGCAGTGACCTTGGGATCGGACAATCCGTGGGTCTGCGTCCGCCCGGTGCGGGCGGTGACCGGGCAAGTCAGCACCGCCGAGTCAGCCAGGTATTTGGGGACCAAATCCGACAGCCAATCGGGGACTTCCTTGTGGTCCTTCCGATAGGCCTGGATTGATTCATAGATGATCTTGAGGTTCCGGGAGCAAGTCTCGGCCTCCCGCGCGGCAAGGGAGCCGGCCACCGCGCCGGGGGGATTCTGGGCCAGCGCTTGCCAGTTCGCGAGGGCCGTCAGAGCGAGGAGAATCCAGACTTTCATGAGCGATTGGGCGAATGAAGTTTTCATAAGCGGGATAGTGTTTGAGAATAAGAGTCATGACGAAAATCAGTCTTTCACAAGTTTCTTTCCGGCTATCGCACCCGGCGATTGAAAATGGAAATCGTCTGACTCAACTCAGCGGTGACGTAGAGGTGACGCCCGTCAGGAGTGAGGGCAAGGCCGGAGGCGCCAGAAAGCACTGGGCCGGCCCCGTATCTGTCGTGGACAAAGGTTTGGTCCTGAGTAAGAGCGCCGGTTTCGGGATGCCGCTGAAAACCCAGGAGAGAGCTGGAACGTGTGCCGAGAGCGTATAGGTTGAGTCCATCGGAAGTAAGAATTAACTCATTGCCGCCCTCGAACCGCGTCAATCCGTCCCGGTCATTGAACAGTTCCTTGACCAGCGCCACGGTGCCATTCGGGTTGGTCCTGTAGATGCCGATGGCGTTGTCGCCCTTTTGTCGTCCTGCGCTGACGTAGAGGAACTTTCCGTCGGGGCTGCATTTAACTTGCGACACGCCGTCCAGCCCGTGAACGCCGTCCTTTTCATCAGCGATCAACTGCTTCAGTTTCGTCTTGCCCGTCTGCTCCTCTCGCTCCAGCACCGCCAGCGTGCCCGCTCCTGGATTTATCACGTAAATCGAGCGCCCGTCTGGACTGAAGGTCAGGCTACGCGCGTCGGCGAAGCACTGATCTTGATTGGATTCGACAAATTGCAGCTTTCCTTCGGGGGTCAGGTGGAATGCCACGACTGCGGCAGGAGTGCTGGCAATCGCGTAGATAAACGGCGAGTTGGGGCAAAAGTCGGCGCGGATCACCAGATTCGGTCCTTCTACGCCGTCGGTGGCTGCGTTCACCAGCTCTAAGCGCCCTGTGGCCACGTTCCGCTCGAACAACGGCACGCTTCCAGGAATAAAGGAAGCGGCCACAGCGTGCCGGCCATCGCTACTGAGCCGGATGCGCACTGCGCCCTGAAGTAGTCTGCGGTCAGAAATGGTCTGCAAGTGGGTAAGTCTTCCGGTGATTTCGTCACGAGCGAACACAACTACGGAAGCGGCGTTGTAGGCAACGGCATAGACGAACTTACCATCGGGGCTGACCGCGATGCCAACCACGCTCCGCAAGTCCTCGCGAGCCAGCGAGCCGATAAACTCAAGATGGCCCTCCGCACGGGCTGGCTGATCGGCGCGTGGAATGGCGAATCGTTCCACCAGCCTCCGCGGCGACAGGTCGCGTAACGGGACGACTTGCTTGAAGCGGTTTTCCCAAACTCGTTCGCTTTCGTAAGATTTGCCGTTGAACCCGACGTTGAGGGTCGGTGTGTGCAAATAGCAGCGGAGGATCGGCGTGTCCCCGCCCACCACCGCCA
>Ga0208454_1000932_pt1 | contig 13503 bp, 13 predicted proteins | sample EasRivMeERMZT100_FD_187530 | JGI IMG/M metagenome (GOLD analysis project Ga0208454, IMG submission 187530) | Soil microbial communities from meander-bound floodplain in the East River, Colorado, USA - East River MetaG ERMZT100 (SPAdes) (version 2) | ecosystem: Environmental > Terrestrial > Soil...
TCACCGTCGCCATGGGGCAGGGTGCGCTCTCCGGAATCCTGTTCCGCAATGCCGAGGCGATCGAGCGCATGCGGGAGATCGACACCCTGGTGGTGGACAAGACCGGAACGCTTACCCTCGGCCATCCGGCGCTGACGGACCTCCTCTGCGAGAGTCTTGCCGAGACTGAGGCGCTCGCGCTCGTCGCGGGGGCGGAGCAGCCCTCGGAGCATCCGATCGCCCGGGCGATCGTCGACGGTGCCAAGGCGCGCGGCGTGGTGTCGGGCGCGGTGCAGGACTTCGATGCAGTCAACGGGTTCGGCGTACGGGCACGCGTCAGTGGACACGAAGTTCTCGTAGGCAGCCGCGCCTTTCTCTCGCAGTCGGGCATCGATACCGGCCGCTGGGAGAAGCAGGCCGAGGGATGGCGCGCCCAGGCGAAGACCGTCGTGTTCTTCTCCGTGGACGGTCAGGCTCGCGGCATGGCCGCCGTCGCCGACCCGATCAAGGACACCACGCCGGAGGCCATCGCCAGACTGAAGCGCGAAGGCGTGCGGATCGTCATGCTCACCGGCGACGGCAAGCGTACGGCCGCGGCCGTGGCGCGCCAGCTCGGCATCGACGATGCAGTCGGCGAAGTACTGCCGGAAGACAAGGCGAAGCACGTGAAGCGCCTGCAGGCGGAAGGCCGCAAGGTGGCGATGGCCGGCGACGGGATCAACGACGCGCCTGCGCTGGCGCAGGCCGACGTCGGCATCGCGATGGGCACCGGGACCGACATCGCTATGGAAAGCGCGGGGGTCACACTCGTCAAAGGCGACCTCCGCGGCATCGCGCGCGCTATCCGGCTCTCGCACGCCACGATGCGCAACATCCGGCAAAACCTGATATTCGCGTTCGGCTACAACGCGCTCGGCATCCCACTGGCGGCCGGCGTTCTTTACCCGGCGTTCGGCCTGCTGCTCTCCCCGATCTTCGCCGGCGCGGCGATGGCCATGAGCTCGGTATCGGTGGTGTTCAATGCTTTGCGCCTGCGCCGCATTTCGCTCTAGCGCTTGGCTTGACCTGGATCAAGAAGGGCGGAGCGATCAGTGCCATGCTTAGATTGCTATGAGTACGCGCATCGCGTTCTTCGCTCTCGGGTTGATCGCCGTTTCGGCGCTGCTGGTTCAGCCGATCTGCGAAGCCGCAGAACGACACGTTGCGCCAGCGAGCGACACCTCGCGTGTCGCGGCGTCAGGCGGCGATGAAGGCGATACGTCCTGTTGCCCGGTGGCTGCTCCCGAGGCGCTGGTCCCGGCGTCGCCCCTCGTGGGCGGGCCGAGCATCCCAGTAGCCGCGCCTGCCGTCGCCACGCCCCTCTTCCGGCCCCAGATCGTCGTTTCCGACGCGCTGCCAGCCGCCGCGCTCCCGCCGCCCCTAGTCTCCCGCTACTACGTCCGTTCAGCGCGCATCCAGCGCTGAAATTTCCCGAAGGTCCTGGCCGCGAACGTGCGATGCACGGGCTCGCGGTCTGCTTGCATCGACCACTGGAAAGGAGCTGAAGATGAACAACCCCACCAAGACCGGCGCGGCGCTCGCCGCAACCGTGGCGATCGGATACGCCGCATGCACGCTCGTCTTCTGGCTATGGCCGGAAGCGGCGGCAAGTTTCATGAACACGCTGTTCCATGGGCTGGATTTCCGCAAGCTGCAGAGCGGCCCGGCGCTTTTCAGCTTCGGCTCGTTTATCTACGCGCTGGTGGGGATCACGCTGTGGGCGTTCGGGCTCGGCGCCCTGTTCGGCTGGCTCTCCGGACGGATGCAGCGTTAAACCTTCATGACAGACCATTCGCAGCACAAGGATGAAGGCGGCGGCGCCGGCCGCTGGATCTTCTGGGGATTCGCGCTGATCGCGGGATTCTTCCTGCTGATCGAGCACCGTGCGCACGTCTTCCAGTTCCTGCCCTTCCTGCTGGTACTGGCGTGCCCGCTGATGCACTTCTTCCATGGCCACGGCCGCCATGGAGGACACGGTGGCAAAGACGAGCCCGAGCAGAAAAGCGCGGACGCGAGCAAGCCCGGCTCCGACAAGAAGCACACCGGCGGCTGCCACTAACCCGAGGGCATAGAAATCATGGAACACACCGCAGATGCGCCGGCCTACGGGCTGTGGTCGCTCGTCATAATCAATTCCGTCGTCTTCATCATCTTCGCTTTCAGCTTCGCGAAGCCGCAAAGCCCGCGCGACTGGCGCTCGTCCAGCGCTTTTTCGGCGTTCCTTGTGGCGCTATTCGCCGAGATGTACGGTTTTCCGCTGACGATCTACCTGTTCTCCGGGTGGCTCGCCAGCCGGGTCCCCGGGGTCGATTTCCTTTCCCATGACGCCGGCCACCTTCTCGAGATGATGTTCGGGTGGAAGGCGAATCCTCATTTTGGACCGTTCCACTTGCTCAGTTTCGCGCTCATCGGCGCGGGCTTCTGGCTGCTCGCCGTCTCGTGGAAATATCTCTACGAAGCGCAGCGCGCGCACCGGCTCGCCACTTCCGGCCCGTACGCACGCGTGCGGCATCCGCAATACATCGGCTTCGTGCTGATCATGACCGGGTTCCTGGTGCAGTGGCCGACAGTCGTGACGCTGGCGATGTATCCGGTCCTGGTCTTCATGTATGCGCGCCTGGCCAGGCGGGAGGAGCAGGACATGGCCGCGCAGTTCGGCCACGAATACCGTGAGTACGCCGCCAGGACGCCGCGTTTCCTTCCGAAGCTCCGCGACCGTCCAGTTCCTCAACCATGAAAGGACATGCCATGAAACGCTTGCTTGCCGTCGCCTTCGCCGGGCTGATGGTCCTCAACTCGGCTGCATTCGCAGCGCCCGACGAGGCGCAGAAACAGCTGATTCAGCGTACTCAGGAAGCCAAGAAGAAGCTCGCCGCGGCGCAGGCCGCCACGGGCCCGGAACGGCAGAAGATGATGCAGGAGCACATGAAGATGATGCAGGAAATGATGGCTCAGATGCGCAAGGCCAAGCCGCGCGGCGGCATGACCCCGGAGCAGATGCGCGAGTGGATGGACGAGCACCTGAAGCTGATGGATCAGATGATGGGTCAGATGATGGACGAGCACCACATGATGATGCAGGGCATGGGGGGCATGGGCGGTTCCGGCATGCAGGGGATGGGCAAGAAGTAGCCAGCGAGGCCGCCGTTTGATTCAGGTCAAATCGGCCGAATGGCGCCCAGTGCACAGTTGACCCTAGAATGCGTTCCATGTTCGGTCGCAGGGCGCTGAAAACCGTGGCTCGCCTCGCCTTGGCGGGGTTCCTGCTCGCGCAGGCGGCGCTCGCCATCGCGGGCTGCGAGCTCGGCGAACGCTCGGCCGCCCGGGCGATCCTGAACGCGAGTGCAGCGAGCGACGAGCCGTGCCACCAGCAAAGCGATGATTCGGCCGCGCTGTGCGTCGTGCACTGCGTGACGCAGACCCAGACCCTGGAAAAGCCGTTCTGGAAGGCGCCTGCGCCTGCGGCGGCGCCGGCCCTGGTGTTCTTCGTTGTCTTCTCTTCGCCGGCTGCGGTCGCGCCGCCGGCGGTCGATCTTCCGCTCGCGCTCACGGGTCCGCCGCGGCGCATCCTGTTCCGCACGCTCGTCATTTGATCGTCCCCGCGTAAAGCAACGCGCCGCGTGCCGGCGCACGTATTTGCTTTCACACGGAGGACGTCATGCAGTCTTGGTTTTCACTTGTTGCTGTGCTCGTGGTCAGTACTGCCGCCGCGCAACCTCTTTCGCTCGAAGATGCGCTGCGGGCGGCCGATGTGCACTCGCCCCGCCTCGCCGCGCAGCGCCACGCCGTCACCGCTGCCGGGCACCAGAGCGCTAGCGCCGGCGCGTTGCCCGACCCCAGGCTGCGCCTCGGGATCGAGAACCTGCCGGTCACCGGGCCGGACCGCTATCGCTACGGAGCCGATTCCATGACCGCGGGGGTCATCGGGCTGGCGCAGGAATTCCCCAACGCGGCAAAGCGCGAGGCACGCACGCTGCGTGCCGAGCGCCTGCGCGAAGTCGAGAGCGCGGGGCTGCTCGCGAGCCGGGCCGCGCTGCAGCGCGACGTCGCCGCGGCGTGGCTCGAGCTGCATTTCGCCGAGCGCGGCCGCACCGCGCTGGAGCGCCTCGGGCAGAGGATCGCGGTTCAATCGGAGGCAGCGCCTGCCGCGATCGCGCGTGGCCGGCAGAGCCTGGCCGAAGCGTTCATGCTGCGCCAGGCGCGCGAAGAGGTGAACGACCGCGTGATCGAGCAGGAGCGCACGATCGCCAAGGCGCGCATCGCCCTCGCCACCTGGATCGGCAGCGAGGCAAGACGGCCGCTCGCCGAGCTGCCCGATACGACGAAGCTGCCGCAACCGGCCGAGGCGCTGCTCGCGCGGCTCGCCGAGCAGCCGCAGCTTCGCGTGCTAGAGCGCAGGGAGGCGTTGGCGCGCGCGGAGGTCGAGATGGCGCGCAGCGAGCGGCGCGCGGACTGGATGCTCGAAGTCGAATATGGCCAGCGCCGGCCCTACTTCGACAACATGCTGACCGTCATGCTGAGCTTCCCCCTTTCGCTGCGGCGCGAGGAGCGGCAGGACCGCGACATCGCTTCGCGCCTCGCCGAGCTCGAGCAGGCGCGCGCGATGCAGGAGGACGCGCGCCGCATGCGCGAGGCCGAAGTGCGCGGCTGGGTCGCCGACTTCGAGACCGCGGAACGCCGCGTCGCGCGCTACGAGAGCATTCTGCTGCCGCTCGCGCGCGAGCGCTCCGCCGCCGCGCAAGCCGCGTACCGCGGCGGGCGCGGCGAGCTCGGCCCGGTGCTGGAAGCCGAGCGCTCGATCGCCGAAACCGAGCTTGGGTTGGTGCAGGTGGCGACGGAGCGGGCGAAGGCGTGGGCGAATCTCGCGTTCCTGTTCGTGCCGGAGGCGCCATGAGACGGCTGCGAATCGTGCTGGCCGTGCTCGTCGTTGCCGCGGGCGCCGGCATCGCCGGCTATCGCTATGCGATGACGCGCATGGACCCTGCGGCGCCGGCAACCGCGGCTGCGGGTCCTGCGGAGCGGAAAGTCCTCTACTGGTACGACCCGATGCAGCCGCAGCAAAAGTTCGACCAGCCGGGCAAGTCGCCCTTCATGGACATGCAGCTCGTGCCGAAGTACGCCGACGAAGCGGAGGCGGGAACGGTCTCGATCAGCCCGCAGGTGGTGCAGAACCTGGGCGTGCGCACCATCGAGGCAAGCAAGGGCTTGCTCGAAAGCCGCTTCGAAGCCGTGGGCTCGGTCGCCTACAACGAGCGCGGCGTGGTGCAGCTCCAGGCGCGCGCCACGGGCTTCGTCGAGAAGCTGTATGCACGCGCGCCGATGGATGCGGTGGTCAAGGGCGCGCCGCTCGTCGAGATCCTTTATCCCGAATGGGCCGGGGCCCAGGAGGAGTTCCTGCTGTTAAAGAAGAGCGAATCGCGCGAGCTGCAAGCGCTGGCCGATGCCGCCCGCCGGCGGCTTTCCCTCCTGGGAATGAGCGAGGCCGAGATCGCCGCGGTGGAGCGCGACGGCAAGGTGCGCGCGCGCGCCATGCTGGCCGCGCCGATCTCGGGAGTGGTCGCCGAGCTCGGCGTGCGCGAAGGCATGACGGTCATGCCGGGGGCGCCGCTGTTCAAGCTCGTCGATCTTTCCACCGTGTGGGTGAACGCCGAGGTGCCCGAAGCCCAGGCCGCCTGGCTGCGCCCGGGAAGCGCCGTGCAGGCGCGCGTTACGGCCTATCCCGAGACCACCTTCCAGGGCGTGGTGGGCGTGATCCTGCCGGAGGTGACAAGCGCGACGCGCACCGTGCGCACCCGCATCGAGCTCGCGAATCCCGGCGCGCGCCTGAAGCCCGGGATGTTCGCGACGCTCGTGTTCGGTGCGCGGCGCGGCGCCGAAGCGGTGCTCGTGCCGAGCGAGGCGGTGATCCGCACCGGCACGCGCGACGTCGTCGTGGTCGCCCTCGGCGAAGGCAGGTTCCGCGCCACGCAGGTCGAGGTCGGCACGGAGAGCGGCGGCCAGTCGGAGATCCGCAGGGGCCTCGCTGCGGGCGACAAGGTGGTTCTTTCCGGGCAGTTCCTCATCGACTCCGAAGCGAGCCTCGCCGGCACGCTCGCCCGGCTGGAGGGCACGCACGCAGGAAGGGGCACCGTGACCCACGTCGACACTCCTAATGGTTCGATTCATCTCGAGCATGAGCCGATCGCGTCGCTGCAATGGCCGGCAATGTCGATGAGCTTTGCGGTCGCGGACAAGCGCCAGCTCGCGGCGCTCAAGCCCGGCGACCGGGTGCAGTTCGAGCTGCGCACGAAGCCCGAGCCGGATGGCAGCTACGTGATCGAGAGGATCGGCAAGTGATCGCCGCGCTCATTCGCTGGTCGATCGCGAACCGCTTCCTCGTGCTGCTCGCGTCGGCGATCATCGCCGCCTGGGGCACGGTGTCGCTGCTGCGCACGCCGCTCGACGCGATCCCGGACCTCTCCGACACGCAGGTCATCATCCGCACGCCGTTTCCCGGGCAGGCGCCGCGCATCGTCGAGGACCAGGTCACGTATCCCCTCGCGACGACGATGATGTCGGTGCCGGGCGCGAAAACGGTGCGCGGCTATTCGATGTTCGGCGATTCGTTCGTGTACGTGCTGTTCGAGGACGGCACCGACCCGTACTGGGCGCGCTCGCGCGTGCTCGAGTACCTGAACCAGGTGCAGTCGCGGCTGCCGACCGGGGCGCGGCCGGCGCTCGGGCCCGACGCCACCGGCGTGGGCTGGATCTACCAGTACGCGCTCGTGGACCGCAGCGGCCGCCACGACCTCGCGCAGCTGCGCGCGCTGCAGGACTGGTTCCTGCGCTACGAGCTGAAGTCGGTGCCCGACGTCGCCGAGGTCGCGGCGATCGGCGGCATGGTGCGGCAGTACCAGATCGTGCTCCTGCCCGAGAGGCTGCGCGCCTACGGCATCCCGCACGGTCGCGTCGTGCAGGCGGTGCAGAACGCCAATCGCGAGACCGGCGGCTCGGCGCTCGAGCTCGGCGAGGCCGAGTACATGGTGCGGGCGAGCGGCTACCTGAAGACGCTCGAGGACTTCGCCGCGATTCCGGTCATGACCACCGAGGGCGGCACGCCGGTGATGCTGAAAGACGTGGCGCGCATCCAGCTCGGGCCGGAGATGCGCCGCGGCATCGCGGAGCTGAACGGCGAGGGCGAGGTGGCCGGCGCCGTGGTGATCATGCGGCACGGGAAGAACGCGCTCGAGACCATTCGGGCAGTCAAGGCGAAGATGCAGACCCTCAAGGCGAGCCTGCCGCCGGGCGTCGAGGTCATCGAGACCTACGACCGCTCGGGCCTGATCGAGCGCTCCGTGCGCCACCTGGCCGAGAAGCTGGCGGAGGAATTCCTCGTCGTCGCACTGGTATGCCTGGTGTTCCTCGCGCACCTGCGCAGCGCGTTCGTCGCCATCGTCACGCTGCCGCTCGGCGTGCTGGCGGCGTTCATCGTCATGTACTACCAGGGGGTCAACGCCAACATCATGTCGCTCGGCGGCATCGCGATCGCCGTCGGCGCGATGGTCGACGCTGCGATCGTGATGGTGGAGAACGCCCACAAGAAGCTGGAGGAAACAAATCCGTCCGGCGAGGCGCGCTGGCAGGTCATCGCCGAGGCGGCCGTGGAAGTGGGCCCGGCGCTGTTCTTTTCGCTCCTCGTGATCACGCTGTCGTTCATCCCGGTGTTCGTCCTCCAGGCGCAGGAAGGGCGCCTGTTCTCGCCTCTCGCCTACACCAAGACCTATGCGATGGCCGCGGCCGCCGGGCTTTCGGTCACGCTCGTGCCGGTGCTCATGGGCTACCTCATCCGCGGTCGCATCCCCCGAGAAGAGCGCAATCCGCTCAACCGCGCGCTGATCGCCGCATACCGGCCGCTGCTTGCTGCGGTGTTGCGGGCACCCTGGGTCACGCTGGCAGTGGCGGCGCTGCTGGCGGCCTCTATCTGGATTCCCCTCTCGCGGGTGGGAACCGAGTTCCTGCCGCCGCTCTACGAGGGCGACCTGCTCTACATGCCTTCCGCGCTCCCCGGGATTTCGCCGGGCAAGGCCGCCCAGCTCCTGCAGCAGACCGACAAGCTGATCGCCACCGTGCCCGAGGTGAAGAGCGTGTTCGGCAAGGTCGGCCGCGCGGATACCGCGACCGACCCGGCGCCGCTCGAGATGATCGAGACCGTGGTGCAGCTCAAGCCGCAAAGCGAATGGCGGCCGGGCATGACGCCCGACAAGCTGGTCGAGGAGCTCGATAAGCTGGTGCGCCTGCCGGGCCTCTCCAACATCTGGGTCCCGCCGATCCGCAACCGCATCGACATGCTGGCGACCGGCATCAAGAGCCCGCTCGGCATCAAGGTCTCGGGCAGCGACCTCGGCGAAATCGAGGCCGCCGCTGCCGCCATCGAGCAAGTCGTTAAGGGCGTGCCGGGGGTATCGTCGGTGCTCGCCGAGCGGGTGCGCGGCGGACGCTACATCGACGTGCGCACCGACCGCGCCGCGGCCGCGCGCTACGGGCTGAGCATCGTCGACGTGCAGTCGGTCGTTTCGGCGGCAATCGGCGGCGAGACCATCGGCGAGACCGTCGAAGGCCGCAGCCGCTTCCCGATCAGCGTGCGCTATCCGCGCGAGCTGCGCGACTCGGTCGACAAGCTGCGCAGCCTTCCGATCGTCACCGAGCGCGGCGCGCAGATCCCGCTCGCGGCGGTGGCCACGCTCGAGGTGAGCGACGGCCCGCCCATGCTGCGCTCGGAGAACGCGCGGCTCACCGGCTGGATCTACGTCGACATCCGCGGCCGCGACCTCGGCTCGGTGGTGAAGGACGCGCAGCGCGCCGTATTCGAGCAGGTCAAGCTGCCCGCCGGCACGTCGCTCTCATGGTCGGGGCAGTTCGAGTACCTGGAGCGCGCAAAGGCGCGCCTCACGCTCGTCGTGCCCTTCGTCCTGCTGGTGATTTTCGTGCTGCTGTACCTTACCTTCCGCAGCCCGGGCGAGGCGCTGCTCATCATGGCGTCGCTGCCGTTCGCGCTGGTGGGCGGGTTCTGGACCATCTACCTCCTCGGCCACCACCTCTCGGTCGCGAGCGTCGTCGGCTTCATCGCCCTTGCCGGGGTGGCCGCGGAATTCGGCGTCGTGATGCTGGTCTATCTCAGGCAGGCGATCGAGCGCCACGGCCCCGGGCGCCTCGCGGAGGCGATCGACGACGGCGCGGTGCAGCGCGTGCGGCCCAAGGCGATGACCGTCGCGGTGATCCTCGCCGGCCTCGCCCCGATCATGTGGTCCGAGGGCACCGGCGCCGAAGTGATGCAGCGCATTGCTGCGCCGATGATCGGCGGCATGATCACCGCGCCGCTGCTGTCGATGTTTGTCATTCCGGCGGCGTACTTTCTGATCCGCCGCCGGTCCAATTACCCGAAAGGAGAAGCCAAGTGAGATTCGGCGTCGTGGTTGCTGCGCTGCTCGCCGTCCCGGCGTTCGCCGGGGCGCAGGCCATGAAGGGCATGGAGATGCAGGACCAGAAGACGGACGCGGCCCATCAGGCGACGGGCAAGGTCACGAAAGTCGACCGCGCCAAGGGCACCGTCTCCATCGCGCATGGCCCGGTCGCGAGCCTCAGATGGCCGGCGATGACGATGGCGTTCGGCGTCAAGGACAGAGCGACGCTCGACAAACTGCAGCCCGGCGCGAACGTGGAGTTCACTTTCGTACAATCAGGAAGGACGTACACCATCACGGCGATCAAGTGAACCGGCGGCAATTCCTTTCGTTGGGCGCGCTTGCGCTTGCGCGTCCGGCCCGCGCGGCGCCGAGAATCTCGAAGCTCAGGCCCGCACCGGCCCGCCAGTCGTTGGTCGGCGCGGCGAATCCCGATACGGCGGTCTGGGCATACAACGGAACGGTTCCTGGACCCGAGCTGCGCTTCAGACAAGGCGAGCGGCTGCGCCTCGAGGTGGAGAACGCGCTCGGGGCCGGCACGACGGTGCACTGGCACGGCGTGCGGCTGCCGAACGCGATGGACGGAGTGCCCGGCGTCACGCAGCCGCCGATCGCGGCAAAGGGCGGGCGCTTCACGTATGAGTTCGATCTTCCGGACGCGGGCACCTACTGGTACCACCCGCATCTCGGCAACCCGGAGCAGGTGGCGCGCGGCCTCTACGGCGCGCTGATCGTCGAGGAGCGCGAGCCGCCGGCCGTCGACCGCGACGTCGTCTGGGTGCTGTCCGACTGGGAGCTCGACCGCGAGGCGCGCCTCGACGAGGAGTTCGCCAACCCGATGGCGGCGAGCCACGACGGGCGCATCGGCAACACCGTTACGCTGAACGGCGCAGTGCCCGACAGCTTCGGGGTACGCGCGGGCGAGCGCATCCGGCTTCGGCTCATCAATGCGTCGTCCGCCCGCATCTACGGGCTGGCGTTCGAAGGACACGCGCCGACCCTGATCGCATTCGACGGCCATCCCGTCGCGCCGCACTCCGGCGCGCGCGTGGTGCTCGGGCCCGGCATGCGCGCGGATCTCCTGCTCGACTGCACCGGGAAACCGGGAAGCGAGCACCGCGTGATCGACGGCTTCTACCGCCGCAACGCGTACGAGCTCGTCAAGCTCAAATACCGCGACGAGAGCCCCTTGCGGCAATCCTTTCCTCCGGTCCGGATGCTCGGCACGAATCCTGTGGCGCTGCCCGACGTGGCCAAGGCGGAACGGCAGCGCATCGTGTTCGGCGGCGGCGCGATGGGCGCGATGCCGAGCCAGGCCGTGCACAAGGGCATGTTCTGGACGGTGAACGGCAAGCCCGTGCCCGAGCACGCGCACGAGGTATTGATGAATTTGAAGTTAGGAAGGTCTTACGTGCTCGAGCTCGTGAACGACACGTCCTGGTACCACCCGATCCACCTGCACGGCCATGTGTTCCGCGTCCTCCCCGGGGATCGATGGGGCGACACCGTGCTGCTCGAGCCGAAAAGCCGCGCCGAGATCGCGTTCGTCGCCGACAACCCCGGCGACTGGATGCTCCACTGCCATATCCTCGAGCACCAGGCGAGCGGAATGATGGCCCTGGTACGCGTCGCATGATCGATCCGGTACAGCGCTACGCGCTGCTCGCGCTCAGTTCTGCGTTCCTCTTTGGCGCTGCCGCTCCCGCGGTCAAGCCCATCGCGGCAGCCGTGCACCCGGTGCTGCTTGCGGGGCTGCTCTACCTGGGTTCCTTTCTCGGCCTCGCCTGCGTCCGCTCATTTCGTCGCGGAGATGAAGCAAGGCTGCAGCGCCGCGACCTGCCGATGCTCGCCGGCGCCATCGCCGCGGGGGGGCTCATGGCGCCGGTTCTGCTGGTCTGGGGCTTGAGCGGTCTGGCGGCTTCGGCCACATCCCTGCTGCTGGCGTCGGAGGCCGTGTTCACCATGCTGCTCGCCGCGCTGCTGTTTCGCGAAGCGATCGCGGCGCGCGTATGGATCGCTGCAGTCTTGATTCTCGGCGCCGCAGGAATCCTGGCGTGGACGCCGGATCTCTCGGTCCCGGTATCGCTGCACGCGCTTGCCGTGCTCGCCGCTTGCCTGCTTTGGGGACTCGACAACAATCTGACCGCGCGCATCTCGCTGGCCGATCCGTTTGCCATTGCGATGTGGAAAGGCTTGGTGGCAGGCAGTGTCAACACCGCCCTCGGGCTTGCGCTGGTTTCTGCCGTCCCGGCGGCGAGCTGGCTCGTCGCGCTGGCGATCGGCGCGATCGGCTACGGCGCGAGCCTAGTTCTGTACGTGCTCGCCCTGCGTCATCTCGGCACTGCCCGAACCGCGGCGCATTTCGGCACCGCGCCTTTCTTCGGCGCGGCGCTTGCCGTGGCTTTCCTCGGCGAGCCGCTCAACGCGACGCTCGTCGCGGCGTTCGCAATGACGGGCGCGGCGACCTGGCTTGCGCTGACCGAAAGGCACGGCCACGCCCACGACCACGAAGCGATGGAGCACGAGCACCGCCACGTGCACGATGAGCATCACCAGCACGCGCATGGCGGCGACGAAGGACCCGAGCCGCATTCGCACGCCCATCGCCACGAGCCGCTGCGCCACCGCCATGCGCATTTTCCGGACCTGCATCACCGCCATCGCCATTAGCGGCTGCGGCGAGCCTGCGCCGGACCTCTCGCTCGGCCAGAAGGTCTACGCGCAGCACTGCGCGGCCTGTCACGGCGCGAAGCTCGAAGGCCAGGCGGACTGGCGCCAGCGGCTGCCGAATGGCCGCATGCCGGCCCCGCCGCACGACGACACCGGGCACACCTGGCACCATCCGGACGAGGTGCTCTTCGGCATCACCAAGCAGGGTCTCGTGCCGCCCTACGCGCCGCCGGGCTACGACAGCGACATGCCCGGCTTTGCCGGGAAGCTCTCCGATAGCGAGATCCGCGCGGTGCTTGCGTACATAGCCTCACACTGGTCGAGCGAGGTACGCAAGCACCGTGCGGAAATGCTGACTAGGCGCTGAGCTCGGCGCGCGCCTGGCGGATCACGATGCGGCCGGAGGAAAGGCCGAGCACGGCGAGGATCGCCGCCACCGCCACGTCCGGCCATACCGTGCCGGTACCGAACACGCCTGCGGCCGCGACGAGGACCATGATGTTGGCGATGATGTCGTTGCGCGTGCACAGCCACACCGATTTCATGTTGGCGTCGCCGTTGCGGAAACGGAACAACAGGGCCGCTACACCTACGTTTACGTAAAGCGCAACAAGGCCCACGACACCCATCGTGATCGGCTCCGGCGGCACGCCCAGCCAGGCCCGCCAGCCGGCGTACGCGAGGACCGCAACGCCGTAGACGGACATCGCAAGGCCCTTCAGCAGCGCGACGCGCGACACCCACGCCCCGCCGAGCGCAATGGCGCCCAGGCTCAGGGCGTAGTTCGCCGAGTCGCCGAGGAAGTCGGCGGCGTCGGCGGCGAGGGCGGAGGAGCCCGAGAACACCGCAGCCGACAGCTCTACGAGGAACATGGCCGCGTTGGCGAAAAGGGCGATCCACAGCACGCGGCGGTACGATATGTCGCGGGACGGGGTCGGGCCGCAGCAGGTCTGGCTCATGGCCGCATTCGAAACCCTGTAGTCGCTATAAGGTCAACCCTGCATGCGTATCGGAGAACTGGCAAGCAAGGCAGCCGTGGATGTGCAGACGATCCGCTACTACGAGCGTGAAGGATTGCTCGAGGCGCCCGCGCGCACGGGCGCTGGCTACCGCGCCTACGGCTCGGAGCACCTCGAGCGGCTCAATTTCGTGCGCCACTGCCGTTCGCTCGACATGCCGCTCGCGGAGATCAAGCGCCTGATCGACCTCTCCCGCGACCAGGCGGTTTCGTGCGAGCAGGTCGACCAGCTGGTCCGCAGCCACCTCGAACGGGTTCAAGCGAAAAGAAAAGCCTTGCAGGCGCTCGAGACGCAGCTCGCAACGCTCAGCGCCCAGTGCGCCAGCGGCCACCGCGTCGCGGACTGCGGCATCCTGG
>Ga0208454_1000933_pt1 | contig 13499 bp, 11 predicted proteins | sample EasRivMeERMZT100_FD_187530 | JGI IMG/M metagenome (GOLD analysis project Ga0208454, IMG submission 187530) | Soil microbial communities from meander-bound floodplain in the East River, Colorado, USA - East River MetaG ERMZT100 (SPAdes) (version 2) | ecosystem: Environmental > Terrestrial > Soil...
ATCGCTTCGCCAGCGACCCCGCGGCGAAGCGTTTCCTACCGCCGCGCGCTTGGCGTCGCCTGCGCTCACTGCCGGACCTTGCGTGCCGCGATTCCGTTCGCTTGATGCGCTTCGACTTTCACCCCACGGAGACTGGTTGGCGGCTCTCCGAGGTGAACTCGGACGTGCCGGGAGGGTTGAACGAATCGTCGAGCTTCCCCGAGCTATGGCCGACAAAAAGCGCCGACTGGGGTGTCGCAGGCAACCCCGGCGTAGCGTACGTGGAGCGAATCACCGAGCGGTACGGGCTCGGACCGGACGCGCTCGTGGGCCTCGTGCACGCCACGGCGTACAGCGACGACTGGCAGCACATGGCGTTCTTGCAGGGCCTATTCGCACGAGCGGGAATCGAAGCGATCGGCGTCGCGCCGACGAACGTCGAGCTGCGCGGCGGGCACATGTCGGTTGGCGGCGCCGCGTTGGCCGTGGGCCTGCGCTTCTTCCCGGGGGATTGGCTGTTGTTTTCGCGGTGGGGTGAGCGGTGGTTTGCAGAGCATCCGGCGAACCTCAGTAACCCATTGAGCGCGCTGTTCAGCCAAAACAAATTCTTTCCCGTGATCTCTGCAGCGCTCGGCATCTCGACGCCCACGTGGCAACGGTACCTGCCGCCAACGGCCGAGTTGCGCCTGAAGGATTTACTCGGTTCCGCCGGTTTGATCAAGCCGAGTTTCGGCCGGGTCGGCGAAGACGTGGAGCGAATCTCGAGCTTGAGCGGCGCCAAAAAGCTCGACGTCGCGTTGGACCTCGTTCTCGGCACCGGACTGTGGATTCGGCAGGAGCCATTCCGCAGCAAGAACTTGGGCTCGGATTCCGACCCGATCAACGCGTGCGTCGGCGTCTATTGTTTGGACGGGCGCGTCGTCGGCGGTTACGGACGCATCACGGCCGAGCAGTTCATCGGCGCATCCGCCGCGGATAGCCCAGTGTTCATTGCACATTAGCGAGACCCTGAAATGAACGGCAAAGAGTACTTCGAAGCATGGGCCGGTGAGCACGAGTGGTCCGACTGGACCAAACCGACGTTGTTCGCCAACGGCTTTGCGGTCACCACGACCGAATCCGGACCCGAGCCCGAGCAACTGCTCGCGGCCGCGCGCACGACGATGGCCACCACGAGGCTTCGGTCCATGGCGGGAGACGGTTCGCGAAACTGCATCGTCGTGGATTGTCCCGGAGAGGCGGCCATCGCCTTGGGAGCGGTGCTCGCGGAACAAGGATTCGCGCCCGTGGTGCTCTTCAACGGCGTGACCGCGACCCGCGACCCATTGATTCGCAACGACGGCGTCGTGCGAGCTTTGGTATCACTGCGGCCCCGTGTCAGCGCGGAAAATCCATCGCCGGCGTTCCTGCTCGACTCGCGGCGCAATAGCGGCGTGCCGACGCCGGGCAAGTACGACAACCGCTGGCTCACGTTTCCGCAAGACTTTCCGTCCGCCGGCCGACTTCAGGTCGCCGGCATCAAACGCTGCTACGTCCTCGCCGATCCCCCTGGGGTCGCCGAGGATCTCGCCCATGTGCTGCGCCGCTGGCAGGAAGCAGGCATCGAGATCTACGACGGCTCGGCCGACCCACCGCGGCTGCTCGATATCAAGAAGCCCTTGTGGTTTCGCCAAGTGTTCTATCGCTGGGTGGCGCTCATGGGATTCCGACCGAACTCGTTCGGTGGCTTCGGCGCGGCGGTCGCGGAGTCGCGCGGCAGAGGGTACGGCGGTTTCGGCTGAGACTAGCCCTTCGTGGCCAAGTACTTGGCCACCGCCTGCTCCAGCGTGAAGAACATCTGCCCTTGGCCGACGGCCTGGCCAAACGGCGAGCGGCGCACGGCTGTCAGCACGGCGGGCGTTAGGCCCACGAGCCACACCGAGATGTTGCGCTTCCTCATTCGCGCCTCACCCTCGGCGAACATCCTCAGGACCGTGTATTCCACGTCGAATACGGCGCTCAAGTCGAGCACGACGACGCGGGGCTTGGTCTCCTCGATCAGTTGCAGCAACTTGTCGGCCACGCGCTGACCATTGACGAAGAACAGCCGGCCCACCGGACGCACCATCAGAAGACCGGCAAAGGTCTCGTCGTCGGGATTCTCGGGCGACGGCGGGCGGAACACGCTCGTACCGCGCTTGCGGCCGAGTCGGTAGACCGGCGGGTCGGCGACCTGCTGCGCGAGAGCCACGAGCGAAATGATGATGGCCACGAGGATGCCTTTCAAAGTACCGAGCAGCATGACGCCGGCGAAGGCGGCCACCGCCCAGACGAATTCCGTGCGCCTCACGGCCAGGATCGCCCGGAATTCCGGCAATTGAATCAGCCCGACGGAGTAAACGATCACGACCGCCGCGAGAGTGGCCTGCGGCATCAGACTGATCAGGGGCGCAAGGAACAATAGGGTCAGAAGCGTCGCGCCGCCCGTGACGAGACCCGCCAGTTGGCTGCGCGCACCGGCCAAGCGGTTCACGGCCGTCTGGGACGTGCCGCCGCCCGCTGACATGCCGCCGAGCAGAGCACCGCCGGCTGTCGCAATGCCCGTCGCGAGCAACTCCTGATTCGGGCGCAACGCGGGTTCCCCGCTCTGCGCGAAGGCGCGCCCCGCAGCCATCGTCTCGGTAAAGCTCATGAGCGTAATGCCGAGCGCGCCAGGCCACAGCGCTGCGACGAGCGAAAGGTCCGGGAGCGTGAGGCTTGGGAGGCCTCGCGGAATCTCTCCGACCGTCTCTACCCCGAAACCTTCGAGCCCAAACAGCGCCACGGCTGCGATGCCCGCGGCCACCGTCACGAGCGGCGCGGGCACTTGGGGCAAAAAGCGCTTCAAGGCGATGAGCAACGCCATCATCGCGACGCCCACGGCCAGCGTGGCCGCGGACGTGCTCGGCAGGCTCTGGAACAACGAGAGCAGGTTCTCGAGGAACGTGCCTTTCGGGAAATGCACGCCAAGCAGCTTCGGCACCTGATCGAGCACGATCACGACGCCGATCCCGGCTTTGAAGCCCGAGAGCACGGGCTCCGAGATGAACGTGGCCAGAAAACCGAGACGCAGGACAAAGGCGAGCGCGAGCAACACGCCGACCATCAACGCCAGCGTGGCCGCGGCGCGGAGCAGTATGGCCGGATCGCCGTCGGGCGCTACGAGCGCAAGGTTGGCCCCCGTGAGGATCGCGATCGTCGTCGTGGTGCTCACGCTCAGCACGCGCGAGCTGCCGAAGATCGCGTAAATCACGACCGGCACGAACGCCGTATAGAGACCGGCCTGGACCGGCAAGCCCGCCACCGTGGCGTAGGCCATGGCCTTCGGAATGACGACCGCCGCCGTGATCAGGCCGGCGATGATGTCCGGTCGCAGCCAATCCTTGCGGTAAGCGAACAGCCAGTCGAGCATTTTCATGCGGGCGAGATCCTGTGTGCTCGCGTCGGCGCGCCCTTGCGGGACGGGCCTTCGCTCACTCGGCGTCGAGCGTCCGGCGAGCCGCGGCGAGCGCCTTGCGCTTCTCGGCGCCGATCACGGGATACGCGAGCTTCAGTCCGGCGATCGCATCGACCACCGCCGCCGCGACCACGAGGCGCGTGAACCACTTGTTGTCGGCGGGCACGACATACCAAGGTGCGTGCTTCGACGCGGTGCCCCGGATGGCGTCCTCGTAAGCATCCTGGTACGCCGACCAGTGCCCACGCTCGGCAACATCGGACGCCGAGAACTTCCAGTTCTTCTCCGGCTGATCCAGACGCTCCATGAACCGACGCTTCTGCTCGGCCTTCGACACGTGCAGGAAAAACTTGAGGACCAGGACGCCGTTGCGTTCGAGGTAGCGCTCGTAGTTGCTGATGTCCTCGTAGCGTTGATCCCAGATTTTCTTCGTCACCAACGAGGGGTGCATCTTCTGCCGGGCGAGGAGCTGCTCATGGACCTTCACGACCAGCACCTCCTCGTAGTACGAGCGGTTGAAGATGCCGATCTGACCGCGCGCCGGCACATTGCGCATGTACCGCCAGAGGAAGTCGTGGTCGAGCTCCTCGCTGGACGGCTGCTTGTATGAAGTTACGTGGCAGCCCTGCGGATTGATCCCCGAGGTCACATGCTTGATGGTGCCGTCTTTGCCGGCCGCGTCCATGGCTTGGAACACGAGCAGCACGGCCCAGTGATCTTGCGCATAGAGCATGTCCTGCTGCTCGGCGAGCCATTCGACGCCGCGAGCAAGCATCTCCTTGGCCTCGCCCTTGTCCGCGGAATTGAGGTGAGCCGTGTCGCCCGGATCGACGTCCTTGAGCCTAAAGTCTTTGCCGCGTGTGACGCGATACCGGGTGACGAGCTTTTCGATGGCTTCGCGCTGGGATTTTTTCATCGTGTCCGCCTTCACTTGGGTTTCTTGTTGCCGCCGAGCTCGCGCCGACGGTCGAGCCGCTCCTTGATCGCGTCGACGATCTGTTTCGTTTGCTCCGGGCCGATGCGATCCATCGCTTTATTGACGGAGCCGAAAGTCGCCATCAACAACTCGCGCAGCTTGCGGAAGCCGATGGGATTCTTCTTGCCGCAGACCGTCTCGTCGTTCTTCAGGATGCGCTCGATGACATCGGGCTCCCGCAGGTTGACGCCGCAGACGGTCGTCAGGCGCAGCAACTCGTCGCCGATGGCATCGAGGTGGCGCTCCCAGGCGGGATGTTTGGTGGCCGCCGGTTTCCTGGCTTCGTCGGGATTGTCGGTGTCACTCATAACGTGCCCTCTTGGCGGGGATTTCTAGCAGCCTAGCACGGCCCGACAGCGTCAACGACCCTCGTCCTCCCAGTCCGCCCACTCCACAGCATGGCTCTTGAGATAGCGGCTGACGGCAGCGCCGAGCGTCGGGAAGAACGCCGTTTCGCCAAACCGCTCGAACAGCCCGAAGCGCTTCAGCTTGTCTTTGACGGGGTCCTTCATCTCGGCAAAGCAGAGGTCGATGCCAGCGGCCTGCAAGGTTTCGTGGAGCTCCGCCAACATATCGGCGGCAGTCACGTCGACGCTGGTGACCGGCTCGGCCGCAACGACCAGCCAGCGCACCGGGGTGGGCGACGTGGCCACTGCATCCAACACGCGCTCGTGGAACCACTCGGCATTGGCGAAAAATAGCGGTGCATCCCACCGAAACATGACCAGGCCTGGGATGAGGCGCGCCTCGGGATAGCGCTTGATGTCATGGTAGCCCTTGAGGCCCTCGGCACGTCCCAGGACGGCCGAGTACGGGCGCCAGCCATCCCAGAGAAATTCAATGACGGCAATGACGATGGCGAGACCAATGCCCGGAATCGCGCCGAGCACCGCGACGCCGACGGTGCAGACGATCGATAGCCAGCATTCCCAACGCTGCATTCGATAGATTCGCCGCAGATCGGCGATCTCGATCAGGCCGATCGCCGATGCGATGACGACTGCGGCCAACGCGCTTGTCGGCAAGTTCTGCAACACGTCCGGCGCCGCGAGCAGCAGCGCGGCAACGGCAAGCGCGCCAACCACTCCGGTCAGCTGCGTTTTGGCGCCTGCGGCCTCGGCCACGGGAGTACGTGACGAGCTGCTGCTCACGGGGAAGCCCTGAAAGAAACCGGCGGCCAGGTTGGCGACGCCGAGCCCCACCATCTCCTGGTTCGGATCCACATAGGTACGCGTTCGGGCCGCGTAGACGCGCGAGAGCACGCTGGTGTCGGCAAACGAGATGAGGGCGACGGCGCAACCGCCGATCAGAATGGGAACGAGATCCGCGGTGGCAATCCACGGGAAGGCGAACGCGGGCAATCCCTGTGGGAGGGAACCGAGAACCGCCACGCCGGCACGCTCCGCAAGGTCGAGCACACCAACGACCACCGTTGCGGCCACCACGGCAATCAGAATGCCGGGCAAGCGCTTGTGACCTTTTAGCAGCAGGATGACCGCCAGCGTGCCGGCGCCCACCGCAAAGGTAGTCCAGTTGGTCTCGCCATCCATGATCGCGGTGGCGATGGCCAAGACGTTCGTCAGCGGTCCGTCACTGTCGATCGAAAAGCCAAAGAGTTTGGGCAGCTGGCTGATCAACACCGTCAACGCGATGCCGTTCATGTACCCATAGCGAATCGGCTTGGACAAAAGCTCGGTGACAAACCCCAGCCGTGCGCCGCCCGCGAGAATGCACACCGTCCCCGAAACGATCGCCATCATTCCCGCTATGGCCACCGCGCGAACGGGGTCACCGCCCGACAGTGGCAGGACGACCGCGAGAATGACGGCCGCCAGAGAGGAGTCCGGCCCCAGCACGAGAATCCGACTGGGTCCGAACAACGCGTAAGCGAGCAGCGGCACGATCGTCGCGTAGAGACCGTAGATGCCGGGCACGCCCGACGCGACGGCATAGGCAATGCCGACGGGCACCAACATCGTGGTCAGAACCAATCCCGCCACGATGTCGTACCGCAACCAACTCACGTGGTAACCGCGCAGCGCGTGCAGGCCGGGCAGCCAGCGAGCCCACACGGTCTGATCGGCAGCCGTTACTCGGCGGGCAATCCGGCCCGGTTCCGGGACTGGCGGCACAGAGATCGAATTGCTCACAAACCTGTTGCCTCTGAATTGTGTTGTGTGCGTGCGGCTCCGAGCCCGCTTGTGCGCGCTCGCGCTGCTCGTGCTCCGTACTCCAGTTTACGTCGGTTTTGGGGAGAGCCCGCAGAACCCACTTTCGCAGTGCCGGGCTCGTCGACTATTGGTGTCAGCGCGGTTTACCCCGCTCCGCCGCCCGCGAGGCGCTGTCGATTTTACCTGCGACTGATCGCGGCCGAGTGGTTGGATATACTGTGGTGGCGAACCAATCGCCTCTGGGGGGTAATGCCATGGGGTCCTGCGCCAAAACCTCGTTCGCTGCTCTGCACGTCAACTCACGGTTGATTAGAGCGTCGTTCGCGACCGTCGTGCTCGCCCTGGCTACGGTAGCCGGCGTCGCCCACTCGCAGGACGCTGCGAAACCCGAGTCGGCCGCCGCGCCCGCTGCCGCCGAACCCGAAGTCGCCACGCAAAGCGAACGTCGTAACGACGGCCACGAGGGTCGCCGCAAGGATGAAGCTGAGACCCCGACGTCAACGCCCGCACCCAAGACCGTCCCCGCAGCCGACGTCGCGCCCGCAACCGAGACCGTATGCCGTTCGGTGAAAGTAACCGGCACCCGTATGCCGAAACGGATCTGCGCGACAGCCGAACAGTGGGCAGCCGCCGACGCCCAAGGCGAAACGGGTGCGAAGGACACGCTGCGTCAGATCAATAGACCCCAACCGGCGCTGCAGCAGAGTCTGGGTGGTCCCGGTGTGCCGTAGCAAACCCAGCCTTCGCCATTGAGCGATCCGGCGCCAGCGCATGACGTGGAGCTACGTCGTGCCGCGCGTGTTATCGGCGCCTGACTTCTCCGCCGCCGCTCGACTCGACGTTCACGGTCGCCGGCTCGCCGCTGTACGAGATATCGCTACCGCCCGACGCGTGTCCGGTGATCGAGTTGCGTACGCCTATCGACACGTCGGAGCCGCCGCTGCTGTCGACGATCGCCTCGTCCGCAGTGAAGCGCCCGGCATCCAAGTCGCTGCCGCCACTCGATTGCAAGCGCGCCGAGCGCGCAGTGCCCGTGAGCCACACGTCGGATCCGCCCGACGCCTGAACTTCCACGCTGTTCACGGCTGCGTCGAAATCCACGTCGCTGCCGCCGGAAGCATTTATCCGGAGCGCGTCCCCGGCAAAACTCCCTTCGACTCTAACGTCCGATCCGCCCGAAGCCGACAATGCCTGAAGCGTGGGCATCGTCACATAGACCTCACCTTCGTCGTTGTCGCCGAAAAAATCGAACCACGCGCGGTCGCGCCGCACATCCAACGTGCCGTCGCGCACCTCGGTGATGATCTCGCTCGCGTCCTCGTCCGTCGCCACTTCGACGCGAAACGCGTCGCCGCGACGGAGGTACAGGTCGAGACCGCCGCCAATCGAGACGGAATGGAATCCCGAAAGATCGCGGATGTCTCTTTCCTGCGCACGGAGCGCTGGTAGCACGGCCAAGACCGACACGAGGACCAACCCTGCTGCTGTCACACGATGACGGATCTGCATGACTTTCCCCCAGAGTAGCTCGCACGAGGTCGCGCTTCAGGCCTCGAGCGCCCCGGAATCGTAGACCACCCGACCGTCGACGATCGTGAGCACCGAGCGAATCTGCTTGATCTCCGCGTCCGGAACGGTAAAGAAGTCCCGGTCGAGAACGACCAAATCCGCGAGCTTGCCGGGCTCGATCGAGCCGATCTTGTCTTCCATCCGGAGGAACCAGCTGTTCGACCGTGTGAATAACTGCAGCGCCTCTGCTCGTGTGAGCTGTTGGCCGGGGTTGACCTGCTGGCCGAACGAATTCAATCCCGTCGTCGCGTAGTAGATGTGCTGCCACGGATTCAGCGGCGCGATGTGGACGCCGTCGCCATGGACCCCCACCTGAATGCCGTGGTCGACGATCGTTCGAAACGGCGGTCCCACCACTTGTTTCGGATCGCTCGAGGTCACCCAGCGGTACGCACCCATTTGCACACCGCAGCCGAGTGCCTGCAGCCGCGACAGCAGCTCGGGCGTCACCTCCGGAACGTGGTGCACGCACCAACGCAGATCACCGATGCCGTACTCGGCGTTCACTTGCTCGTAGGCTTCAACCACCTGCGTGAGTGCTGCGAGGTTCTGCACGGCGTTCTCGTTGCGCCACCGGGCCGCGGCCACGAGGCGCTGCGCCTCGAGCCAGACTGCGCCGGCCGAGATCGGCGCCGCCCACTCGCCAATCGCGCCGGTTCGCAGCATGTCGTCGCCGAAGAACTGAAACTGATTCCGGAGACGCTCGTGCAGCTCCGGCAATGCCGGATCGTTCTGGTTGTGTAGAAAATTCATCTGCAGGCGCACGCTCGAGCGGCCTTCGCGATGCAGATCGATCCACGGGACGTACATCGTGGCTGGGTCGAGATTCGACAGGATCTGCGTGGGGTGCAGGGGACCCGGCGTCGGGAACAGCACTTGATCCAAGTGCGCCGTGAGACCCACGTTTGCGGAGTAGCTCATCGCGTCGAGCGCGCTGCGCTTCTTGTCCTCGAACGTCTGCAGGCGGCGCAAGTGGTAGAGCGCCGAGGCCGACGGACCGCCGCGGCCGAAACCGGCCGCTGCAATCGCGCCGTCTTCACTGGCAGCGATCTTGACGACGTCGGGATGCACGGGCTCCGCGGCATCGGCCGCGTCGAAGAACTGTTTGGCGAGGCTGTTGACGGCAACCGGACCCGTGAAGCGCTCGTAGAGGAACACCGGTCGATCCGGAACGGCCTCGTCCAACTCGGCGCGCGTCGGGTGGCGGTGCTCGGCCCATTGGTTCGGGTGCCAGCCGCCCATCGAGGTGATCCATTGCCCCTCGGGCACGTCGCGGCGCCGCGCGGCGAGCGCTTCCTGCACCTCGCGAATCGACGTCGTGTTCTCGAGGATCGTGTGATAGCCGGGCCGGTTGGCGAGGCTCACGATGTGCACGTGCGGCTCGACGAGTCCCGGGACGACGGTGCGGCCGCCGAGATCGATTGTTCGAGCCCCGGGCCCCACCGGCGGCGAGCCACCGCCCACGGCCGCGAATACCCCGTTGCGAATTACGACGCTGTCCGCAATCGTACCTTGCCCGTCGATCGTGTGGATCCGCCCGTTGACGAGAGCTATACCTGAATCCGCGCCGGGGCCAGCCGCGGGTGTCTCTGGGGCTGGGGAACAGGCCGAGCCGGCGACGGCCGCGGTGCCCGCTGCGCCCAAGTTCTTGAGAAATCCGCGCCGCGATCTGGTATCGCTCATGCATTCCTCCCGATCTGTGAGAACTGGCAGCTCACCTTCACGTTTCAACGTGCCAAAAGCAAAAAACTTGTCACCGCATGACCCGCCGGGCGAGATTCAGGAGCGCAGCCCCAAGGCCAACGTGCTCGTACACTTTCTCGATACGCACGTCAGCGACACGCTGGTCGAGGGCATCGCGTTTCTTGCGGGCGTATCCCCACCCATCGCGCTCCATGAAATCGTCATAGTCCGGATGCGTCTTGACGAGCAGCTCGTAGACTTTGCGCACACCCTGTGCGCTGCGTTCATCTGTCGGCATGCGCCGCACGCGGTCGCTGTTCTTGAGTGACGGGCTAACATCATAAGACCAGTCAAGATCGTCAAAGACGATCAGCCCGCCCGGCTTCAACAAACGGTCGAGCAAAAGAAAAGCGAATCCGTCCGCAAACCAGTCGTGAGCGCCGTCGATATAGCAGAAATCGAATCGAGGCGAAGGATCCTCCTCGAGCATCTTCATCAATCGCCAGTTGTACGACGTCGGCTCATAGTAGGGAGTTACGTACTGACGAAGCCCAAGGTCGCGAAGGAGTTCATCCACGTTGGGCTTTGTCTCCCGCGCCCCGACCAAGTCGATTGTGGTCACATGACCACCACCCAGTTCATCGAGAGCTCCCGCGATGTAACAGGTTGAAACACCGTGATGGAAGCCGAGCTCGAGAATGCTCCGAAAGCTGTTCTCGGAAATTAGTCGCGAGATCGTCAGCGCCTGCTCGAAAGTCATGCAACACAAACCGGCGACGCGCGTTCTGATTGTATCCGGCTTCAAATCCGTCTCCCCAATTTTAGAAAATCATCGAACGCACGATAAACGGGGCGCCCGCGACGATAGTACGGATAAATGGGCCTTCTGTTAACGGCGCGTGTAACGCGAAGCGGTAGACGGGCGGCGCCAGCGACGAAAAAGGCCCCGCACCGAGATCCCGGCTCCGGAACGGTTGGCGCGGAAACCGAGTCGCTCATGAGGGAATCCGGAACACGTGGATGGACTGATCCTTCGCGGCGCAACGTTTGGGTTGCCGGGCTTTCCTTTTATCGGACACCGCAACGAGTGTGTCCTCCGAGAGCCAGGCAATCCCTTCGACATTGCCGTAGCTCTTGTTCGGAAAGCGGTAGACAGCATCCGAACCGGGCACGACTGCGCGAGCAGTCATGTCGACGCGTGCCGTCCATAGGCGTGCCGACGCCTGCGAGACGACCGCGAGGCGCCCGTCGCGATAGGCCATCGCTGCGTGGTCCTCGAGCTCCGCCGACTTCGGTAGGCGGATCCGGTGCGAGGCATCCCAGCCGCCGTCCGCCGCCCGCGTGAACACATCGATTCGCCCACCGGCCCACTTGGCGCCTGAGCCAAAGTGGTCTTCACATAGCGCGAACAAATACTCACTATCACTGCGCCTGACGTGGGCGAGCCCCTCGAAACCCTTCTTCTCGTTCTTGAACGTCGTTGCCAAGCGGCTGCAGCGGATGAAGTGCGGAGCGGCGTCGTACTCGGCCACGAAGCCGCGAAACAGACCATCGTCGTCTTCGAGCGCCTCGATCAGGCAGAACACGCGCCCTCCGTCTCGATCGATGGCGATATCCTCGAAGCCCATGCCAAGACTCGGTGCGGGTAAAAGCCGATTCGCGCGGCGCGGCTCGAGCGAGAGGTCGATGCGCGCGACCTGGTTCAGGTTGTCGAAAACCACGAGCGCCGTCGTGTCGTCGACGAGCGCGACGCCGCTCGCCTCGAGTCGCCGTTTCCTCCTGCCTGGCAGCAGACGGTGCAACTTTGCTTCGCGCACGAGCTCGAGCTTCGCGGCCATAACCTACCTCCTTTCAAGAGAATGATCGAATCACGCGCCGAGTGCTACGCTGGCGAAGGCTCCGCAAGCGCAACAGGGGACTTTCGATGCGATACCTACGAGACTTTCTGACGAACGCGGTGATCGGCGGCGTGCTCGTCGTGTTTCCGATCTATCTCGCCGTGCTACTGCTGCTGAAAGGCATGCAGACCGTCGGCGCCCTCGTGCGGCCGTTCGCCAGCCTGCTCCCAGCCGCGATTCCAGCCGCTGAGCTGTTGTCGCTCGTGCTGGTCCTGCTCGTGTGTGCCGTCGTCGGCGTCGCAGTGCGCACGCGCACGGGACAAGTGGCGCGCGAGCGCTTCGAGAAAGCTTTCTTCGGCCGGCTGCCGGGCTACGCGCTGTTTCGCAGCCTGACGCAACAGCTCGCGGGTCGCTCGGAAGGCAGCGCGTGGAAGCCGGCGCTCGTCGAGCTCGAAGATGCGCTCGTGCCTGCATTCATCGTCGAGGAGCTCGACGACGGTCGCTACACCATCTTCGTGCCGTCGGTGCCCACACCGCTCGCGGGCGCCGTGTACGTTCTCGCGCGCGAGCGCGTGCATCCGATCGACGTGCCGTTCACGCAAGCCGTGAAATCCGTATCCCAATGGGGATCCGGCGCGAAAGATCTGGTCGCCGCGATGCAGCCCCGAGCGGCTTCTTAGACTTCGCGAACGCCCTTTGCATGGCGCTCCGTCCGCGCCGGGCTCTCGGCCGCCGGCGGCGCTTCGACGACGACGCGTATGGGTCCCGCGGTATCGAGGTGCACGTCGCGCTGCGGGAAGGCGATCGCGATGCCGGCCGCCTGAAACGCCCGGTTGATGGCGGTGCGCAGCTCCGTCATGACCGTCATCCGTTGATCGATCGAGTCGAGGAAACAGCGCGCCGACAGCTCGAGCGCGTTGTCACCGAAGTTCTCGAAGACGATGAGCGGCGCCGGCTCCTTGAGCGCTTTCGGGTGCGCCCACAACACCTCGCGCAGAATCTGCAGCGCCTGCTCCACGTTGCTGCCATAGGCAATGCCGACGCGTATGACGATGCGCGTGTGCGTATCGGATAGCGTCCAGTTGAGAAGCCTACCGGTGATGAACTCCTTGTTCGGCACGAGCAACTCCTTGCCGTCCCAGTCGCGGATCGTGGTCGCGCGGATACGGATCCTCGTGACGGTGCCCTCCTTGTCACCCACCGTCACGACATCACCGACGCGCACTGGACGCTCGAAGAGAATGATGATGCCGCTGATGAAGTTGGCAACGATTTCCTGGAGACCGAAGCCGATGCCAACGCCGAGTGCCGCGACGAGCCACTGCAACCGGTCCCAATCGAGCCCCAGCGCGGACAGGGCCGCGATGATGCCGACCCCGACGATCACGTAGTTGAGCAACGCGCTCGTCGCATAGCGCGTGCCCGGCGACACGTCGGTCCGGCTGCGCAGCACGATCTCGATCACTGCGGGCAGTCGTCTGGCTGCGAACACCGTGAGGCCGGCGAGAACCAGCACGTTGATAACGGTCGCGAGCGTGATCCGGCTGACCACGGATTCCCCCTCGACGAGGTTCGTGGAGGTCCAGAGCTCGACCCGATCGAGCGCCGCCAACGCCGGCAGCAGCGGCTCCCAGATGTACAGCGCCGCCACGGCGGCAGCGACGATCGTCGCGACGTTCACGAGCTGCGCCGCCGCCGCGCTAACGTACCCGACATCGGCCGCCTGCTCTTGGACGTTGCCGGACTCCTCCGTGACGGTGGCCGAAGCGGCCTGCTGCGCCTCGAGCTCCTTCAACCGCAGACGCCAG